>Ga0102591_1000450_pt1 | contig 79889 bp, 92 predicted proteins | sample AraplaCol_mCL_r2_2_FD_76860 | JGI IMG/M metagenome (GOLD analysis project Ga0102591, IMG submission 76860) | Arabidopsis root microbial communities from North Carolina, USA - plate scrape MF_Col_mCL_r2 (SPADES assembly) (version 2) | ecosystem: Host-associated > Plants > Roots > Endosphere... | reverse complement strand
CAGATCCACATAGCTGAAGAGTTCGCCTGTCCTCACATCGCCGCCGCGCATCCATCATCTCCAAATCGCCATACAGCGAGTGAATCACGACAACAGCATATGTGCCAGCGCCTTTTTCAACGGCCTGCTAGGTGCCGCGCCGGCATGGTCTGTGACGTTCTGAATCATACGAATACACGCTGATCCGAGAGTTTACCGCCACAGAGACAGGTGGCAGTTGCTGCCTAATTCTGTGATAATCCATGTCGTAGAAATTCCCTTTCAATTTGTTGACGGTGTTGCTGCGAATCGCATTGGCCAATAGCTTCGCCATGTCCAACTGCCCTTGGAATCGGCGCTTGCTTGGCAGACGATAACGGTTCGTGGGATAGCAATAGCCTAGGGCCGCCAAGCAGAGGTATAGCCATATTTCGACCATACCGGCCGGACCATCCCGGTAGTAGGCCTGCAGCAGCCGATGGACCTGGCTTCGACTGAGGTCGAGCCGTTCGGCGGCCTCGACGACGGTCAGGCGTTCGTCACGAATCTTCTGGATAAGCTCGAGGCGATGCAATTCTTTCTGCGACATGGTGATCATAAAGGACATGACGACTCCAACCGCTCATGGTCTCGACCAGGCTGATAGTCGTCATCCTTGCTCCCAACGTTGGCTTTGACCAGTGCGTCGAGAGGCGAGACTGTCGCATCTCTAACTGGCCCAACTGTCGCATTACTAAATAGCCGTGTGAGTTCATGCTGAACCGCGACTTGCGGGCTGGTCCAAACTAACCAGCATAACGAATCTGCGCGAGCAGTTTCTTTCGAAAGACCTCTGCTGGCGTTCGATAGCCAAGGCATTTGCGTGGCGTAGTGTTCAGCCGATTGCAGATCTCGATCAGGTCGGCATCGCTGACGGAGAGCGGATCGACCTCCCTCGGTAGGCATTTGCGGGCTCGTCTGTTAGTATTTTCGACCGTACCTTTTTGCCATGGCGATTGTGGATCGCAGAACCAGGTTTGGGTACCTATGCTCGCCTGGAGGTAAGGCCAGTCGGTGAACTCCGTGCCGCGATCAAAAGTGATGGAGCGACGTGCGAGATGGGGCAGGGCTCGCAGTGCCTGGACGAGGCCGTCCATGACCGGCCGGGATTGCCGATCATTGTTACGCAGGAAGATCGCAAAGCGGCTCACTCGCTCGACAAGCGACGTCACATTGGCTTTCCCGAACTTCTTGCGGAACTGAATGAGATCGCATTCCCAGTGCCCGAATTGCTTTCGATCAGCAACCGCGTCGGGGCGGCGCAGAATGTTGAGCTCCGGGCTAAACCGTTGACCGTGTTTGCGTCTGGCGTGACGCGGTCTACGCCGGGCCCGGTGTTCGGGCAAATGTCGCCACAACTTTATCGACTGACCATCGGCGGAATACGCGAACTTGTAGATCGTTTCGTGGCTCACCGAGACAGGATGTCGCTCTAGCCGCATTCGGCCGGCGATCTGCTGCGGCGACCAGCCATGCATGATCCGGTCGATGACGGACTGCCTGACATTAGAAAAGCGCGATAGCTTCCGCAATTTAGCGCGCCGTTCGCACGCCATGCCATGCGCCGTAACACAGTAATAGCCGTTCAGATCCGGGACGACTTCATCGATGAACATGTTACGCCGGATTTCACGGAAAATCGTCGAGCGATGGCGCCCAAGCTTCTCGGCGATGACGCCAACAGTCAGGCCCGCCATGCGCCAGCGGGCGATCTTGCGTCGTTCATCCATGTCGATGTGGGAGTAGGTGCGTTTCATTGCAGCTTCCTTGCGAGTGACAACCCATTGGTATCATTCGCAAGTCGCACTTCATTCTTGAACCCACCCTGGCTACATCCAATGTGGCGGGAGAGTTGGAATGTCCGGCGGTTTGCAAGGTAGAAATGTCCGCGTGGTCATCACACGGCACAACGGTCAGCCCCGATCTGAGCGGTTGATCCCGGTTGCAAGATCAGATCGGGGCGGGTGGTAAATACACCTCTTCGGCTTTAGCTTTGACACGCCTCACTCCGCAGCCTGCTGTCGCGACAGTGCTTTCTGGCGCCGTGCGATCACTGCCGGATCGTTCATGAAATCCTTCCGCCGGCCAGGTCCGCGAGCCCGTTTGACGTAGCCATTCTTGTCACTGCTGCTCTTCACCTTCGGCTTGTCCTGCTGCTCCTGGCGCTCCTTGATATAGGCCAGAACATCACCCAACCGCTTGTTCTCGGTGATCGCGGCATGCGTCACCCGCTGGTCCTTGTCGAACACCGTGTAGGGCAGGGAGTAGCCTTTCCACCGCACATCCAGACGACCGTCGGCATAGGCATAGGTCTCGACATAGCGCCCCACCAGCCCACGCGTCACATCGGTCTCCTCCAGCATGATCCGCTGGCGCTCGAACGAAAACGTCAGCTGCGATCCAACATAGCGCTGCTCGCGTTTGCACAGGATCTCCGTCAACCGATCTGGCGCCAGATTCAGCGGCCGATGCAGATCATCAGACCGGGCAGGGGTAACCGCAAAACGCGCATTGTAGTCCTCCATGAAGTCCGGCAAAAACGCGTTGCCGGCCTCCATGCTGTCGATGCCGCAAAGCCTGAGCTCCTTGACCAGGCGGTCCTGCAGCGTCCGGTTCATGCGTTCGACACGACCCTTGGCCTGGCTCGAATTTGCGCATAGAATCTCGATGTTTAACTCGCAAAGTGCACGCCCGAACTGGGTCATGCCCTGGCCACCTTTGGCATCCTTCTTCGCCACCCGGAACACCGAATGCTTGTCCGAATAAAAGGCAATCGGCGCGCCGTGACGGTGGAGATAGAGTTCCAGCGCCTCGAAGTAGGTGAAGGCACTTTCCGAGCGCACGAAACGCAGCTGCATCAGCCTGCCGGTCGCATCGTCGACAAACACCAGCAGCGAGCAAGGCGGCCCGCGATCCTCGAACCAGCGATGCTCCGATCCGTCGATCTGCACCAACTCGCCATAAGCCTCGCGTCGAAGCCGCGGCTGGTGAAACGTCCGGCGCTGCTTGCGCGACAGCCACAGTCCGGCCTCGGACATCCAACCGCGCACCGTCTCGCGTGACACCCGCAAGCCATCGCGCTCAGCCAACTTCTCCGTCGCCAACGTCGGGCCGAAATCCGCATAACGTTCGCGAATCAGCGTCACCGCATAATCGCGAACCCCGTCGCTGATCCGATTGTTCGATGGTCGGCCGATCGCCTTGTGTCGGATCGACGCCGCGCCGCCAGTTCGCATCCGCTCCAAAAGCCGACGCACCTGGCGCTCACTCACGGCAAGAACGTGTGCCGCTGACACCGTAGTCATCCGGCCAGCGGCCACCTTCGATAAAATCTCAATCCGCTGCAGATCGCGCTCGCTCATCGCTATCAATCCCATCTGCAATCTCCCACGCATCCTTCAGACCCGGGGAGTGTGACATTCCAACTTTGCAGAAACAGGACATTCTAACTTTGTGGCTACACGGTGTATCGCATAATCTATCTTATGGAACTTTATGTACGGCTCAAGGACGCGCTACAATTATAGGATATAAGCCCTAGCTCAAAAACGGCACCTGTCGACCTCTTCGAACCGAACCAGCGCTTCTTTCTTGCAGGCGGCTCCCAAAAACTCCTGAAGACATCAGGAGACCGACATGACGATCCCGCACCCTTACAGATACCCCGCCGCTGTCGATTTGCGCTGAGAGTTGGCTCCGACGCACCTTTGCTGATGTGCAGCCCTACGACGCGCCTATCAACCGCGCCTGCAGCAGATCGAGTTTTGCTCTTCCGTACATCTGGCGCTTGATGAGCTTCAAGCGTGTGATCTGACCTTCTGTTTGGCCGTTCGACCAAGGTGAGATAATTGCATTTCTGACGGCATCGAGGTCCTTTCCAATGCCGCCGGCAAACGATCCGACCAAGCTGCTCCTGGCAGCTTCCAGCCATTCGTCCAGCTTACGCGCAGTCTTCGAGCGGATCATGGACTGGAAGTCCCCGATGACCGTGCGGGCAACCACAAGGTCCGGGACGTTCACTTCGATCGCCGCGACGAGGATCGCTTCGGACTTTGCAAGGTCATCGCGCGCGGTGGTCATGAGCCGAGCGATGACACGTGCCGATGGCGTTCTGGCGAGCCCGCTCTGATTAGCCTTTTCCGCAAGACGACGGCGTTGAGCCCATTTCGATACGACGCCACTCTGTCCCGTAAAGCCCTTCGTCTTCAGTTCACGCCAGAGTGCCGAAGCGCGTTACGTGCCCCTTCTTCTCAGCGGTTGTGAGCCAAGGCAGCCAGCTATCCAGAGAGCTGGGCCGTGTTCGGAATACGTCGAGACGCTGCCCCCTTGAAACGCGAAAGAGCTTTCGGCTATGGGCGGTTTGCCGCACAATCTGCCGAATTGATGTTCCATTCTTCGACAGCTCACGAACCGCCTCGTTCGTTTCCTGGCGGCGTAGATACCCTTCATACTGCAGCTTTTCAGCGTATGTCAGAAGCTTGGGAGCAACAACATTGCTGCCGACCGCCTGCCTGATCTGTCGCATCGACTTGCTGACTGTATCGAAGAAGGCTCGACTGGAATTTTCCATTAGATGCCAGCGATCAGCAACCTGCTCAGCATTGGGCAATGCGTTCGCTATGGCCTCGGCAACGGTATGCGCAACCCATTATTGAAACTAGCGTTAAATTCGAGCGGCCGTCCAAGCCTTGCCGTGCCAGGATCGCGTATCCTTCTGGTATCTGGTCCCTCCTGGGCTATCACCGGCGTTTTTCCCGTCCGGTCCAGAACCTCGATCGCCATTGCAATCCGTGGATCATCCAGCGGCTGCAGCTCGGCGGAATCCGCCCAATAAAGGTGGATCGATCATTCGCCTGTCTCGAAGGTGCCAGGCACCGTGACAGGAGCAAGCGCATCCTTGAGCGCACTGTCGTCACCTAACGTCCATTACGACGGACGGATTTCCGAAGTAGGGAGGCGCGACGGGTGACGCCCTGCCCCGACCACCCGCGCTATAGTGCTTCCCAAGTCGTGCGCCGAACCCAAAAGCCCGGGCCGCCGGCCTCCGTTGAAGAAACCCTGTTGAGCTGAAAGCGGCTGCCTGAGCAGCCGCCAATAACAATCACTTACCAGCGGCTGCGTCTTCGATGACTTTCGCTACCTTCTCAGGGTGGGAGACCATTACGACATGGGACGCGCCCTTCACCACGATTGTCTCTTTGGAGTGAGCTCGTTCTGCCATCCAGCCCAGCGCCTCAGGTGGGATGTTCTTGTCCGCGTCACCGTATACAAACCAGGAGGGGACCGTCTGCCAGCTTGCGACAGTCGAAGCCTCGCCGAGTGCCTTGTCCGCGATCGGTCGCTGGGTAGCAGCCATCAGTTTACCTTCACTTGCCGAGACATCAGCGGCAAACTGGTCGTGAAACTTATCCTGCTGGATGTAGAGATCTTTCGATCCATCATCCAGGGAAACGGGCTCTGCGAGTGTCGGTGCCAGCGTGCTACCGGGGAACTTCCCCGAAAGAGCGAGTGCTGTTTCGCCAACGTCAGGCGCAAATGCGGCGACGAAGACCAATGACTTCACGTTTGAGCTGCCCTTGGCTGCCTCGTTGATGACCGACCCACCGTATGAGTGGCCTACGAGAACCACGTTGGTCTTAAGGCCTGCCAGTACCTTGCGGACGTAATCGCCGTCGCCCTTCACGCTTCTCAACGGATTGGCGACTGCAACAACGGGATACCCGTCCTTCTCCAACCGAGTGATCACTCCATTCCAGCTAGAGGCGTCAGCAAACGCTCCGTGGACTAGCACCACCGTGGGCTTATCTGCAGCATGGGCACCAAACGCCAAGCCAACGGTCAATGCTGCTGCGGTGAAAACTTCTTTGAACATGGTCACTCTCCTATTTGATTGTGCACAATCTATTTACGCGCAATCGTTTGTTTTGCAAGTGTCGCATACGGCGATCACTCGGATTTGAACAGCTCGCGACTATCTGGCGCGCCCCGGGCATCGAGAACCCGACCTACTGCAGCCGTTTCCCAAAACACAACGTACCCTCAGGGGGCATCCGCCGGTCTATCGCCATTATTGGCTCGACACTGGCCGTTTCGGACCTCGCTGACCGCCTACTCGTACCCTGTCATCTCGAGATAACCTACGCCTGTGGTATAGCCTTCAAAAAAGATAGGGCCTTCCCAGTACGGCGTGGACGTAGCCATCCAAGATTGATCGTTCACCGGCTGAGTTTGAACATCAAGCGATTTCGACGGGACCTCAATCCGCCAGGACACCGGGACCTGCTTCCCATCGACCGTCGCGGTCCGCAGTGGCGTGAGACGAACTTGGTCTCCGGTCAGCGGCAATGTGCGCCCATCAGGAGAGATCCAGTTTGCCGAGATAAACCCGTTCTTGTCATCGCGGAGACGAAAAGCCATCAGCTTCTCGCCGCTCGCCAAGTGCAGCGAGAACCAATCCCACCCCGTCTGGTTCGAAGCCAGCGGTTGCGAGGACCACTCCCTGTCAAGCCACGCATTGCCACTCACTGTGATAGGCTTCCCCGACACCTCTATTGTTCCGGAGACTTCATAGAACGGCTGAGAATAGTAGTAGCTCGCCTGGCCGCTTGCCGACTTCACCGAGAACCCGTTGTCGCCCTGGAGCACAAGCGGACCGTTTGCCTTGAGGTTCAAAGCGTAATTAAAGTCTGGCCCAGCGGCTTTTAGTGAGAGGTTTGCCAAAGGATCGGAGCTGGAATTGTCGACGGCGGACATTGTCCATTCGTCTATCCAGGCGCGGAAGGGCGCAGCCTTGACCCCCGCTTGGCCCACGCCGCCACGGCCGAGCCGCTCCGCGACGTATTGGTGGTCGGGCGTCGTGACAGCGGCATGTCCGATCCATATCTGAGGGTCAGCGAAGCCAGCCTTGCTTTCCGGGGCGAGTGCTGATCGGAAGAGTGTCCACTGCGCTCCGTATCGCTTGCCGTCCTGCCCCTTGAGATTGGCAGTGACGTACCACCATTCGATGCGATACTCCGGATGCGCCCCATGATCTCTCGGAAAAGATAGTTCATGGCCGCGCTCTGGAATAGCGAAGCCCTGGGCGTCCGATCCTAATCCAGCGAACCCTTGCCCTAGCGTTTCTCCCGCTGAACCCATCATGGCGGCGACCACCAAAATCAAAGCAGCTGCTCTACCGCTCATTGGCAAAAATCCTAAGCAGATCGGCCGGATTTATCGTCGCAAGGCGACGGACAGGAAGAAACACCGAAGCGAGCGCCGCAAGAAAGGCGATTGCACCAAGCAACAGCCAGTCCAGGGGGAATACGTACATCGGCAACCGCCATCCAAAGGCTTCAACATTCACAATTGCCAGCAACACCCACGCTAATACAAGACCGACGGGTATTGCCGCGATAAACGTAGCTAGCCACAGCGCCAACGTTCGGGCGACCTCAAATAAAGCTAGATTACGCCGACGCACCCCCATCGCCCAGACGGGCGCAAGTTGGGGAAGCCGGATTGCGGAAAGGGTCAGGAGACTGGAGAACATGGCGAAACCGGCTACGGCCAAGGTGAGGAAGTTTAGCGCATCAGTAACCTTGAATGTCTGGTCGAAAATCGCTCGCGATTGCCTCTTCAACGCGGCTTGATCTACGACAGCAGTCTCCGGGAGGCCGAAGTCCTCGATCAATTGTCGCTTCAGATCACCCGATTTATTAGGAGAAACACGCACGCCATATCGGAGCTTGGCGACCTGCGGGTAGTGAGCAGTCAAAGCGTCAATCCCGATGATGACCTGCCCGTTTGGGTTTCCATAGTCAGAGAAGACTCCGACGACTTTTGCATTCCAGCCGCCGGGCATGGCTAGTGCGTCACCTAATTTCGCCGCACCGCCCCGCCACATCTGCTCGTTGACGAGGGCACCCTCACCTTTTGCGATCGTGTCCCAGACGCCAACCTGTGATGCGATCAGTGGCCAATGCTCGCGGTAGGTCGGGTCGTCCGCGACCCCAAAGACCTGAATCTGCTCCCCTGCAACATCGCCCTCAGTGCTCCAGATTGGCAGGACGGAGGTCGAGTGCGAGGGAAGCCAAGCCTGCAACCTCGCCGCTTCGTCTTCATCCTTGGCGGTGACGTAAAGCTCGGCGGCGAGACGTTGATCGAGCCACCCGGTAAACGTCAGCCGGAAACTGGAAACCATGGTGCCAACGCCGATGTTAGCCGACAGCGCCAGCAAAAGTGCCATCAAAGCCAGCGACAACCCGGGAAGTTGAATACGCGTGTCAGCCCAGAACCATTCGGTCATGGCGCTGCGTGACAAACGCTGCATGCCGATCAATACGGCTGCTAAAACTGACGGAAGCATGAGTGCTGCGCCCAGCAACAGGCACCCTAACACCGCGAAACCAGCCACCAGGCCCGATGCGGTCAGCGCTAAAGCGCCAGCAAGTGACAGAAGTATCCCCCCAACCCCTGCTTGGATCATCAGTCCTCGCGCAGACGCCCGTGCCCAAGCTCGCGGTTGCGCCGCGGCGAGAATTGGGAGCTTCCAGACCCTGTAGAGGCTTTGAGCGGAAGAAATCGCCGCCCCAGCAAGCGCTATACCCAGTCCAGCAAGCCACCACTCCGGGCGGATCGAGAGCGACCCGGAGACATTGGCCCCGTAAAGTCCTCGAAGGGTGGCCGCGACACCCGGCATGAGAATCGACGCAATCACGTAGCCCAGTATGACCCCGATCACGCCAGATGCCAGAGCGAGCATCGAAAGCTCAACAACGAGCGTCGCTGTCAGTTGACGGAGAGAGATCCCAAGGGATCGCAACGTTCGAAATGTGCCGCGTCGTTGCTCGAACGCAAGACCTGTTGCCGAGTAGACGATGAAAAGACCGACGACAAAGGACAAGAAACCAAAAGCGGTTAGGTTCAGATGGAAACTATCAGTCAATCGCGCGACATCCGGTTGCTCCGCCGGTCTGCGGACAACGAGCGCAGGTGAGAACTGGCCAAGGGAACTGGCAGCTAGACTTTGCTCCGGGGCAACAACCAGACGATCGATCCGACCGCGCTTGTCCAAGAGTCGATCTGCGACAGCGATGTCCACGAAGGCTGCGCCCTCCGGCACGTTCGCGTCAATCCGGACTTTCATATCCGTATTGCCGCGGAGCTGTTCAGCTGTGGTGCTGGACACCAAAAGCTGCCCGCGCGGATCGAAGAAGCTCGTGAGCTCGCTTCCGCTCTCAATGGCGACCGTTTGGCTATCTCGGGGCATGGTCAAAGGGTCTATGCCGATTAACCGGATGCGGGCTGTCTCAAGGCGCACTATCCCTTCAATAACCGGCGAGACTTTGAGACCTGAGCGCCGAATCTTCCCATAGATCTCCGTGGAGATGCCGGTGCCGTCGTTAGCCACGATTTGCGCTAGCGCTCCCTGCTCTAAGACCGAAGCCGCCCGAGCATAACTTGCCCTTGCCTCGGTATTGATCGCTTGCACACCGGACCACAGTGCCGTTGCGAGCGCGATACCCATCACCAGCGTCAGGAGCTGCAAGGGTTTCCGACGCCAGTGGGACAGGAGGGCGCTGAAAGCTTGAACGCTCATTCGGCAATCTTCCCGCCTCGAAGGAGTACGGTACGATCCAGTCGAGCCGCTAAACGGGTCGAATGCGTGACAAGCAGCAGCGCCGATCCAGCGCTTCCCGCCAGATCAAGCATCAAATCAAGTACGGCGTCACCGGTTTGTTCGTCCAGATTGCCGGTCGGTTCATCGGCAAGGATAAGCCGAGGCTTGGCAGCGAGGGTTCGGCCTATCGCAACGCGCTGTTGTTGTCCTCCAGATAACTGTTCCGGGTATCGGGTAGTGTACTGCTCCAATCCCAGGGCCTCGATCAGCTTCCTTTCCCAGACGCTGTCGTGTCGCTTCGCCAGTTTCGCGTGGAAGGATATATTTGCGGCGACCGTCAAGGACGGAATGAGATTGAACTGCTGAAATACAAGGCCGACCTTGATTCTTCGATATCGGGCCCGCTGGTCCTCGGAGAATGTGCTCAGATCGTCGCCGTCCATGACAACAGAGCCACTGTCTGCCCGATCGAGACCGCCTGCCAGATGAAGGAGCGTACTTTTGCCGCTTCCAGACTCTCCTGTAAGAGCGACGCTCTCACGGGCCGATACACTAAGGTTGATCCCTTTCAGGATCTCGATTGGCCCTTCAGTGGATGGGTATGATTTGCGAACGGCGTCAAGGGTGAGGATCATTGTTCGCTCTGGCCACTTTCGAGGAGAAGTCGATTTGACTACCTATGCAGGAAGCGGCCTTTCCACAAGGCCGCAGCCGGTTGATTTCAAAGCGCTCGTCCTGTGGCGGTCCGAGGGCTCTGGTCTGGACGACCTGCCGCGAGGCTCACGCAGGAGGCGGCCATGCGCATGTCGCGGTACTCTCAAACATTTGCAAGCTCACAGGGTTCCACGGCCGGTGGTTCGATGCGCGTCCTTAACCGGCCACTTGAAAGCAATGACTCGAATGCGCACATGAACAGAAAGAGAACTTCAATTGGGAGCCTTCTCATGTCAAACGGTGGGTCCATTTCGAAAACTGCTATCGACAACCTGGGCGCTATCGCGAGATTTCGCCGTCAGTACCGGTCAAATAGAGGTTGGCTCGTTGGCAACAAGCGGATCCCGTCAGCCGCCATCGCTGCACTCGAGCAGAAATCTCTCCTGAGGGAGGTTGCGTTCAACGGCGAACCGACTCTCATTTTGACTGAAGACGGGAAGCGGGTCCTTGCAGAACAATCGCGCCGATAGCGGAGTACGCGTTCGAGCAACTGACGATGGTGGGCTCGCGCATACACCCCAAACTTTCCATCGGCTTGAGCAATAGACCTACCCTGCACTGACCGATCCGAACCAGGCGCCGTCGTCACACTCTACTTCAAGCCTGAGATTGCGCTGCTAGATCGCGCTGCGATAGGAAACGGTAAGCTCGCCCCACTCGAATTAAGATTTCTTCTTGAGCGCGCTCGGTTTATGAGCTGCTTTTGCTCCGGTCTTCGAACTCTCGACGATGACCTGCGGGTCTGATCGGGACGCTTTTATCTGGTGACCTTTGATTTTTGTAGGGCTGGTCTGCTTCTTGACGACGGTCCCAGTCGTCTCACCCTGGCTGGTTTTCCAGACGACATGGTCGCCCTTCTTCAGGTCCTTGCTCATGACCTACTCCATTCAACGACGCGTTCGAATCTTCAGCGCTTCGACATTACTTGGCGGTGACACGCAGCGCCCCTAGATCGCCAAACGTCCGATGGAGCGTCGTGATCTTATCATCAGCTACGTCCGCTGAGACTTCGATCTCGCCACTAAGTGTAGCGTCTTCTCGTCCATCTTCATTTGCGGACGGAGCATCACCACCACTGGCCTCAACACCCGAGGAATTCTGACGACCGGCGGCTTGAACAAACACATCTGTCCGCTCGATACCGATCTTTTGCACCAGATGCTCGACCGCGAGGTCCGCTGCTTCGCGCGTTTCAAAGGTTGCGGTCACGGTTTTGTTTTTGCTTCCTGACATTTTCGTCCTCCTTCGATAGGAATAGAAGTATCATCTGAGAACTAAGTTCCCGCACGCCAAGCTTTCAGCAACCGCTAGGTGCTCGCGGTAAAGCAGGATGAGCAAGCCGCCGAAATCAAAGCCGCTCCTTAAAGACGACGATGCGCCGATCAGATCACGGCCGCGCCGCAAACGTATTCCAGACCAGCCCGCCCTTCCGTTTGACCCGGTTCCAGAGAGTTGAACCTGCGCTGGCGCTGCTCAAACAGCGGGCCGCCTTCCAGTTTGAAGCTTGGGGAGCGTTCAAGGGAGCGATCAAATGCAAAGGTAGTGTGCGAACTTCTTGACCGACCACGTGATGGCCAAATCTGCGAGATCGATAGGCATAGTTATCCCTCCACCGCGATTGCGGCGATGTAATTTGCGATCGTGTTAATGAATTACCGGGGTTCACGGCGACTATCGTTTCCAGTCCAATAAACCTGTCGTCCAGATCCAGGTGATGAAGCGCTATAAGAAGAGCGAGGCTAAGCCCGCGACGGGCTCGTCTCACGGAATACCATCAGCGCTTCCGCAACGGTTAGGCTTGAATGCTCATCCAGAGCCGCGAGCAATCGGATGCGATCCGACAATGCGGCTTCGTGCCGTGCGTAGCGCAAAAGATCCTTGGCGTTTTTCAACCGGACGTACGGGACAGCATCGCTTTCGATCAGCTCATATGCATGCCCTGCCTCGCGCACCCAGGGCGGTGGAGCGTCATCGCGAAGGCCATCAATTGCGAAGCTGACGTCGGCACGTTTGACGACGAAGTCTGGTTCGGTCAGAGGCAAAGATTGGCACGACCAGGCCGCGACGTCATCGTCGACGTCACGCAGGCAGCCAATATCGCGGGGGAGTTGATCCCGAAACAACACCGGGCCGACGCATCGTACGGTGCTCAATGGATAGTAAATTTGAATGGGATTATGCCGCGCAACAGTGCGCGAGGAAGAGATGCTCATCATGCGCCCGGCCAAGCAGACCAATTATCGAACCGACTTGTTCCAATCCGATCTTTTCCCGACTTGCGACGTTATAAAGAAAAGGAGCGCAGATGGCCACACTGCGGTCAAAACAACTGGACCGATAGAACGATTTAGCTGGATCAACAGGAGAACGACATGACTGCGCATCGTGCTCAATGGAAAGGCCATCTCAAAGTTGGCGAGCTGACTTGCGCAGTAGGACTATACACGGCAGCGTCGACCTCGGAACGTATAAGTTTCCACATGCTCAATGGAAAGACGGGCAACCGCTTGAAGCGCGAGCTCATTGACAGCGAAACCGAAGAAGTCGTCGAACGTGACCAGCAGGTCAAAGGTTTCGAGACCGGGAACGGTGAGTACATTATGATCGACCCGGAGGAAGTTGCGGCAGTGATGCCGGAATCGGACAAGATGCTCGAAGCCGAGGCCTTCATTCCGTGTGGCGACGTCGATGATGTGTACTTCGACAGACCGTACTTCCTCGTCCCGGCGGATGAGGAAGCAAACGATGCTTTCACCAGCATTCGAGACGCACTAAGTAAGACCAATTCCACTGCGATCGCGAGGACGGTCTTGTTCCGACGGATGCGAACCGTGTTAATTCGGCCGCACGGAAACGGGTTGATCGCCACTACCCTGAATTTTGACTATGAAGTCCGACCTTCTGAAGAAGCGTTTAAGGACGTTGTGAAGGTGAAGGTCGAAGGGGAGATGCTCGACTTGGCCAAACACATTATCGGAACCAAAATTGGCGATTTCGATCCCGGCAAGACTGACGACCGATATGAGACTGCGCTAGCCGCGCTCGTAAAGGCCAAGGCCGAGGGCAAATCGCTCCCGAAGCCTAAGCCGGTAAAGGTTTCGAAGCCCAACGATCTCCTGAAGGCCTTAAGAGAGAGCGCCGGCATGGGCAGCGGTTCCTCAGGGAAGCCGAAAGCAGCCAACGCAAATTCTGGCAAGAAGAAATCTTCAACCACTTCTTCTAAGTCCAAAACCACACATAGGAAGGCAAGCTGACAATGGCTCCGCGTCGTCCGTATTGGAAAGGCTACCTGAAACTGTCGCTCGTTACTTGCCCTGTCGCAATGGTGCCCGCGACGTCAGAAAGCGAGAAGGTTCGCTTCCATACCCTCAATGAAAGAACCGGCAATCGTGTTGTCTCCCAGTACATTGATAGCGTGACGGGCAAACCGGTCAAGGACGAAGACGAGGCCAAAGGATACGAGCGCGGCGAAGACGACTACGTCATTCTCACCGACGAGGACCTGGAATCCGTCGAGCTAGAGACCGTGCGCACCATCGATATCGAGAAATTCGTTTCGCGTGACAAGATCGAATGGATTTATCTCGATACCCCCTACTATCTCACCGCGAACGACAAGATCGGGGACGAAGCCTTTGCCGTTATTAGAGAAGCAATGAAAGCTCAGAATGTTGTCGGTGTCTCCCGTGTGGTTCTCGGCCGCCGCGAGCGCGCCGTTATACTGGAGGCACGTGGCGAGGGTATCGTTGTCTGGACGCTGCGGTATGGCGATGAAGTTCGGCCTGAGAACGAATATTTCACCGGTATCGACAAGAAATCGGACGCAGAGGGTGTCAACGCGCTCGAAAAGGTCATCAAGAAGCGTACCAAGAATTGGTCGCCAGAGATGGTGTCCGACCCAATCCAGGAAAGCTTGTTGAAGCTCATCGCCGAGAAGAAGAAGGCTAAGAAGCCATCGAAGAAAACAGCGGAAAAGAGCCGGGATGATGACAAAACAAAGTCCGACAACGTCGTCAACATAATGGATGCTCTGAAAAAGTCAGTCCAGAAGGAATTGAAGTCTCGCAAGGCTGGCTGACAAAGCCGTGGAGACCGCCCTCCGCAATCTGTTTCGAGCGCCGGGCAGCGTACGGTCCCCCAGTCAGGCGAGGTCCACCTTGGCCATTCACGGTATCGAAGCTACCGCACGCAGTCCCGTTTTTGCTCATCGTTTGTAGACCCGCTCACATCGGCGCACCTTGTTTTCTTCTCGTCCTCAGGCGTCGCATCCGGAGCTTTCTGGGCACCAGCGGCCGAGCCGAAACCGCTCGGGTTGGTGATGTCACCCTCAACAGACGATGAAGAGGAACTTGGGCCAGGAGTGGGACCAGCTTGGTCCGGGAGGCTTTCCGCCCCGGCCACACTGGCTGTCATAAGTGAAAGCGCTATCACCGCTGTGACTAAATTCAGCATTGTTTCAACTCCATCCTAGAGAGGGAAAACTTGGCCAGACCTTGGAGGTTCCCGAGGGCATTGGAAGCCAACGTTAGCGACGGAATGGTAAGCTGTTACGGGGAGCCCATTCACCGACGACACCTGCTCTGCCGTGTGAGTAATAGCAACGCTTTGCGCTTCGCGGTTACCCAGCGAATTCTACAAGTGGAAGCCATTGGGTGGCTGTGTCATTAACAATCATGCTGCCATCGTCGCCGATTCAACGCTTTCTGCGCCAGCGCGAGACCGAGCGCCTGACCGTTTCGCGCACCGTGCGCAAGGCCACCTTTCTCGTACATCAACGCTGAGCCGCTCGCCGTGCGCTTAATGAAGTGCGGAAGACGTAGGCGCGTTTGCTTTAGTGGAAACTAAGCCTACAAAATGTGTGAGAAGGTGTTCGGTGATTTCTGAACCGCTGGCACCTTGGTTGTAGAGCATAATGGCTCGATCACACAGAACGTTTGCTACCTCTTCTTCGAAAGGTACCGAGTAGAAGCTAAACCACTCGACAATCGCCTGAAGAAGCGGAGCTTCTGCATTCTCATTAACACTTTGCACAAGCCACCCCAATCGGTTTTCCTAAGGAACAGGTAGAGATCGCGGTCGGACAGGTTGGGTGCTCGCCTGGCGTTTCGTTGCCCGCAGCGAGAAACCGGAAAAACCGCTGCGTTCACCATCCCCGTCGCGTCCGGTTGACACAGCCGCGATCTCAGAAGATGAATGACCAGGCAGCGAAGACGTTCCGCTTTCATTTTATTTCGTACGAAAGCGCACGGTCTTCGAGGACATCTGGCCACAATACGTTCGACCTGCCGGTCGACCAATCTCACTCAGCGTCATTGAAGGATTTGCGGCGCTCCGTCTCCGGTCCCGCATGACACGGGTGACGGCGAGGGTCACCAGCATTGATATCCTTCGTCCTTCAACAATGGAGGCCACGAGTGGGTTGCTTGTAAACAAGGTAGCTATTGTCACGGGTGCATCGTCAGGTATCGGCCGCGCGGCCGCTTGCTGTTCAGCGCCGAGGGTGCGGCGGTTGTGCTTAATCGGAGAAAAACAGCAGCGCTCGGCCATGTGTTCGACAGCATTCGTGCTCTAGCAGGGACAGCTGATGCAGTTCCTGGCGACGTCGGCCTGCCGGAGACAACATGACAGGCTGGTAGCACTGGCGCATCAGTCCTTCGGACGGTTAGCCATCGCCTTCAACAACGCGGTTTTCATCGGCCCCCGAAAGCCGCTGGCCGAGGTCGACTTGACGGAATGGCAGAATACCGTCTCGACAACGCTGACGTATGCTTTCCTTTGCTAGCCGTATCTAAATTCCGGCGATGCATCAGACTGGAGGCGGCAGCATCATCTTTAAATCGAGCGTTGTTGGCACGAGCGTCGGGCTCCCCGGTGCCACTGCCAAGGCGGCCTGATGGGTCTGGTGAAGGGTATCACGGCGGATTACTGCTGCCAGGGCGTTGGGGCGGCCCGGCTGCACGCGATCAAACGGATCTCACAACCCGAGGAAATCGCAAATGCCGCCCTCTTCCTTGCCATGTCGAGCTTTGTTATGGGTTCACCGCTTTACGCGAATGGTGGGAATTCCGCAGTCAAATGACAGTGGCCGCCGAAGGATAGCCGTACCGGCGGCGTTCCTCTACATCAGACGGCCCTGGCTAATCAGGGCCTTCCTGCATAAGCAGTGCGAATTCCTCGGCAATAGGGCTACATCCGACATCACCGAACGATCTTCAGCTCCATCCAGTCCGCTGTCATCCGTTCACACTGAATTCAAGTCGCGCCGAGAAGCCGAGATATCGATGCCGCAAAGGCACAGGTCGATGTCGTGCCAATCTTTGCCAGCCGGCAAAGTTACAAACGGATTTTTGTCTCGCCATACGAGGCCATCCCGACAAGCATAGCCAACTCGCGGGGCGTCTCGTAGATTGTTGCTCCATCCACAACCGAGTTACACCCATCAGACTTCTAGAAAGACTGTACGATATGTCGGCTGACGGTTCGTGTCACGGCGGCTAAATTTCCAAGGGGCGGATGGGATGCCAACCACCAATAGGCTTCGATAATATCGGCGCGAACCTAAAATTCGTTCCGCCACAACCCACCGAACCGCTCTGAACCACCCTTTCTTCGCCCTTCGCCCGGGTGTAAATCTCTTCGGGAAGAAGGAGATGCGATGAGTGATGCAGTAGCGATTGTGCCAAGCAAGACAGCTGACGTGGGCAGGCTGCTCAAGCTTGCCAGGCAAGACACACGCATAGCCGTTGAGGGAGAAAGCCATCCTCCAGTGATCTCCGCTTTCGTCACTCGTGTACGCGAGACGCTAAACCGTCTCGTAATGCCTACGGCGGGGCTCGTCGTGCTCCTGGAAGGTACTAAGGACATTGTCTCGGGTACCGAGCACCGAATTTATCGAAGCGGCGACGCCTTCATTCTCAATGCCAACGAGCATGTCGATGTGGTCAATGAACCAGATCATAAATCCGGCTTTTATCGAGCCCTCTTCGTGCGCTTTGATCGCGCTCTGATCATAGAGGCCGCACGCTTGTGGCCACAGTTCGTGAACCAGGAGCTACGATTACGGGAGCCTCTGCTGACAGACGACCTTTGCTCCGCACTTCTCCACGCGGCCGAAGCCCTGTCTTATCAAACGCGAGTTTCCCGCAGGGTCGCAGAGCACCGCTTGCTTGAGGTGCTGCTGATACTGGCTGAGCAGGGCGCGATTTCGCTGACGCCGAAATATGTGGATGGTTCAGTGGTGGAGGCTGTGCGTCTCCTCGTTCGCCACCGCCTGCACTTCCCGTGGACCACGGCAGCAGTCTCTTCGGAATTCTCGATGTCTGAGGCCACCCTTCGCCGCCGCCTCAGCGCGGAGGGCCATTCGCTTCAGCACCTTTTGCTAGATGAGCGTATGAAAGCTGCCTTCACCATCTTGAACGACCGTGACGCATCCGTTGCCGAGGCGCTAGCGGCGACTGGCTATCAATCTCGTTCGCACTTTTCGAAGCACTTTCAGCAGCGCTTTGGTGCGACACCGTCAGAGGTACGGTTACACAGGTCACAAACGCGGCTGCCTGACTGAATCCGGCCCAAAGCTGATCGGTTCGGGTCCAGATTTTCGCAGGCGCATCGGTATCCTCACCAATAGAAACAGTGAGGATAACCACTATGCACCACTACCTGCGAACAATGAGCGCTGCCTTCATTGCAGCGTTTGCCACAACGGCGGCTGGATCATCCGACATTATCGGCCTCAAGGTCACGATTCCTGGTCTTGGCAAGGCTGGACGTTTGCCCGACAAGGCCGCCTTTTGCGCGCCGTCTACTGTCTCTGGAAACAACATCAGCCCACCAGTTACCTGGTCCGCAGGACCGGGCGGCACGCGCTCCTACGTCCTACTGATGACGGACCCCGATGTGCCGAAGGACTTCAGCCAAATCAACAAGTCCGGCGTCGTGATCCACCGCAATGATCCCCGTGTGTCGGTTTTTCATTGGGTTCTCGTAGACATTCCCGCCGATCTGCGGTCGCTTGCGGAAGGGATTGAAAGCGCGGGCCTGGTTCCGCACGGCAAACCAGTTGGCGAAACAGCGCACGGACGCAGGGGCGCTAACGTCTATTCCAGCTTTCTCGCGTCAGACGCCGAAATGGCTGGGACGTACGGTGGTTATGATGGCCCTTGCCCGCCAGTGAATGATGAGCGCCCACATCGGTACGTACTGCAAGTGTTCGCACTGGACGTACCTTCTCTCGGCCTCGGTGGTGTGTTCGACGGCGAGACAGTCACGAAGGCCATGAGGGGGCATATACTTTCTACGGGCATTGCTACTGCCACTTACTCGCTCAACCCGAGCATCACCCGGCAACAACATGGCCAGTAACAAGACGATATCGAGGAAACTGGGATGATTAAGAACGACGCTGCAGCATCAACTCTGTTTTCTCGTGACGCCGAAGGGTGCGACAGCCTACGCCGACGGTTGATCCCCTGTTTCGATAAGTTCTACGGGACCGCCCTGGAGTTAACCAAGAATGGCAGACCGGTGCCAAGTTGACGGTGTTCGACATAGGGGCCGGGGCCGGCCTCCTCTCTGCAAAGGTCCTACAAGTCGTTCCGGTTCAAAAGATTTGCAGTGCTCGGCGGATCATCGGCCATGCCAGAGCAAGCTCGCATTCGTCTCGGGACAAGCGTGGATCTGGAGTTCCGACATGCGGAGATGGCGGACGCAGTGCTTAGCCTTTGGTGCGGAGGTGACATTGACCTCAACCTGCAACATCACGGGCATTCCCGTTGGCCGCAATTTCCAACGCTCGGCTTACGTCGAGATCGGTCTGGCTCGGACCTGTTGCGCGTTCGCAGGTGGAGACAGCACGGCGAGCAACAGGATCGTCCCGGCGCATTTGGCCTGTTTGACGACGGAACTCGCGCCTAATCCAGGCCTTCGTCCATGGAGTGGACTTCAACGGCCTCAAATCTTTGAGACCTTGTACCAAATCGTATCTCAGAGCCGTGACCAACGTTCCCGATACAAGTTCGCATTTTTCAGAAACAAGCCAGATACGCCGGTTCCCTACACCCCCTCCGCCAAGTGTCGTCACCACGACATAACCCAAGGAGAGGCATCATGACTGCTATCAGAACATTGTCCCGCCGAAACTCGACAACCGGCCGTGCTTTCGCATTTGCGCTGGGCTCGATCATGCTGCTGCCGGTGGTGGCCCTGCAGGATGCAAAGGCTGCCGAGCCAATCACTACGACGTCCGCCGACAAGACATCGGACGACAGTATTCGCCCTTTCAAGATCGATGTGCCACAGTCCCAGCTCGACGACATGCGCAAGCGTATCGCCGAGACCCGTTGGCCGGACAAGGAAACCGTCGGCGACATCTCCCAGGGCATCCAGCTCGTACGCGTTCAGGAACTGGTTCGGTACTGGGGCACCGATTATGATTGGCGGAAGGCTGAAAAGGAGCTGAACGACCTTCCGGAATTCATCACCACAATTGACGGCGTCGATATCCAGTTCATCCATGTTCGCTCGCGCCATCCGAACGCCCTTCCCCTGCTCCTGACGCACGGTTGGCCCGGCTCCCAATTCGAGTTTATCAAGGCCATCGGCCCGTTGACCGATCCCACCGCGTTCGCCGGTCGGGCGGAAGATGCCTTCGATGTGGTGATTCCCTCGATCCCCGGCCACGGCTTCTCCGGAAAGCCAACGGAACTGGGCTGGGGTCCGGATCGTGTCGCCAGGGCCTGGGACGTCCTGATGAAGCGGCTCGGATACAAGAATTACGTCTCGCAGGGCGGCGACCATGGATCGGTTATTTCCGATGCTCTGGCACGCCAAGCCCCTGAAGGCCTTCGCGGCATTCACCTGAACATGCCCGCCACCGTCCCTGGCGAACTGATGAAGGGCATCAACGCAGGCGACCCCGCACCGGCCTCCCTCGCGCCCGACGAAAAGGAGGCTTACCAGTCCCTGAGCACTTTCTTTGGCAGGAACGCTGCATACGGCGCAATGATGGTCACCCGTCCGCAGACCATCGGATACTCGCTGTCTGACTCGCCGGCTGGTCTGGCGTCTTTCATCTATGAAAAATTCGCTCAGTGGAGCGATAGCGATGGGGTGCCGGAACGCGTGCTATCTCGCGACGACATGCTCAACGACATCACCCTCTATTGGCTCAACAACGTCGGCGCATCGTCGTCCCGCTTCTACTGGGAAAACAACAACAACAACTTCAGCTCCGAGACCCAGAAGACCAGGGACATCAAGGTGCCGGTTGCCATCACGGCCTTTCCCAAGGAAATTTACAAGGCACCGGAAAGTTGGAGCAAGCAGGCTTACCCGACGCTGGTCTACTACAATCAGGCCGCCAAGGGTGGACATTTCGCCGCCTGGGAACAGCCGCAGCTGTTCGCCGAAGAACTACGGGCGGCATTCAAGTCGATGCGATAAAAGCGCGGGGCAGCTCCTCAGGCTGCCCCCTTTCGACGAGGCTTGGCGGGCAATCCAGGGACTGGTGAGCGGCTGTGCGATCATAGTCATCCTTGGTCGCCATCACCGACATACGCTGGCGCCGGCCACCTTCGGGCCGCTCGATAAGGACCTCCTGACGGTGCTTCGACATATCAATCGCTACCAGCACGGCGTTTGTGGGAGTAGAAAGATATTTGGTCATGGCTTGTCGTTTCCAAAGTGTTGCCTCGACAACTTCACTTTAGAGACCTGTTGACCGGCCATGACCACCGCCGGCGGCGCGCTCCGCTACACACGGCTACGCGCGCCGCCGGCTCTGTCAGAGCAAGATTCCCGATGTGCTACGGCACGGAATTCACCTCGAATGCGATCCTCGCCTGGTCGAAGGATCACAAAGTCGACTGGCATTACATCGTGCCGGGAAAGCCAATAGCAACGCATTCCATAAGCACCAGGTAATATTTAAGCAATTTCTGCGCGTTAGGCATTAGAACATTTTACGAATGCGTTTCAGGTCAGATAGGAATGGGTTCCCATTTTCCGTATTTTCATTGTGTTTTTTCAAAATGCTGCGGACATTTTGCATGACTTCCTACAGTCTTCTTTGCGCGGGAGGAGGTGTAATGCGTCGATTAAGGGTTTGTCCCAGCGGCCGTAACGGACAACTGTTCTACCGCAACGCGATCTGAACGTCGGCTTCCCGACAAGTAGGATCGGTGCCCTTGCTAGCCCACGAGCTTATGTACCGTGCCCACGGTCATGTCCCCGACCAAAGCCGTAATGACGTCCAGGCCGTATGGCTTAGGTATGAATACGGCGTCGCCGGGGAGTTCTTCAGATTGGAGCCGATGTCCGCCCGAAGCGACGATGACGGGTACGTTCATGTGGCTCGTCGAAATCATCCTTGCGAGATCGAGACCGCTCAGGCCGCCCGGCATGTCGACGTCCGTGATGACGGCGTCGATCTTCCGTTGTCCGAGGACGGCCACGGCTTCAAGGACGTTGGCAGCCTCGACCACATCGTAGCCCTCGTCGAGAAGGGTGTCGGCGAGCATCATCCGAATCAGGAATTCATCTTCGACGATGAGAACCGTAGGTTGGTACATGGCAGTCTCCGCTCCGTGGTCACGAGAGGAACTCGCGTATCCACATTTAGATTGCCCCTCGAAGCGGAGTATTTGCCGACATGTTTAATAAAATGCGAACGGTTGGGGCGCCGTGAGCGAGGATTTCTGCTTCTTCAGAGTTGGCGGATTGCTGCTTGGCCTGAAGCCGGGGCGAGTCTGCTCACCTTGCAGCCGGTCGCGAACGTCAATCTGGCGGATGGCTGGTATCTCCGGTCTTTCGATGTGCGCGACCCGAATTAGAAATAAGCTCAACGTGGCTCGTGGATCGGACAGCGGTTGAACCCCTGCCGGAACTGGGCGAAATGTTCGTAAGGCGCCTTGCGCGCGCGATTGATGTTGCCGAGCGGCTGGTGGGCGGCCAAGCCCGTCCAGACGCTGAAGCGCATCCGCTCATCGACCTCATCGACTTTCTCGTCGCTCCAGCTATCCTGCGGCCCGGCGCTAACGATCGCGACCGTGACGAAGGGCGCATCCGTCTCGTCCCACTCGACGGTCGGGTCTTCGATCGGTTGATCTTCAATGTTGCGACAGAGCTGAACCTGAAATTCCCATTGCGCGCGAATATCTCGCATCTCCGCCTGGACCGTCTCGCGGATAGCATTTTCGCTCACGCTGGTATCGATCTCGCGGCCCATCAATTCCGTGAGGCCGACCGATACGGGCTTCAGCCGGAATTTAGCGACATAGTCGCCGTACCGAAACGGCGTAACGCTGAAATAGGTCTCGCCAAGCGGATCGACATTCGGAGCACCTCCGAGCGACTGCACGGCCGGGCTGGATATGCCGACCGCCTCAAGACCCTTATTGACCGTCTGGAGAACGCTAGAGAGTACCTCCTTTGTCCCTTCCATCCGGTCTGTTATCTTGGCGAGCATCTTCAGATTGCCGAGGAATTTTTCCGCATTCGGCGCCTGGAAAACCGGACCGTTGACCATCACGAAGTCCTGGGTCGAGCCGGCCGCATCGGAAAGCCTCGGGCCTTCGACGCCGACGACTTTCATGGCGAGTCCGCGCGGAAGTGCAATCGCGTCGGGCAGAATGTCGCCGGCATTCGTCGACATCCGCATATAGACGTCGTAGTTGCCCGAACGCGAGAAAAGGCCCTGGGCGAGTTCGGCAGGTAGGTTGTCCCTGACAATCATCTTGGCTTTAAGGATTCCGTGTGCCTTTGCATGCACGGACCGGACGGCGTGGCCATAGTCCTCAGCAGTCCGTTTCAGAATGACGTCGAAGGCGTCATTAAGACCGGAGACCACTTCCTGCTCGTTAGGGTTGATCTGTTCGAGATCCGCTGAGTAGCGCACAGGGGTGGCTGTCGTCATCACTTTGCTCCTGGGGGAAATTGCGACTTATGTGACAGAACGCCAGCCGAGTGGTCTTCGTTCCGAACCACGTGATTGCCGCCTCCAAACGGCGAAACCTTCACGGGAGACCCGCTATTGCTGAAGACAAATTGGCCAACCTGGCAATCTGTCTTCGAAATGCAGCCGCGCCTTTCGAATTGCTCCCGCCCGAACTCCAACTGGTTCGATAGAGCTAGTCTAGATACCCAAGAGGGGCTGCAGCAAGCGCAGTAGCCTGCTCGAAAACTTCAGTGGTGCGTCGGTAACCGCCAGGCAAATGCAGTCTTGTCCATGCCCGGCTCGCGGAGTGTGCAACACATCGGGATCAGCCATTTCCACATCGCCACGTCTAAACGTCGCAAATTGGTCCGAGAAACTTCCAGCAAGCACAAGAGTGAGCTCGTCGCCACGATGCGTATGCTCCGGGACCGGCAGGCCTGCAGGGATACGAAGCAGACGCACGGTTGTACTTTTATCTTCGGTTGGGACGATCATCTGCGCGGCGCCGCCCGTTCCCAGCGTCTTCCATTTAAGCCCTCCAGCGCGATCGACATACGATCGAAGCGGTTGCGGTAGCAACCTGTCACCTGCCGGCCGGCGAAGTGTCACAACGTTGGGAAACTCTTCATTTTCGATACGGCTTTTTAGGCGTGACCAGCTCTCAGCAACCGCATCATCGTCCTCAATAGGCTCTTCATTGTCCAGAAAGTGTCCGCCTATCGCCTCATAGACCCCAACGCGGCCACGGCATGAGGGACAAAGCGCAAGGTGTGTCGCAACAGCAACACTCCAGCCTTCGGACAGCCTGCCGGCGGCATAGAGCATAAGCATCTCGTCTTCGAGATGATGTCGGATTATCGGCTCTGCTGTAGTGCCCATCTTAGTTTCTCGCATGCCATTCGAATTCTTGATTTCACTGTCCCTAGCGGGATACCTAGCAATGAAGAAATCGCGGAGTGCGGCATTTCCTCGAAATATGAAAGCCGCAGGACTTCAAGGTGCTCATCCTTTAGAGACCCAAGTGCTCTGGTCAACGCCTGCGCGTCCTGAGCATTAATAATCGCTCGATCGGCCGCAATCTCCTCTTGCGGGACGAAGGCAGGATCATTCTCGTCCAACTCAGGCATCCGGCGCCTAAGAGAGTCGATATAGAGGTTGCGAGCAATCCTAAAGACCCAAGTCGATACCTGACCCCGCGCGGGATCGTACTGTTCAGCTTTACGCCATACCGCAAGCATAACCTCCTGGGCGAGCTCGTCGGCAATCACGAAATCCTTGGCGAGCCGTCGCATATGCGATCGCAACCGAGGGTAAATATGCTTATAAAGCTCCTCAAATGCTGCAGGATCGCGCGTCTGCGCCACCGCCTCCAGCAGTCTTTTCAATCTCGTCTGATCGTTTTCAGGCTCCTGGCCTTCCATGCTCTGCTTCCTCACGTGCACGCGAGGCATACGCTTTAATGCCGTTCCTGCAAACATCGTTGTTTCTCACCGGCGCTTCCCACTTGCATGTACGTGCCCAGTCACGCCTGGATCAAAATTTTGTTCGCTGTAACTATGGTTGCTGCTTTTTGTGACCGATGATCGAGTGTTTCCGGCAAGCTGCCGCATGGAAGGGCGCGAATTGTCCACCCCGATCCGGCTTTTTTACCCCGCGAGGTCGTCGCGAGCTCGATCGGTTGTTGAACGGACCGGCTCCAAGAAAACTTCGGATGCAGGCCCGACCTCCCCAAGTCCGACCCGCGCGCCTTCAACGCCGAGCCAAGGTGCAACCAGGACGTCCGAGGGGCACGGCTAGTTTTTAGACATCCATCGCGCCGGTTGAATGTCTGTCAAGGAGCCCTGACCGGGGCAGTCACCACAACGCGCAGCCCTGGACCATTTGGCTCCTCGTCAATGCTCCCTTGAAGGCGATCAATGATCGCAGCAAGCATGCGGGTTCCAAAGCCACTCCTCCCCTTGGGTAACTTGCCCTTCCCGCGGTCGGCGACAATGAGACGCAACGAATTCCGGTGCTGTTCAAGTTTGATCAGCAACGGCCCCGCGTCGCCGCCGTAGGCATATTTTTGTGCATTGATGACAAGTTCCGTCAACACGAGGCCAATGTTGACTGCGCGATCGGTAGAGACCAGAATGGGTGACAAATCTACATCGAGGCTTTCTGACCATTTCCTGTCCATCGTTGTGGACATGTCAGATAAGAGATTCTCGAGATAGCGTGAGAGGTCGACGATTTCCAGGCTGCCGTCCTGGTAAAGCCGACGATGCACGAGAGCGACCGCATTCAAACGGTTCTGAGCCTCGTTCAAGCTGACGCGGACCTCGTCGTTAACGGTCGCACGGCCTTGCATGCCTAGAAATGCTGATACGAGTTGCAGCGAATTCTGTACTCGGTGATTGACTTCCTTCATGAGGAAGTCTTTTTGAACGAGGAGGCTTTCATTTTCCTTCAAAGTGGTTGTCAGCTCGCGATTGAGCTCGCGGAGGCGGTGGTTATTCCGATGCTCCAGCATAAGCTTGACAATGCGCGACGCAACGTCCTCTTCAGCGTGACTCCACGGCCTCGCCCTTCCCCGGACGCTCTCGGACCATTCCTCGAAGGACGCGCGCGGTGTCAGCGTTGCACCGGCTTCCAGTGGCACGTCCTTATGCGGGTTCCCGGCCCACTTTAGAACCTCCACGTGTTCGGCCCGAAACCACATGAGAATTGTCGGGACTTCCGTCGACATCGTCACCGCAAGAAGGCCGCTGGCGCGATCCCGGTATGCGATGGCCGCCTCGAAAAGGCGAGACAGACTTGCAGTTGCGATCGGCTGCGTGGCGGCCGGCACGCGCGCGTAGCTCGCGATCTCGCGCACGTCGATCGGATCCGGACAAGCTCCATAGGTAAAGAGCTCGGTTCCCTGGACCGCGGCAAATCCGTCGGCCGCGAGAAGACGGGCGATTTCCGCGCCACCGTCACTGAAGAAGTCTTCAAGTGATCGATCACTACCAAGAAGGGAGATCACTGTATCTTCCTGCGAGCGGCTTCGAATGCGCTCGCGATACTGGGCCGCCTCTTCCTTGGCGCGGATTTGCCTGGCCAGCGCGTTGGACAGCGCTTGTCCGCCCATCCTCACGGCCAACGGAATTTCGCGCGGTTCGTGATGATGGCAGGCAATCAGCCCCCAGAGAACCCCGTCCTTAATAATTGAGAAGGATGCAGAGGCAGCAACCCCCATGTTGCGCAGATACTGCAGATGGACTGGAGATACGCTTCGTAGCGTCGAATCGCTCAAATCGAGTTCGCGTAAGTCCGTTGTGATCGAGTGAATGGGCTGTGGTTCGTAAGAGACATCGGGAATAACCCTGACGCGGTTGCGAACATAAAGTGCCCTCGCTTGTCTGGGAATATCGGAAGCAGGGAAGTAATGGTTCATGAAACTCGATGAATTCTTGTCGATGCTTTCCCCGACAACCACGCCGGCATCATCGTCGACAAACTGGTAGACCATCACGCGTCCAAAACCAGTCATCTCCCGAAAGACTTGAGCGGCGGCCTTGCAGAGTTCCTCGAGTTTGCTGGTCTTCTCGAAGGCTGAGGAAGCGGCGTCCAGTTCGACCAGGAACGGCACTGCCTGTACGGTATCTCGTTCTGCTCGATCAAGTTCCACAACCAGATAGTTTCCAGACCGGTAAGCCACGGCATTGAGTGGCCCGCAAGGCGCCTCGATGCGACCGAGAACCGAAAGAGCGCCGGCGCGGAGCTTATGGGCGAGCCCCTCTAAATCTAAACCCAAAACCTCGGATAGAGATTTACCGAGCGCGGGAGACGCAAGAAACCTTTCGGGCCGTCCTGCTACGCCGATACACGTCATAGAGGCGTCGCACACCAGCATGAGGCCATGGGCTTGTATTGCCCCCGGGATGTGGATGGGCTCAAGATCGCATGCGCTGGTAAGCGCAGGATCGATGTTTTGGTTGAGCATGCACGCCTCCTGACGCATTAGGTACTGCCACGGCCGCGGCTGCTTTGCGGACTGGATATACCAAAGCTTCAGGAAATGGTCATTCAAAAAGGACATGGGGCATCACCCGTTCAGATCGTCGAAAAACGCCATCTGGGTGCGCCATCTAGATGATTGCCGATCCTGAGGCCGGACCGATCTGCGCATACCTTTCTCGGAATGTGGAGGGAGTGGGGTGGCGCAAGATAGCTTTTCCTTGTAGCCCTTCTTTTACCGGGACGCGCGACAAGCAAAATTCAAAAGCCTAAAGTGCCGAGATCAGTTCGATAAGGGAAGAAGACAATCAAGCGGGCAGGGGCGAACGTCAAGATGGACTGGCTGCGCTATCTGATCACCGGCTATGAGCCATCCGACGTGCCACAAGTCCAGATGATGGGTTTCATGCAATCGCTCCTGGCAGAGGAGATGCTCACCAGCCCGATGGTGAACACCACAGCCATCTCTGACGCCGGACTGGCAAAGCGCACACTTTATGAACTAGATCGTTCGAATTTCACACGCGAAACGTACGATCGTGCCGTCAATGGATGGATGCGGTCAATTTCGAAATCCAGGGCCTCATTCACAAAGCCTGGGGTCGGCTATGAGCGTATTGAACGGAACTGTCTACGATCGATAAGTATCCCTTATCGATGGTGATTGCTTTCGAGGCGCGCCTGCGAGCGCTGCAATTGCTCGGCTTTTTGCGTGTCGCAAATCGCTGAAGATCGCGCCGGCGCAGAGACGCGCTGGGCCGCCTCGACAGCCCCGGGGATCGAACATTGAAGCTGAATCAGCTATTCGCTACGCGCGGCCGCTTGGTGACGTTGGGCGCGGGCCAACTCGACGAACCGGCGTTTGACCTCGGCAAACAGCGCGGGAGGCAAAGGGCCGTGGTAGCCCGTGTTAGTGTTGAGCGGCCGGATATTCGGTCCTGGCCAAACAAACCGGTTGCTTTCGGTCAAGACGATCCAGGAGCGGTCGTCATCGAGGCCCAGGCGCTGTTTGGTTGCCAGCGGAATTTCGATTGCGTCCGCAGGGTTGGATGGTGGGGTATGGAAAATCGGAGTACCCGCACGGCCGGTCTGCCGTCGTCAACATGCGCAACCATCGCCAACACAAGCACCGGCCGATCCTTGTCGCCCTCTTCGCGACCTTCGAGAAACTGCCAATGCCAGAGGTACGAGTAGCGAAAGAGCCAGCCGACTTTTGGTTCAGTCGGCAGCATGCTTGCCCGTCAGGACCTCAGCATTGAGATGATCGAGCGCCTCATCCATCTCGGACGCTTCGATCGCAGCAAGGTCGTCGTCGCCAATGGCGGAGGTCAGTTCGACGCGCCGTTCGCGTTTCGTCAGCCGCAGGTAATCTTCGTAAGCGATCAGGACCGTTTTCGGGCGCCCGTTTTTGGTGATGATCACCGGGTCACGGACGGCGGCATCCTGATAGGCGCCGAAATTTTTCGAGACCGTGGCCGCCGTAACTGTAGAAGTCATGTGAGAACTGCCTTTTTACGGAATATACGGAATATACGGAATTTACGGAAGTTTTGTAATCCCGGGCGGTGGCGGTCCACGCAACTCGAGTTACCGGTTAGCCGGCACCCCCGTGGTCGCTCCAGTATTTATGTCACGTTTCGGACAGGGGAAAGATGAATGCCTATCCTATTTGATGTGAACGAGGCTACCGAGCGGTTTAACGAACTGATTGAACGCACGCTGCGTGGTGAGGTCTTCGTGATCTGCCGGGGCGGCATACCGATCGCGGAGCTGACCGCGATCCCGAAGGCCGCAGGAACCATGGATGACCTCCGGGCGCTCGCAGCGGAAGGGCGCGCCAGCGCGCCGCCCGGCGCCAGCTCAAACCACGACGAGTTCTACGACGAAAACGGAATGCCGAGATGAGTGCCGTCGATCGCCGAGCCAGCGAGCTCGATACGATCGCCGCGGTCCTGCCGATCGAGCGGCGCGACGAGCCCGCAGAGCTACTGACCGACCAGGACGTCGAAACCCTTCGTCATCTCGTCAACGAAGGCATGGGCGCCAATTCGCTGAGGGCTCTCACCTCGGATCTGTCCTATCTTCAAGCCTGGGCACTGGCCGCGACGGCAAGCCCCCTCCCCTGGCCGGCGCCCGAGGCGCTTCTTCTCCCGTCGATCGCCATCGATCTCGGCCGGACTAAAACGAGCGACGGCAGCCGCGAGGAGACCATCTATCTGACCGGCGCACCTGTCGATGCGAAGACGAGGCTGCTCCAGAGAGTGTCATGATCAACGTACTGACCGGCCTGAGCGAGGCGAACAGCAACGTTACCAATCACGCCTACCCGGCCGAATATCAACCGGACTATCCGCATGTCGGGCGCCTCTGGGTTTCGGCAACCGCAGATAGGCACGACAATTCCTTAAACGGTCGTTGTATACGATCAGGATATAACGATCCCGATCACCGACCCTCGTATCAGCCGGCGCGAGGAGGTGATGAACTACCTCGGTCGGACATTGAAGCAGACCGGCACATTTGAATTTCAAAATGGGTATCTCTCATGCGCCAAAAAGCAACCTGCTAATGATGGCTTGACTGAGGCACTCTCCAGCATCGAAGTCAGAGCGGTTGCACAGTAAGACCAGATTTCGCGTTCGTTCTATGCCCGGTTTGCGGCGGGGTCAGCGACCGCTTTTTGGATCGCAGTGCCTCTGACCTCGCGGACCGACTGGCAAAGTCTTCAAAGTGGCGGTGTTTGCGACCGGTTAATCTGGCTCGGTTCGAAGCGAGTCGACTGTCGCGCGCGTAAGGCCAGCATGGCGTCGGAATAATACAGTCAGGCCGAAGCGCGCTCGATTTCTGCTATCACCGGGCTTCGATTTCTCTTGTTGGCGCGAAAGACTGCTTCAGTAATCAGCGACAGAGGAAGACCAATGAAAAAAGGAATGAAGAAATAGATCGCGCGGAAGGCGACAAGTGATCCAATTGAGGCCTGGTCTCCCATTACATGGGTGACTGTGGCCTCCAGGACGCCGAGGCCGCCTGGAGCGTGCGTGGCGAGAATAGCGATATTAGCCAAGGTGAAGGCGGTCGCGGCCTTGAGATAGCTGACATCGCCGCCCACTGCCATCACTTCGCGCAAACATGCGGAGACCAGTGCAAAGTTGACTGTCCCGACGATCACTTGGAGGGCGGCAATCCGTAGCGTCGGCATCTGGAATGTCCATGAGCGGATGTGCAGCGGGGTCCTTAGAAAGGAAGCAAGCAGGAGATATGCCGCCACCGCGACTATACTTGCAATGCCAATCGATCTCACCGCTGCTTCACTGAGACCGAGCACCGCACTGGCGTCTGCAGGGTTCAATGTCAAAACGATGCCGGATAGCATTGCCATGCCGACACCGACTGTAACGCCCGACAGGAGAACGATTTTGGCGACATCCTCGGTGCTCAATCCCCAACGCGCGTAGTACCGGTATCGCAGTGCGCCGCTGCTAAGCCCCGAAAAGCCGACGCTTTGGCCAATCGACAGCGCGATGAAGGATGCCAAGCCGATCTTCGGGTAAGGAAGGTCGCTGTGAACATGACGGACGCCTGCCCAGTCGAAACCGGTCAGGCAAATATATGAACCGAAGGCAAAGAGCATCGCCAGGGCGAGGTTCTGAGCAGGAATCTCTCGAACGGAACCGATGACCTCCCGCAACGAGTATTCGCTGAATGTCTCGTATAGAAGGTACGCGGCGGCGCTGATACCAACTATGATCAGCATGTACGTCAATATCTGCCTGCCCGTCATCGCGCCAACCATTCCTGTTTGCGCTGCAACGGCGATCAGGATGCTTTGGTTCCATAAACAGCGCCGCGCGCGCTCAAACCAATACTTGTCGCCTCTCACCGCACCAATCGATGACCGCTCCGACTGTTCAACCGGCGCCGGTGTCCGCCGATACGACCCGCCCCGGTCTTAGGCAAGGAAAATCGTTGAAGACGATATGAAGCGTTCTTCGCCGCGATTCATATAGTAAGCGGTCAGTACGCTGCCATCCTGTCGGCTTACCGCACGAGGATAACCGAGATCAGGCAGCAGGCCATCCGACCGGATAATGCTTTCCACCGACCAATGCGTGCCATTCGTCGTGCGCTTCATTCTTATGCCGGCGGGGCTGCCCCTGTAGCCATAGAGCAAGGCATATTCACCGCTGCCTATCGCGACCAAGGCGCCAGGATTACCGCCAGGCCCAGTGCTACCCCCAGCGGCTCCCAAGTCTTTCCGTAGTCCATTGACCGAAAGGCCTCAAGCCATCCGCCCTCCTCGATACCGCGGCCGCGTCGAACGACAGTCAAAACGGAACGATCTGGCAGTACGCTTGTGGGCATGATGGCATAGCCGTCACCATCGAATGGAAGATCGCTTTTCCAAGAAAAGCTTAACCCTCCATCGATCGTCTCAACGCACATGCACTGCCCTTCGTTGCCGTCTCTCTTGGAACGGCTAAGCATGAACAGTGCATGATTGCGGTCGATCGCGATCAGATCAGTTCGGGCCGCAACCCCGGTTTGATGCAGGCCAGTAAAGGCGTGAGGCCCACTCCACGTTCGTCCCCTGTCGCGGCTGACATAGAACCAGCTTTCAGCGCCTCCATCGATGCCTGTGCGGGCTGCCATGACTACGACTTCCGGATCCTGGAAATCGATTCTGGACGACTGGCTGCTTGACGGGAGTAGGTCTATCCTTGGACCGGACCGGAGTGATTGATCCACATGTTCGTTCGCCGACAGGCTGCGGCCGCCGGGCACGATCCCGCAGAAAGGTTCCGATCGCCATGTCCTACCTCCGTCGAGGCTCCGGCTCTGAACTGGCAGGCAGTCGCTATGCTTGTCGCGAGCATGTAGCCTGCCTTGGTCTCCAAGAACTCCAACCGCAAAAATGACAAGAGCTTCCCTCTCCCACAACCACATGCCGTAGTTTGCGGGCCAGCCGGCGAAACTCCCCTTTCTCGCGAACACATCATGATGCTTTACCGACGTAACCTGCATGTTACCGATGCCCGATCATCTTGATGGTCAGGATGAATGCAGATAGGCAGAAGCAAATCGAATTGGTCAGAATGATTGGAAGCTCGCCGCGAAGGACACCGAAGCCCGTCCACAGCGCGAAACCGGTAACTGTCAGAGCCTACATCCACCCCGAAATCGCCGCGGTGTCTCTCGTGCGGATGACCTTTGCGGCCTGGGGCACAAAGCTAATGACCGAACACGCGGATGCGCAATAGCCAACGATCGAAGGCGTATCCATTCTATCCTCCCGTATGCGGCCCCGTGCCATGCAAGGCTCTCAACAGTTTATATGCGCGACCCTCCCAAGGGGCGTAGATATTGAAGCCGGAGGGTGCGCAGTCCTCGGCTCGCGCTCCTCGCTTCCGCAGGTGGCCGCATGGGCCTTGAACCTGCAACGGCGCAGGTTGCTCCGATCAATCGAGATATGCTGGGCTGTCTGACTGCACGAAACCGCTGACCCTTGGAACAGATGATCCATTTCGAAGTTTGGCTACTGCTATATCGACACATAGGAGCAAATGATGAAGCACGCCCTCGCCATTGCCGGACTTTCTGTCCTGTTCGCCTCGCCCGTCCTCGCCCAGTCGGCAGCAGAAAAGACGGGCGTCAATTCAGTAATGGGTGTCGCCCCCAAAACCGAAGACTTCGTCACCGAAGCCGCAGGGAGCGATATGTTCGAAATTGAATCCAGCAAACTCGCCGCCGAAAAGTCACAGGATGCTGCGACCAAGAGTTTTGCGCAGCAGATGGTAGCTGATCACACAAAGACGTCGGACGAGTTGAAGGCACTCGTTTCTGGAGGAAAGGTGAAGGCCACCATCCCAGCTGCAATGAGTTCGGCACAGCAAAGCATGCTCGATGACCTCAAGAAACTTAACGGCGACGATTTCACAAAGCAGTATCACGCTGATCAGCAGGATGTGCACGAAGATGCCGTCGATCTCTTCAAGCGATATGGAGAGGAAGGTGGCAACCCCGAACTGAAGGCCTGGGCAGCCAAAACGCGCCCTGCACTCGAGCATCACCTCAAGATGGCAACAGATCTGAACAAGTAATTCACAACCCGGCGTTGCCGTGGGTAACGCCGGGTTCATCTTCGAGCTGCCTTGCCTATCTCGGCGCTTACGTCCGATTGTTACAATGCGACGTTGGCCCCTGCGGTCCGGCAAGGTCGCCACATCGGCTTTGCGATGGGATCGCACGAAGACCTAAGATCGATGCAGCACAACATGATCAAGGTAAACGTCGCGGATCAGAAGAAGTCTTTCGCTCGGGAACCATTGATCGCCAGCGTGGTTACGGTGCGTCACTCGGTCTGCCCGTCGTTGGTGCAAGCCAAGATGGTCTGGCCCGAAAGAGCGACCTTCATGTTGCTACCCATGAAGACAATGCGTCGCGCGCGAGCGCGACGCATTTTGTTTTTGCTGCGCTTCGATTGAGCATCAAGAAGGATCTCTGATCCCCCGGTTTGACCGAGGTCTCACATGGCGCGGATGTCCGTAGACACCGCAGGCGCTCCATACGGATCGAAAGGAGTGTTGCCGGTAGCTGTTGTCCGCGCTGCTGTTGACTGAGCGAGGCTGTGTCCGCGATCAGGTGCTAGCTTATGGAACAGCAAAGGGCCCCTCACCGTTATTGAGCCTGAGGTGGCAAGATGATGTTCTATTTCAATATCAGCTCCGACCGGGAGCGGGAAACGGACGCAGAAGGTATGGATTTGCCCTCCCTAGACCACGCGAGATGCGAAGCGCGGCGCGCCGCACGAGAAATGGTTGCCGAAATGGTTTTGCATAATGAGCCGATCGACGGGTTGTCGTTCGAAATCGCTGACGAGAAGGGAAGCGTACTGGACGTCATCAGGTTTCGTGACGTCATACGGATAGACTAGGGTCTTGGTTCACGTTTGGTCTGGCTGGAACCATCGCCGTCAACTGCGGTTCGTTTGCGTTAGCAAAGGCGAAGGTCATGGAACCAGATCGTGACATAGCAACCATATCGATCTATGCGGGCTTGAGGGGGTTATGCCCACGCTGCCAACGCGGCCACCTTTTTCGCGGTTACCTGTCGCTTGCACCGTCATGCGAAATCTGCGGGCTCGATTACGATTTCGCAGACCCCGCCGACGGCCCCGCGTTCTTTGCCATGAGCGTTGTTGCAGTTCCCGCGCTCGGTTTTGCGCTTTGGCTTCAGTTTAGCTTTAACCCGCCAATTTGGGTGCACTTGCTGTCAACGTTGCCGCTGACCGTTGCGGCATGCATGTCGCTTTTGCGACCACTCAAGGGATGGCTGATCTGCGCCCAATATCTTCACAAGGCGGCGGAAGGACATCTCGATCGAGATTGAGGCCTTTCGTTTTGGGGCGTTTACTGAAGCGGCGTTGACTGCTTGGTGATGCAGACGGAAATTTTGCAGCCTGGCGAGGACAACGCGACAAGGCTTGGGCCGGCCTCTGCCGGCAGAGATTGTCCGGGATGACATCCCTTTGCCTCGTCGCCCCAGCTTGGTGCGATCACGTACCCGGGGCTCTACCGCCTTGCTGTCCAGATGTCTGAGTTGCAAACTGACCATCTCGCCGACTCATGCTACTCTCGTGATAAGAGGGCAGATGCATCGTTGAGGAAAAATAGGGTAGGATTCTTTGGAAAGTCTCGCGTCTCCAATCTCGGGTCTGATTGTCGGTTTCCTGACGGGAGCTTCGCTGGTTGCGGTTATAGCTGTCGGGCTAGTGGCGCTAGGGGGCTGGAACTGGGGTCGCCCACCCATTGCTGCGGCGCGTACAGCATTGCGCGCTCTGCTTCTCTTGGATGATTTTGCAATCGCGTGCCACGCGGCTGCCTTCGACAAGCCGGAGTTCGATGAGGACGATCCGGAGCACTACTTCATGCATACTGACGAACCGATTTTCGCACTTCCCGCGGATATAGATTGGTCTATCCTCGGGACGGATTTGGAAGAAGCTCTCATCAGAATGCCCAATTCAACGCGAAACGTCAGTCACGCACTGGATCATCTCCAAACGCAGACGTCAGACGAGAAATATTTCGAAAAGCGGAATAGCGAGTACGTCCGACTCGGGCTTGCGGCATTCGAATTGGCTGATCGTATCGAACGAGAATTCGGGCTGTCACCGCTTGACAGGCCGGCATTCTTCCAGCCGCGCCAGGAGCTCCTTCGGGAGCGACAGAGACGCCGAACGTCCGATTTAGAGGACGCTTCCATCGCTCGCGCGGTTTTCGGTTCGAACGTCACATCGATCTTCACGGCAAGAAACGCCAAGAAGCCCGAAAGATGATGCTGAGGAGGTGCGACCCTGCTTGACACAGGCAGTCTCGCCTGTCCGAATATACTTCGGCTACAGACGTTCAAAAGCGCTGTCATAAAGGCCGCGTAAATCGTCAAAGACTCTCTCGTAACGCGAGCGGCGCGATCTAGGGGATAGGCCGACGATTGCGAGCGTCAATGCTGCCGTTGCTGCGGCTGCGGCCAAAAGGCTAGACATCGGGTAAAGCTTTACCCCCGCTTCCGCTTGCCGCGCTCCCTGACGAGCGCCATCTCTTACCATATCAGAAGCGGCGTTAAGCTGCTGACGCAGGTCTTCCAGCCGCTTTCGAATGATGTCAATTTCCTCCCCCGCGTTAAAGCCCGGCTCGGGCGGTATTCCGACTGAGGCGGTCGCTCTATCGATCACCGCCCGCGGCACGGTTTCTCCCAGGCGGGCGCCTTCAGCTATAAGAGTTGGTCGGACTTTGCTGTCTGTCATTTCATGTCTCCGTCTGCCGTTCCACTGCCAATGCCGATGTTCGTACATCTACGCTGCCGGAGGCAGATAGTTCCGCACGGCGCCGAAAGCATCAGGCAAAAGACGAAGAGCAAAGCGGTGTCTGCGAGCCCAGCGACAATTCAGCGGAGAGCCGCCGCTGTTTCTGTCGCCCGGGCGACCGGTACCAGTCCCCATCCAGCGCCGCACCGGCCGCCTTGGCGGCCTCTACGCGGAAAATCGCGATCTCCCGCCCGTTTCCTGTGTGGCAGCCGGATCGAGGCCGCCAACTAGCTTTTGATGCCAAGGCCCCCCCCCGGCGTGCCTCGCGTGCGCCATTGTTTGTCTTCGTGCAGCAGCGCGTCACCAATAATTGGCGTGTTTGCCACGTGAGGTGGCGCTGTCGCGCTCAGATCATGTGTATTTGGCTGCACCTTTCCATTCCTTTGTACGCTTCAGTACCGGAACAACGTCAGCGAGCAAACATTGTGGAAGCGCTGTGCCGTTTGGTGCTGCGAAATCTCAGGCCGGGGCGATTGCGGCCGCGGAAGCCAGTTCTGGAGGACTAACAATGGCAAAGACAAAGACCCTCGACGACCTTTTTCTCGACACGTTGAAGGATATTTATTTCGCCGAAAAGCAGATTCTGAAAGCATTGCCGAAAATGGCGCGGGCCGCTCAGTCGGAAGAAGGAAAGTCCGGATTTCTGCACCATCGCGATGAAACTCAAGGCCAAATCGAGCGGCTTGAACAGGTGTTCGAATTTCTCGGCAAGCCCGCCCGCGGCAAGACCTGCGAAGCGATCCAAGGAATTATTGCCGAAGGTGAAGAGATTATCGAGGAATACAACGGTTCTGACGCCCTCGATGCCGGGCTCATTTCATCGGCCCAGGCAGTCGAGCACTACGAAATCGCCCGCTACGGCACCCTGATTGCATGGGCCAATCAGCTCGGCTTGAAGGACGCCGTTGCGCTCCTTGAAGCAAACCTCGCGGAGGAAGTGGCCACCGACGAAAAGCTGACCGCGCTCGCCGGGTCGCAGGCGAATGTCAAGGCTATGGGCACAGCCTCGGCCAAGTGATTGCCTCGAGGGCCGTCTTTCAAGATGGCCCACCAATTTGCTCATCTTTCGAAGGACCACCCTATGGCCAAGCGCGCCACGAAAACCGACCGTTCAGGATCAACCGTGACCATTCATGACCAACAGCTTCATCGCGGAGCCGGTGGCGAGCTTCACCAGTTCGCTGAGGACGGTCATGATGTGCTGACGACCTCGCAGGGCGCTCCCGTCGCCGATGATCAGAATTCCCTGCGGGTCGGAGCGCGGGGGCCGCTTTTAGTCGACGATTTCCATTTCCGGGAAAAAATCTTCCATTTCGACCATGAGAGGATTCCCGAACGTGTCGTCCACGCACGTGGTTATGGTGCCCACGGCTTTTTCGAAACTTATGAGTCGCTCGCTGATATCACGCGCGCCGACCTCTTTCAGCGCGCTGGAGAAAAGACTCCGGTTTTTGTCCGGTTCTCGACTGTCGCCGGCAATAAGGGTTCCGCGGACCTTGCCCGCGATGTACGTGGCTTCGCCGTCAAGATGTACACAAAAGAGGGCAACTGGGACCTGGTCGGAAACAATATTCCGGTGTTCTTCATCCAGGATGCAATTAAGTTTCCCGATATGGTTCATGCTGCAAAGCAGGAACCGGATCGTGCTTTTCCCCAGGCGCAGACCGCTCACGATACTTTCTGGGATTTTATCAGCCTGACGCCCGAGAGCATGCACATGGTGATGTGGATCATGTCGGACCGGACCATCCCACGCTCGTTCCGCTTCATGGAAGGTTTCGGTGTTCATACATTCCGCTTCGTCAATGCAGACGGGCAGTCCACCTTCGTCAAATTCCATTGGAAGCCGAAGCTCGGCCTGCAGTCCGTTGCTTGGAACGAAGCGGTCAAGATCAATGGCGCCGACCCCGATTACCACCGTCGCGACCTGTGGCAGTCGATCCAGTCAGGTAACTTCCCTGAATGGGAGCTTGCCGTGCAGCTCTTCGACCAGAACTTTGCCGACAGCTTCGAATTCGATGTCCTCGACCCGACAAAGATAATTCCGGAGGAGGTTCTTCCGGTGCGCCCCATTGGCCGCCTGGTACTGGACCGCATGCCCGACAACTTCTTCGCCGAGACCGAGCAAGTTGCCTTCATGACGCAGAACGTCCCTCCAGGCATTGACTTCAGCAACGACCCGCTCCTACAGGGTCGAAACTTCTCATATCTCGACACCCAGCTTAAGCGGCTAGGCGGACCGAACTTCACGCATCTGCCTATCAATGCGCCCAAGTGCCCGTTTCACACTTTTCAGCAGGACGGGCATATGGCGATGCGAAATCCAAGCGGCCGCGCCAACTATCAGCCGAATTCGTTCGACGAAGGGCCAAGGGAATCGCCGGCGCGCGGATATCGGCATTTTTCGGCGGAGGAGCAGGGACAGAAGGTCCGGCTGCGTCCAGAAAGCTTTGCCGATCATTACAGTCAGGCGCGGCAGTTCTACGTCAGCCAGACCGGCGCTGAGCAGCGCCACATCGCCATGGCGCTAACGTTCGAACTGAGCAAGGTCGAGACGCTGGCGATCCGGGAGCGGATGGTCTCTCACCTACTCAACATCGACGAAACCCTCGCATCCACGGTGGCAGAAAAGCTGGGGTTCCAGGCGATGCCAAAACCAGCAGAAGCGGCGCTGCCCACCCGTCAGGACCTCGATCCTTCGCCGGCACTCAGTATCGTGAAGCGCGGCCCGAAACGGTTCGAGGGTAGAAAGCTCGGAGTCCTGGTCACTGACGGCACCGATGCGAAGCTGCTTCAGGCAATCATCAAGGCCGCTGGCAAGGAAAAGGCGATCGTGGAACTTATTGCGCCAAAAGTCGGCGGGGTGAAGGCATCGGACGGATCCTGGTTGAAGGCTCATCATATGATTGATGGCGGTCCTTCGGTGCTTTTCGACGCTGTCGCCGTGCTCGCTTCACACCAGGCGATCGATGACCTTGTCAAGGAGGCGACCGCACGGGATTTTGTTGCAGACGCCTTCCAGCATTGCAAATATATCGGCTACGACCAATCTGCGCTCCCCCTCCTCGACAAGGCAGGTATCTCACAGTCCCTTGATGAGGGTACGATTGCGCTCAGTGATCCTAAATCGGCGACGGAGTTTCTATCAGAACTCGGAAAGTTGCGGGTGTGGGGCCGCGAGCCGTCTTTGAAGCTTGGGAAAGCTTCGCCGCCTGTTGAGTGATCTCCGCCCGACAGGGCGGAGCCGTCTGCAAAGGCGCGATCGCACTTTATCGGGCAGCATCTTGCACTATTGCAAAAAAACAGGAGGACAATATGGAAGTGACAAGTACGAACATCTCAGAGCAGAGCGACGGCAAATTCAGAGTGGCGTTCAACGGAGAAGGCGGTGAATCCATCGTCGTACAGATGGTCGCTGCAGGCCAGCTCGACGATGAGACCGCGCTACAGAAGGCCAAGGAGTTGATGGTGCAGGTGGCGACGTTCGGGGTTGCTGTCGGAGAATCGGCCGACGCATCCGCGTCGGCCGATACGTCAGACATCCAGACCGAGGGTCTCGAAGAGACCGCGCCTGCGTCGGGGAATTTCGCATCTCCCAACTCAGTTGCCTGAGACATGGAGAGGCTCCGGCCGAGCATGCTCGTGCTGGAGCCCGGCGGCGGGGCTTATCGGCAGTGCCGGGGCACGGCCTCACGAGCTCTTCACGGTTCGGGCAACACCTCCTGTGGCAGCATTGCCGGGCTCCCGTTGGGAGCACTCCAGCGTCTCGAGTGGACCATTGCGTGCTACCGACACCTGGTGCTGACGACGGCGACTTCAGGGTCATCCGAGTAGCCCTTAAGGGGTGGACCGAGATATAGGGAACCCGCGCGAATCCTCAGCGGAGCGATTGTCCGCCGCCTGCCTCGAGCATTGCTTGCCTTAAGGCTTCAGGCGTTGCCGGTTTCCCAACCCACAGAGCCGTTGCAAAGGCTTCAGAACCTTTTCCGACAACTTCGGCTCCCGCGTAAACGACAAAGGGAACTCCCCTCGCCGATAGTAAAGCCGCCACATCGCTGCAGACGCCATCGTTCAACAGAGGGTCTACAATTGCAATATCTGGACTGTGCGCCACGAGCCATGTGATCGCCGCAGCTCTGTTGTCCAAGGTTGTGACGGATTTCGCTCCAAGCGATGAGGCGATCTCTTCGATGTCCATCGCGATGAACGCTTCGTTCTCCAAAATGAGAACAGTATGAAATTCCACGTGGGCAGCTTCCGTATGGGCAGATAAGCTATCGCCGTACCCTATCTGCCGACGGGCGGGGTGTCAGCACCTTTCTGCTTTCGTACGATTTCGCACAATAGGCGAGGGGCGCCCGAAGTAAGGCCGCCCCGAGGTTCAGCGTGCGGTGTTACCGCAGTCCCAAAAAGCTCAGTATGGCCAGGATAATGACGACTGCACCGACAAGCCAGATCAAGTTGTTCATTCGATCATCCTTTCTAGGCTTATTGCTCAGGCAGAACTATCTTCTGCTGCGTTGTGTTCTTGACGGGCTTCTGTCCCGGTTCATGCGACATGGTGCGCGTCGTGCTCTGAAGCGTGTCGCCATTCGTTGTGGTTTGGGTTCTTGACTTGCTAAAGCTGCCCTTGTCGACAGCTTGGGATTTCGTCTGCGCCTTGAGCCGATCTGCATTGTCATTCACGTGGGTCTTGCTCATCGCCCTTCCGCCGTCTGCCGTAGCGCTGCCCCCAGAACCGACAGATGAGCTTGTGCCGCCGTCCGTCTGACATGATCCAGCAGTGCCAAGCGAACTGGCCGACGTTCCACCGGCGCTTGCGCTCCCACCGGTCGCAACAGTTCCTGCCGCGCTGCAGTCCTGTGCCGTCGCATGCACGGTGGCCAACAGGAATGAGAGTGCGATCGCGCTGAATAATTCTGGCCTTTTCATAATCGTCTCCTACTATTTGCCGGGCTTTATGATGGAGCAGGTACCGTCCGAGCGCTTTGTGATGACGGTTCCGTCTGGTCGCGTTACGCTCGCGCTCGAGTAACTGTTGACGCTGCCGGACCCGGCTGAGGAGGTTGACGCAGAAGAGGAACTCGTCGAACCGCCCCGGCTTGTCGTTGACGCCGTTACCTGGCCATTTCCGGCGGTCACTGTGGTTGACATGCCGGTCGACCCAGAGTGTTCCTCAGTCAAGGTGCAGCTGGTACCGTCGGCTAGTTTGATTTCTTCGGCGGCAGCGCAGCTTGCGGTGACCATAGCCGCGGTCGCGATAAGAGTTCTGAATGTAGAAGTCATCTTGGTGCCTCCAACGGAGATGGCCGGCGTCCAAAGGCGCCGGCCGTTGCAGTTAGCAGGAGTGGCTGGTACCGTTTTTCTTCATCTGACCGGGCGCGCAGCCTTTCTTACCGTTGTTGTCATGGGAAGAGCCTGCTTGGCTCGAGCCGGTGCCGACGGAGCTTCCGCTCTCCCCGTTGCCGGCCGACGAGCTCCCTGTGCCGACGGACGAAGCGGAACCTGCATCGCCCGTGCCCGTAGCGGACCCGCCGGTTCCAACCGAGCTACTGGACGCTCCCTCACCAGCAGACGAACCGCCGGTGCCCACCGTCGACGATCCGGAACCAGATCCAGCCGAAGAGCCACCCGTACCGACGGTGCTACTTGACGTTCCGCCGCCGGCAGATGAACCGCCGGTTCCCACTGTCGAGGAGCTTCCAGACGGGCAGTTGGCCGAGCCCGCCGGACAATCACCGCCTGTCGAACTTCCGCCGGTCCCAACCGTGCTGCTCGAAGTTCCTCCCCCAGCCGATGAGCCGCCCGTACCGACGGTACTGGACGATTGGGCAAAAGCGGTGCTTGCAAGCAGGGCTGCCGCGAAGGCGATGCTGGTTGTCTTGAACATGTAGGTTTCCTCCATTGAATGTCGAAGCGAAAGCCTTGTCGATGAGACTTGAGGCTGCCAGACAAACCACCATCAATGCAGGCTGTTCCTGACCACGGACCTCAGTCTAATGCCGATCCGGACCTTAGTCTGACATCGCGATTTGCGTTGTTTCAACCGCGGCTCTGACGGCTGGTCTCTGCTACGTGACGGAGCTTGAGCTTCAACGCTGGTCAATGATGCCGCTGGCCAGCAAGGATGGATTGTATCGTAATCGGAAACTTTCGCCCTTGGGAGGCATAGCCAACTTTCTCTCTTTGATGGAAGTGATCCGGGTAACGACCACGCGGCTCACGGTTTCCATCAGTCGCGGGTTCCAGTGCAGGAGACGTCGAGCCGAGTGCTACCAACGGCGCCGACACGCGTTCCTTGAAGACAGGAATTGACGAGATCGGGAAGGCCCGGTCGGGGATTTATAGCGCGATAAGCCCTTGCGCACGGCTCTCAATGGCGGTCCGCTCGGTTTACCCTTTGAAAAAGCTAGCAAAGAGTTCACTATGCAGGCGCAGTATCGAACGTAAAAAAGGCGCTAGCAATCCATTTCCAAGGGGTCCGCAGCCAATGACCGATGTTTGCGCTGAACTGAGCATTCCGCCCGTCCGGGTAGTCGGGGAATTTCTCTTCCATCGGGTCGATCACGCAATTACTGATAACAGAACCGCGCCCCCTCGCCGACATTTGCGCGGGCAAGCTCAATTATTCAAACAGTCTTTGCCGATCCGCATCCAATCTCGATTGATTTTCCCATAGCAGGATCATCCTCGTCTTCGACGCTGACGATCCGCTCGTAAGCAATCTCCTGGCCTGGGGCCATAGTGCCGCTCCTGGAGCCAGAGCCACAGGTCGTGAAATCCACCCGAATGAGACCACCTAGATAAGATCATCGACGAGGAACCTCAGGCCGCAACCTGAAACGGGCTTCCCAAGCCGTGTCTTCAATGTGGACCAGCGCCGCCATTTGCCAATTCCTGTCAGTCATGTTCCCCATGCTCTTGCCATGCGGTGTCAAGGAAGCTGGCCTGCTTGGGAGCGCTTGGGTGTCGAGAGAAACCGGGGTGCTTGGGGATTGTCGTAGGTCGGGGTATTCATTCTCGTAATTTTTGATATAGTCCAAGCTGTTGTGGGGAGTAGGCGTTATGAAGAGTCTGGTGCCTGAAGCTTTCTATTGGGCTCGTTCCGAGGAGCACACCGGGGGGAAGACAACAATCGTCCAAGTCTCGACGGTTTTTGGCGACGATCCGGATTTCTGGACCCTAGCGATTCCCGGTTCCGAAGAGCATTACATGACAAGTGATTTCGACATCATTGCGCTTGTCGAGCCACTTGAAGGACATTCTCTTCGGCAAGCTGCTGAGTAGTTTTTGTTTCGGACCGCCCGCGCATGCAATGGACTTTTTGGGGCCGTTAGAGTGCTCCTGTCGGCTCCAGCCGGACAGCATTAGCCATCATCAATATCCGAGTCACCATCCGTCCGATGGTGGCTATCCGGTTGCATTTTTTTGGATTGTGAGCGACCGGATAGCCGCCGCCAATGTCCTGACGCCTGTCAGGTGGGCCCTCTCGATATCGGATTCTATTTATAACGGTCGAAAGCGGTCGTGTATGTCACGAGCGGGTCCGCGTCTTCCCACCCGTAAACCTCCGCGCGGAGATAATTGATCTCCTCTTGCACAGCCTGTTCGTCGACTTCGGTCCACCATGACTTCGGCCCGCCATCACTTCCGTCAGACCATTTGTAGCCACGCTTCTTCAATTGATCCTTCATCTCGAACGGACTGTGTTCAGCAATGATACGCGCGCGCTGGCGCTGGCTCGACCGGTAAAGTTCCGAAAAAGGCGAACTGTCGCTTTCACCGTGACCACGATCAAGGATCTCCAGCAGCGCGAAGCAGTCGTCGACCGCTCGATGAGCCTCGTGAAAGTAGCCCGCCTGCCCGATCAGGTATCCGAGCTTGGTACCATCGAAACCGCGGGCAGCCCAATCAATCTCCGACACCGAACAGGCCCAGGCCTTTCGGTGGAATACAGGCGAAAAAGCTTCCAGAAATGGCCTGTCGAACGCCGCAAAGTGCGCAATGATTAGATCCGCGGGCTCGATCAGCGATCGCAGTCGATGGGGGTCGACAATGTGGCCGGCCACCATGTCGTTAGTAATTCCGGTGAGCCGGGTGATTTCGTTCGGGATCGGCTTCGTCGGCTGGTGCAATGCACCGTAGACGTCAGTGACGTCGCCGATTGCTCCGAGCGCGTCAAATGAAAAGCTGACGATGCCAATTTCTATCACTTCGTCTTCGCGATGGTTAAGCCCAGTCGTCTCGGCATCAACGATGACGCCCCTCATAGGAAAGCCCGCTCGTGGATCCGGCGCTATCGGTCTCGGCTCTAGCTTGCTGAGGACGCGATAGCGACCAGTCGCCTCCAGTTGGCGAACCAGTTCGTCATGGCTAGTAGCGGGGGCCCGATTCACTGCCCGCCGCCGCCGCGGGCCAAGCGCGGAAGCCTCGCTTTCATCTGGAAAAAAATCGAACTGCTGCATCACTCGTCTGTCTTGGATCCATTGCCGAGAACGAGCTATAATCGATTCCGTGGCTCAGTTCAGGGGAAATAGCTGACGGGTTAGCACATAGACCGGACGGCAGAGACGCTCAGGCATGGCCACAGTGGCAGGGAGCGAGACAAGCGCGCGCGAGCTGCCGCCCGTTCGACATCAGCGGCAAGAGCGAAGATTTTGTCGACACGGATCGACTGAGCCAGATGGAGATCAACCAAGACGCAGTGAGGGCCAGGGGCGCTGTCCTTTTTCCTAGGGCGAAATAACGTTTAGTATGGCGTGGATGGAAAGGAAGACGATAGGGTAGTCATTTCTGTCAGCTCCCTGCCATGCGACGCCTTTGAACGAGGCTAGCGACCGGCTTGGGCATCCTCGGGAATGGCCGCAATTGCAGCTTGACTTAGTCAGCGAGCACCGGACCAGGTGAAGGACCACACAATATTTCAAACCAGGCGTTTTCGGGCATGCCGTAGAAGTCGCCGGCCAGCGTTTCCAGGCCCGGTCGGTCGTTGATAAAAATATTGCCACGATTGGCTCGGACCAATCTTTCTCCCTCCAGGAGATGCAGGGCTATCGTGACGCCTGGACGGTGAGCGGCAACTTGGCGCGCAAGCTCTTCATGGGTTATGGGGATGCTGTCGCCATCCAAGCGATCATGTAGCATAAGCAGCACACGGGCAATATTTTGTGGGATGTCACCTTGGCGCCCGCTCATCGCAATCATTCCCATCTGCACGTGGCGCCATTCAAGATAACGGCAAATGCGGTCTCGAAACCGTGCGCTCTTGCGTGAAAATGCGATGAAGTCAGGAGCAGCGATCTCGTATCCCGATCCTTCAATGCGAACTTTGACCGGCATGTAAGTGGTAAAGACACCGTGGAGCAATTGGGCGCCGATCATGCCCTCCCGTCCGATCATTGCAACTTCAACGTCCAGTCCGGGACGATCCTGGGCGAGAATCGACACGACGCCGTCTTCGATGAAGATGACGTTGTCCACATGATCTTGCGCCCTCAACAGAAGGTCGTGGCGGGCAAGCTTCCTGCGCTTTAGAAGAGGAGCGAGCGCTAGCCTATCCTCCGCTGGCAAGAGCGCCAGTAGCTTGTTTTGAAAAATCGAAAGCATCGATAGAATATGAAACTGCGTTTGAGTCGCCGCCACCCATTGTACGTTTTTGTACATCAGCCCGGAGAAGCCCTTCGATCCCCTCTATTTTCACAGCCGTCTCAATGACGGTGGGCCGGCTCATGGTTCGGCGATACCTGCTGACGGTTTCTTCGGAACAAACTGGCCGATCTACGCCATCGGGGCGTTCAGTGGTGGCGGTAAGCACCGCCTTGATACGTCTCCGTGCCTCGCTACTAGAAGGTCTTATTGCCAAGCGTTGTGACAACAAAATTACGCAGCGGGGCGTCACCACGTGGCGTCCCTTCCCCGGTCGTCTTGCAAAAGCTTATCAGGCCGAGCTCGTCAAGCCGATAGCGAATTTCGCGTGCGCGGTGGTTTCGCCAGCCGGTTCGTCGGTCTTCTTAAAGCCGCGTTTCGATTGGTATCAAATAGGTTGTCCAGCATGGCTATTCCTATCGCGGTGGAGGTTCAAAATGCCCCAGATACCGTCAAGGTCCCCACAACGAGAACTGGTAGCTTGTCCGGCGACGGTCGGCAACTCTTCGACTACACCGACCGACCAATTTGCCTAAGATAGGCAATGACGGCATCCTTGTGCATCGTCAAATCGATTCCGCGTGCCGGGTCGCGCGCATCCAGCAAGCCTGAAGCGTCGGCAGGATCTAGAATGAGGATCACGTTATTTTCCGTGACGTCCACGGCAAACCCTTCGCGCAAGAGGCGGTCGACATATGTTGTCACGCTATCGTCAGCCATCTGATCCTCCATCCTGCTTGCAGCGCTTCTGAAATGAACAAGGGAGCAGGATGTTCCGTGCCGGACCCCTCATTGGGGATCCTGTCTCAAGGCGATGCGATCGTCCAAGTCAAGACCACGGTTAACGAGCACGTTCGTGGCGGCAAGCATCTGGCTATCAGCGCGGCTTGTCTCTACGCACGTGCCGTACCGCAAGGCCGCGAGGATCAATGGACCCGGGTGTCGGCCTTGACGATAAGCGCAGCACGCAGCGCAGCTTTGATGAACGCCTTGCGAGCCTTGCCGGCCTTCGCCTCGCTCCGTTGGGAAGCGAGGCAGGCGACGAGTGCTGTGCGCCACATCGCGTCGTCTGATGATCTCGGCCACCTTCTCGACAATAGGAGCTCTGCAAGATCTGTGACGGAGACCGCTTTGTGCCAGCGATCCGACCCGTCAAACCTGATCGCAATGCTTCTGATCTTGACCGGCGAGGAAACAAACATTTTGAACTTTCCTTTGTCGTAAGGCCTAGCCGACTCAGAAGGAGATGGTTCCACCGCGTCAATGGGAACCCACCCTCAGCGGCGTCCGCTCCAGCTCGGCGACGATAGGACAGATCCTTTCGTCAACGTGTGGACTTTCACGCGACCGTGCGGCAACACAGCTCTCGACCGTACCTCGCATCAACGCATTGAGGATAGGATTTGCTCGGTCGAGGACACCTCGACTTGAACACTGAATCTTGAGCCGAGCAAATCGAGGGTTGAATCGTGAGTGTTGTCGGCTCCGCTGCAAACCGCGTCAGCCGGTATGATTACATGGTATCCAAGGTCCACAGCGCCAAGCACAGCTGCCAGAACACAGACGTCGGTTTCACCGCCGGTGATGACAACAGTGTCGACATGTTCGTGGGTCAGAATTTGGTGAAGATGACCGCTCACCCATGGCGAATATGTGGTCTTGGTGAAAACTCTTGCCGGCGGCACGAAGCATCCCAGTTCAGGCACGAGATTCAGCAGTTCGTCGGGAAGATTTTCACGTGTCATGCACTCCCATTTGGCATAGTACTCATGCCACCTTCCGGGCATCTGCGAACCGTGTTGCGGTGTTAAGAAGCGGGTGAAGACGGTTCGTTCAGCAAACCGTCCGGCCAGCTCGACAACTTGGCCAGAAATCTTTGCCATCCAAGGAACCTGCCATGGCGTCGGTTCCGCGAACATTCGCTGCATGTCGATGCACAAATGGACCCAAGTCACAAGCGTCCTCCGGTTTCCAACAGTGCCGAGTGGCCAAAACAGGACGAACCATGATCCGTTGAGGAAGTTCCGTCGCGTCTTTTTTCGTGCGATTTTGGACAGAGGGCTTTTCGAAGACGATGAAATCGGAACTATCAGCTCACCTGATTGTTCAAGGGTTTCGACCTGCAGTTATTGGTCAATCCCACTCGGCGGGCACAGGCTACTAGCGTTCGCTTGCCTCCTCAAGATGTGTAAGTCCCGTCGTTTCTCGGCCCGGAGGTGCTTAGTGTCGCCTGAACAGAAATCCATCATCGAAGCCCTTGGTGTGCATGAACATTTCGATGCGGAACACGAGGTAATACGGAGATGTTCATTTCTGGAAGACTACTGCATAGCAGCGTCGGGTCGGTCATTCGTGCTTGGGATCAGCGGCGGCGTCGACTCACTGACGGCAGGTCTTCTGGCGCAAAAATCTGTCGCCAGGCTCAGGAGCGGCGGACATCAGGCGGAGTTTATCGCGGTTCGGCTCCCGTACGGCGATCAGGCCGATGAGTCCGACGCGCAGGCTTGTCTCTCGACTATTCAACCCGATCGCGTCATTACAATCGATGTCAAGCCGGCGTCAGACGCTATCATGAGTGAGATCAGTCGCAACGCTCCGGGGATCGTCGATGGCGATCGTTACCAGTTCCACCTGGGGAACATCAAAGCCCGTCAGCGTATGATCGCACAATATGCGTTGGCGGGCGCCACTCGCGGGCTCGTTATCGGCACCGATCATGCTGCAGAAGCTTTGATGGGGTTCTATACAAAGTTCGGCGATGGGGCCGCGGACGTGCTCCCCTTGGCTGGTCTTAACAAGCGTCGCGTTCGGGCACTCGCCAAGTTTTTGGGCGCACCGGAAAGCCTTGTCCTGAAAGTACCAACGGCCGATCTGGAATCGGACGCGCCGCTTAAGCCTGACGAAGATGCCTACGGGGTGACATACGACGAGATCGATGATTTTTTGGAAGGGCGAGAGATCAGCGTCACCTCTAGGGATCGCATCCTGGCAATGTATTATGCTTCGGGACACAAGCGGACGCTGCCAGCCACTCCGATCTGATTTTTCGTCAGCCTCTTTCCGCTCTGGTAGCGCCGCGCGGGCGCTATTCACCTTTATCTTGAGCAGCAACGAGCCGCTCGCTGATCAGGCTGACATGTGGGAGCCGAATTCCCGCAAACCGATGTCTTTGTCATCGGTGCAAACTTCAGCATGATTGCATCTCGCTGGGTTGCGGTTGGCTTCGATCGCTTGGAAAAGGCAGAGGCTTTCAAGCATAGATACATGGATCGACCAGCCAGTGCGGAGTTTGAATATAAGAGCGACAGGAGCAAGAGTGACTGAGCAATTGCCGCGCCAACTCAACGGATTGGGGTCAGCGCCTGCCATAGGGCGTTTTGGACCGCAGACCACATCAACGCCGGCGTGATTGACGCCCATGCTTTCGATGAGATCGAGGATCAGACGCCCTCTCGCAAGGTCAACGTCCTCATAGGAACGGGCTTGCGAAGAACTGCCGGGGATAATCCATCGCTCCTCCACCCACATCTGAAGAGTTGAACTTTCGATTTGCAGGATACGACAGTACTCAAGATCGTTCATCGCCTCCTCCTATAAGCCCCTCGGGTTATGGGATTTACCAGCTTCCCACCGGGTCATGAAGTCCGTCAACTCTGCGTCCGGTGTCGCCGGCAGAGCGATTTTCAGGACGACATATTGGTCACCATGGCCACCGTGCTTGTTGGGAAACCCCTTGCCCTTGAGACGAAGCCTTCTGCCTGTACTGGAATATGGCGGAACCGTCACGGACACCGTCCCCGACAAGGTGGCGACTTCGACCTTTCCACCCAGAACGGCCTCCCGAAGTGAAATCGGCAGCTCAATCCTGACATCATCTCCCTCAAGAGAGAACTGGCGGTCAGGAAGAACGTGGATCTCGACGAGGGCGTCGCCCGCGGGTCCGTTATTGTACCCAGGGGCGCCCTTTCCCCGCAAGCGCAAGATCTGTCCGTCGCGAGCCCCTGCCGGGATTTTTAGCTCAAGGGTGCCGCCTTCTGGCAGGGAAACGGTGCGCTTTGCGCCATTGGCAGCCTCGCGAAGCTCGAGTTCCAGCCGGTAGTGCGTATTGTCTCCAGGGTACGGTGCGGTGCCCCTGCCCCCTGCCCCCGAAAAGAAGCTTGAGAAAATATCGTCCCGATCACCAAAATCGGCAAACCCACCGGGATTATGGTATCGAGAGCGGCTATGCTCCCCTGATGCATAGTCGCGATAGTAGCTACGTTTTCCCTGCTCGCCACCGGTCTCGTCGATTTCATGCCTATCGAACCTCGCACGCTTATCCTCATCCCCTAAGATCGCGTAGGCGGCGGAGGCTGCCTTGAACTTTTCTTCGGCTGACGCGTCACCCGGATTGAGGTCGGGATGCAGTTTTTTGGCGAGCTTGCGGTATGCGGACTGTATTTCCTTCTGCGTCGCGTCTTGTGAGACGCCGAGCGTTTCATAAGGATTTGCCATCAATCTTTGCCCTGCATCGTCATCGCCTAAGAAATAGTGCCGGTGACTTTTACCTGCAAGGCCTTCGGGGACGTCATCCCGGATGGCAAAATGGAAGTGTCCTCAGGCGCGTGGGCTGCGGAGGCCTTGGGCCGAACGGCCTGGAATCTGCGCGATCCTCGCAACGGCGCATCGGCGTCAGGCAGGAAGTCCTGCCTGGCCTTCAGGTCGTGATCTGCACGGACGAAATTGCCAGAGCATGGCACGGCGCCGACAATGGTCGGGGGACCACTCTTGGTCGTTGACAGTGTCGTAGAGCCAAAGAGGACGCCAATGCCGGGAAAGTCGCCAGCCGTGGATCGCAGCTTAGGCGCTGGTCCTCGTGCCACCCTCCCTGCTCTTTAGCCATCTCACCACCCTGATTTCTTCCTCATCCATCCACTGCAGCAGCCGCGCGCTTCTAGTCGTCAGTTTTAGGACGTCTCCAAGCGTACCAGCTTGAAAGTCTTCGAACACCGCCGGATGAATATAGGACGAGCGGCAGACCGAACGGGTGTTCACAAGTTTGGCAGCAACCTGATCAACGGCATCGTTGAGTTGTCGTGCGAGCGCCCGCTTCGTTGTCGCAGCTTCCAGCGATGCCAGAACCTCCACCGCCATACAGGTTGCACCCCATGTTCGAAACTGACGGGAGCTAAAGTCGTCGCCGGTGATATCCTTGATGTATGCGTTGACGTCGTGTGAGGAGATTTGGCGGCATCCGCCTTGATCACATACATACTGGAACAGGTGTTGCCCTGGAAGCTCTTGCAGCTTTCTGACGACATTTGCGATCCGGCGATCACTATGGGCAAGGTTCCATTCCTTGCCGGATTTTCCCTTAAAACGAAACTTCACGCTTCCGCCCTCGACCTTCACATGACGGCTTCGTAGCGTGGTGAGCCCAAAGGAGTTATTCATCTGCGCATAGGCGGTATTTCCGATGCGGATGTACAGATTGTCGAGCATCCACACAACGGTTGCAAGCGCTTTGTCCATGTTTAGGCCGCGCGATCGAAGATCGAAATCAACCCTCTCGCGAAGATCGGGAAGGCGGCCGGCGAACGCGCCGAGCCGCTCGAATTTTGCTTTCCCACGTTCAGCATGCCACTCGGTATGGTACCGATACTGCCGTCGGCCTCGCGCATCTGTTCCGATCGCCTGCAGGTGGGAGAGCGGGTTGGTAGAGATGATGACGTTGGTATAAGCGGGAGGGATGGCCAACGCGTTTAGGCGCTCTATTTCGGAAGGTTCCGTTATCCGACGCCCGTCGGGTCGGTAATACAGAAATCCGCTGGCCCCAGGCTTTCGCGTGATACCGCTCTCCAGCCCTGGAATGTAGACAAGTCCGGAAGCTAGTTTCGCCTCCGCATCGATCGCATCGATCTTCGCAAACATCTCGTTCATTTCGCTCTAACTCGAATTGAAGTCTCCGGTTCCAGCTGGCGGGACAGATCGACGGCTCTGTTAAAGGAAAAGTCACGCTGACAGTTGTTGCAAATCCGATATCTCAAACAAATGGCGCAGCAAGGTCTCGGTAACCCGGTGCTGACCCGAACGCGTTCCAGCGTCTTGGATTTAAGGCAGCATAGAATTGAAAGGTAAACTGCGCGCAGGCGGCCGCGCGCAGTACTTCTTTCTCAGGGGCTTCAGCCAGCTTTTTGAAGCTTGAGTTGAGCGATCCCAGCCGCGATATTGAGGCCGACGCCGCCCTCGGCACTGATTGGCTGCAAAGCGAAGTTCTTTGAGCTGCCACCGACCAGGGCGTTAGCGCCGAGACCAAGTCCGACCGAAGCTCCGGCTGATGCTCCGACATACCTGCCGGCAAGCGCCCCGTCGCCGACTCGCGTGGGCACGGTGTTGACGACCAGCCAGCTCAAATAACGCTTGCCGGTCACGCCCACGTCGACACCCAGCCTTCCAATCGTCCCGACATACCGTTCAATCTTGCCGGATCGCTGTTTGAAGGAGCACTCCAGTTTACGGTTCGAGCCGATGACCATGCCTATGCCTCCAGCCACCTCACACTGGAGCGTGCCGAGACGTTCCTTCGGCTGATCAGCGACGACCTGTTTGACATGCTTTGAGCCGTGGTGTTGCCGCATTGTGGTAGCATCGGCCGAGCCTGCAAAAGCCATAGCGACCACTGCGGAAGCGAATAGAGCAGATTTCATTGTCATCTCCTTTTAGAAATAGTCCAGCCGCCTAACGCGCGACTTTGGTTTTGGTTCAGCCGGTTGGATGTGGAGAGGGTTTAACGGTGATGGCCTGAACCGGAACCTGCAGCGGTTCGTTTGCCGATGTGGCCGCATGCGGCGGTGCGCGATTGATTTGCGCTAATTGCACGAGGTTGCGCATCATCATGCGCGCATGAACGGCTCGGCGTGCCACCCTTCACGGGCGCGACCGCTATGCGAGCACAGGAACTGCCGCGGCAATGGATGGCGACAACGGCAGATCGAACAAAAGCGTGCCGATCTCCATGTCTCGCTTGGGTCAGGGATTACGTGATTGGCTGTAGATAGACGCCGCTCTGCCATCTGGCCGGATCATGCGCCCGTCAAAGCCTGGCTAGTAAGGAGCACTGGACGACTGGTTTTATCGCTCTTCCAACGAAAAGCAGCCTGGACCGTGGTGCGGCCGGGCTGCTGAGTGAGACGCTGCGCCAGAACAAGCGTAGATGACGATTACTTCACGCCGAGCTTCTTACGCAGGTCTACATTTTCAGCCCGGAGCTTGTCGCCAAGTTGCTTGCGCAGCACCTGGTTCTCTTCTTCGAGTTTGAGCAAATCGGGCATCTCATCCGCAGAGGCGACAGGGCGGCGGTCGCAGAGATCTTGCGCTTTCGTCCACCAATCTGGGTCGCTTCAGACTTGGGCTTACCCTTACGGCCAGCCGGCGCTGCCAAAGCTAAAGGATTACCCTCTGCAGCTTTGGCTGCTGATCTCTTTTTGCCGCGGCTGGTCGCGGCACTGCTGGTCTTCTCAGCTGGTGAGGACGTTGAAACCACCCCCGGCTTGCGAGGCGCGCGTCTCTTTTTTTGGGGAGTTGTTACGACTTCGGCAGTGGCCGGGTCTGAAGCTGGGGCTGGATTGGTATCGTTAGCCATGGGTTTCTCCGTTTCAGGGCGAATTTTTTGTAGCGTGTCCAATGGCAACGGTCGACAGGACTGCCAGGACGCTCGGAAGTGTAGTTCGGGAAACTTGTCCGAGAACGACGTGTTTAGTGGAGCCACCCAAAATTGATTTCGGACTTCGCTTCGATCGTCTCGCTGGCATTCCCGCCGTTTAAGTAGCAGGAGATTGGGACAAAGAAGCTGACGCTCGTCGTGCGCCACGGGCTGCTAGGCGCGACCCTGCATCGCCTGCTTCATCATTAGTGTGTACTCATCCATGTGGGAGGTCTCATGCGCGTCTGGCCGGGTTAGCATTTGCGCATGTTTCGGATCGCCGCCCTCCGTATATTGGCGTTTCGGCTTGCTCGCGCTGGTCGAACCGGCGTCCCCGCAAGTTAAATTCTCGCGTGCCATCATCAAACTCCGTGCGTTTCAACCGAATTGATCACGAAACGGTGTAGCAACAAACTCGTTCCAAGGACGCGATCGACGATTGCGTCAAGGGCGCTAATCGCACTCGTCATCGCAGCGAACGGTTCGGCTGTGACGGCTAAAGCAACGGCGGTCGACGGCGTTGACGACGAAGTTAAATGATCACTGGCACACGTCGAAGCAGGAAAAGCAACAACATCAGCTTGCAACGAGCATGATTATCGATACAGCTGGCTCCAATCGTCTAAACAAAAGTCGCCGGCACAAGGGCCGGCGACTAGAAAGTCCTGGAGCTATTACCAGGTCTGACGGCCGTACCAGGCGTCAACGTCCTTGTTGGCACGATCCTTCTCGTAACCATAGCGTTCCTGGATCTTACCTTCGAGCTGGTCGCGCTTTCCATCGATTACGTCAAGATCATCGTCAGTCAGTTTCCCCCACTGTTCCTTGACCTTGCCCTTCATCTGCTTCCAATTGCCTTCGACGCGGTTCCAATCCATCGGTGTTTTCTCCTTCTATGTTAGGACGAAACGCGATGGACGCGCGCTCGTTCCAGCCGCTGATGTTGATTTTCGAAATTGACCATGGAACTGGCAGTGTCGGGAACGGCAAAACTTCCGGTTGCATGCCCATGGGCCCCTCGACCATGGCTCAGCCGGTCCCCACAATCTTCTAGCCCCTGCGGCTCAAAAGCCTGGCCAGCATGGCGGTTATGATAACGCTCGCTGCAACCCACGCCAGGGAACGGCCATTTTCCCGTTCGTCCACCGCATTTCTTCGCATCTGTCCAAAGGATAGTTGCTCGCGGAGATCTGCGACTTCCTTACGAAGCCATGCGAGCTCTTTACCGGCGGCGCGAAAAACCTCGTCGTCGTCTTCCAAGACGCTCGGGCCACCATCATCCTCCAGTTCCTCGAGGTATTGTTCCAGTTCCGCACGAGACGAGAACCCCTTGGCTCTAATGTCGGTCATGATCGTTTTCCTGTCGCAAGGTTTGAGGGTTTGCAGGGTTAAACGCTAATTGCTTGAAAAAGATGCACCACCTCAGGGCTGCAGAACTGGCAGGGCTGCCAACACGCAACGCCGCTTGGAGAGCCCCACAACCGAAGATATGTCCAGACCATCCTTGCCTGCCATGAATCCTGCCCCATCTAGGAGTGTCGAACAGTAGGAGCCGGGTCATGACTTGCCGCGAAGCGCTGACCGGGAAGCGTATTCTCCTGGTTGAAGACGATTACTACATGGTGAGCGAGTTGGCACAGCGTCTCGCGGCGATGGATGTCATCGTCGCTGCGAAATGCCCAGGTGTTGCAGAGGCTCTGGGGGCGATCGCGGCGTCAACTGACCTCGATGCCGCTATATTGGACATCAATCTGTCGGGCGAGATGGTCTTCCCCGTAGCAGACAGGCTGGAGCGGCTCGGCATCCCTTTCATTTTCGCCACCGGCTACGACCCGGATCTCTTACCCGATCGCCACGCTGACAAAATTGTGTTGCGCAAACCCGTCGAGGTCGAGAGTTTGGCGCTTGTCTTGTCGGACGTTGCGCGTCAAAGAACCGTCTCGATCGAGGAGGCACTACAAAACGATCTTCTCGCCCTTCTTCCCGCACACACTCTGAAGGAACTTTTGCCGCTCCTGAGCAGGATGAGCGTGCCAAGGGGGGCTGTTCTTGAAGTTGCCCATCAGACGATCAGCCGGGTCTACTTCCCGCTCGATTGTGTCGGTTCGCTCATCGCCGTCGGGAGCGGTGGCGCCAGGATTGAAACAGGGCTCATCGGCAGAGAGGGGATGACAGGCTTCGGGATCGCGCTCGGCGATGAGCGCACGCCGCATGAACTTGTCAATCAGATTGATGGCTTTGCTCTCGCCATAGCCGCCGACGATTTCAAGCTCGTGCTGAAGGACGCTCCCGAACTCGATCTTCTTGCAGGTCGGTTTGCACGATGCCTTGGCATACAAGTGAGCCATACCGCTCTCGCCAACGGCAGGTTCGACATCCGCACGCGGCTTGCCCGATGGCTGCTGATGGTGGACGACCGTACGTCCAAGAGCGGCTTTGACCTCACTCACGAATATCTCTCGATCATGCTTGGCGCCAGAAGGCCATCAGTGACGGAAGCAATTCACGTATTAGAAGGAGAGAGGCTCATACGATCCACTCGAAGTCACCTCGAAATCCGCGATCGACCAAAATTGCTTCAGTTCGCAGGCGAGTCCTATGGCACTCCGGAAGCGGAATATCGCCGCCTCATGTCATTGCCGATCGTCGCAAAACCGCTGGCCCGACTCGCCGCTGTCGGTTGACGAACCTCGTTCAATGATGGCGATCTAAGGCTAAGCTGATCTGCGCTCAGGCCCGAAGCCGAAAGCTGCGAGCATATCATCGGGTGGCTGGGGCCTGCCAAAGAGATAGCCTTGACCGGTTGCGCAATGGAGCTCGCGAAGAAGCGCTTGTTCAGCCGTGCCCTCGACGCCTTCAGCGACGATCTCCAGCCCCAACCCATGGGCAAGGGAGACGATTGCCTTGACGATCTCGAAGACCCCGTGGTCCGCAGTCATCCTGCGAACAAATGACTGATCGATCTTAAGTTTGTCGAGCGGCAAATCAGCGAGATAGCTCATAGAGGAATAACCCGTTCCAAAATCGTCGAGTGCAATGGAAACACCGATCGCGCGAACCGCAGCCATTTTTGCCTGCGATCGGCCGCCATTGTCGAGGAACGCAGACTCGGTCAGCTCGACACAGAGTCGTGACGCCGGCAACCCACTCCTGGACAAAGCAAGGCAAATTTCCCCTTCCACATCGGCGCGCTCGAACTGAATTGGCGAGATGTTGACCGATACAGCACCCGTTGGCCAATGCACGGCGTCCGCACAGGCCTGCATCAGCACCCAGCGGCCGATATCGCAAATTATCCCGGAAGACTCTGCAATTGGGATGAACTCCGTCGGTGGGACGATGCCGAGTTCAGGGTGGCGCCAGCGCAAGAGTGCTTCCGCGCCGACGAAATGTCCCATCGCCAGGTCCACCTGAGGCTGGTAGAGCAGAAAGAACTGCCCTTCGCGCAGCGCACCCCTCATGTCGGCTTCGAGACGTCTGGAGCGGGCTTGTTGGAGCGCGACGGCCGGATCATAGATCGACCAGCGCCCTGACGTTTCCTTAGCGATGTCAAGCGCGGATTCGGCTGCGCGCAGAGAACTCGCCGAATCGACAAGCCCGGCGCGTGCTACGCCGAGCCGGACGACAACGGTGGCGGACATCTCGTCGAAGACGACAGGCTCCTCGAAAAGAGCCAGCAAAAGATCGGCTTGAGACGCCGGGTCGGCATCATCCCCGGCTCTCAGGATCGCGAACAGGTCGCCATCGATTCGCGCCAGCAGATCGCCTGGGAAGCTGGCGGCGAGCCGCGAAGCTACGGCCTTCAAGAGCTTGTCACCGACATCGCGGCCCAAAGTCGCGCACACGTCCGAGAAGCGTTCGATATCGAGAACCGCCACTACGCCGCCGCGTCCTTCAAGGCGTGCGAGGAACTCGCGGCGATTCAAAAGCCCTGTTAGCTCGTCCTTCTCGGCCATCGACTTGAGCTTCGCCTCGTATGCCTTGCGGGCGGTGACATCGCGGATAATGACGCACCCGCCGAACGAGGGTGCCGCTCGAAATCCCTTCTCCTCGACCGGAGAAAGGGTGATCGCCGCTTCATAGTTTGTTTCGCTTTCACCCCTGCGTCTGACAAACTCTACGATCGTGCTTTGGATCCTGCCGGGATCGGCCTCGTATAAAACAGCAAGATCACGGATCGCCGCCGTCACCGACTGCTCTGCGCTGCTCAGCAGGTTTGCGCCGGCCCCGACTCTCAGGATCGATTTGGCAGATTCACTGATTTCTGCGATTTTCATGTCGCCAGCGAAGGCAACAATTCCATCGGAGCTGTCGGCAATGATACGCCGCATGAGGCGGCGGGCGTTGCGGGCGTCGATGTTTGCAAGCGTCGCCATCATCTGACCGAGATCTACCCGTTCGTTCAACGCGAGACCGCTTGCGAGCGCGAGCAGAAGCCAGGAGACAGTCGTCCCTGTCACGATGGCATAATCTTTCTGGAGAGCAAAGGCCGTCAATTCGCAGACGGCGCCTAATGTCAAGGCGAGCGCCGAAAGCTTGGCAAATCCAACGGAACGCGACGACAGAACGGCAACGATCAGCGCGGCAGCGAGGAGAAGCTCCAATGGCCCTTGATCGACTTCGGTCAGGAGGCGGGCCTGGATCAGCGTTTCGGCTGCGAGAACATGAATAAGAGGTCCCGGCAATACTCCATGCACCGGGACCGGAAAGATATCCTTCAGTTCGGTCGCAGAGGCGCCGACGACAATAGAACGTCCAGCAAGCTGACCGGCTGCTACCTTGCCGGTAAGAACATCCGACAGTGAGTAAGTGGGCACGCTGCCGGGCTCAATCGAAAAGTCGATCAGCCGATGCCCTGAGGTCTCCGGGCTTGCGCCGAGAGCCGAAGCTGCAGATGGCGTTGAAATGCCCTCGAAGGCGCTGCCTAAATCGAAATTGCGCACCGCGCCGTCGGCGTCTGCGGAGACGTTCGCAAATACCGGCCAGGCGTTGGACAGGAGCCGGGGGATGGGCCTGGTGACCACCGTCTCTTCTGAGGCCGCGGCGATCTGCTGGCGGAAGATCGGTAGAAGAACGCCTCCACCGGCGCGCTCCAGTGCCAATGCGATCGCGTTATCGTCATCGGCATCGGAGGGGGTGGAGAAATCGATATCGAGGAAGATGTCTGCTGCATTTGCAGCGGTCAACTTGTCCAGAAGCGTGGCATAGATGCTGCGAGGCCAAGGCCAGACGCCGACCTCGTCAAGCGTTCGCTTGTCGATGGCAATGAATACAATCTTGCCGGAGGCCTCCCTTGGCGCCCATTGAAACCGCTTGTCGATCAGCCTTTGGTTGAGCGCCGTTAGCGCGGTCAGGCTGGGGGCGACGACCGGAAGTGCAAGCATGACGGTGATAAGCGCGGCGCGAAGCGCGATCGGGCCAGTGACTGCGTCATAGATCCGCCTAAGCGTCGCGCCGTAGCTTTTCACTTGTTGTTGCCTTTGCCGCTATTGCTGCCGTTTCCGTTATTGCCCTTGCCGCTGCTGTTGCCATTGCCTCCACCATTACCGTTGCTTTCATGGCCAGAGCTGCTGTCTTTACCGCCTCCGCTATTGGTCGAGCCATTGTTTCCCTTGCCGGACTTGCCCCCGCTGTCGTTGGCAGTGTTCTCGCTCGTATCCTGCGATCCCTTGCCCGATTTCTCTTTGTCTTCTGCTGAACCTTCGGTCTGGCCGGCGAAGGTGGTCGTTCCCACCGCAGGCACGACCGCGACGGACGGTGTAACGGCTATTATCGATGGGCGCGAGGCAGCACCATCGACTTTCATCCCCGTCTTTCGGTCGACAATGGCGCTCTGGCGCGGCCCGACATTGGCTTGCTGGCCGCTCGCGAAGGCGGTCACCTGCACGAGGCCTCGATCAACGGACACAGACGCTTTGGACCTTCCAACGCTCACATGGAAGATTGTGCCTTTTACAACAGCCGCTAGATAGGGCGTCTGCACCGTCGTATGGGGCAGGCTTCGCCTTTCGATCTCCAGATCAAGGGCGCCCACCTGCTGAACGATTTCCGTTTTGCGCGGTGCAAAAAAGCCGGCTGGCTTGGTGGTGATTGCGGCCATCGTGTTAGGCTGAAAGGCGATGCTTTCCACGCCCCTTACCAGTCGCGCCTTTCCGCGAGGCCCCGTCGAGATCCAGGCGTGATTGGGAAGAATGTCGCCCGACTTTAAGTCCTTCCACGACATTTGATCCGTCGTATAGCGTACCTGGCTCGTTGCCTTGTCGACTTTCCAGTCATCGCTGCCAGCAATCGCCGAGACCGGCAAGAGGAAAAGCAAGACGACAAAACGAAGAACAACGCGCATTTCCACCCCCGTGTTATCGGAGCATTTAGGCATGGCATCTTTAAGAATCGTTTTAAGTTCGCGCCGAAGCTGACCGCAAACACGCGGTATGTACGGTATCGTACGGAGCCCTCAAAGATTCGTGATCGTGCTCGAGAGCGATCGACCGACTGCCTGTACACCTAAAAGAGACCTTCGTGCGCCGATCCATGCATCCGTCACGCTGCCCGTTAGCCAACGCGCTGGACGAAATCCCTCGTCAAGTCGCGGTAATACCAGCTGTGCAAAGCGTGCCTTGGCGGAAGCGTTCAAGGGCAGGCACCGTCGGGATGTTGCATCGCATGTCCATATTTCCAAAGATCGGTTTAACACATGCTTCGGCGCTCATGCTGCCAGGTCCTTGCAGGGCGGGCTTGGCTTGAAGCAAAAGGCGCCTGGCGCACCGCATCCCATGATGATTATGCGCTCGGGTTCTCCCGCCGCCGCCTTTAAGCGCTAACAGCGTGGAAACATGCCTGGGTGTCGGGTAGACCTGTGGCTAAGCTTGCACCACGTCCTCAACCGGGATCCTGATCGTGCAGCGCACGCCGTCGGGCTCAAAATCGAGCGATGCGCCGCCATTGGCCGAGTATTGAAGGCTGCGTGTAATCACGGTGTTTCCAAAGCCGCGTCGGGTTGGCATCGAGACGGCAGGCCCACCAATTTCCTTCCATGAAACCTCAAAATATGTGTCACGGGCAGCCACGGATACGGCGATCTTGCCGGTTTCGATTGCCAGGGCGCCATATTTTACCGCGTTGGTCGCGAGCTCATGCACGACAAGCCCAAACGCAATGGCGGCACGCGGCAGAATTTCGATGTCGTCGCCGATCATCTCAAGTCGCGAGCCGAGCTCGTTAACGTAAGGTGCCAGCTCGGTGGAAAGGATATCGCGAAGAAAGATCGAGGCCCAGGAGCGGTCAGCCAGAACGTTGTGGGTTGCAGCCAGTGCGTGGATCCGGCCAGAAAATGCCTTGCGAAAACCATCGATCGTCTCCTCGGTCGAGGCTGTCCGGTTAGAAATGGATACGACCAGTGCCAGCGTGTTTTTAACGCGGTGATCGAGCTCGCCCATGAGCAGCAGCTGCTGCTTCTCAGCTGCCTTGCGGCGCGACAGATCGACGAGTGTGACGACCGTCCCTATGCTTCCCTCGCCGACCATCAGCGCGGACGCACTGACGAGAACGTCCTTTGCGCCACGGCTGCGCGGTGCTATTGCCTCGATGCCCTGAATAGGTTGGCCATTGGCGACGACGTCAAGAAAATCGCCGCCCTGCATCAAGCCGGTCGCTCCTCTAAAATCGAGTGCGAATGCCTCGTCGAACGTAGAGCCGATCGGATCGGCACCGGCAAGCGACGATGCGGAGGCGTTGGCGTGGGTGACGACACCGTTGAGGTCGCAAACCACGACGGCCTCGACGGCCGAAGCAAGGATCGCAAGAGCTGTCCGCTCAGCCTGGGCACGCTTTTCGGCGTTGATGCGCGCGGTAACATCGGTGAAGGTGACGGCAACACCGGAATTTGTGCCAAGCGTCATTTCGCCGGCTGCTATCAGCAGGTGTCTTGCGCCATCGCCGCTGCCAAGCGTGACCTCGACGGCCGACGTCGCGGGATGCGCTGCTGAAATCAAGTCTCTCAGCGCCTTTGCGCCGTTCGCTCCAAGCGCTGTGAACAACACCGGCCCGTCCAGGGCGTCGCGAGCAACATCGACAAGGTCCGTCAGGGCTCTATTGGCGTAAAGCAGATTGCCGAACCTGTCGAAAGCCGCAGCGCCGAGGTTCATCGCCTCCATGAAAGAGCGATAGGACTCCACGCTTCCTTCGAGGGTGAAGACTTCCTCGCCATTCGCTTCATTGCGGACGACCAGCGCGTCGATTTCCCCCTCGCGGATAGCGCGGATGACCTCTTCCGCCTCCTCGAGGCGCCGGCGAAGGTCGGCATTCAGGCTTTCAGCCTTTGAGACCGTAGTAGACGTCATTCGCCTTCCACCTGAAGGCTAACCAAGACCTTCTCCGTGTTCGAAAGGTCGCCGATGATCTTGCGGATGGGAACTGGTAGTTCGCGCACCAGCGTCGGAATGGCAACGATCCCATGCTCACGGGCAAGCTGCGGCGACTTTCGAAGATCAACGACTTCGATCACATACTTGCCTGGAAGGCTCTCGGCGCAGATTCGTTCGAGGTTCTGGAGCGCAGCCAGCGACTTCGGGGTCTGGCCCGCAACATAAAGCGTGAGTTTCTTCGGCGTTCCGGTAGGTTGGTCTTCCATATCTTCCATCGTCATTCCGCCACGCGGCGGCTTTTCTCCATATCAGACCTATCCGAAGCAGCTTGGTCGAGATAGACCCGCTCGGCCTCAGCGTCGAAATTCAATTCGGCCTCGTCGGCGTCAAGTTCTGCCTGAAGAGCCTCAATCTGGGCAAGCGTCCTGCGGCGTTTCTGCTTCAGCCGATCGGCCCGACGGATGACGTCCGCCCGACGCTCAAGCTCCGCCTTCCGAAGCCGTGCCTCTTCTGCCTGTCTCTGGGACCCCGTCAACGCCCTTCCATCGCCGATATATGGCGCCACAAGCTGGATTCCATTGTCTGACATGACAAATTCACGGACCTGATTAGAATGGGCCGTCCCGCGGGCCTTGAGCAGATAGAGCTCGCGGTTGAATTCACCGCCGACCTCGCGATTGAGCAACAATATCCAAGCGTCCATCAGCGACGATAGGCCGGCGTCCGTCTCCGTGACCCCTTCCTGGGAATGCATGAGGTGCGTGAAGACAGCGGTCGTACCGCGCGACTTGAGGAAATCGACCATGCGCAACAGCATCGATTGGACCTCAAGCGGATCTCCGCTTCCAACAAAGGCGGAAATCGGATCGAGGACAACAAGAGAGGGATCGAACTTGTTGATCTCGCGCAGCATGATGGCAAGGTGCATTTCGAGACTGTAAAAGGTTGGCCGCACAGCGATATAGTGCATTCTTCCAGCTTCAATCCATTCCGCGAGATCGGTGCCAATCGAGCGCATGTTACGGACGGTCTGGTCGACGGACTCCTCGAACGAAAAATAGAGGGCTTTCTCGCCGGCCATACAGGCGGCGTTACAAAACGCGGCCGACAATGAGCTTTTGCCCGAGCCTGCAACACCGCTGATGAGAATGCTTGTTGCCCGGTGAAACCCTCCTCCCGACAGCATTGCGTCGAGATCTGGTACGCCTGATGAAATACGATCGTTCGATACCTTGTGGTTCAGGCCCAGTGTGCTAACCGGCAGGACACTGAAACCATCTTCATCAATCAGGAAAGGGATTTCGTTGGTTCCGTGGGCGGTACCACGATATTTGACGATCCGAAGGCGGCGGGTGGAAATTTGGTTATGAACGCGATGGTCTAGCAGGATGACGCAATCCGAAACATACTCCTCAAGGCCCTGCCTGGTAAGTGACCCGTCGCCGCGCTCCCCCGTAATGATCGTCGTCAAGCCTTTGTCCTTCAACCAGTCAAAGAGCCGGCGGATTTCCGCGCGCAAAATGGCGGGGTTGGTAAATGCGGAAAAAAGACTTTCAATCGTGTCGAGCACGATGCGTTTTGCGCCGACCTGGTCTATCGCTAGTTCCAAGCGCAGGAAGAGACCTTCAAGGTCGTAGTCGCCGATTTCCTCAAGTTCGGATGGATCGACGACGATATGCTCGATGTAGAGCTTGTCGGCGTCGATCAAGCTCTGCACATCGAAGCCGAGCGACGCGACATTGTTAACGATATCAACCGGCCGTTCCTCGAAGGTGACGAAGACGCCAGGCTCGTCATAGTCGCGAGCTCCGTTGAGGAGAAAGGTTGAGGCAAACAAGGTTTTGCCACAGCCGGCTGTACCGCACACGAGCGTAGGTCGCCCCGTCGGAAGGCCGCCGAGCGTCAGATCATCGAAGCCGGCGATGCCCGTAAGCGACTTTTTGATCCCGGCGATATCAGCCATGTATGCGACGTCCTGTGATGTTCTTCTGAAGCTGTCGTATCTGAATGGTTTTCCGTTAGCAAATCGTCACTCGCGCTCTTCCTGCCCCCACCATCAAACTGCCCGTATCCGCCCGCGTCAATCAACCAGAAAAACCTCTCTAATTGAATAGCATAATCCATTATCGGTCTATTTCAGAACAATTTCCGCCGCGGCTGAATCGCGCTTCACACGAGTGGCTGCTGATGCTTGGGAGACAGTGTGTAGGGTGCACCCGGCACTGGCCCGCCGATCGCATCAATCGCAAAGCTGCCCGGTCCGGCTAGCTTTTAGGTGCACTGCGCCGGTATCGAAGTGGCGGACTGCCTGATCGCTTCAGAGACGTTTCTGTGATCCTGACGATTTTCTGCCAAAATCAGGAACAAGCCCGATTGACGGTGGTTGAGTCCATGTCCTTCACAAAGCTCAAGGAGAAAATCATGCTTATGAAGATCATCACCGCATCGGTCTTGTCGCTCGGCCTTGCAACATCCGCAATGGCTCAGGCTTCAGGTGGCGCCGGCTCCGCTACCGGCGGCACCTCGGGTAGCGGTTCCATTGGCTCTGGCGCGAATAGCGGCACGAGCACCAGTGGCTCCAGCAACAACGGGACCGTCAACCCCGGCGCCCATGGCTCCATCGGGAACGCGCTCGACCCCAATGCCACCAATTCCACGACAAATTCAGGCGCATCGACGAATTCGGGGACGAATAACGGTTCGTCCGACAGCGACAATTGCGCTCACACGACAACAACGCCAAACCACGATCCGTCGACGATGACGCCGCAGGAGCAGGCAAACTGCAAGTAACTAAAAGCCCCGCTTCGGCGGGGCGCTTTCATCTTCCGGTCGGCGGAAACCTTGAGGTCGAAATCTTCGTCTCATCCGCTGCATCGAGCTCCACGACAAAGGCGCCGATGTCATCAGCCCAACCGGACGATAAACAGGGTCGGCATCGCTAGGAATCTCGCCGCCCAAGGGTTGCTCTTGTGGTCAGCGAACTGAATGAACCACCAATTGTGTCTCTGATGCGTCCGGCATTCGCGCTGCCCCTGTTTTATTGACGGTACTCGAAGCGCGTTGACGCGCTTGTCTTATGATTTCCTTGCTTCTTGGTGAGATAAAGAAGCGCCGGAGAGGGTAGCCGCCCTCATCCGGCGATGGGGGACGGATCGTGGACGCGCAGGCCGCCATTCTTGCGAATGCCGGGCCGAACTAAAGTACGATCGCCCCCATCTTTTCCAATCGTCCTGAACGGATACCCGAGCTTCGGGCTCGGATGACAAGCATGGGAGATCAGAAAAGATGACTGCCATTACCATCGGCGCGGACATCTCGAAAGACCATATCGATCTGCACAGCCTGCCGGACGGCCAAACGCTGAAGGTTGCCAATGACCGCAAGGGATTTGCCGCCATTGTCCGGTGGATCGGCACATAGGATGTAGAGCGGATCGTTTACGAACCAACCGGTGCCTACCATAAGGCATTCCAGCGTTTCATGATGGTGCAAGGAGTTGCTCTCTCCAAGGTTAATCCCCGGCTTGCCAGACGTTTTGCACAGGCCACAGGCAGACTTGCCAAGACAGACAGGATCGATGCCGCACTGTTGGCTCGTTACGGCACGCTTCTTGAACCGCGTCTCCTGCAGGCAAGTGCGCAAATCCACAATGACCTGAAAGAGTTGCATATGGCGCGCCTTGCCCTGATCAAGGACAGGACTGCTGCAAAGAACAGGGCAAAGAACCTTTCCAACCCGCTCTTGAAGCGACACAACGGCGACAGGCTCCGGCAGGTCGAGCGGCAGATCAAGGCCGTGGACGACGCCATCTTGGCCCTGATTGCCGAAGACGCGAACCTGAAGGCCAGGTTCGATATCCTCGTTTCAATCCCCGGCCTGTCGCAGGTCACGGCCTTCACACTCCTTATCGAAATGCCGGAACTCGGCGAGCTGGATGAGAAGGCCGCAGCAGCCCTTGCCGGTCTTGCCCCCATGAGCCGCCAATCCGGACGATGGACCGGACGCGCTTTCATCGCTGGCGGAAGGGCCATTGTCCACCAGGCACTCTACATGCCGGCCCTCGTTGCCTGCCGCTTCAACCCGGATCTCAGCGTCAAATACGACCAACTCAAAACCGCAGGAAAAGCGCCAAAGGTCGCCATAACCGCGATCATGCGTAAGCTCATCGTATTGGCTAACGCACTGCTGCGAAAAAACAGAAATGGGTCCCGAAGATGGCTTGATCAACACGGATACTTTAGTCGCGACTTGCCAACACTCTATCCGTCCTGCTGGTCCTTCGGTATTTTGACTGCGTCCCTGTCGTCCACCTTGAAGCTCGTCATGAAGCGCAATGTCGCGAAGGTCGCAATCGAGAGGACGACCGCAGTCTCATAGGCGCCCAGCCCAACTGCCGCGCCGATTGCACCCGTTGCCCACAGGCTGGCGGCTGTTGCAGTTCCCCTAATGCTGGCCTTGCCCACCAGAATTGCACCTCCGCCAATGAAACCCACGCCATTGATAATGCCCTCGACAATGCGCGCTGTGGCCTCCGCATTTTCGCGGGTGACCGTCTCAGCGGCCTGGATGAAGCCACAGGCCGCAAGTGCAACGAGAGGGAAGGTCCTAAGCCCGGCGCTTCGCTCGTTGCGTTCCCGATCCCATGCGATCGGAAGAGCTAGGGCGTATGCGACCACGAGGACACCGAGATTACGCAGAAGATCGATATGGACGCCAACACTGCCAAGCCAACTTTCCATCACTCACCCCCGTGCCTCACGCCGAAGATGGGAGCGTGGGGGCTTCCGACAAGAGGTGCCGTGACCTCGATGCCGCCCACGAACTAGCGATATTGGCACCAGCTTTGCCGACGGCATGGTGATCGAGCAGTGGATCTGCACCCTCGAAACGAACCGGACCAGAGGCGACAAGGTCTGAAGCTGCGCCGAAGGACGTGAATGGCGCGTTCCGGAAGTCCTGAGCTCTTCGGATTTTCAGGAACCGCAGTGGCTCAGAAGCTGTGATAGCCTATTGTCTTACCTTGCCCATACCGGCCTCAAAATCTGGGAACTAAAGGTCGGCGGCGTGCTTAGGTCAGCAGCGACGGCTATTGCTCTTCCAAGGCAGACCGCCGCTTCCCCAATCACCCAAGGGAAGACTCATGAGCAAGGAAAACGACAAGACGAGCGATGCTGAGCGAAGCGATCCCGCAGTTGCCGATCGGAACCGGGAGGAGCTTGCCAAGGAAGCGGCTCGCGGGCTGAAGAAAGCGTCCCAACAGGCATCGAAAGAAGGATCTAATGGCCAACGCTAGGATACGCCGCCCCCCTAGACGCGACATCCGGCGGCATCACGATGCCGCTTCCTGGCGTCCTGGCAGCGGGCCTGAACGAAATGTCCATACGCCACGTCATTGCGGTGGCCGGTTCGCATGACCGGCCTTAGGGTCGCTAAGACCGGTCGTACCGCGCCAGCATTTGCCGGAGAAGCTGGTTCTCACGCCGAGCCTTGCGGCAAGCCTCTGCAACGGTTAGCGATGTCATATCACGGTTGGAAGTCCCCGATGTTTCGGTTGCGGGAACTTCGACTCTCACGACCGATTCAGGCGCTGCCGCCGCGTTTCGCATCAGCGCTGTGTTTCCAGCCGATCTGGCCAAGGCGCTGTCGGCAGCGGTGGCCTCCCGCCCGAGCAGGTCCGCGATCCAGGCCACATACTTCGCGCGTAACGGATTGTCGTGCGAGAGCGCACGCATTTTCGTCTCTGCCAGCCGTCTCTGATCTCGGTAAAGCGATATGGCGGATTTCAAACGCAGGCGCTCCGGAAAACCGAAGCATAACGGGAACAAATACGTCCTGCAACCCGTGGCCAATTTTATATGCGGCCTGATGGCCGGAAAACGAGCCCGTGGCAAGGCAGGGGCCGACCGCCGGCGGGATGTCGTTAGGCGATTAGTTTTTGAGAGGTCTATTTGACGCCGTGAAGACGGACGCGACCAGGTCAATCTCGAAGATATTAATAACAACAATTCTCGACGCTCGGTTGCGGCTCAGCCGGGATCGGGTAACGCCTTCGAAGGCCGTTGCTCGCGGGGCTGGTATCCAGGTCAAAAAGCATCTCTGCCTTTGTTGTGGCCGAAAAGATTTCTATGGCGATGATCAGTTCTTCGCGGCCGCCGCGCTGATAAACTTCGGTCATTTTCGAAAGCTTCATGTCCGGTTCCAAAAACAGTGTGCTCACCACATCATGCTCAAAAGCGCGGCGGTGTCGCGTGACAACGGCGTGACATGGTCAAAGCATGGACTGGGTACGCGCTGTTCGAACAGCGTCGCCTCGGCGCTTCAACTCGCTTTACCTCAAGCCGCTGTTTTGATGGAACCAGCCACGCTGTGTCGACATTGCTGAATGGAGGACGCTCTTTATCGTCAGCTTCCAAAAGACGGGACATTTGCATGGAAAATCATACCACAGAGGCCGTTACTTCTAATCCAACAGCGCTAGCGCAGATCGGAGCATTGCTCATTCACTACGGATTGGCTTTGGCAGGCGCAGTTGTCCTTCTGGTCGGCGGCTGGATTCTGTCCGGCTTTTTAAGCCGATGGGCCTATAAGGGTCTATCTCGAATCCACGGGATTGATGAAACGCTCGCTCGTTTCTTTGAGAGCGTTCTTCACTATGGATTGCTGATCTTGGTGTTCGTCATGGTTCTCGGCCAGTTCGGGGTGCAGACAGCATCCATCGTCGCCGCTCTCGGCGCCGCAGGCTTGGCAATCGGACTGGCGCTCCAGGGTACTCTGCAAAACATTGCGGCCGGGATCATGCTGCTGATACTACGGCCGTTCCGCGTAGGCGAATACATCGAGACGTCCAGTGTGAAGGGCCTGGTTCGAGAGATCGGCCTCTTTGCAACGGAGCTCAGGAACGCTGACGGCCTGTACCTGCTCGCTCCGAATTCGACGCTATGGAACACACCCATCATAAACCATAGCAGGGAAAAGGACAGACGCCAGGAGATGTCCGTCGCGATCGGGAATGACGCTGACGGCAACATGGTCAAGAGGCTGATTCTGGACATCATCTCGTCAGATAAGCGCGTGCGCTCCGATCCGCCACCTCGCGTTTTTGCGGACGATCTCAGTGCCGACAAGATCACTCTCAAGATCGAATACTGGGCATCCACGGGTGAATGGACGGAAGCCAGGCACGCAATCATCGACGGTCTCAAGGCGGGGTTGGCCGCGAAAGGAATTGCTTTGAAGTGAAATGCTGGAGGGCGCTTGTTGCTCGAGACCTGCCGAGAATAGTTCACGATTGAGGAGAGTTATCGGCCGAGCGGCCGCCTAGGCAAAGGGTGACTTGATTTCCGCCCCGCGGCAACGTCCTTGTGAGTGGAACCTGTTCAAGGGCACATTCAGAGAGAAATTGCCGACCATCCTCGTTAACGACTTTGCGCAGGAGATAGGATGCCCAGCAACATGAGAATGTCGACCCAGGTCCGTCGCGTCGGCATACGCGTCGGTAATGCTTTTACTCTTCGTTTTGCGCGCCGATTCATATGAGCAGGTCTTCGGCGAACGTTTACGACCCGGTGCCGACAGAACGCTCAAGTCAGGTTCCAGTGGCCGAGATATGCTCGTTCCGGCCCCAACGAGCTGCCCATAGGATCGTACATCATCGATTTTACTGCATAGTCCCTGCATGGCCAGAGCCTACCCGGAACGCGCAATCGCTGTTCCGGACGGGCTTTTCTCCCCAAAAGGTTTGATACCTGAGCCGGCTGTTGTCGAGAGATAAGCAATTTCCGCGAGCAATTTGAGTGATACCCCTGCCGCATGCAGATGAATCGGTCTTCCCGCCAAGATCCCGCCAACGATTTCAAGAACTATGTTCATGTCGCCACGGATGCCGAAGCTAAACCGTTCCAGCGTAATCCGAAGCGTTAGGATGAGGGCGTATGGCCGGGTGACGGTGTTGCGACAGAGGCGAGAGCTACGCTTAATTCAGGGATGGCTTGCGGTTCAGACATCTGCGGTGGGCCTGGCAGGACTCGAACCTGCAACCAATCGGTTATGAGCCGACGGCACTCACCATTGAGCGACAGGCCTGCCTTCCCTTCTTTATGCGCATTAGCGCCAGCGATTGACGAACTCCGCAAGTTTCTCTCGCGGGCCGCTGTCAAAAGAACAGTGGGCAACTCTTGGAGGCCGCAGGTCGGCAATTCGTCCTCATCCCAGAGCCGCTGCCATGCCTCTCGGACAACTCCGTATCCGATCCCAAGACGATCGGCCTCGCGCAGAAGCGCCTGTCCAAGGCCGGTTTCTTCAGAGATTGCTACGACTTGATCCATTGCAATAACTTTCATCAGGATTGAGAACGACTGCCGTCGTGTACTGCTCCCCCACTCTCTCAAATATCCGGAGAACCACGATCAGCCTCGTCCTCGGTCGATTTGACCCCGCTATCATCCGGCAAGCTGATGAGAATTAATCACGGGCGAGTTTCGTTGAATACTTGTAGCCGTCCGGAACCGCGAGCGCGAGGCCACGTTTTTTAGCATCGGAGGACATGATGGAACATAGCCAATATAACTGGATCAGCATCAGAGCTCACGAGATATGGCAATCTGAAGGTTGTCCAAATGGGAAAGATCGCGAGCATTGGGCCAAAGCGGCCGAAGAATGGGAACACCGCGAAAGGCGGCTGGAGGTCTCCTACGAGGCGCTGCGGGAGCACGTGAGGCGCGTTCTGGTGGTCGACGACGAGCCGCTGATACGGTTTGCTACCGTCGAGGCCCTGGAAGACGCCGGCTTCGAGGTCCTTGAGGCGGGCAACGCTGACGAGGCTCTCGTCCTTCTTCAACGGAATGATTTTGACGCTGTATTCACCGATGTGAATATGCCGGGAACGACGGATGGACTGGGGCTCACCTCCCTGGTGCGAGCCCGCTCGCCGCAGACTCGCGTCATCGTCACTTCTGGCCATGTTAGACTTGGTGCTTTTGACCTTGCGAGCGGCGTGTCATTTATTCCCAAGCCCTACACATATGACGCGATTGTCCGCATGCTGCAGGCACCAGGCTTCGGAACGCGATAGGCGACGTGAACCGGCGTCGCGACGACTGCTAGCGTGTGTTTTGACAGACAGGCAAGACCAACATTGCGACGACTTCGATCACGCCGGTTGAGTAGCAATGCATAGGGATCAAATAATCAAGGGGCAAGCCGCACCAAAAATCGACATGCTGGAGCGGGAGGCCTCAACTTTTACCAGCGGCACGTCGATGTCATCGAGTGTCACGATCGCTTTATGCGGGCAGATACCACTCCCGCGGTCGTGCGTTCCGCTTTCGACGAAAGTCCGGACCTTGCCTGCTGCCCATTGCTCCCCGGCTAAACGATGCGGCGGGAGCAACGAATGCTCGCCGCCGCGGCTCTCCAAGGTCCGCCGCCTGCGCTCAGGAAAGCGCGGCGAACATAAAGCTATATGGCTCAGAACGGAAACTCATTTTCGCAGCTTTTTCGCGGCGTCGTCGTCCCTATCATATAGCTCTACGCACAGAATCTTGGAGAAGCCCTTTGCCGTAGCCTTTCCAGAGGCTTGCGCTGTCGACAGGTTGTGGAGAACATGTGGAGGAACTGTGTGCAACGCCGCTTCCCGACGTTAAGGGAATGGGCATGGATCTTGCGTGGGACATCCGAATCCGCTCAGATGAAGTCCTCGGCCGATGGCTTCCGCCGCAACGTCGCCATCCCGATCAAGGGCGCTCCGACATGATGTCGAGAAGCGCCCTTTCCATTTGGAACTTTCGTAGAGAGCGAGTGCCAGGGTACCTCTCCCCATTTGCGTAGCGCCGATCTTGGTCTGCAGCAGAAGCAAAAACTACATCGGCTGAGGCAATTCTTATGGTCGCTCCCGCCGGACTACGTTTGACCTCTGTGCGGCGAGCGGGCAGCCCATCAGCAGGGCCGTCAAACCTCGTAAATCCAACTGACGCAGGACACTCCAGCGACCTGTAATGGAGTTCGATCGATCAGTATGTTACAGCAGGGGAAGACGACCGGTACGGTAGCGGACCAATCCTTGCCCTCCGGCCCGAGCGTGGTAGTGTGACTGTGCTGCCGTCGAAAAACGCTGCATCAGACCGCTCCCTTGAAGTTGCCCTACAACTGACCCAAAGGAGCGGTCTTTTAGCGCGTCTTAAGCGATTCTGTTCATCCAGTCTTATGTGTCTCGCCGTCCCTCTCTGGCTCGCGTGCTTTGCCGCAGCAGCCTTTCTCCAAAAGCGGATCTTACTCTCAGCGGGTTCCGTCATGCCGGGCTTATGTCCGCGAATGCTGCCCTCGTCTCGGCTCTCCCAGCTAAATCCACGAAAACAGAGGGTTGTTTCATCTTCGCGCCTCCTACGGAACTAGGATCCTTGGCCCGGCGGCCCCGGCTTAGCTCAGACATCAGCAACAAGGATGGTTGTTCGCAACCGTACGGCATCGTTTTTATCTTTCGCGCGTTTTTAGGAACAGTCAGCGGAGAAAAGACATGACCAACCGGGTAGCAATGATCACCGGAGCCGGATCGGGAATAGGTCGGGCGGCTTCCTTGACCTTGGCACGCGACGGCTACTCTATTGGCGCCTTGGGTCACTCTCACCGCGAACTCGCTGCCGTCGTTGACGATATCGCGGCTCTGGGAGGCAATGCGATTGCGCTCGATGCCGATATTTCTGACGAGAGGCAGATGGAGACCGCGGTTTCCTCTCTTGTAGACATGTATGGCAGGCTTGATGCCGTTGTTGCCAACGCGGGAATAAATGGTGCCTGGGCGCCGATTGATAGTCTTACGCTCGACGAATGGAACAGGACGATATCTGTCAATCTCACTGGCACATTTCTAACGATTAGGCAGACGGTGCCATTTTTGAAGAAATCGGGTGGTGGCGCGATCATCGTTGTGTCGTCGATCAATGGAACCCGGACCTTCACCACCCCCGGAGCGACAGCATACACGACCACGAAAGCGGGACAGGTCGCTATGGTTCAGCAGCTATCATTGGAGCTCGCCCGTCACCACATCAGGATCAATGCCGTCTGCCCGGGCGAAATCGAAACCAACATTGGTTCCAACACAAACCTTCGGCAGAAGGATGATACAGCCATACCCGTCATCTGGCCTGAAGGACAGGTACCGCTGACTGGCGGCAAGCCCGGTCGAAGTGAAGACGTTGCCGAGGTCATCGCGTTTTTGGCATCTGACAGGTCGCGACATATCACCGGTTCTCCGATCTGGGTCGATGGAGGCCAAGGGCTACTTCGATGACAGTTGAATCAGAAATAGAGTTATTGCGAAGTCAAAGCGAGCGGCGCCTCGATCGATCCATTTGACTACACCGAAGGCCGGCTGGGGCGAGACCGAACCTAGCGCTCGCGAAGGGATGAACGGCTGCAATCTTGTGTCGCGTGTCCAGTCTTCTCACAGCTTTCGCACCCAATCAGATACGCGACAAGTCGATTGTCGCGACCCTACCCAAAACTCGCCCGAGGTCTAGCCGCCACGCCATTAACGACGCGCAGTCGCAGCCGGAGCGAAAAAGTTATCGCTCCCGGTGGAAAGCCGCCTTTCCATCGGCCCACAAGGGCTTGACATCAGGAATTGGAGTAGAGGGAAATTAAGGCATGGACGAGTCGGACGGCAATGATTGCTGCGCCCAGTGCACCGACGCATAGAAGTCCAATGCCAATTTCGCGGACGCCCATGTCTACCCCTGCGACAAGAGGCCCCGGATAGTGCTCGCTCACCACGACGATGAGAAAGATCGATATTGCGACGCAGATCAGAAAGCCAAAGCTGAGATATGTCAGAAACCTGTGCATCACTTCTCGCGTCAAATCTTGCTTAATCAACGACCGCATTATCATTGCGAAGTAATGATTTGCTACAGCCTCCCACCCGTCTTGCGGAGACAGCCGCTAATGCGGGTGCCCTTGCGCTGAAGCGGTCTACCCAAGGCTAGGGTTACTCGGACGGCCGTTGTCTTCGCAGCGCGCAGTTCTCCAGATTGCCGACGGTCCCCGCTCGCTCGTCGGTCGTTTGCTGCGTCAGGTTTCAATCAACCGACTGATTTTGCCCATCAGGCTCCACCCACATTTCCAAGGAAGTTTTCGCGAGCGCTCCTCTTTCAGGCCGCTCATCATACAGGCCGGATCAACAGTCTCGACCCTCCCGAGGGATGGTCGAGACAGTCGCGAAGGACATTCAGAACGGTGGAAGCCCGGGAAAACTTAAGGGGCGCGTCTGTACGCAATCGGACGCGCAATGTCTCACGGTTGAAGGTGCTGCCGAAGCTGCCCATCTATCAGGTGACCGGAAAGGATAGTCAACATGTCGGGCTATCGCGGACGTGATCCATTAGCAGTTCCAAAATTTTCCCTGACGCTGCCAGAAGCATGCGTTGAGAACACCTGCGCCGCCGGCTCCGCCTCGCGGGGCTCATTTAACAACGGAGAAACGTCTATCGCCACCCGGTTCTTTTTCGACGTCAACATGGCGTCGCGACGTGTCCGCGATGAAGTGGGGTGCATGTTTCCGGATGTCGGCGCCGCTATTACGGCTGCGTTGGTCGATGGTCGCAAGATACTCGACGCTCTCGGTTGCCGTTGCCGTGGTTTAGACGGATTGGTGTTCGAAATCAGAGACCCGACAGGCGCGATTGTCGCGCACGTCCCCTTCGAGATATAGCTGTCTCGTTTGCTGCAGCGTCTTTTCGAGACAGCAAATTCAGGTTCCTCGCTGAGACTGCGGAGCAGCGGCGGAGCCACCGCACATTGGCTTGATCTCTCCGAGGTCGGGTTCAGATGCCAAGAACGCAGTCACTACCGTTCAACTCTGGCGAGGCCTTGAACACGTGCTCAAAGATGTCGGTTCGCGTACCCTGGACGCTATCGCGCGACATCGATCGCGGCGACGACGCTGGGGCTGAGGTAGCGCCTGTTTGACCCTCGGGGGACGCAGGTAGGAACACTGCCGGTCGATCTGCTCACGAGTTCTAGGCGTTTCCCGATATTGTCTGACATCGCAGTGATTGCGCAAGCGCCTCGCGCCTCGGGCATTTACGCGACTGTTGTCCCAGCTTGATTTAAGCGTCGGAACAAGTTGCTTTTTTCGAAGTTTCGTCCTGGCAACAACAGGAGCTTTCCATGCAAAAGATTACGACGTTTACCGCCGCCATGCTGCTGTCGGCGACGGTCGCCTTTGCCCAGAGCGAGACACCGTCGACCTCTCAGACGACCCCGGCCGTGAATACCGAGCACAATCCCGGCGCGCCTGTGGCTGGTAAGAACAGTTTCACGGAAAGTCAGGCGAAGTCACGTATCGAGGAAGCCGGCTATTCGGATGTTATGGGACTGAAGCTCGATGATCAGGGTGTCTGGCGCGCAACAGCCAAAAAAGACGGCGCTGATGCAGCTGTCTCGCTAGATTTTCAGGGCAACGTGACACTCGCTAAGTAATAGACCGTTGAAGGAGATGATCAAATGAGAACTGTTACCGGACTGTATGACAGCTACGATGATGCCCGGTCTGCCGTCACGGCCCTGGAAGAAGCGGGGGTCCCTTCCGATCACATCAGTATTGTGACGAACAAGGCGAATGGTATTGATGTTGAGGGTCAGGGTTCTTACGCAGGCGAAGGTGCGGGTGCCGGTGCCGGCGTCGGCGCTGTGGCCGGCGGCGCCGGTGGCCTGCTTACCGGCCTCGGCATGCTTGCCATTCCAGGTGTTGGCCCCGTCGTTGCTGCGGGATGGCTCGCAGCAACGGCTGCCGGCGCGGTTGCCGGCGCGGTGGCCGGCGGCGCGGTCGGCGGCATTGTCGGCGCGATGATCAGCGAAGGTGTCCCCGAGGATGAAGCCAACTTCTATGCTGAAGGTATCCGCCGTGGCGGCTCCGTTGTGACGGCAAAGGTCGAGGACAGCAAAGCCCAAGTAGCGCAGTCGATCTTGTCGGCATCCCGCCCGGTCGATTATGTATCCCGCCGCACGAGCTATCAGCAACAAGGTTGGAGCCGCTTCGACGAAAGTGCCGAACCTTATACGATCGAGCAGATCGAGGCGGAGCGCCAGCGTTACCGCCGCGGCTGAAGGTTGAAACATCCGTCGAGCGGCCGATAGCGGCCGCTCGACACGTCCGCCACGGTATGCCGAAGGCGAACCTTCCCTCAAACAAGTGTCGCCTGGACGGGAATGTCTTGTGTGGCCAGTCGGGTTGGACGGATTGCCTGCAAGTGGCTTGCTAAAGTGAAGCCAATGACCGGTGTTCTATCTTTCAGCGTATGAACGGGCCGGCAGTGATACCACACAGTGGAATACAACCTTGGGATTTCGGCGCTTTCCCCGGTCCGAAGTGAGAGCAGCGCTTGGCAAAGCGGCCCGGGAAAAGCCTTCTTGGAGCCTATGAACATCATGAGCGTCCAAGTGTTTGACGCGCAACGCATCTTGACTGGCAGTGCGTCTAACGCGGAAGGCAACCAGACAAATAACCCCACCTGTCGCACATAAGCGCTGTTGCTGATCGATCACATTCTTTACCGCAGGCGCCGTTCGACGGTAGACTTGCCTGACCAACTGGGATCACACGCCGCCCCGGGCAATCGTCCTTGGAAGCTAAATTACGCTCGCCGGCGCTTGAGAAGGTAATCCAGGCCGCCGGCGCGGTACCAGCGGAAGCCATAGGGTTCGAGAACCATATGATGGCGTCGGTCGTGGTTAGCACGGCTGCCGTGCCCATCCAGTATGTCGATGAGAGGGCCGTCGTTATTGTCCTGCGGAAGGCGGAAAGCAATTTCGACCGGCCTGTCGTGGAAGCTGTGTATGACTATAACAACGTTATCTCTCCATGCGTACCGAAGAATTAGCACGCCCGGATCGCCGCAGTCGACCGCACTACAGGTGCCCCACCCGATTTCAGGCGCTTCTTTGCGCATGCGGACCATACGCTCCGTCCAGTTCAGCATGGATTCGGCGTCACGACGCTGAAAGGCAACGTTGACATGTCCATAGCCGTAAGGCCCCTCGCTGATAACAGGAAGAACCGGTTTGTCACTCTTTGTGAAACCGCCTTGTGGCTCGTTTGACCATTGCATGGGGGTGCGCGCGCAATTCCGTTCTGGAAGCGTCAGATCGTCTCCCATACCAATCTCATCACCGTAACGCAGCACAGGCGTCCCTGGCAGCGAGTACATGAGGCTGTAAGCGAGTTTCAGACGACGAATGTCTCCACCCAGCATTGGAGCCAACCTGCGGCGGATGCCGCGATCGTAGAGTTGCATGCCCTTGTCCGGTCCGAACGCATTGAACACGGTTTGCCGCTGGCTTTGGGTCAGTCGCCCGAGATCGAGTTCGTCGTGGTTGCGTAGGAAGATGCCCCACTGGCCAGTCTTGGGCAGCTTCTCCGTATCCTTCAGCGCCTTTACAAGCGGACGGGTATCTGCGCTTGCCATCGCGTAGAAGAGTGCCTGGTTGACATGGAAATTGAACATCATCTGCATTCGCTCGCCGTCATCGCCGAAATATTCGATGTTTTCCTTCGGCAAAACATTGGCCTCGGCGAGAATCACGCTGTCTCCCTTTCGCCATTGAAGAAACTCGCGGAACGTTCGAAGCATGTCGAACTGCTCCTTGGGCTGGGCAATCTCGGCGCCCTTCTCGGAGATAACAAAGGGCACCGCGTCCATGCGAAAACCAGAAACACCGAGCTGGATCCAGAAGCCCATGATCTTCAAAATCTCTGCCTGGACAAGAGGGTTCGCAGTGTTGAGATCCGGCTGGAACTCGTAAAAGCGATGGAAATAATACTCGCCGGAATGCTTGTCCCGTGTCCACGTTGACGTCTGCACTCCGGGAAACACCATCCCCTCGTCCGCGGCCGCAGGTTTCGTCTTCGACCATACATACCAATCGCGGTATCGCGACTTCTTATCGGCTCTCGCCTCCTTGAACCAGGGATGCTCGTCCGAGGTGTGATTGACAACAAGATCAATGAGAACGCGAATGCCGCGCTGTTTTGCGCCATGCGTGAATTCGACGAAATCTCCGAGCGTGCCGTAGCGTGGATCGACGTTATAATAATCGGAGACATCATAGCCATCGTCGCGCCCGGGCGACGTCTGGAATGGCATCAGCCAGATCGCGGTGACGCCCAGTCCGGCGAGGTAGTCGAGCCGGCGCTGCAGGCCCTCAAAGTCGCCGACGCCGTCACCGTTTGAATCCATGAAAGTCTCGACCGACAGACAATAGACAACGGCGTTCTTGTACCACAGATCATTGATCACGCGTTTTTCTCCCGCAGGCTCTTTTCGTCGAGACCTCCGATTTCGATCTCTCTTCTTCAACACGAGCTCGCCCGACGTCCGGTGTGGATGCCATGGCCAAGCGAGTTGCTTTAGCGAGCGGCAGCGTGGATGGCACCAGCGTCGCCGAAGATGCGGTGAAGCACTGCCGCCTGATCGCTTCTCGGATCGACCGAGACGGCGATCTCACCACGAAGGGCGGCATCCATCCTCGTCTCGTGGTTTGCCGATGCAGTGTCACCACCGCTCTGGATCTTACCGGCACTGTTGGACCGGCCGACGGCCTCGAGGAAAATGGCGGCTCGGTCCAAGCCTGCTTTTTGAACCATGTGCTGAACGGCAAGGTCGGCGGCTTCCCGCGTCTGAAAAGTTGCGACGACGGTCTTGGTGTTTTCGTCTGACATCCCGATCTCCCTTTGGCTGTCAACGTAATGGCTGTCGCGAATGTTCCAGTCACCGGGAAAGTTCGCTCGCCGTCCAGATTGAATCTGGTGCCGATCCTGGCAACAGGCAGGCTTCAACTCAACTGTCCGATTTCAGACGGAGCCTTTTCACGGCAGTCCGATTCTGTAAGCTCAACGGGCTGGTGAGTCTGGATTGCTTGTCGCAATCCTCTTCTCTGGACTGTGCCCGCTGCTTGTCCCCCAGGAAGGCAGCGGGTTTTTTCCTCGGGTCGAGCGCGTTCAGGGCGTTGCGACGGCTAGCCGTTGTGGCCGTTGCCTTTGCATGTCTATCGGGATTGCGGAAAAGAGCGCCGCTTCTTCCAACGGCGCTTAGTCTGAGGTTATCAGGCGAGGCCCTGCGGTGATGATCGAAGAGCGATCTATGAACCTTTATCAGCGAATGGTTCCCAGAGGCCTTAAGCTGATCAACGGCGGAGGTTTTTCGAAAAGAGAGAGGGCGAAACCGGTTTGGCGAGTTGCCGGCATTTTTTCGCGCCCACGCTGGTGCGCTAGGTCGAATTGCCCAGTCCTGCCACCGGCCGCAAGCTGACGTTGGGCTGCCTAGCGTGAGCAAAGGCAGGGACACCCCGCGACGTCCGTTGCAATAGCGAATGGAACGGTGCGGAAATCGCCCCGCCGTTCGAAGAAGAAAAAGCCTCACGCTGGAGTGTGAGGCTTTTTCAAAGTTGCGGAAAGCACAACTGGATACGTTGTTGAGGGTTAACGATCCATATCACTAACGCGGGCTGGATCAGGAAGTTCCGTTTGAGGGACCTCCAGGTTCGCACAAACCGGTTTTTTGAGCTCCTTATCTCTGGCGGCATCGCTTTGGCTCAACCCTATCACGCTTCCTGGCAAGATGAACTGCCCCCACTTTCGACCGGACACTCAGCATAAGCAGGAAGGCTCAAGCACAGGCTTGAGGATAGGCTTATGTCTAACGAGTTTCGACAGGTTGATCTGATGATCGGTGACGTCCGGCGGCGACGCTGGACAACGGAACGCAAACTGCAGATCATCGAGGAAAGCTATGCCGCCGGGGAGACCGTTTCCTCCGCGGCGCGGCGGCATGGAGTTGCGCCAAATCTTCTGTATCGCTGGCGCAGGCTCCTGAGCGAGGGAGGTGCGGTGGCCGTGGATTCTGACGAGCCAGTGATCGGCAATTCCGAGGTGAAGAAGCTGGAAGATCGAGTGCGCGAGCTTGAGCGTATCCTCGGGCGCAAGACGTTGGAGAACGAGATTCTCCGCGAAGCTCTTTCCAAAGCCCACTCAAAAAAACCGATATCGCGGCCGATCTTGTTGCCGAAGGACGGTTCCCGATGAAGACCGTGGCTGA
>Ga0102591_1000449_pt1 | contig 79981 bp, 65 predicted proteins | sample AraplaCol_mCL_r2_2_FD_76860 | JGI IMG/M metagenome (GOLD analysis project Ga0102591, IMG submission 76860) | Arabidopsis root microbial communities from North Carolina, USA - plate scrape MF_Col_mCL_r2 (SPADES assembly) (version 2) | ecosystem: Host-associated > Plants > Roots > Endosphere... | reverse complement strand
GCCCCTCACCCGCCCCCGCTCCGCCCTCTCAACCCGGCCCAGCCGGTCGGATCGGGGGCTGATCATCAGAGCCAGTGTCGCGTTTCTAACTGGCTGACAACGTCGCAGCCCTATTCAGCTTTGACATGATGTGGAGCGGGGTGGGTTCAGCATGAACTCACCCCGTTAAAGTGTGTTGGCCGGCCAAGCAGACGACCGTGGACCGCTATTCAAAGAGAATGAGGCTTGCCGGAGTCGGCGGTAACGGCCTGACCTTGACGCCGGTAAGGCCGGCCAGTCTTGCCATCTCAATAAGCTCACTTTGCGTATAGGCCTGGCCCGCCGGCGTGCCGGCAAGCATCTCCCAGGAGAAGGCCGCGGGAAAAGGCGGCGACACGCCGTCTTCGTTCGGCACGAAATCGACCGCGACGATTCGGCCTTGTTCTGCAAGGCTCGCAATGATCCTTCGCAGCAGTTGGGCGCAGGTCGGCAAATCGAAGTGGTGCAGAAAGTTTGGAAGCATAACGAGATCATAGTCCGTGCCCCACTCCACATCGAAGGCACTGCCGGCGATCGTCCGGTACCGGTCAGCCACGCCAGCTTTTTGCGCATTCTGCTGCGACAGTTCCAATACGGCGGCCCAGTCGACGGCCACGATCTCCGCCGACGGAATGGCCTTCGCAATTTCGATGCCGAAAACGCCTGGACCTGCAGCGATATCCAACACCTTTTTGGGAGACCTCGGCCAGCCGGAGATTTCGCCAGCCAGCACTTTGGCGCTTAGCCCAGTAAATGAGCCCATGCCGCGGGCGAACTTCACCCAGACAGGGTTATCTGCCGACATGTTCGCAAGCCCGGTCGAACCGCCGTTTCGCACGATGGCGGCTGGATCGCGCAGAAAATTATCCAGTACTTCGGGCGCGGCGACGAACTCGACCGCAGAGCCCATATAGGCAGGCGAATTGCGATCGAGGAACATCTTGGTCGACGGCGTCATTCGGTACTGTCCGCTCTCCTTTGTCAGGAAGCCATGAACCACAAGATAGTCGCAGAGGATGCGCACCCCGCGCTCCGAGGCGCCTATTGCCGACGCCAGAAGCGCCGCCGTCTTGCCCTCGCCGATATGCGTAAAGAGATCGAGCTCGATGGCCGCCCTGATCGCTGCCGTCTTTCGGCAGGCAAACAGTGCCTCGACCACGAGCTCGGGCGATACTGCGCCAGCATGGGCGTCCGCAACATTTGTTTCCATGGAATCCCCCGAGCCTCGAGTGATCTTGTCTCGTGATGCCAGCCGCAGAAATTATGCGTATATTCGCGCCTTCTACAATACATATTGCACTAACCCTATCGGGTGACTGCGCGCTCCATCTTGCACGGACAACTCCCCGAGCGTCGGGTCGGCTGTCTCGCCTCAAAGAACTAGCTAGAGACACGAAATAGGGTCTCTCCGGCCCCGCTATGGAGTTCGGCAACCTCGATCGGTGCCGCCAGCTTTCCGCTCGTTAACGACGACAATTCCCTAGGCAGCGGTGGCGACAAACATTGCAACGGCGGCAGGCCGTCTCCGAGGCCCGCGTTGCGCGCTCGCGTGTGACACGGAGTTCTTGAACCGGTACGACACAGCTTGTGGCTGTGGAGAACCCTTCGTTGGATGAAAGGCCATGCGACCCAACCGCATTTTGTTTCGGCGCCCTCTCCCCGCCCCTCCCAAGATCTAGATGCCGCGCCACAAGTGCGTAGGCAGACCGCTCTGTTACAGCGAACGAGACCGATTTTTGAAGGGCATCGTTACTGACACTTTCGCGCAATAGCTAAAAAGCCTCTCCAATCAAACAGTAACGCGAAGAGGCTATCGGACTGATGACACGTCATCATTCAGAATGCCGCTTCGGCATCATCTGCATGTCTGCTCCGACAAGCGGACAAACGACAATGAAGCGTATCGGAACATTCGGGAGCGCCTGGAGGGTGACCGAAGGCGTACAACATTCCTTTGACGCTGCTTTGACGCCAGGGTGCTACGGCCGGTCTGCGAAGTTACGCGGAGGGATTTCAGCCAGTTATGCTTCAGTTCAATCATCGCCAGATCACCCGTATACCTTTCGAAATGCCGATTTCTCTTGTCGGTTGCTTGCCAGACGCTTCAGTTGTGACAGAGTGGACTCCGGATGCTAGATCTTCGGGCTGCCACACGAGCGTACCGGAGCCAACGGGGGCGGGGCCGGTGGATCGCATGAACAAGGAGCAAAATCCGTTTCGGATGTTCCTGCTCGGGCCATTTGCCCTGGTGGACGCCGCAGGACGGTCGGTTACTCCGAAATCCAAGAAAGCCCAGGCCCTTTTGGCAATGCTTGCGTTGTCAGCCCGTGGTTCGCGCTCGAGGATCTGGCTCAGAGACAAACTGTGGAGTGATCGTTCCGACGACCAGGCCGCAGCGAGTCTGCGTCAGGCCCTTCTGGACATCCACAAGACTCTGGGACCGGCTCGTAATCTCCTGGTAGCCGACAAGAATACCGTTTGGCTGGATATGGACCGGCTTGTCCTTGACACCGACGTGTTGGTTCGGACGGAGCGATCGGCTGATCAAATCACCGACGAATTGCTCGAAGGCATCGACATCCGCGATCCGGAATTCGAGGACTGGCTAACGCTTGAACGGCAGAACTGGTATCGCCGCCTCGATGAAGGCCAGGTCCATGATGTATTCGAACCGCGTCAAGAACCGAACCGTGATATCGCCAGACATTCCACGCTGCTGCCGCTTACAGCATCCCGGGATGCGCCAAGACAGGGCAAAGCCGCGGAGACTGGCGGCCACGAAACATATCGCCGACGAGGCGACGGTGGCTGGCGATGGGTCATGGCTCTTCAGTCCCCCATCGTGATAGGTGCAGGAGATGGCGGACAAATTGCTGCCACGCGGTTCCAGAATCTCATTGCAAAAGCCGTCACCGATGGGCTCGCCATTGGCGTCACCGACCTCTCTTTTACTTTGCCGGATATTGAGGAGAGCGAAGGGCAAATCAGCCTTCCGATGTCCCTTCAGCTTCGGTTGACGTTTGACGGTAGCATGGTGCTCGTCGAACTGGTGATGAAGCACCTGATCAACAACCGTATTCATTGGCTCGGCAGTCAGGCAATGAGCCGCACGCAATTCGAGCGGGGCGAGTTCGGCATCGCCGCTGCACTGATCAGCCAGGCCGTCGATCAACTGGCCTATTTCCAGGAGACCCAGTCAAACGACAATCGACTGTCGCAGGATGGCCTCCTGATCGACGCCGTCAATGCGATCTTTCGCCTGTCGCGTGACGACCTCGCTAACGCTGAGCAACGCCTAGAAGAACAGATCCAGCATGAACCACGGTCATCGACTTTTGCGTGGTTGTCCTTCATCCGAACGTTCCAGGTCGGCCAACGGTTCAACGCGCTTGATGCGCATCTGATCGAGGAAGCCCAGTCCTACGCGCGCAAGGCGTTGGAAATCGATCCGCACAATTCCGTATCACTCGCGCTTGTCGGCCACGTCCACTCGTTCCTTTTCGGCGAGTATGATTATGCAGCCAACCTGTTCGAAAAATCGATCCGTCTGAACCCGGCCCTGCCGCTCAGTTGGGATCTCTACGCGATGCTCCACTGCTATGCAGGCCAGCCGGACAAGGCCATGGCTATGGCGCGTTGGGTGCAAGAACTCGGCGTCTACAGCCCACACAAATACTACTTTGACACGACGAAATGCATAGCAGCAGCACTTGCCGGTGATCACGCAGCAGCCATAGCTGCCGGCGAAGAGGCCTTGCGGGCACGGCCGAAGTTCAACAGCCTGCTACGCTACCTCGCCTCAAGTCATGCGCACCTCGATGATCTCGGCGGCGCACGCCACTATCTGCAGCGACTTGCGGCAGTCGAGGACGGCTTCTCCATCAACGCCTTCCGAGCTAGCGGCTATCCGCTCCTTAATACAGGCGGCGGCCAGATCTTGATCGACGGTTTGGTGAAGGCCGGCGCCAAGCTGCGCTGAACCCCGGATAATTTTTCTGAACTTTGCACAAGGAGGCTGCAATGGAAGCGGAAATAACCCCAGATACACAATCAAAAATTGTCTTATTCCTCAATCACTACAAATTCAAGATTGAGCCGGATGCGGTTCTTCCATGTGAACCGAGGGAGGACGAAGGGACGGCTCCTGTCGCTGGTGTACCGCCGATTGCCCCGACAGCAACCTCCGAAACTGCACTTACGCTCAACACGGGACAGGAGGAATCGCCCGATGCAGGTCCCATGATGGCGACGATGGCCGCCGCCTCGGTCCTCAACAAGAGCGTGGCGAACAAGTCCGTGCTCAACAAGGCGTCGCTGAACAAAAACAAGAATAAAAATAAAAATAAGAACAAGAACAAGTCGACGATGGATGGCGCCAGCCTCGGCGTGTCGCAGCTTATCCCCGCCTTCGAATTGCGGCGGCTGCACCAGCAACCGTCACGCAACGCCTATACCGCAGCGCGACGTTTTACGTGGGAGATGCTGGATATATTGCCGCCGCCCGGCCCGGATTATACCCGTCTCGAAACGACGGTGCTGCTCTCGATGCAGCGACGCGACCGCGAACGTGTGCGGCGACTGCCCGACATCCAGCTCGAGTCGACAATCTCGGTCTCGGAATTCACGCGAGCATTGTACATCGAGGATCTTGGCGGTTACGAGCAAACGGAAGGACTTTTCCAGGCGATCCTGACGGCCTGCGAATATGTCGGGCTGATTTACAAGAGCAAATTCAACCGACAGCGGCCAAATCAGTTCGAGCCCATGCTGCGGCCATTGCTGGCCGTGCCGGTGCATGAATCATATCCCAGCAACCACGCCTTCCAGTGCTTTTCGATCGCTTTCGCGTTCTCGACGATCCTACCGGAACATCCGGCCACCGACGAGCTTGCCCGCATTGCCCAGAACGTCGCAGAGAACCGCGAATGGGCTGGTCTCCATTATCCGAGTGACACGCAGGCCGGTCGCGATCTCGCCCGCCGCTTCGCTCCCTACCTCCACGATGCCTTCGGTCCTTTGTTCCAGGCCGTGCACCACGAATGGGTCTGAATTCGCCAGCTGCTCAACAGGGGTAAAACCATGACGGATCAATCGCAAATGCCCGAGCTCACGCCGATAAACTACTATTATCTCTGGCACTTGACCGCGCTTGGCGTGGTCGACGCCGAATATGGATCGCCTCCGCTTGTTCCACCCATGCCCGATGAGAGCGCGGCACGCGCGCTGCCCGATCCCATCATCACCGGCACGGTCTGGGATGATATCGCCTCTGCCGGCCCGTTGCGACCCGCTCGCGTTGCTTTGATCGATGTGGGTGTATCTGCGGATCATCCCAATCTTGCGACACGGCTCGACCGGGAGGCGTCAATCGACTTGACGACGCATCGCTACGGCGCCCGCGTTCTCGAAATTCTCGATACGACCAGCTCATTTGACCGAGAAGAAAAGCATGCCTTCTTTGCCGGACTCAATATCGCTCCGCTCGGAAATATCGGCCTTTCAAACGACGATGGAGATTATCTCAGTGATCTCGTTGCCGAATATGGCGCATCGGAGGGCGTTTTGCGGCGGCTCTACAATCCGGAATCGCTTTTTGCATCGCATGGTACCTGCTGTGCGGGGCTGATCGTCGGCGAACCCGCCGTCGTTTCGGAAGAAGGCACGCCCGCTCTTCCGCCGGAAGGAGCTTTTTACGGCGATGGCGAGGAGTTGCGCACGAGCGGCAACCGCAATGTCATCCCTTATTTCGGGGTTGACCCTTTCTCGAGGCTCATCTCGATCAGAACGTCCTTCGAAGACGATGTCAGGCAGTTCATTGCTGCCTTTCTCTATGCCTATCATCAGAAGGCGGACGTGATCGTCCTACCGCGTGGCCTGCCGGACCCGATACGCGGTGTGGTCGATCCAAAGAACGAGTTGAAGGCCGACCTGGAACTCTGGAAGAACCAGGATGCCGCCAATCTCTTCACGCGCATTGCCTTCGCCGACCAGGGTGCGCCCGAACTGGAGCCAAAGGCATCGCAGAAAGGCTCCAATCCCGACCGCCCTTGGCACATCCTCAAACAGCTCATCCTCGCTATCAGTCGCCAGATCCCTATCGTCTGTGCCGCAGGAAACAGTGCGGAAAGTCAGCTGATCTACCCGGCAAATCTCGCCGCCGACAATAACGGCATCATCGCCGTGGGGGCCGTTACTGTGGAAGGTTTCCGTTCGGGCTACAGCAATTATGGCGAAGGATTGACGGTGGTCTGCCCCTCTAACGACGGTGAGGTCTTCAACCGGCATCAGTTGCGCCTCGACCGGCTTTCTCCGTTTGCCGCACAGCACGACTACAACACCCCTCGGAGCCGGGAATACTACTATTCACACTTCTCGCTGCTGACGACGGACCTGTCGGGAATTTTTGGCTATGATCAAGGCTCGGATCCATGGTCGGCCATCGTGCCCTTCGGAACCAACCCGGGCATCGGGGGTGGATACTACACGAGCTTCGGCGGCACTTCCGGCGCGTCGGCACAAGTGGGCGGGCTCTGCGCGCTGATACAGCGGGCTTACAAGAGCCGCCACAACGCTGCTGACCGCCTCTCGGGGCCTCGTGTGAAGTCCATTCTGAAAGCAGCATCCCGCCTGGATGCCGTTGTCGCGCCCGGAACAAGAAAACTAACGGCAGATTGCATGAACGCCGAAGGTGAAGACGCCATCGATATGGCCTTTTTCTTCGGGTCGGGCCTGCCGAATGCGCGAACCGCGGTACAGTCGGCCCTCGCCATCTGAATCCCGGTAGGTGACCTTCAAAAATCCAAGCCCCCTTTATCACGGGGGCTTTTTCTTTGTTTACGCGCTTTTTACGGATTTTTAACGCCGAACTGGCGGGCGGATGACGCCCTTGAGCAATAGTGCCTCACAGAAAACGACGCTCACCGCTCCGATGGGACAAAGCCAGCCCGACACGGAGCATTTTCGCCCAAGATGAAATCTTGGTCTGGCTGAAGATAAACCCAAGGAGGCTGTCAATGTCCGCGTCCCGCATTCAACAAGTGGCAGATGAGGCGCGCCATGTGCTCAAGGCCAATCCCCTGATGGCAAGCACCGTCTCCTTGCGACGCATCGCAACGCGCAATCTTTCGAAGCGACGCTTCCGATATGGTCGCGCGCTCGCGGCAGCGTCGAAGCTCGCCGGCTGCTCGACCGGTACAGAGGCGCTGTCAGCCTATTTCCCCGGCCTGGCGGATGGCGGATACACTCGCTTGCTGGAGCTTCCAGCAGCCATTGCCGGACCGGTCAATGCCGACCCCTATCGTTCATCCGTGCTCGCAGCCTGGATGGGTGGGCTCACACGAAGTGTGGAATGGCAGGCCGACGGCCCCGATGCCCGGGTCGTCGGCGACTATCTGCAGACGGATATGATCGCATCGGATCTTGAACTCGAACGTCAGCCGGCGCGCCGGCTCTCCTGTGGCATCGGCCTTGTCCCCTTGGAAAGTCCGGCACGAAGCCGCGTGATGCAATCCCTCCTCCACCAATGCATGCAGGACGATCCAGGTCTCGACCGCATCGTCACCGGCGAGGAGGAGTTGGACCAAATCGCCGGCCATATGGAGAGGGTCTTCGCGCTGATCGCGAAAATGGACATGTACGGGCATCAGCGTCTGATCGACAGCCTGCATACGCTTTACGTTGGCGTGCGGCGCGAACCGGCCTGTTCGGTATCGAGTTCGACTGAATTGCCCGGTAGCGTCATCATCGCCATTTCCAGAGAACGTTTGCGGGACGGTGATCATGCCGAGACCGCGGCCCAATTGCTTCACGAGGCCGGGCATGTCCTGCTAGGGCTTTATACGGCCTCGGCGGCAGCATGCCTGCCTGACGAATTCGAGTATGTTTCCCCGTACAAGAACGACCTACAGACGCTCGAAAGCATCCTGCATACGGCCTACACCATTCCCTGGGAGTGCGCCTTCCGCATGGCATGTCTTTCCGCCGAAGCGGATCCTGAGCGCCGCGCCCGAAAGGCTGCATCCATAATAGCCTATGCCGCGCGGCAAGTCCCGCTCATCGATATCGCTCGAAATGGAATAGAGCGTCTCGGCGGCGATGTCCTCCTCGACCTCCCAGACATCGCCGCCATACCTTCGTGGAGCGGCCGCATCCAGTTTCTCGTCAACAGACTGCTTGCAGAAGAGCCCATAGCGCACCGCCAAGCCCACTTTGCAGAACGTCAGCAAATTCTCGATCGCCAAGCCTGGGACATCGGACAGATGCTCTTGCGCGGCAAGGAGCCGATTGACCCTCGAATGGGCCGGCGACAGATCGACGACAGCGGCGACAATGTCTTCCTCTGGTACGACGGCAAATTCCATGTGGTTCCCAAAGCGGCAGACCATGCGATGGGCAAGAATTGCAGTCCTCGCGCCGAGACGATCCACGCAACTGCGAAAAGCGAGATGGAGGTGATGTGATGGCCCATCATCGGTCCAAACAGCTGCAAGCGGTTGCCACGGCGCGCATCGATTTCCCCAACCTCTTCGCCCACAGTGTTGGGCGGAGCGGCAGAGGGGCTCTGTTTCCCGGCATTAGTGCTGATGCTGCCGAGCAACAGGGCCCCAATGTCATCAAGCCTGCATTTGCCGTCTCGCCGAACCCTTCCGACATGAGGGCGCAGGATGAACATGTCCTGGCCACAGACGATCATCTTGGTTCCCTCCCGGCGCCTCGCTGCCTACAGCAGATTTGCGACATCGACTTCGTCATCGTCGGATGCGGCGGCTTGGGCTCCCAGATTGCTATCCTGCTTGCGACCCTTGGCGCGCATCGTTTCCTTCTCATGGATGCCGATCGTATCGATGAGATCAACGTGGGCCATCTCCCGTGGGCGAGCCGGGATGATCTCGGCTGGCTGAAGACGGAAAAGTTGTCGAGCTATCTGGCTGCACGCTTTTCTGCCAACGTATTCGCGCTGCCGGAATTTGCGCAAGGGACCGCGGCACTCCGGTTGATCGCGGACTACGCGCAGAATCCGTTCATCGTTCTCGCGGGCGACGATCCGCGTCAGGCCGAAGAAGTCCTGACGGCCGCCCTCGCATCAACAGCCGGGCTGCCACCCCATTTACATGTCGACTGCCCCGACACCCGTTGCAAACCGGGCCCCTCGATCGCTCTGTCAGCGGATGCAGGCCCGGTCTGCGATTGCGACGCCCGTGTCGCAATCGGGCACCGCTCTTTTGCCATGCGGGCAGCGGCCAGTAACACATCCGTCGCTCGCCTTGTCGTCTCGGCGATTGTTCAGGAATGTCTTCCGAAACACGCCCCGCCGCGTGGACGCAGTTGGATATTGGACTTCAAAGGCTCGCAGTGCGAGCTCCGTTCGCTTTCCAGGCGCCTCGCATCCGCAAGTCCTTCTTCCACCACGAGAGACACTGATATGGATTATGCCGAACGCTCGAAAGCCGCCCTTCCGGCTGCGACAGGTTCGCAAGCAGCGTCGCTCGCGCAGCACTCAGTCATAGGCTACGCCAGCGAGACTGCCGGAAAGGACGAGGAGCTGACAATATCAGAAGTTCTTCGTGATCCGCTGATCGCTGCCGTGATGCGCGCCGATGGCGTGACGTCAGAAGAATTCAAGCGCCTCCTTGAGACGGTGGCTCGCCGGCTGAAAACCAATCTGGCCAACTCTTTCGACACAGATGGGAAGAAACAGGCCGTCAGAACGCCTGCGCCGCCCAATCGAGGGGATCATATGTGACATGTTTGCCGAAACGCCGCCGAAGTTGGTTGACGAGCCTGTGTCGTCAATCCCGGTCCCAAAGCAGGGGCCCGGCGCTGGCGTTGGCTTTCCAACGGAGTTCAGGGCAATGAGATGCGATATATCAAGAAGGTTTCCGACGATAGTTCTTGTATCTGCACAAGGCGAAGATCGTAAAGTGATCCGTACCGCACACGAGGCTGCACAATTGTTGCTGAAGGATTGGCCCATCGACGATGGTGAGGAATTCTTTGCGGCGGTGAGAATCTGTCTGAGGGTGCTGACCGGACACGCCGAACCCGATGCCGTGCATGAGGCGATCATTCGCGCAGCACATGAAGCGGGTATTACAGCGGTCACGACCGATCCACACCTGGGTATCTTCAGGATCTATCCTGGCAGCGAGGCCTGCAGCGCAAGCGCCTATACCAATCCCGCTGCCATTGATCCGCTTCGCCTATCGCCATCAGCGCGCCGGAGGCGGCAACGAAAATGGTCGGGGCGATCCAGAAAGGCATCAAGTGCGAATGTCGAGAAGGCGTCGGGGTGCTTCAAGTAGGGGCAAGCCGTTTGCGCTGAAGGCGAACCGAACGGACCTCGGCCTGCGCAACGGCCGATCAACCCAATCTGAGGCTGGCGTGTCCATGTAACCGTCAGCGATCGAATAGCTAAGGGACCGTCATGTCGAACAAGGAAGCAGATCGAAGACTGTTCGATCGGATCTGGGCTCTTGGGGCCGAGGCAGTGAGAGACAAGCGCGTTACCGCGCTGACCTATGTCACACTCAGTACGCCTAGCCTGGAAGAGTACCAGAATAGCCGAGGCGCGCGGATGTCGGACTTGATCAAGGTTGTCCAGCTCGGGATACTTCACCTTCGCGAAAAAGGCGAATTTAATCAATCTTGAGCAATGACGATGCCTGCTTTGACAGAGGTCGCGCCTGCGGCCCTCATTCAAGCTGCCTAAATCCCTGACCAGCAGACAGGCAGTGAGTAGCGCGTTTCATAGCGGGCGGCTCTTAGCTTGACACAAATCATAGTGGTGGCTCGGTAGGACGCCGGGAGCATGACACCCCGGCGCTGAATGCGCCACCCTCTCGTGAATTACGTCGACATCTGCCGCACCTGTCTTACAACGGTTGACGTAAGCCTTCACAGAACCCGCCGCTCTTATCCGAGTTGCGCAATCAAGTTCCCAAAAGCACAGGCTGGCACGTACGACGGACGTTCGGCACCGATAGTTTCGCTCAATTGTTTCCGAATTGCTCTTGCAAAATTATCGATAAAAATATTTTCTATCCATAATTTGAATCAGAGGGACGGAAAAAGTGGAAAAAAGCGACCAAACTTCTGAATTTTTGATGATTTCCGCATCGCGCCCATCAGGCATCTCGCTGGACGACGCCAAAATAATCTATAATTTGCCGTTTAGCGATCTGCTCTTCCGTGCCCAAACCATTCACCGCGCACATTTCGACCCCAACGCCGTGCAGATGAGCCGTCTTTTGTCGATCAAGACGGGTGGATGCGCTGAGGATTGCGGGTATTGCAGTCAGTCCGCCCACTACCCGACCGGCCTGAAGGCCTCGAAGCTGATGGAAGTCGAGCGTGTTCTCACCGAGGCGCGCAAAGCCAAGGATGCGGGGGCGACCCGCTACTGTATGGGGGCGGCCTGGCGCAGCCCGAAGGACCGCGACATGGACACGCTGGTCGCCATGGTCGAGGGTGTGAAAGCGCTCGGTATGGAAAGCTGCATGACGCTCGGCATGTTGACTGAGCGTCAGGCAGGCGAACTCGCGGAAGCTGGCCTCGACTACTACAACCATAACATCGACACGTCCGAGCGCTTCTATTCGGAGATCATCACCACCCGAAGCTTTGAAGATCGGCTCGATACGCTGGAAACGGTGCGCATGGCCGGCATCAAGGTGTGTGCCGGGGGGATCCTGGGCATGGGCGAGACGGTCGATGACCGGATCTCCATGCTGCTGACGCTGGCAAATCTGCCCGTGCCGCCGGAAAGCGTGCCGATCAACCAGCTCATCCCCATTCCCGGTTCGAAGCTGGCAGACGCGGAACCTGTCGATCCGATCGATTTCGTGCGAACGATCGCACTCGCGCGCATCCTGATGCCAGCCTCGCATCTACGCCTTTCGGCCGGACGCACCGAGATGAGCGACGAGATGCAGGCGCTCTGTTTCTTCGCGGGCGCCAACTCCATCTTTGTTGGCGACACGCTGCTGACCGCAGACAATCCCGGCGACGATCACGACACGGCGCTCTTCCGCCGTCTCGGCCTTTCTCCGATGCCGCTGGAGCCGGCGGTGTGACGGCGATACTTTCGGACTATACCGCCACGCTGGAGGGCCTGCGGCGCAAGGCGCGGCTGCGCAGCCTGGCGCCGCAGCGTGGCATGGACTTTACCTCGAACGATTTTCTTGCACTTGCGGGCGCCCCGCGCCTCAAGGCGGCGATCATGGCGGCGATGGAAAGGGGCGTTCCGCCGGGCGCAGGCGGATCGCGTCTGCTGCGTGGCAACCATTCCGAACACGAGGCGCTGGAAGTGGAAGCCGCCGAGTTTTTCGGCGCGGAACGTGTGCTTTATTTCGGCAGCGGCTACGCCGCCAATTCAGCACTTTTCTCGACCTTGCCACGGCGCGAGGATCTGATTGTGCACGATGCGCTCATTCATGCGAGCGCCCATGAAGGCGTTGCGGCAAGCAAGGCAGCGTCCTTCAGCGCCGAACACAACGATGCAAACGCCTTCGATGAGGCGATCCGAAACTGGCGCCGGAAGGGCGGTAGGGGGCGTCCCTGGATTGCGGTCGAGAGCCTCTATTCCATGGACGGCGACAGAGCGCCGCTCGCCGCCCTCGCCGATATTGCCGACCGCCACGAGGGCTTTCTGGTGATCGACGAGGCCCATGCGACCGGAGTTTTCGGCAGAAACGGCAGAGGACTGGCGACGGGGTTGGAAGGCCGAGACAACGTGCTTGCCCTGCATACTTGCGGCAAGGCGCTGGGCGTTTCCGGAGCCCTGCTTGCGATCCCCTGCGCACTTGCCGACTACCTCGTCAATCGTGCCCGCGCCTTCATCTATTCCACCGCACCCTCGCCTCTCATGGCGGCAGGCGTGCGTGAGGCCTTGCGCATGCTGGATGACGAACCCGAGCGCCGCGAGGCCCTGGAACGCTTGGTCGGTTTTGTCGGCCATGGATTGAGGAGCCGATTCGGCAAGGAGCCGAGCGGCTCGCAGATCCAGCCGGTCGTTATCGGCGACAACGCGCGTGCGCTACGAATTGCCGAAACTCTTCAGGCCCAAGGGTTCGACATCCGCGCGATCCGTCCGCCAACCGTGCCGGAAGGTACGGCGCGCCTGCGCCTCTCGATTACGCTCAATGTGGATCAGGAGCAGATTGCGAGCATGCTGGATTGCCTTGCCGACGCCATGGAGAAACACAGGAAATGACCGCCCGTTTCGTGATAACCGGCACGGATACCGGGATCGGCAAAACCGTGTTCGCCGCGGCGCTAGCGGGTGCACTCAACGCCCGATACTGGAAGCCCGTGCAATCCGGACTGGAGGACGAGACCGACAGCGACACCGTCGTCCGGCTGAGCGGCCTGCCGTCCGACCATATCCTGCCGGAGACCTATCGGCTTTCCACCCCGGTCTCGCCCCATCTTTCGGCGCGCCTCGATGGTGTCGAGATAGACGCTGCCAGGCTTGAGCCGCCGGAATGCGACGGTCCGTTGATCATCGAGGGGGCTGGTGGCCTGCTGGTCCCACTCACGAAAGAAACGGTCTTTGCCGATGTCTTCGCCCGCTGGCGCATTCCCGTCATTCTCTGTGCGCGAACGTCGCTCGGCACCATCAATCATACGCTCCTGTCCATCGAGGCGCTGCGCAGCCGTGACATTCCCATTTTTGGTGTCGCTTTCATCGGACCGGAAAATGCCGACAGCCAGGCGACCATCGCCACTATCGGGCAAGTGAAGGCGCTGGGGCGATTGCCGCTGCTGGAAAACCTGACTGCTGAAACACTGCGCCGCGCCTTTCACGAGCACTTCGACATTGCCGCCCGGATGGAGGCACACGCGTGACCCCCTCGCCCGTCTGGCATCCCTTCACACAGCATGCCCTGGAACCGCCGATGAAGCGCATCGTCGCGACCGAAGGCGCATATCTGTTCGACGAGGACGGCAACCGCATACTCGACGCGATCTCGTCATGGTGGGTGATCACTCATGGCCATCGCCATCCCGCCATCATGGCAGGAATCCGCGAGGCGACAGAAGCCTACGACCAGATCATCTTCGCCGAATTTACCCATGAACCCGCAGAACTTCTCGCTGAACGCCTGCTCGCCTTCGCACCCTCTGGATTGAAACACGTCTTCTATTCGGACAGCGGGTCGACGGCCGTCGAGGTGGCGATCAAGATGGCGCTCGGCACGTTCCACAATCGCGGCATTGCGCGTGATCGCATCGTCGTGATGGAACATGGCTACCATGGCGACACGATCGGCGCGATGTCCGCCGGAGAGCGCGGCGTGTTCAACGCCCCCTTCGAGCCGCTGCTCTTCGGCGTCGACCGCCTCCCCTTTCCCGAACCCGGTCGGGAGCAGAAAACGCTCGATGCGTTCGAAACCATCTGCCGTTCGGGAAAAGTCGCCGCTATCCTGATCGAACCGTTGGTGCTCGGCGCCGGCGGGATGAAATTCTACGGGAGCGCGGTCCTCTCCGCCTTGAAGGAAATCGCCGGCCGGCACGGCTGCCTGTTCATTGCCGATGAGGTCATGACCGGCTGGGGTCGCACCGGAACGCGTTTTGCCTGCGAACAGGCGGGCGTGGCGCCCGATATCCTCTGCACATCGAAGGGTCTGACCGGAGGCGCCCTGCCGCTGGCAGCCACCCTTTGCACCGGCGAGATTTTCGAGGCTCATCTGTCTCGCGACCGGCGCAAGACCTTTTTCCATTCGAGCTCCTATACCGCTAACGCAATCGCCTGTGCGGCGGCTGTCGCCAATCTGCAGGTCTGGCACGATGAACCGGTGGAAACCCGGATTACCGAACTTGCTGTGCTGCACGCCAAGCATCTGCAGCGCTTCCAGACCGACGCGAGATTTGTAAACGTCAGGCAATGCGGGACGATCGCCGCCCTTGATCTTGCCGTGCCGTCCGGCGGCTATCTCGCCGAAGTGGGGCCGCGCCTGCGCAGGCTGTTTCGCGAACGCGGGCTGCTTCTGCGCCCGCTCGGAAACGTCATCTATCTGATGCCACCCTATTGCACGAGCGCCGAGGATATCGCTGTCGCCTATGACGCGATCGATGAAGTCGCCTCGCTCGTTCTCGAGGAAACTGTGTCGTGACGCCCCTCTCCTCCCGGCTCGCCGGATTCGGTCACGCAGTTCCATCCCGCATTGTCCACAATGCGGAAATCGAAAGCCGGCTCGGCCTTGAGGAGGGCTGGATCGAAAGGCGCACCGGCATCCGATCCCGCCATTGGGCAACCGATGGGGATACATTGAGCGGCCTTGCCGCCGAAGCCGGGAAAATGGCCCTTGAGGATGCTGCGATTGCGCCGGGTGAGATCGCCATGATCCTGCTCGCCACCTCGACGCCGGACCATCTCTTGCCGCCCTCGGCGCCGCTGCTGGCACACAAGCTCGGTTTGAAAAATTCCGGAGCCATCGATCTTGCCGGAGCCTGCTCCGGCTTTCTCTACGCGCTGACGCTGGCAGACGGCTTCGTGCGAGCACATGGCCGGGCGGTGCTGGTCGTGGCCGCCAATATCCTCAGCCGCCGCATCAACCCGGCGGAACGCGCCAGCGCCGTTCTGTTTGCCGATGGCGCCGGCGCGGTCGTGCTTGTCCCATGCAGCAACGGTCACAGCGGCCTCAAGGCAGCCGTCCTGGCTTCGGATGGGAGTGGCTATGATCTCATCACCATACCGTCCGGCGGCAGTAACAGGCCCTTCTCTCCCGAAACCGCAGCAGACCAGGTGCTGATGACAATGCGCGATGGGCGCGAGGTCTTCTCGCGTGCTGTCGAATTGATGACACGCACCTCGCGCCAGGCGATCAACGAAGCCGCCGCAATGATATCCACCATCGATCGCTTCATTCCGCACCAGGCCAATGCCCGCCTCTGCGACGCGGTTCGCCACAATCTCGAATTGGAAGAAAGCAAACTTGTGAGCACGATCGCGGAATTCGGCAACTCTTCGGCTGCGACCATTCCGCTCTCCCTTTCAGTTGAAAATCGCCGCAAACCATTCAAACCCGGAGAGCGCCTTCTCATGGCCGCCGCCGGTGCGGGCATGGCGGGTGGGGCTGTCGTCCTTGCGGTCTGAACCGCGCGGTGAAGATGCACACCTATATTGAAGCCGATGATCGTTCGAGGAGCGACAGGGCTAGCAGAGGCCCGTCTCACGGGCTGCCCGCTCGAGCCCTTCACGAAAATCGGGGTGGGCGAGGCCAATCAGTGCGCTCGCCCGCTCGGCGACGGACTTACCCTTCAGGTTCGCCCATCCATATTCCGTAACGACGATATGGGTATCGTTGCGCGATGTCGTCACCGGTCCGGTCAGCGTCGGAACGATACGCGAAAGCGTGCCATTCGCCGCAGTCGAATGACAGGCGATGATCGATCGTCCCCCGCGAGAGGCATAAGCACCGCGCACGAAATCAACCTGGCCGCCGGACGCACTGAACTGCCTCCCGTTCACGAACTCGGAATTGCACGCGCCGTTCAAATCGATCTGTAGCGTCGCGTTGACCGATACGACCCGATCATTCCGCGCGATGACGAACGGATTGTTCACGTAATCGACCGGATAGGCCTCGACTGACGGATTGTTGTCCAGGAAGTCGTAAAGCGCCTGATCTCCCAGTGCGAAGGTGAAGATGGACCGCCCGGCATGTGTCTGCTTGCGACTGTTGTCGACCACGCCCGCTTTGACCAGGCTGGCAAGACCCGGCGTCATCATTTCCGTATGGATGCCAAGGTGGCGATGTCGAGAAAGTCCCGAGCATACGGCATCGGGAAGAGCTCCGATGCCCATCTGCAGGCAATCGCCATCGTCCACCAGACCAGCAATGATCGCTCCGATGGCGTCGTCGACCTCGTTGCGAGGGGCGGCGGGCAATATCGGCAAGCTGGTGTTGTTTTCAACGAGTGCCGTCGCGCTTGATACAGGAATCATGCAATCGCCGCGCACGTAAGGCATATTGCTATTGACCTCGAGGATCAGGCGAAGTCCGGGTTTTCGCGATATTGTCAGCGCATAGTCGGTGCTGGCGCCAAGACTGAAATTGCCATCTTCATCCATCCGAGAAACGGTTGCAATCAGCGTGTCCACGCCGACATGCTCGATCATGGAGCGTGGCACCTGACTGAAATGACACGGCACCAGATCGACAGCGGGCAACGCCTCCGCCAATCTCCTCTTGTCGAGCGCACGCTCGACGCCCGAATGAAAGTAACTCATCGGGACGATCAGGTCGCGCAGTTCGAAATCGAATACGCTTTTGCCGGCGACGCCGGCGCAAAGCAGATAGTAGAGGCGCACATCCTCGACTGCTCGTGCACGAGCGCGCTCGGCAAGTGCTGCCAGGAGTGCGGGTGGCTGACCGGCGGCGAGCGGCATCGCGACCTTCGCCCTGGACGGGATCATCGCGACCGCCGTCTCCGCAGATGTCAGCAGCGTGCGATATTGCCTCTCATGGATCGTGGTCATTGGGCCCTCCTCCCAGTCCACGCAGCGCGCACGGTTTGAACGCGCAGCTCCGCCAAGCCACTATGCGCATTCTACATCGCCAAGGCGAGAGCCTTCATCGCATGGCAATGCCGATTTACAAGGTCCGAGCTGTGCGAAGCACCACAGGAAACTGACACGAGCCAAAACCGAACTGTAGTGGCGACGTGCGGCTCCTCATTGTTTTACAGGCCTATCAGTTTCGGGGGCAGCGTGCTCGCATGACCAGTCTTGACTGGGACATCGCCACCGCTTCGGAGAGTTTTTCGGATCCTTTTGATCTTGCACGGCAATCGGCCTGTGGGGCAATTCTGAAGATGACACCTTCATGAACTGCCCCATCGGGAACGATCGAACGCGTTAGGACGCCATCGCATAATGCCGATTTTCTGAGGCGCGAGCGCTGCTTGTCCGGAACCGGTACAGCAATTCCGCGAGGTTCTCCGTTTCCTGCGTCAGGCTCTGGGCTGCGGCCGTGGTCTGTTCCACCATCGCCGCATTTTGCTGTGTCACCTTATCCATCTGGTCGCCGGCGGCCGAGACCTCGCGCAGGCTTGTGGCCTGCTCGCGGGCAGCCGCCGCGATCTCCGCAACCGTCGCATTCATCGCAGTCACCTGTTCGACGATCTGTTCGAGCGAGACACCGGATTCGCCGACCAGTTCGACGCCGGTCTTGACCTGCGTCGAGGAGGTGGAGATCAGTTCCTTGATCTCCCTTGCCGCGTTGGCCGAGCGCTGGGCGAGCTCGCGCACTTCCTGGGCGACGACAGCAAAGCCCTTGCCGGCTTCACCGGCGCGCGCGGCTTCGACGCCGGCATTCAGCGCCAGGAGGTTGGTCTGGAAGGCGATCTCGTCGATGACGCCGATAATGTTGCCGATCTTCGACGAGGAGTTCTGGATTTCCGTCATTGCCGCGATGGCGCGAGAGACGATCTGACCACCCTTTTCCGCGTTGGTGCGGGCGGTTGCCACGACAGACTGGGCGCGGCTGGCGCCTTCCGCCGTTCCGTTGAGGCCGCGGGTGACATCGCCGAGCGCCGCAACCGTCTCCTCCAGCGAAGCGGCCTGCTGCTCGGTGCGGCGGGCGAGGTCGTTGGAGGCGGTGGAGATTTCCGCAAGGCCCGACCGGATGGTCGTGACCGCGCGAATAACGGCGTCGATTGCTTCTTCCAGGCTTGCGACCGAGTTGTTGAAGTGATCGCGGATCCCGACATAGCGGTGATCGACTTCGCCGACGCGGACGGAGAGATCGCCCTTCGAGAGCGCATCCAGGCCGACCGAAATCTGACGGAAGGCATGCTCCATCACATGGGCATCGCTGAGGCGCTCCGCTTCCTGGCGCAGCCGTTCTTCTTCGGCTGCCAGGCGCGCGCGCTCGGCATTGGCTTCGGCGATCAGCTTGGCGCGACCGGTCTCCTGGAAGACCTTCAGCGAGCGCGCCATGGCACCGAGCTCGTGACGATGCTCGACGCCCTTGATCACGATGGTCTCGTCGCCGCGGGCAAGCCGCTCCATGGACTGCGCCATGCCGCGAACGGCAGAGGAAACCAAGCGGCCGACGAAATAGGAGAGCAGGAGGCCGATGACGATCAACAACCCGCTGATGACCAGCGTCGTGCTGGTCGCGGCAGCGACCGTTGCTTCGACCGAACCGTCCAGGTTCTTCTGCGCGCCGGTCACGGTTACCTGCAGATCCTTGAACGCGCTCGAAATCTTCGGTGCGAGTACGCTGAGCTGCGTCTGACGGATATTGCCGGATGCCTGCAATACTTCCTTCATATCCCCGAGACGGGCAGTGTAATTCTGCATGAGCTGGCCGGCGCCCAACAGGCGCTTCTTCTGCAGCTCGTTCTTGGCAGCCTTGGCAGCGGCATCATTGAGCGCCACCGCTTCGGCGAGCGCTGCCTGCGCCGCATCATAGGCGGCAAAGTCGTTCGAATGCACGAAACGTTCGGAGAAGTAGAGGCTGCGGTTCAAGGCTTCCAGCGTCTCCGCCGTCATGTGCAGCAGAGCCACGTCGTTCTGGCGCCAGGCGCTGCGCATCACATCGTTGAGCGCGATGCTGGTCCAGGGACCGAACTCGGTGACCTTGGAGATCAACAAATCGCGGCGGGCCTGAAGGGACACGATCTGTTCGAACGCCTTGCCGTAGGCGGCAATGTCTTGGCGGATTGCCGCAAGGCCGGATTGCAGGTCCTTGTTGCCGGCAAACCGTGGGTCGTCCGCCTCGAAAGCTTTGACGCCGGCGCGGAAGCTGTCGACGACGGCCTGCGTCGGCGTGGAGCGGAAGGCCTCGGCAGACATCTGGATCTCGTGCAGCTGGTCGCTGTAGTCTGAGATCGCCAGGCTCTGACCAGCTGTGGCGCGATAGGAAGCGAAGATGCCGGCAAGACCGCTCATGCCGGAGATAGCGCTGACGGTGAGAAGGCTCATCAGCAGGATCAGCGGCACGAAGCCCGAGGTGATCTGCGCGCGAATGCCGAATTTATTCCAGAAATGCAACATGATAGGCCTCTTATGCTCACTGGCTCTTCGGCAGATATTTGGCGATGTTTTCAGGTGTCACGAGCTCGAAGGGAACGTTGTTTTCCCGGGGCACCTTCTCCTTGTTGGCGAGCTTGACCGCAGCGTCGACCGCAGTAGCCCCCTGCCCGATGGCGCTCTGGAGAATGGTGACGTCAAGATCGCCGGCCTCCATCGCCGCGAGCGCATCGTCCGTCGCGTCGACGCCGGCGACGACGACGTCCTTCATCGGCATGCCGGCCTTCTTCATCGCGTGGATCGCGCCAAGCGCCATCTCGTCGTTGTTGGCGATAACGGCGTCGAACTTGACGCCGGCGGCCAGCCATTCCTGCATCTGCTGGTCCGCATAATCGTGCGACCAATAGGCCGCCTGCCGCTCGACGATTTCGAGGCCCTTGCATTCCGACGTGGCGATGACGTCAGATATGTCCTGGGTGCGGGCGCGAGCCGCCGCGTGGAAGGGTTCGCCCATCAGCACGACGACGCGGCCCTTGCCCTTGAGGAGGGCGCAAACCTGCTTCGTCTCCAGGGTTCCCGACTCCTTCTCGTTGGAAGCGACCACCACCTGATTTTCCGGCAGATCGAGCAGGTTGGAGGGAACATTGTTGATGTAAACAAGCGGAATGCCGGCATCCGCCGCCATCTTCGTCATCTGCGGACCGAGGTCGCCATCGGAGACCGCAAGGATGATCGCGTCTACCTTGTCGGCAATGAGCTTCTGGACCTGCTTCTTCTGCAGCTCATTGTCGCCCTTGGCATTTTCGGTGACGAGCTTCAGTCCCGATATCGTCTGCCCGTGGCTGACGACGCCGTTCAGCAGCAGCGTTCTGAATTTGTCGAGGTCAGACATCGAGATGCCGATTGTCTGAGCGCTGGCGGCGGAGATCGACATCGCCAAGGTTATGGATGCGAGCGTGGCAGTCTTCACGAAATTCCCTCCGCGATTTGAATTGAGCCGGATCGTTACAAATCTTGGTAAATTTTACCTTTCATTCGCAGAGGGTTGGCCAAGGAAATTAACGGTTAAGATGATTGGCTTCAGGTTTGCAAACAGGGCCATATGCGGAAACAGGATAGACCGCGCCGAGTTTGCCGGAAGCTCGACCTCTGAAAATCTGGCCGGCCGTCATGTCACGACACAGATCGCCAAAAACCTGAACGATGCGGCTTCTACGCTTTCGCGTTCGCGGGGAACTTCGCATCCAGTCGGCCTGCACTGGGGACAGCGTGGCTCAATACTGCGTGAAATCACCCGATTCCGATTGAAGCAGCGTCAGAGGATAGCGCGCAGGATGATGGACCAGCGCTGTCAGGTTGACCGGGCGGTTGCGATCGTCGAAAGCGATCTGGTCCACGGTGAGAACCGCGGCTGGCGGCGGCAGCTCGAGCATCACAGCCTCCTGATCTGTTGCAAGGCGTGCGCTCAGCGTTGTCTGCCCGCGCTTCGGATGAATCCCATAGCGCTCGCGAAGCTCGGCATAGAGCGACCGGTTGGCAACGGCCCAGTCGAGATCGAGCAGGCCCGGAACGCGTGAAGCCGGTATCCAATCGGTCTGGACGACGGCAGGTATGTTGTCGAGAAGACGAAGCCTCGACAAGAGAACCACTTCGGCGCCAGGCGCCAGGAACAGCGGACGGCTTACCTCAAGCGGCGCATGCACGATGCTCGCCTCGATCAGCTGATGACCGGGACTTCGCCCGTTCGCTATCGCGATGCTGGTGAAGCTTTTCAGAACCTGCAGTTCGAAGCCGCCGCCACGCTCGGCGACGTAGAGTCCTTTTCCCGGCTGGCTGTGTATCACGCCCTGCTGAACCAATTCGCGGACGGCATGGCGCACCGTGATCCGGCTGACATTGTAGAGATCGACAAGTTCCCGTTCTGACGGCAGCTTGCCGCGCAGCGGCAGCTTGCCATCGCGGATGGACGCCAGAAGTGCTTCGTAGACCTGCCTGTGCAAGGGGCGAGGATCGTTGCGGTCGATGCCGCCCTGTGGCGCGATGAATGATGCCGGCGCTTGCTGCATCTTTGAATCCGATCCTGCGCTGTGTGGAGCACTCTTGCCGTTTTGTATCTTCGACGCAACCACCGGCAGAGTCCATGTTGACATGACTGGTCATAACCAGTCCTATTGGAAGCAAGGAGACAAAGAGCTCCGCATAATGCCGAAGCGTTATCAACGAAGGGAACAATCGATGCTGAAGAAAAGCCTTGCCGCATTGGCGATATCTGCTGCCCTCTGGGGTAGCAGCGCACATGCCGAAACCATTTCCGTGTTTTGCTCGCCGACGGAATTCGAGCTCTGCACGAACGTTGCCAATGCCTGGAAGGAAAAGACGGGCAATGAGGCCAAGATCAACAAGATGCCCGCGCTTCTCGACGACGCGATCCCGATCTATCAGCAGCTGCTCGCCGCCAAATCCAAAGACGTCGACGTTCTTTTCCTCGATGTGATCTGGCTCGGCATGTTCAAGAGCAACCTGCTCGACCTCAAGACAATGATCCCGCAGGCAGACCAGGATAAGCATTTCGCCTCGACACTCAACGCGGCCAAACTCGACGGCAATCTCATTGCCATGCCGGCCTATATGGACGTCGGGCTCATGTTCTACCGCAAAGACCTGCTCGAAAAATACGGCAAGGCGGCGCCGAAGACCTGGGACGAGCTGGCTGCCACGGCCAAGGAAATTCAGGACAAGGAGAGGGCTGCGGGCTCGGCCGACATGTGGGGCTATGCCTGGCAGGCCAAGAGCTATGAGGGCCTGACCTGCGACGCAATCGAGCTTGTTGCTTCCAACGGCGGCGGCACCATCATTTCCGACGATGGAAAGGTGACCATCGACAACCCGCAGGCTGCCGCAGCGCTCGAAAAGGCGAAGGGCTGGATCGGCTCGATCAGCCCCGAGGGTGTCCTCAACTATGATGAGGAGCAGTCGCGCGCCGTCTTCGAATCCGGCAACGCGGTCTTCCACCGCAATTGGCCTTATGTCTGGGGCACCTCGCATGAAAAGGGGAGCAATGTTGTCGACAAGGTCGGCGTGATGCCCCTGCCGGTCGGCAAGGAAGGCGAAAAGTCGAGCGGATGCCTTGGCCCAATGTATTATGGCGTCAACAAATACAGCGCCAAGCCCGAGGTCGCGGCCGACTTCGTGAACTTCATCACCGGCCCGGACATGCAGAAGATGCGTGCGCTGAAGGCGGCGCTCAATCCGTCGATCCAGGCGCTCTATAGCGATCCGGAAGTCCTCGAGAAGATACCCTTCCTCAAGGATAACCAGCAGGCTTTTGCCGATAGCGCCGTGCGCCCGTCCGGCTACACCGGCACAAGCTACAACCGCGTGTCGCAGGCTTTCTACCGCTCGGTTCACGACATGCTTTCCGGCGGTGCCGAGGTCAAGTCCAGCCTGACGTCGCTGGCGGGGCGGCTTGAGAAACTGAAGGAAAGCCGCTGACGCTCTCCGGATCTCCGGCGGCGGGAATGATCCGCTGCCGGAACGCGTCACTGCCTCGCCATCGAATAGGGTGGCGAGCCCTCTGCCGTCTCATACCCCCAGGTGAACAATGGCATCGGTTTCGCTCGAATCCGTTTCGAAGAATTTTGGTACGCATACTGTTATCCAGAATGTCGACCTGCAGATTATCGACGGCGAGTTTGTCGTTTTCGTCGGTCCCTCCGGTTGCGGCAAGTCAACGCTTCTTCGCATCGTCGCCGGCCTGATTTCCGCGTCGAATGGCGTGGTGAGGATCGGTGGCGACGACGTGACTGATGTGCCCGCCTCCCAGAGAGGCGTAGCCTTCGTCTTCCAGTCTTACGCGCTCTATCCGCATATGAACGTTGCGCGCAATATCGGATTCGCGCTTGAGACCCTCGGCATGAACAGGGCCGCGATCAGCGAGAAAGTGCGGTCGGTCGCACGGATGCTGAAGGTCGATCATCTGCTCGAACGCCGGCCCCGCGAGTTGTCTGGCGGGCAGCGCCAGCGCGTTGCGATCGGCCGAGCCTTGGTGCGCCAGCCCGAAATCTTCCTCTTCGATGAGCCGCTGTCCAATCTCGATTCGGATCTGCGTATGGAGATGCGCATGGAGATCGCCAAGCTCCACGACGATCTGAAGACGACGATGATCTATGTCACCCATGACCAATCGGAAGCAATGACGCTTGCCGACCGGATCGTCGTTCTCAATCACGGACGTATTGAGCAGGTCGGCACGCCGAAGGAACTCTACCACAGCCCCGACAACCGGTTTGTCGCAGGCTTCATCGGCAGCCCCCGGATGAACTTCCTGCCCGTTCAGTCAGCTTCAGCCAAGGTGACCGGCCCGGGCGGCCTCGTTATCGATGCAGGCCCCGAGGGCCAAACTATCGCCGAAATCGGCATACGGTCGGAGGCGATCCAGCTAGTGAACGCTGGAGCCGGACGAATGACCTGCGTGCTCGAACGTATCGAGGATCTTGGCCATGAGCATTTTGCCTACTGCCGCATCAACGGCGACGTCATCTGGGTCATCCGCGTCAATGTCGAGCCGCCGAGGGAACTGATCGGCACTGAGGTCGGTCTCAATTTCCGGGATACTGCGATCTTTGCCTTCGCTGCCGATGGAAAACGCCTCGTTCTCAACCGTCAGGCCGCCGTGATCGAAGGAGCGCGGCAATGAGCGCCCGGCTTGCCCGCCGCGACCATCGTGCGGCCTGGCTGTTTCTGCTGCCGGTTATCATCGTCATGCTGGTCGTCGCACTCTGGCCGCTCGGCCGCACCTTCTTCTTCGCCTTCACCGATGCCTATCTTGACGACCCCTCCGTCTATTCAATGACGGGGATCGACAACTTCCTTGAAGTCATCAACGACCGCAGCTGGTGGATTGCCGTCAAGAATACGCTGATCTTCACGGTCATCTCGGTCGCGATCGAGACGGTTCTCGGCCTGGCGATCGCGCTCCTCGTCAATGAAGCCATTCCCGGCCGCGGGCTGGCGCGCGCCGCCATCCTCGTGCCCTGGGCGATCCCGGTCGTCGTCTCGACGAAGATCTGGGAATGGATGCTCAACGACCAGTTCGGCGTTATCAACAAGCTCCTCATCGGGCTTGGCCTCATCGATCATGGCATTCCCTGGACGGCGAGCGGATCGCTCCTTATGGGCGTCGTGATCTTCGTCGACGTGTGGATGACGACCCCGTTCATGGTTCTGCTCATCCTTGCAGGCCTGCAGCTGATATCATCAGAGATATTCGAGGCAGCGGAGGTCGATGGCATTCCGGCATGGAAGCGTTTCTGGTCGATCACCCTGCCGATGCTGCGCCCGGCAATCGGCGTAGCGGTCCTCTTCCGCGCCCTCGATGCGCTCAGGATGTTCGACCTTGCCTATGTGATGGCGGCGAGCAACGAGAGCGTCATGACCGTCTCCATCTACGCGCGCGACCGGCTGATCAGCTTCCAGGAGCTCGGCATCGGCTCGGCGGCATCGACCTGGGTCTTCCTGCTCGTCGCGCTTGTCGCCATCATCATCATCGGGGTCCTTCGCCTCGACAGAGCCGCGGGGACCTGAACGACATGGCAGATGCAATCATCCCGAAGACCGTCCGCAGGCCTGCCTCCTATTTCAGGATGCGGCGCCGTGTCGTGCGAAGCCTGCAGATCCTGGCCCTCCTGCTCGTCCTGTTCTACACGCTGTTTCCCTATTACTGGGCCTTCGTTTCCTCGACGAAGCAGGGCTCGGCGCTCTATCAATCGGCGCTGATGCCGGCGTTCGACTTCACCTACTATCGCCAGTTGCTCGACAATCCCGTTTTCATGGGCTCGCTTCTGAACTCCGCCTATGTCGCAGTTTCAACCACGTTCCTGTCGCTCGTCATCGGGCTCAGCGCCGCTTACGCGCTGGGGCGCATCGACTTTCCGCAACGGCGCACCATTCTCATGATCGTGCTGATGATCTCGATCTTCCCGCAGGTCGTCGTTCTCTCTGGCATGTTCGAGCTGATCAACTGGATGGGCCTGTTCAATCGGCCAAGCGCGCTCGTCCTCACCTATCTCCTGTCGACCGTGCCTTTCACGACCTGGATCCTGACCACCTTCATCCGCGAGTTTCCGCGGGAACTCGAAGAGGCCGCGATCATCGACGGCTGCTCACATTTCAGAATTCTGATGAAGATCCTGTTGCCGCTCATGGGACCTTCGCTTGCCAGCACGGGCATTCTTGCCTTCATTCTGGCTTGGAACGAGTTCCTCTTCGCGTTGACCTTCACCCTGACGGACGAGAACCGGACCGTGCCGGTTGCGATCGGCCTGATCGCCGGCAATAGCCGGTACGAATATCCGTTCGGTCAGATCATGGCCGCGTCCGTTACCGTAACGTTGCCGCTGATCATCGTCGTATTGATCTTCCAGAGACGTATCGTTGCCGGCCTGACGGCAGGCGCCATCAAGGGCTGACAAAGGACTAAACCATGGACATGCTGGTAAAACTCTACGAGCTGAAGGCCGATCCTGCGCTCGATAAACGCATCGCCGAACAGGGTATCACCATCCGGCGTGTCCTTGCGCCGGAGTTGAGCGCTCTGACGGCCTGGATCGAGCCGCGCTTCGGATCCGGCTGGGTCGCGGAAGCGACGGTTGCGACCATGCGCCAGCCGCCCACTTGCTTCATCGCAATCCAGAACGACGAACTCATCGGCTTTGCCTGCCACGACGCAACCGCCAAGGGCTTTTTCGGGCCGACCGGCGTCGATACGGCCGCCCGCGGCAAAGGTGTCGGCCACGTTCTGCTGCTGACCACGCTTCTCGATATGTACGCGCACGGCTACGCCTACGGGGTAATCGGGGGCGCTGGCCCGATGGAGTTCTACCGTCGAAGCGTCGGGGCAATCCCGATCGAAGGCTCGGACCCCGGCATCTATCGCGGCATGCTGCCGCTTGCCCAGCCGAGAGGCATTTCGGAATCGGGCCACTAAGTCTGATCGTGACAGATGTAAAAGCTCACGGAGACGTGTCGCTCGATCATCGTCTCCAGTGCTGTCGTCACGGCACCTGAGACGATGCTCACTTCAATTGAGAGACGCCTTGGCAACCGAAATAGGCATGCCGGCGGCTTTCAACCCAGCAAGGAAACGCTCCTGGTCTTCGGTCCGGGCGAGCCGCTTGGCGACTTCGCGCCCGACGTTCGGGATCAGTGCGGGTGACCGGAGCTGGATCCAATCGAGTTGCTCCTTTGCCTCGGCCGTTTTCCCAAGGGTCCCGAGGATGGAAAGCAAGACGAGGCGATGCATCGGGTTGTAGTTCAGATCCGACATGCGCGACCAAAGTTCCGCGGCTTGCGTGTCACCCCGCATGAACGCACAGAGCGCCATCCCGACTTCGTAATAGCCGCGTGGCCCCGCGTTCCTGTTGATAGCCTCGGAAATCAATTCACAGCCTCTGCTCCATTCTCCCGACATCGACAGACGCAAGCCATATTCCCCCGCCACTTCCGTGTCGTTCGGATTGCTGGCATAGGCCGCTTCGCCGGCGCGCAGGGCCGCAACCATGTCATTGCTGAAAAAGTCGGCGAGCATCAACGCCTGAAGGGCGCGCGCATTCTTCTGGTCGAGTTGCACGGCGCGTTCGGCAAGCTCCTTTGCAAGATTGAGTGTGGCGGCGGTCGGATTGGTGTTCAACTGGTACGGAAAGCGGAACTCGTCGAGATGGACCAGCGAGAGGAAGGCGGCAACATTGGAATCATCGGGCGTCTTCTCGATGGCCCGCTGCAGGCAAGACTTCGCAACATCATGGGTCTTCACGGTCATCTCGCTGCGATAGCTATAGTAGGAGAGAATGCAGGAAAAGGCGTCCGAGCCCCCAGCGATGATGCTGGCAGTGTCTGCCGTAAATATGACGCCGAACGGCCGTGCCACCGCCGTCGCGATATGTTCCGCAAGACTCGCCTGGGTTTTCAGGATGCCCTGCACTTTCATGTCGGCATCGTAATTGTTGGCCCAGATGACCACTCCATCCACCCGTCGCACGAGCCTGGCAGTTGAGCGCAGGGTGCTGCCTTCCAACCGCACGCTTCCCTGGAGAGCATAGAGCGGCTGCGCCGACGCCTGGCCTTCTCGATTGCGTGGCGGCGGAGCGACCACGACAATATCGTTGAAGGGGACGAGTTTTTCGATGATGTCGTCGGTGATGCCACGAGAGATATCGGATGCATGTCCGTCATCAGAGGCACTTTCAAAATGCTCGACAACGATGGTTGGTCGATTGGTTACCCCCCTCGCCGCTTTGGTGTTCGTGTCGAACGGGCTGACATGTTCGAGCATCACAGCCACAGAGGCGAGGACGATCCCGACACCCCCCGCAATCAGCCAATATCGGGAGCGCGACAGATGCCTGCTCGCTGCGGCCGGGCTGGTCGTGTTCCTGATGACGTTGACCCGCCCGGCGTCATCTCCTCCCGATAAAGGCTGAGGTTCTTGTCCGAAGCTTGAGACATCCGCATCCTCGATATCCTGTCTCACATCGAAGACCGGTACGTAGCCCCCACGGGGAACCGTGATGACGATCCGGTCAGCGCTGCCGGCGGTCAGATAATAATGCTCCAGTTCCCGCCTCAGCCGCCCGGCTTCGATGCGGACACATGGATCCTGCTGGGCATCGAAGTTCGCATCCCTGCCGAAAACCGCCTGGGCGATGGTAAAGGCCTTCAGATAATCGCGACGGCCCGCAAGTGTCTCGTTTACGACAAATTCAAGGAATCGCCCCGCCCGCTCGGGAAGTCGGAACTCCGGGCTGGATAGGATGCGCTCAAGTTGCTGCAGCACCTCCTCCTGAGAAGGTGCGCTGCCGCAAGCCCTGTCAATGCCTGCATTTGTCATCGGCGCCCTCGAATCCGATTGATCACAACCTGCAGTATGCTGCCACCGACGATAATCCCATGTCGTCACCGCGGCAACGTGATTTAATAGAAAAGGCTAATTTAACGGAAGGATTTCAAGAATCGACCGTATGACGTCAAGGTTACTGCAGGCGGTCATCGGTCGGCGTAAGATACCGTATCCTACCGCAATGGACGTGTATTTTACTGCCCTCGTCCCCGCGCGCGCTCTATCATCATCCTCATTCTGGAGGAGGCGGCGATGACATCACCTGAGACGTCCACATCCCAATCTATGACAAGCGCAGAGGACCTGCGCAAACGTGCTCTGGAACTCCAGCTTCTGGAAATGGAGCGCAACGAAAAAATCAAATCACGTGAAGCAAAGAAACATGCCGATTTCGTAGAGGATTTTTTCCGCAAGCAGATCGGAGAAACGGAACGCGCCGTCATTAAACGGCTGGTGATGAAAGCGGCGGCGGACGGCAAGTACGAGGCGCTGATATACAGTTTTCCATCGACATTCTGCAGTGATAGCGGCCGCGCCATTAATAACAACCTGCCCGGCTGGCAGAAGACACTGCAGGGTAAAGCAAAAGAACTTCTCGAACTGTTCGAGGAGGTCGCCAAGCCGCAGGGTTATGGCCTCAAGGCGATGATCATCAATTTTCCCGACGGCATGCCCGGAGATGTGGGTTTCTTTCTCACTTGGGAACCGCCTCTCGACTGACCCGTAACAGCAGGCATGAGCGAAGGAATATCGGATTGAAAGCGACCGAGATCGAGCGAAAGTTCCTGGTCCGCAACGATAGCTGGCGCGCTTGCGCCGGCGCCCCGCATCTGCTGCAGCAGGCCTACCTTTGCCGGCGCGATCAAAACCCTGTCCGTGTCCGCCTGATCGATGGCTGCTCTGCACGTCTAACGATCAAATTTCGAACGCCGGGCCTTGCCCGAGAGGAATATGAGTATGAGATTCCGGTCGATGAGGCCCGGGATCTCCTGCTCCATGCGGGAGGCCGCGTCATCGAAAAGACCCGCTACCGTGTTCTCCATGATGGCAAGAGTTGGGATGTGGATGTCTTTGCCGGCGCATATGAGGGACTGACGCTCGCCGAGATCGAAATGGCGAGCGAGGATGAGCAACCGAACCTGCCGCAATGGCTGGGTCGCGAGGTCACGGGCAGGAAGCGATACTCCAACCGCGCCATGGCAGCTGCCTTGCGCTTTTCGCCGGCAGCGTCGAACGCCGCCGGCTGAACTTCTATTCGCTTACCACGGTCCAGCTTGCGTCCGGGTTGAAATCCTTGATCGCTGCTGCGCGCTCTTCCGTTTTGGGGCCCAGATCACGCTGGTAGATGATGTTGGCGCCATTGATCACGAATGTCTGCACGCCCGTGACCCTGTATTTGACCGGCCAGGCAATCAGTGCAAAGCCGCCGGTCATATAACCGTTGATGATGTAGCTTTGCTTGCCCCCGAGCACGTTGTCACCCTGAGACGTCAGAATGCGGTAGCGATAGCCGAAATAGCCCTCCCCGCGCTTGGCGGCACCGAAAGCGGCGGTCTCGACGAGCGCGCTTGCCGGACTTTCCTCGGGATAGACGTTCGGATCCCAGTACAGGCCGTCAAGCTTGCCGGGACTGCTGATCAATTTCTTCGCGAATTCATAAATGCCATCGCCATCGCGGTCCTCGGATGCATATTGGTATTGGGCCGCGACATATTCGTGCATCGTGTCGATGGTGGCGAGTTCGTTTTCACCGATACGACGATTGGTAATCTCTTCGAGGCCGCGTTCGGTGTCAAAGGACCATTTGCCGTCCTTGTCTTCGGTCACCGGAAACGGCAGCGGCCAGAGCCGATCGCCGATCGCAACAATCTTTTTGCCGTCGAAATCCCGCAGGATCGCCTGCCGTTCCGCGCCCTCGCGGATCAATCCGTAAGCGATCACCGCCTCGTTGCTGGAACGCAGCTTGTCCGCCTTTAGGCCAAGCAGAGCTGCGAGATCTTCGATATTGCCGGAACCGAGCACCGATTTCAGTTTGTCGAGCGCAAGCTCCGGCGTGTCGAATTTCGGTGAGGGGGTTGCCGCCACATATCCGGCGAGATCTGTCTGTACTTGCGAAAGCGCCGGCGCAGCCGGCATTGCGCAAAGCGCCGCCGCGAACATGAGCGGAATTACGGTCGATTGGCGTCTCATGATGTAACTCCCTGAGCTGAAAAAAGGTCTCACCGCCGTCTGCCGCCACCACCACCGCCACGCCCGCCGCCGCCCTGCGGGCGAGGCCGATGCTGTGCGGGGCGAGCGGACTGACGATGGGCGCCCATGCTCTGCGATCCTCGTTTCGAGGCGACAGCTTCGCGCCGGCCGGACTGGACATTCCCAAGTGCGCTCGGTTGACGCCCCCTATTGTCGGGCCTGGCGGCCATCTGCGGTTTATTGGGCCTGTTGGCGGATCTCTGCGCGGGTTTGGACGGGCGATTGGCCGCCTTCTGAGGACGCGCCTCCGGCCGGCCAGCTGCAGGCCGATTTCCTGCCGTTGGCCGGTTTCCTACTGCTGGGCGATCCCCTGCCGATGGCCGGTTTCCTGCCGCTGGGCGATCCTTGAGCCCCTGTGCCGTGCTCTTGCGGATATCGTCCGCACGCACTGAATTGGCGCGATTACCGGGCCTCTGGGCAGCCTGAATATCGTTTGCCCTGTTGCGCAACTGGTTGCGATTGTCAGCCTGCAGACCGGACTTGATCGCCGAGCGGTCCAGCTTCGAAAGCTGGTCCTTGCCGATGCTCAATTTGCTGCGGTCGACGTTGCTCCAGTCGACATCATTCCACTTGAGCTTTCCATTGAAGTTGCGGTCGTTCAGGCAGTTGTTACAGTCGATATCGATATCGCCACCCCAGCGGCCGCCCCAGACACCCCAGTCATCCCAGTTGACGACAGCCGCCCAGGCGAGGCCGGTCACCGCGCCAGCAAAGAACGCGGCCCCAGGGTAATAATAGTTGTCGTAATAATTGGGGTAATAGGAGATCGGCGCCGACGCATAACCCGGTTCGTAGAGCATTTCCGGCGGATATTGCGGGATATAGATCTTTTCCGGATCCGTCGGCCGGATGATGATATTGTCGTTTTCGGTCACGACCGTCACCTTGTCATCCGTCTTGATGATGTTCTTTTCAACCGCCTCATCGCGAAGCTGCTGGATGGCAATCAGCACGTCCTTTTGCTGATTGGTGAGCGCATCGGCGAGCGATTGGGTCCAGTCGAGATCCTCGCTCATCATCTTGACGACGTCAGGATAATTGAGCAGGGAAACGACGCTGCCGTCCCAATCACTCTTGGGCTTGAGATCGGAATTCTTCTTTTTTGCTTCCAGGAAGCGCTGCGCCTCGATGATCTGGAGAGGAAAGAGTGAGGCGGCGGAAATTGCTGCGACCAGTTCATCCGGATAGAGAGCGATCCGCGCCACAAGCACTTCGAGCTCGTCCTCCGACAGAAGCGTGGCCGCCGGTTGCTCGGCAGCCGCCTGCGCGGGCGCCGCCGCAGCAGGAGCCGGGGCTTGCGTCTGGGCTCGTGCCGGTAACGTCGGCTGCAGCGCAATGATTGCCAACGCCGATAACCCACCAAGCAGTTTGTGGGACAATGCTTTCATCACGCACGTACCTCCCTTGGACAATTGAATGACAGATACGCTTACGGAAATTTCGGGCCGGTCTGGGGAGACCGCCTGAGCATTACGATTTTCGATTGGGCGATCGCCTCCCCCATCTCTTTCAACAGGGCATCGACGAGACCCGCATATTCCAGTCGCCGCGCCTCCCGAACAGCCTCCGGTAGCCTCTCGACATGGGCCAGAGCCTGCGCCGCAGCGGTGAGATCCTCACACATGCTGTGAAATGGCTCATTGATATAGAAAAGTCGCTGCACCAGCCGCTTCTGGTCGGGAAAATAAGTCTCAGCCGTCTCGAGGGCGGACAAATATGTCGAACCTTGTTCTCCCGACACCATCCCCGCCCCCGCCATCAAACTGCGCTAAGCAGATGAGGAAACTATATAACAGGGCGATCGGCAGCAGACGTAAAATACACGATCCTACGTTAGCCGGCTTTTGAAAAACCGCGGCAGTCCCGAGTGGCAATGCCGGCATGACCGCTGTTGCTCTGATCCCGCCCTTTTGCTTTCACATGGAGATCGTCCCCACAAACGGCAGAGTTTCCAATGCTTCAATAGAGCTTACGCGATGCTACGGGCCTCAGCATGAAAACAGGCCTAATATTCTGCCCTCGACAGCGATCAAACGGCTCGGCAAGGCCAGCCCGAAGGGAGCGACCGTGTTTCTCGACTATTTTGCCTTGGGCGTCCTGGTCTTTGTCTTCGTCACCCTTTTCTACGCGGTGATCGCAATCCACGACATTCCTCACCTCATGGCCAAAGCGCGCAATCATCCGCATCAGGACGCCATCCATGTCGCCGGATGGGTCAGCCTCTTCACCCTCCATGCAATCTGGCCGTTCCTGTTCATCTGGGCCACCCTCTACCGCGAGGATCGCGGCTGGGGCATACGCACGGATGGGAAGCTGTCGGCGGAAGCCGAAGCGAATGCTGAGATTGCCCGCCTTCACGCACGGATCGCCGACCTCGAAGCGCATACGCCGGAGAGGGAGAACGCCTGATGGAACTACTCCTCATCCTGACTTATGCCGCGATCTGCTGGACGATCTTCAAGCTATTCAGGATCCCGGTAAATCAGTGGTCACTCGCAACCGCCGTCCTTGGCGGGATATTCATCATCTCGGGCCTTGTGCTTCTGATGAGCTACAATCATCCCTATTCGAGCGATGGGCGCATCTATTTCACGTCGGCTCCGGTCATCCCCGTCGTGGGAGGCCAGGTCGTCGACGTTCCGGTCACTGCGAACGCGCCGCTAAAGAAAGGCGACATCCTTTTCCGCATCGACCCCCGGCCATATCAGTTTGCAGTCGACCAAAAGACGGCAGCGCTTGCTGAAGCCAAGCAATCCGTCCTGCAACTGAAAGCCGCTCTCGACGCCGCCAATGCGGCAGTCACGGGGGCCGAAGCCTCGCGGGACAGATCCTTGCAGGCCTTTGAAAAGTTCCAGGCGTCGAACGAGAATTCGAAATCGAGTGGCCGAGGCGCCGTCTATTCTGAACTCGAGGTCGAGAACCGGCGCGGCATCTATCTTACCGCGGAGGCAGCGGTCGATACGGCACGTGCGCAAGCGACACAAGCAAAGCTTGCTTATGAATCCGAGATCAACGGCACGAACCCGACGGTCGCGAGGCTGCAGGCCGAGCTGAACAACGCCGAATACGAACTCGACCAGACGACCGTACGAGCGCCGTCTGACGGGTATGTTACGCAGGTCTTCCTGCGCCCAGGCATGATGGCCAATCCCCTGCCCCTACGCCCGGTCATGGTCTTTATCAACAGTGAGGACCGCATGCTGGCGGCAGCCTTCATCCAGAACTCGCTGCAACGTGTCCGCGTCGGTGATGATGCCGAGGTCTCCTTCAAGGCTGTGCCCGGCAAAATATTCAAGGCACGGGTGGCGGAGGTCATCGATGTGATGGCCCAGGGCCAATTGCAACCGAGCGGTGCGCTGATCGACCCGCAATCGCCCGAACGAACATCGCCCGGTCAGACCTTGGCCCGCATCGAGCTGCTCGAGAACACCGATCAGTATCAACTGCCCGGCGGCGTTGTCGCTGAGGTCGCGGTCTACACACATTATTGGCATCACGTCGCCCTCCTCCGCAAAGTGCTGCTGCGCATGAGCAGCTGGATGAACTACGTGTTCCTCGAACATTGAAGCAAAGGGTGGCGCCGACCCGGCGGTGCAAGCAAAAGCAAGGCACCGCGGGAGTAACGGCGACAGGATAAGGAGCCGGAATTGATAGGCAGTCTTCCTATGTTGCGGGGCCTGGCCGGTTTCAACAAGGCCTGGTTCCGGAGTGATATCCCGGCCGGGCTGTCGATCGCCGCCGTCGGTCTGCCGAGCGCTATCGCCTATCCCGCCATCGCGGGGCTGCCGCCGGAGACAGGCATCTATGCCAGTATTGTCGCGCCGGTCGCCTATGCGATTTTCGGGCCTTCCCGGCTCCTGATCGTCGGGCCCGACGCTGCGACGATGACCGTGCTGGCAGCGGCGATGGGCACTATCATTGCTGCCGCACCGGCGGGAGGCGATGTCGATCGGGTCGCGGTTGCTTCGGCGCTTGCGTTGGGGGTCGGCATTTGCTGCTTAGCAGCAAAATTGCTGCGGCTCGGCGTTCTCGCGAGCTTCCTGTCCCGCCCCATCCTGGTCGGGTTCTTTGCCGGCGTCTCTCTCTCCATCCTGATCGGACAGATCGGTCGGTTTACAGGCGTAAAAATCGAATCCGACGGGTTGGTCTCGCCGCTTGTCGAGATCTTTGCCAAGAGCAGCCTGATTCACTGGCCTTCGCTTATCCTCGGCACTGCCATGTTCGCGTTGCTCTGGACCGTCCGTGGCTTCAATCTGAAAATCCCCGGTCCCGTCCTGGTCGTCGTTATCTCAGTTATCTTCTCGGCGCTCTTCGATTTTCGTGGTCGGGGTATTGCCGTCGTCGGCGACCTGCCAAGCGGGTTGCCGAGTTTTTCCCTGCCGGCTTTCTATCAGATGCCTCTCGACAAACTCATGATCGGCTCGGTCACGATCTTCCTCGTCAGCTTCGGCGCCGGTATCGTGACGGCGCGCAGCTTTGGATCGCGGACCGGCGAAGAGGTCGATGCCAATCAGGAGCTGATCGGGCTTGGTGCTGCCAATATCGCCCCGGGCCTTTTCGGCTCGTTTCCGATCAGCGCATCGGATTCCCGTACCGCCATAAACCTGTCGACGGGCGGCGTTTCGCAGCTCGCCGGGCTCGTTTCGGCGGCCACACTGATCGCGGCACTGGTTTTCCTGCATGGGGCGTTGCGGATTCTTCCGATCCCTGCACTTGCGGCCATTCTCGTGGCAGCGGCCATCAGCCTGATCGATATTCGCGAGCTCAAGAAAATCTGGCGCATCAGCCGCATGGAGTTCGTCTTTGCGCTGATCGCCATGTGGGGAGCCATCAGTTTCGGCGTCCTCAACGGCGTGATCGTCGCCGTCGGCGCGACCTTCGTCTATCTGCTGCGCCAGACCATGTTTCCGCGCGACGGCCTGCTTGGCCGCATCGAAGGCCGGCATGGCTTCTTTGACCTTCAGCGCTACCCGGAGGCACGCCCCGTTCCGGGCGCCGCCGTCTTCGCGGTTCAGGGCAGTATCCTGTTTTACAACGCCGACTATGTGCGCATCCGGCTGATGTCGGTCGCAAAGGAACTTCCCGCCGACACCAAATGCCTGGTGCTCGATGCCAGCGCCATCACGCAAATCGACAGCACCGGCGCCACCGCACTCGAGGCCGTGGCGGAATTGCTTGTGAAGCGAAACATCATCTTTGCGTTCGCCGATCTCAGCGATGAAAGCCGCGCCATTCTCGAGCGGGCCGGGATCATCAAGACAGTCGGCGCCGAGAATATTTTCAATGGCAGAGAAGAGGCGCTGCGAACGCTGATCGGCGATATCGACCAGATCGGCAATGTCGCAACGGCAAGCGCTGCCCCGTGATGACAGAAGGAGGGAGAGACATGGACGAGAATTACGAGCCGCAACTCGCCGATGGCGAGGAGCCCCGCACCGGCAAGGGCAAGAAGAAAAAGAAGTCATGGGATTACGAGAAGGAGATCAGCCGCCTGCAGGTGGAATTGGCCCATCTGCAAGCCTGGGTCAAAAAATCCGGCGCACGGATCGTCATCGTCTTCGAAGGACGTGATGCTGCCGGCAAGGGCGGGATGATCAAGCGCATAACGGAAAGGGTCAGCCCGCGCGTCTTCCGGGTGATCGCCCTGCCCGCGCCGACCGACCGCGAGAAATCGCAGATCTACATGCAGCGCTACATCGCCCATCTGCCGGCCGCCGGCGAAATCGTGATCTTCGATCGCAGCTGGTATAACCGTGCCGGAGTCGATCGGGTCATGGGCTTCGCCAGCGACAAGAAGGCACAGCGCTTCCTTGAGCTCGCACCGCGTTTCGAGGCCGCCATCGTCGAAAGCGGCGTCATCCTGCTCAAATATTTCCTGACGGTCAGCGAAGAAGAGCAGGAACGGCGTTTCAGACGCCGGATCGACGATCCTCTGCGGCAATGGAAACTCAGCCCCATGGATGTCGAATCCTACCAACGCTGGTGGGACTATACGCGCGTCTATGACGAGATGCTGCGGATGACCGACAGCAATCACGCGCCGTGGTGGATCGTGCCTTCGGATGACAAGAAGCGGGCGCGGGTCAACTGCATCTCGCACATTCTGCAATCGATCCCTTATGAGCGTGTGAAATTCGAGGCGCCGGATCTTGGGAAGCGCCAGAAGCGCCCGTCGGCCTATGTCGAGGATCGCGCAATCCGGCATGTGGTGCCCGACACGACGTCATGACGATGGGTCCGGCTCGACATGCCGGGGATGGATGTAGCCATGGAGCAGGTCAATGATACGGCCCCGCAACCGAGCGGTGCGGGGCAATTTTCGATCGAGGCGCGCGTCAGCGATCTCGTTCGATTGGGCATTATAGGGCTTTTTGCCTATTGGACACTGGAGCTTATCGCTCCTTTCGCGCTGATCGTCATCTGGTCGGCTATCCTTGCCGTGGCGCTGTTTCCGATGTTCGATGCACTCTCGCGGCTGATCGGCAACAGGCCGGTGATCGCGTCGATCGTCATCGTCGTCAGTTGCCTCGTCCTGATCATTGCCCCGCTTGCCCTCGTCGCCGTCAATTTCGCCGACACTGTGCAGGCGTTGATCGGCAAGTTGCGGACGGAAGACTTCACCTTGCCTGCCGCCCCGGCTGCCATCAAGGAATGGCCTGTCATCGGCGAGCGCATCTATAATACATGGAACCAGATTGCCGGCGACCTGGCTTCTACCATCATCAAGTTTCAAGCGCCTATCCGCGAAGTGATGGGCGTCATCGTGGCAAAGCTCGCTTCGGTCGGCGGCGGTGTCTTGAGTTTCGTTGCCTCGATCCTGCTTTCCGGCCTGTTTCTAACGCGGGCCACGCCACTTGCTGCGGCAGTGCAGCTGCTGGCAAACCGGATCGGCGGCGAAAAAGGCGTCGGCTTTGCCCGGCTTGCCGGAAGTACGGTGCGGAATGTCTCGCGCGGGGTCATTGGCGTCGCCTTCCTGCAGACGCTGCTTTGCGGTTTGTGCTTTGCCTTTTTCGACATCCCCGCACGCGGTGCGCTGACCTTTGCCGTCTTCATGCTCTGCGTGATGCAATTGGGTCCTGGGCTGGTGCTTCTGCCCATGATCGTTTGGGCCTGGTTTTCCTGGTCCTATGGCACCGCACTTATCTTTACCTGCCTGGCGATACCGATCACGGTGGTCGACAATGTCCTGAAGCCCATATTGATGTCGCGCGGTCTCTCGACCCCGATGCTCGTGATCCTGATCGGGGTCATCGGCGGTACGCTATCACACGGGCTTCTCGGGTTGTTCCTGGGGCCTGTAGTCCTCAGCGTCTTTTACGAATTGCTGCGAGCCTGGGCCTGGCCAGCGGCAGCGTCAACCGGATCCGACCACGAACTCGCTGCCGGCTTCGACGGACAGGTTCAGCGGTCGGTGCAGTAGACGAGAACCTCCTGCTCTATTTCAAGGCAGAGCTGCTCATATTCCGTAATCAGCCTGTCTTCACGCGGGCGCTGATTGCGGAACCGATCCAGTGCATCGACGGCAAGATCGTAGGCTTCAAACATTTCACCAAGTGTCTCGCTGGCGATGCCAGAAAGACGATGACGAATATCAGGCAGTCGGAGCATCAATTTCCTTCGTCCACGCTCTCGGCTCATAAGGCAGCTCCGTATATTTGCGCACCCCCGCAAATCGTACGAACTCAGGGGAACGCCGGCCGTTCCCGATTGGTTACCGAAAATTTATTCGTAAGAATGGTTCCGTTGGATCACATTACAAGAGATCGAACTGCGCTCTGCACAGTGCGGCGTAAACGAAGAGGGCATCAGGGCTCCCAATCGTCAGCGTTCAAGGCCTTTACAGTGACTGCGGCGACAATGCCGGTCAGCACAATTCCTGCGAAGCCGATGACCAACGACAATATCCGCGCCGAAACATGTTTGGGAGTAAAATCGCCGTAGCCGATGGTCAGGCCCGTCACGAACGTGAAATAGAGAGCCTCATCGAGGCGCCAGTCTTCGATGCGCCAGATTGCAAGCCCGCATCCGATCATCACAAGGACCACCCCCGATACGATTGGCCAGATCACGCGAAGCTGCCTTACCAGTGTGGTGAAGAACAGACGCCGCATTTGTCGATGGGTCAATTCACGACCAGGTTTCATTGGCATATTTGCCTCCGCCGGCCCGCATCACGATGTCTGATCGGGCAGAACATAAAGCGTCATGGCAAAGATCATGTAGACCATCAGCACCAGCATGCCGATGAACCATGCCGAACGCCCGCTATTGGTGACGAACATTGCCGTGATCGTGGCCAAGAAAACCATGACCACGACGCCGGGCGCAAATTGCAGATCCATCGGTGTCGGACCGATCAGATAGCTCAAGAGGACCAGCACGGGCGCGACGAAGAGCGCGATCTGCGACGCGCTTCCAAGTGCAATGCCCACACTCAGGTCGAGCCGGTTCTTGCGTGCACCGGAAAAGGCCGAAGCCATTTCGGCAGCACCGCCGACCAGCGCAACGACGATGAAGCCGACAAAGGCTTGCGTCATCCCGAAAACCTTGGCGGCCTCCTGCACTGATTCGACGAAGATCTCGCTGACGAGCGCGACCAGCACTGTGACACCGGCAAGCGTGGCCAGGGCCATGCCGATCGGCCACGGCGGCTCTTCGGCGTCATGGGCTTGCTCGGCTGCGGCAAAAGCTTCGCGATGAGTTTTGAGCGTGAACAACAGGCCCAGCCCGTATCCGACAATGAGCAGGATCGCCAGGCCCAAGCTGAGCTTCTGGATGACGGCCGTCGCCGACGCCGAATCCATCGAAGCAACCGCCGACGGCATCAGCAGTCCGATCGTGGCAAGGAAGAGCAGGCCCGACTGAACGCGGGCATTGGCGCGGTTGAACTCCTGCGTGTGGTGTTTGAGGCCGCCGAGCAAAAAGGAGGCCCCCAGCATGAACAGGGTGTTCGCGACGATCGCACCGGCGACGGATGATTTTACGAGCGTATATTGCCCGGCGCGAAGGGCCGCCAGCGCAATGACCAACTCCGTCAGGTTTCCAAGCGTCGCGTTGAGCAACCCGCCGGCAGCATCGCCCGTCTTTGCCGCTACGGATTCAGTCGCGTGACTGAGGAGACCCGCGAGCGGTATCACCGCAAACACAGAGAGGATGAACAGCAGCGTGTGCGCCTCGGGGGCAACGCTCGCAGCGACAAAGACGACCGGCACTGCGACGAGCAGCCACAGCATCGGGTTGTGACGAATTTCTTTCCAAAGGAGGCTCACCCCACCACTCCCATCCGTTTCGCTGCATCCATATTTCTTGCTGCGGCATGCAGACGGGTTGCAGGTCGACGGACCTGCTCCGGAGCGTGCCGCCTTCATTTTCGACGGCCGTATTTCCCACCGATCGCGGTGTTATTCCGGCAGCGCCGTCTGCTGGAAGAATGTCACCGTTGCTTCATCCGGTGGCCCGAACCAGGTGGTGAAGAAGGTTCGGAAATCCTGCGCCGCATAGGTCTGGCTCAAGGCACGATCAACAGCGAGACGGAAGTCCTCGTCGCCGCGTGCCAATTCGAGACCGAGCGGCTCGTAGGTGAAATGGCGCTGCAGGACGATGAGATTGCCGGAATTGTCGCTGCGGGCGGCAGCATCCATGAGGACCGGCATATCACCGAAGAGCACCGCCGAACTGCCGTCCAGCACACGTTCGATACCCTGCTGATAGTTGTTGACGGGCGTTGCGGTCGCCGCGAGCTGGAAGGTCTTGATCCTGTCGGTCAGCCAGCTTTCACTTGTTGTGCCGGCGATCGAAGAGAATGTCTTGTGTTCCAGGATCGTGCGGGCCGGCGAACCGCGCCAGACGGGTCGGCTTGTCGGTTCGCCATATTGCAGCACCTCCCGGAGCGCCAGCGGAGAACTGGTGCTGAGCAATGCGCCGGTGCCGCTCGGGAAGATCGGGATCGAGAACGAGACAAGTTTGCGGCGCGTCAAGGTCACCGGCTCCGCACCGCAGACAAGATCGGCTGCACCGCTCTCGATCGCCGTGGTCTTGGCATCGCCGGACAGGGGAACCCATTCGACATCGAGCTTCGACAGGTTCAGCTGTGCTCTCAGACTGTCGGCAATCTTGTTGCAAAGAGCGACGGCATAACCATCCGGCCTGCCCTGCTCCGAATTGAAGGAAAAGGGCCTGGCATCCGGATCGTAGCCGAGCTTGAGCGCGGTGCTCGTCTTGACGCGATCGAGCGTCTGGGCTTGCGCGGGCGCGATGAGCGCCGATGCCGCCATTGTAGCGAGGACGGAGGCGGCGATCACCGCCCGGCGACCATTTCTCTTTGACATGATTGGTCCTCCCTCTGTTATTCGGCCGGAGCCCGGTTCACGCCGCCGGAAAAGCGCGGGGCGATCAGGCCGTAGATGATGAAACCGATGCCTGTGACGATCATGCCGCCGAGCACTGCATCCTTGCCGGAGGCGTAGATGGCGAAGACGCTATAGGCCATGCCGATAAGCGCGATCGTGGCATTCAGCTTGTATTTCGCCGGCGGCACGCGGGCGGCCTTCATCATGACGAACAGCGCAGACAGCGAGATGATGTAAGGCAGCACATTGGTGACGACAGCGAGATTGACCAGCGCGGAGAACTGTTCGCTCAGAGTCGGCGATATGGTCATCAGGGCAAGGCAGGTCTGCACGATGCCGAGAATGATCATGCCCCGCACCGGTGCACCCATCTCGTTGACCCGCGAGAAAATGGACGGGAACATCCGCTCGTCGGCGGCGGTCTTCGCCGTCTGGGCAATCGTGAACTGCCAGCCGAGCAGCGAGCCGAGGCAGGCGAGCACGGCCAGCGCCATGATGATCGAACCAACAGTCGGGTTGAACATGGTGGCGTAGGCGAGCGCGAACGGTCCGGTGGAGGTCGCGAGATCCGCATTCGGCACGATGCCCTGAATGACCGTCGTCGACAGGATGTAGATGACGGCTGCACCGAGCGTCCCGAACATGCAGGCGAGTGGCACATCGCGCTTGGGATTTTCGACTGCATCGGAATTCTGTGCGGCCGATTCCATGCCGAGGAAGGCCCAGAGGGTCAACGAGATGCTCGATCCCATCCCTTGCGCAAGCGATAGTCCTTTCGGGTTCCAGGCGGCCGCGAACGTGCTGGAGCTGAACCACAGCCAGCCGATGATCGACAGCAATCCGACGGGAAGGATGACGCCCCAGACCGTGATCGACCCGATGCGGCCGGTGATGCGCGGTCCGCCGAAATTGGCGGCCGTGGTCAGCCACAGAAGGACGATCAGCGCCAGGCAGGTCATGATGGGGGTCGAGGTCAGAGCCGGAAAGAAGCCGGCGAGATAACCAACAGCCGAAATGCCGATCGCCACGTTGCCGACGGCAAGCGACAGGAAATAGAGGAAGAACACCATGAAATAGCCGTCCTTCCCATAGGCATCTTCCGCATAGGCGGACATGCCGCCGGGGCGCTGGTTGAACAGCCCGGCCTGGGCAAAGCCATAGGCTATCGCCATCGAGCCGACGGCGGTCACGAGCCAGGATAGCAGCGAGATCGCACCGACCTGGGCCATGTTGGCGGGAAGCATGATGATGCCCGAGCCCATCATGTTGACGGCGACGATGAAGGTGAGCTGCACAAGGTTCATCTTCTTCTTGGCCGTGGTCTCGGCCGCGAGATGCATCGTGTTATCGGTCATGACGAAATCCTCCCTACCCCCTACTCGCGCACGACATATGTGTGGAATTTGATCCGCCCATCGATCCGCTCCTGGAACACGCCCTGGACCTCGTAGTTGAAGCCCGGGAAGCGATTGAAGGATTCCTCGAAGGCCAGGAAATAGTCCCGCATCGGCCGCGCCCGATCGTCCCAGCGCTCGCCGGGCACGATCACGCCGATACCGGGCGGATAGATCAGCGCCAGCGTCGCGGAGATCCGGCCGGCGGCTTCCGTCAGCGGTACGTAATCGACATTGTTGGCGACCAGCGCTTCATAGGCCTGCTTGGGCGCAATTGCGGGCTCCGGGAAGCTCTCGGAACGGAAGCACAGACGCTGAAGTTCCTTGACGCCGGCCTCGCGGTAGAAGGAATGCATCTCCCGGCAAACCTGGCGAACGGTATAGCCGGCATAGCGCTCGCGATTGGCCGCGTACACGGTCGGCAGCACCTCCTGCAGCGGCGCGTCGCGGTCCCAGAGGTTCTTGAACTTGACGAGCTTGGCGACCAGCGTGTTCAGCTTGCTTTCGTCTTCGGCAGGCGTCAGCAGGAAGAGCAGGCTGTTCAGATCGCATTTTTCCGGCACCACCCTCTGCTCGCGCAGATAATTGGCAACGACAGTCGCCGGGATGCCGAATTCGCGATATTCGCCGGTCTTCCGGTCAATACCAGGCGTGAGTATTGCGAGCTTGTTCGGATCGACCATGGTATAGCCCGGCGCATAGCCCGAATAACCATGCCACTTCGCCTGCGGATCGAACCGCCAGCATTGCTGCTCGCGTTTGAGCACATCGGTCGGGATATCTTCCCATCTGGTATCGGCGATGTCGCCGGTGTGCTTCGAGCCTGAAACCGAGACCTTGTCCGGGACGAAAGGATCGAAAAACCATTGTTCTTCGGGGCTTGCCGCCTTGCTCTCGTAGTGATTGACGAAGCCGCGCAGCTTCTTGCGCACCTCGATGCCGAGTTCGATGCAGCGGTCCCACAGCATCTCGCCGGCCTTGCCCTCATGGACCTTGGCGTTGACATCGAGCGAGGCGAAAAGCGGATAGAAGGGTGAGGTCGAGACATGCATGAGCAGCGATTCATTGAAGCGCTTGTGTTCGACGAAGCGGCGCTGGCCGCTGATATGTTCGTCCCGCTTGTGGATCTGTGACGCCTGCGAGAAGCCTGCGCCCTGCTTGTGGACCGACTGGGTGGAAAATAGACCCGGCATGTCGGCACCGAGGTCCTTGAGGCGCATCGGGCTATGGCCATCAAAGAGCGGATGGAAGGCGTTATAGCCAATCCAGGCTTCGTCCCAGAGCACGTAATCGCAGAGATGGCCGATCTTCTCCATGACCTGCTGGACATTATAGATCGTGCCGTCATAGGTCGCGAGCTGGATGCAGGCGAGACGGAAAGGCCTCTCGGCTTTTGCTCGGCTCTTATCGGTGACCAGCGGGTGTTCCTCTATCTTTTGCCGCAGCCAGGCCTCGTCCCATGCCGCCCAGTCGACAGCGCCGATCATGCCGAAGGAATTGCGGGCGGTCGGCAGATAGATCGGAATGGCGCCGGCCTGCACGAGAGCGCCCTGATGCAGGGATTTGTGATTGTTGCGGTCGAAGAGCACGAGATCGCCGCTCCGCAGCACCGCATTGGCGACCACCTTGTTGGAGGTGCTCGTGCCGTTGAGAATGAAATAAGTGCGGTCCGCGCCGAAGATGCGCGCCGCCTGTTTCTGGGCTTCGACGGCCGGGCCTTCGTGAATCAGGAGGTCGCCGAGATCGACATCGGCATTGCAGAGGTCGTTGCGGAAAATGCTCTCGCCGAAATATTTGAAGAAAAGCTGCCCGGCCGGCGATTTCCGATAGAACTGGCCGCCCTGATGCCCCGGGCAATCGAAGGCGATATTGGCCTCGCCGTCATAGGCCATCATGCCGCCGAAGAAGGGCGGCAGCAGCGACTTGCCGTAATTGACCGCGCTGGAGACGATCTGCTTAGCATAGAAGGTCGGTGTCTGCTGGCCGAGATAGACGAAACCATCCACCTCGCCGGCCATTTCCACGACATCCATGTCGGCAATCGTCAGCGTATCGGCCATCGCCCAGATCGGTGTGCGAAAACCGATCTCCCTGACGGAACGAAGGAAGCTGCGCGCCGCCGGCAGCTTGCCGCCCTCGACCGAGCCGATATAGGCGCCGACATCAGCATCCTCGGAGACATCGGCGGAATAGTCGTCGCGCAACTCCACCTCGAATCCGTCAGCGGTGATCTGCGACACCAGCGCCTGTGCCTGAGAATTGTCGCGGTCGATGATCGCCACGATCTTCAGCATCTTGTGGAAGGGTATGGCGACCGTCGGAGACTTCACATCACGCGGGATCATTCCTGCCCCTCCCCTGCAATGCAATCGACAAGGTAGCGACGTCCGCCATCACCGGGCGCGAAGCGAAGGCCGTGAATATCGGTTTCGAAACCTGGGAACTTGCTGTCGAAGTCACGGGCGTAAAGCAGGTAATCCTGGATCGACTTGGTCGACTGGGTGATCCTTTCGCCCGGCATGATCAAGGGAATTCCCGGTGGATAGGGAACGATCATCACCGCGAGGATGCGGTTCATGAGATTGTCGATCTCGACGCTCTCGATCTTGCCCTTGACCAGCCGGTCATAGGCATCGGCGGGACGCAGGGCCATTTCCGGCAGCACCGTGTACATCTCGCGCTGCGCCTTCGGCACATCGTCCTTGCGATAGATTGCGTGGATCTGCTCGCAGAGATCTTTCAGTCCCATGCCGGCATAGGCTTCCGGATGGGCTGCGGCGAGCGCCGGCAGCGCCCGGGTCAATGGCGCATTGGCATCATAAAGATCCTTGAAATTGAGGAGTTCCGTGACGAGCGTGCTCCACTTGCCGCGGGTGATGCCCATCGAGAAAAGGACGAGGAACGAGTAGAGACCGGTCTTTTCGATCTCGATGCGCCGCGACGACAGGAACTTGGTGATGACGGCAGCTGGTATTCCGTGCTCGTCCATCACCCCGCTTGCCGAGAGACCGGGCGACAGGATGGTGACCTTGATCGGGTCGACCATGACGTGGTTTTCGGCAAGGCCGGTAAAACCATGCCAGGCGTCATCGGGCTTCAGCACCCAGTCGGCATGGGTGTCACTCGGCGTCTGTTCGGCAACCGTCGGCTCCCAGACGTCGAACCACCAGCTTCCGTCACTCTGTTTCCTGACGGCATTCATCGCCCGTCGGAAGCTGATCGCCTCGTCGATCGTTTCCTGCACCAGCGCGCGACCGGCCGGCTGCTCCATCATCGCGGCGGCCACATCGCAGGAGGCGATGATGCCATATTGCGGCGAGGTCGAGGTGTGCATCATGAAGGCTTCGTTGAAGCGCGTGACATCGAGGCGCTTGTTCTCCGCATGCTGGATTTGGATCATCGATGCCTGAGACAGGGCGGCCAGCAGCTTGTGCGTCGAGTGCGTGGCGAAGGTGATGGCGTTTTGCGACCGCGCTGGCTGGTTCGACGAGATGCCGTGGAAGCCGTTGTAAAATTCGTGGAAATTCGCATAGGCGTACCAGGCCTCGTCGAAATGCAGTACCTCGACTGCATCACCCAGCGACGCCTTGATGGCATCGACATTGTAGCAAAGCCCGTCATAGGTCGAATTGGTGATGACCATCAGCCGGACCTTGCCGCTGGTCTGCCCCGCAAAGGGGCTGGCGGCAATCTTGCCGGCAATCGATTCCGGCGTGAACTGATCCTTCGAGATCGGGCCGATAATGCCGAGCCCATTGCGGGACGGCGTCAGATAGATGGGTGTCGCGCCCGTCATGATGAGCGAGTGCAGGATCGACTTGTGGCAGTTTCGGTCGCAGAGCACGAGATCGCCGCGCCCGACCATGCCGTGCCAGACGATCTTGTTGGCGGTCGACGTGCCGCCGACGACGAAAAGGGTCTCATCCGTGCCGAAGATGCGCGCCGCATTGCGCTCGCCCTCGGCGATCGGCCCGACATGATCGAGAAGCGAACCGACGCTGCCGACCGATACCGAAATATCCGATCGCAGCGTGTTTTCGCCGAAGAACGTATAGAAGAGCTGACCGACGGGGCTCTTGCGGAAGGCGACGCCGCCGCCATGGCCCGGTGTGTGCCAGGAATAGGCACCCTCCAGCGTATAATCCATCAGCGCCTTGAACATCGGCGGCGGCAGCCGGTCCAGATAGTTGCGGGCGGCCTGCGCGATGGCGCGGGCCATGAATTCCGCTGAATCTTCGAACAGCCGGAAGAAGGCATTGGCGTGCCGCAACACTGCGGCAGGTACATCTTCCGCGGTCGTGTCGTCGCCAAAGAGGAAGATCGGCAGACGGTCGTTTCTCTGCCGCTTCGCAGCCAGAACCTCGCCCAGCACCTGCCAGCGTGTCGCCTTGTCCTCCGTGCCGTCGACAGAGACCAGCCAGCAGGATTCGGTGTTGAAGACATGGACCAGACGACGGGCGTCTTCATAGGAAACGCCGGAGACGATCCGGAATCCTTCCTTCTCAATGGCGGCGGCCAGATCGCGCATGCCGCGCCCGGCAGCACTCTTGCCATCAAAATCCTCGTCGATAACAGCGATAGGAAATGCCGTCTGGAATTCCATGCGTTCCTCCAGAAACCGAGGGGTCAAACGCTGCGGCCGCCATGCAGCCGTCTGCATCTCAGGTTGAAGGATGGTACATGACGGGTAGTGCAGCGTCGTTGATTGCAATCAACGTGACGGGAAGCATTTCACGGCAAAGGGGGAAGCCTCGTGCCGGGACTATTCCGCCCATTCGTGATCGGCGGTGAAGGCAATGGTCAGCCAGCGATTGGCGCTTTCATCACCGATCGCATTGCCGATCTCGTCGCGCAGCGCGTCCCACTCCTCGATAGTTTTCGCGGGAAGCCCTTCGGGCACGATGAAGTAGAGTTCGATCTGCTTGGCGCGGCCGACCTGGGCGACATAGGCGCGGTGCGAGACGAAGCCGAGGCGGCGTACCGTGTCGGATGCGATGCGGTCCACGTGCTCTTGCAGATCGACAGGCGCGATCAGCAGGATTTCGGTCAGCGCTTTCCAGATCGTGCCGATCGGGAGTGGGATCATGACAAGACAGACGAGGATCAGGACCGCAGGGTCCATATAGCTGGCGACCCAGGCAACAGGTGTCGCCTGGACGGCCATGCCGATGAGAAATGCGATAAGCAGTGCAAGCGCGATGCCGCCCGACATGATCCAGGCCTTGATATCGAGCGAGATGAAATCGGATTTGATGCGGCGGTTGAACCGGATGCCGAGGACAGCCATGATGGCGCAGACGAGCACGGTTGCCGCGGAATAGGCGATCGCCATGCCAAAACGTAGTTCATGGCCGCCGTTCAGAATGCTGATGATCGCGCTGATCAATGCATAGACACCGACCGTCATCAGCAGGCAGCCATTGAGCATCAATACGATCGGCTCCAGATGCCAGAACCCCATGGTGAAGCGGTTTCGGATCCTGCCAGACTGGGCATCGCTCTGCGTCGACTTGATGATCAGGGTGGAAACCCAGAGTGCAAGCCCGGTCATAGCCGCATCGGCCAGCGAATAGACGCCGTCGAAGGCGATGGAGAATGAGCCGGACAGAATGCCGAAGACAACTCCGAGCACCGCGACCACAACGGTGGCTGCAATCGAGATCCTGAGAAACCCCTGCTCGCCCAACATCAACGTCACCTCCAGCACTGTGAGTAGCTGCTTTACCCTGATGTCGAAGGCTAAACCAGACCGTCAGACTACGCATTGATCCGGATTGCGGGAGCCCGTTTTTGCAACGACAATCGCGGCTCGAAGGCGGTCCGAAGAGCCATCGGCTTCCGGAGGCCGGCTCACGGGAGGGATTTCATGACAACCTCGTCGAATGGCAAGAGCCTTGGACTTGGCGCCTGCACAGCCATCGTTGTTGGAAACATGGTGGGGTCCGGATTTTACCTTTCGCCGGCCGCGGTTGCACCCTACGGCAACCTTGCGATCATCGTCTGGATCCTCATGGGTGCCGGTGCGATCTGCCTCGGCCTCACCTTCGCGCGCCTGGCGAGGCTCGTGCCCGCCGTTGGTGGTCCCTATGCCTATACGCGGCTCGGTTACGGCGATTTCGCAGGCTTCCTCATCGCCTGGGGCTATTGGATTTCCATCTGGACATCGCTGCCCGTAATCGCGATTGCCTTTACCGGCGTGATGGTCGATCTCTTCCCTGCCCTCGGCAACCGCTTCACCGCGACTGTGCTGACGCTCGGCGTCATCTGGGCGATCGTGCTCGTCAATCTTCGCGGCGTCCACGCCGCTGGCCTCTTCGCGCAGGTCACGACCTATGCCAAGCTGCTCCCCTTCGGCGCCGTTGCCATTATCGGCCTTCTCTATATCGACACATCGCATTTCGCCGAATTCAACCCGAGCGGCCAGCCGCTGCTGCAGTCATTTGCAACGCTGGCGCCTCTCACCATGTTCGCCTATCTGGGCCTGGAATCGGCGACAGTTCCTGCCGGCGACGTCGAAAATGCGGAGCGGACCATTCCGCGATCGACCGTACTTGGGATATCGATCGCCGCCGCGCTTTACGTGCTTGGCACTGTCGTGGTGATGGGCCTCTTGCCCCGCGAACAGCTCATCCATTCGGTCGCGCCCTTTTCCCAGGCGGCGGGGGTTATGTGGGGCCGGCCGGGCGAGCTGGCAATCTCGATCGCCGTGCTTGTGTCCTCGATCGGTGCGCTCAATGGCTGGACCCTTCTCATGGGGCAGGTTCCGATGGCGGCGGCCCGCGACGGTCTATTTCCGCCGCTTTTTGCCCGGCTCTCCTCGCGTGGCGTGCCTGCATGGGGCATGGTTATTTCAGGTCTTTTCGCAACGATCCTGGTGCTCGTTCAGGCACTTGGCTCAGAAGGCTTTGCCGCCGTCTATCGTTTGATGGTGGGGCTGAGCACAATGGCCGCCGTCGTTCCCTATGCCTTCTGTTCGCTTGCCGGAACTCTTGTTGCCGGCGCGACGCTCGGGCGAATGCCAAGAGTAAGCGCGATCGAACTCATCGCCTTTGTCTTTGCGATCTTCACCCTCTACGGCTCCGGAGCAGAACCGGTGCTCTATGGCCTCGTGTTGCTGATGCTTGGTATTCCTGTCTATGTCTGGCAAAGACGAAACGCGGCCGAAGCGACAGACAAGGAGACGGCAGCAGCTGCAGCATCGCGCCCGGCCGTCTCGGGATAGTGTTTGTGTCGAGAGATTAGTGCCAGCTCAAGCCGTCAAAGCCGGAATTAATGAGTGTCCCGCGCTCGCCCCGGACCATTCCACCGATGTCGGCAAGGGAACCGATTGCGGCTGTCTTGCCGTTTGCCCGTGCAAAATGGCAGGCGGCGTCCACTTTCGGCCCCATCGAGCCGGCCGGGAAGGAGAACTGGTTGAGATCATCAGGACGGGCGCGATGGATTGCCTTCTGAGACGGCTTGCCCCAGTCGATGCAGACGGCCTCGGCATCCGTTGCCATGATCAGCATGTCGGCGTTGAGATCGCGCGCCAGGAGCTCCGAGCAGAGATCCTTGTCGATGACGGCTTCGACACCGATCAGCTTCCTGTCGGCGCCTTTTTCATACATGGTCGGTATGCCGCCGCCACCTGCACAGATGACGATCGTCCGCTCTTCGAGTAGCCAGCGAACCGGACGGATCTCGAAGATGCGCTTCGGTATCGGCGAGGCCACGACGCGCCGCCATTTGTCGCCATCCTGTTTGAATACCCAACCCTTTTCCGTGCGAATCCGATCCGCCTCGCCCTTGTCATAGACTGGTCCGACGAACTTGGTGGGGTTCTGGAAGCCGGGATCGTTGGCGTCGACCTCCACCATGGTCAGCAGCGTCGCCAGGGGTTGCTCGAATGGCAGGAGATTACCGAGTTCCTGCTCCAGCATGTAACCGATCATGCCTTCTGTCTCGGCACCGAGAACATCAAGCGGATAGGCCTCCTCGGGTTTATAGGCCGCTCCCTGGAGGGCGAGCAGCCCAACCTGTGGCCCGTTGCCATGGGTTATGACAAGTTCATGTTCAGCCGCCAGGGGCGCGATCGCCTGGGCCGCGAGGCGCGCATTTCGCCTCTGGGTATCGGCAGTCATAGGCTCCCCGCGCCGGAGAAGCGCATTGCCGCCGAGCGCAATGACCACACGCATTCTAATCTCCCAAAGTAGCGACAAGCAGGGCCTTGATCGTGTGCAGGCGATTTTCCGCCTGCTCGAAGGCGACATTGGCCTCGGATTCGAAGACGTCATTGGTCACTTCAAGGCCGTTCTCCATGCCGTAATCTTCAGCGATCTGCTTGCCCAGCGTGGTTTCGGTGTCATGGAATGCAGGCAGGCAATGCATGAACTTGGTCTGCGGATTGCCGGTCGCTTTCATCAGCTCCTTATTCACCTGGTAGGGAGTGAGCAGCTTGATGCGTTCGCGCCAGACATCCTTCGGCTCACCCATCGAAACCCAGACATCGGTATGGATGAAATCGACGTCCTTGACGGCCTCCTTGGGATCTTCGGTAACCAGCAGGCGCGCGCCCGAGGCCTGCTGCAGATCCTTGGCGATCTTCATATATTCTTCCGAAGGCCACAGTGATCTTGGGCCGCAGATGCGCACATCCATGCCGAGCAGGCAGCCGACGATCAAAAGCGAATGCCCCATATTCGAGCGTGTGTCACCGACATAGGCATATTTGATGGCAGCGATCGGCTTGTCGCTGTGTTCACGCATGGTCATGACGTCGGCAATCATCTGCGTCGGATGATATTCATCCGTCAGGCCGTTATAGACCGGCACTCCGGCATATTTTGCCAACGTCTCCACGCCCTTCTGCGCGGAACCGCGATACTCGATCGCATCATACATGCGCCCCAGTACCCGTGCCGTGTCCTTGAAAGATTCCTTGTGCCCGATCTGCGAGCCCGACGGATCGAGATAGGTGACATTGGCGCCCTGGTCCGAGCAGGCGACTTCGAAAGCGCATCTTGTCCGGGTCGAGGTCTTCTCGAAGATAAGGCAGATTTCCTTGCCCTTCAGGTGCTCCTGCTCGGTGCGGGCATATTTGGCCCGCTTCAGATCTCGGGCGAGATCGAGGAGATAGCGGAATTCCCGCGGCGTATAATCCTGCACGGTTAGAAGCGAGCGATTGCGCAGATTGAAGCTCATGGTCTTGCTCCGTCGGTCAGTTTTGTGAGTGAAAACGTCAGTAAGCCGGATCGCGCCAGATCGGGCACGTCATGCAATGCCCACCGCCGCGGCCGCGGCCGAGTTCGGAACCTCGAATGGTGATGACCTCGACACCTGCCTTGCGCAGTAGCGTGTTGGTATAGGTATTCCGGTCGTAGGCGACGACGACACCCGGTTCGAGCGCGACGACGTTATTGCCATCGTCCCATTGTTCGCGTTCGGCCTGATAGGAATTGCCGCCTGTTTCGACCGTGCGTAATAGCGGCAGATCGAGCGCTTCGGCCACAACATCGAGCATCGGCTGGCTTTCGGGATGAATCTCGAATGTGCCGTCGTCGTCTACCGGATACATGCTGTAGCAGCGGATCTGGTCGACGACTTCCGCAAACAGCGTGACGATATCGCGATCGCAGAAGCTGAAGACCGTATCGAGATGCATTGCCGCGCGGCTCTTCGGCATCAGGCAGCCGATCACCCGCTTTGCCGCCTTGTTCCTGAAGAGGGCCTGCGCCACCTGGCCGACGGCCTGATAGGTGGTGCGTTCGCCCATGCCGATCAGAACTGTGCCATTGCCGATCGGCATCACGTCACCACCCTCCATCGAGGCATTGGCGAACTGATTGTCGGAATCGCCCCACCAGATCCGGAAGTCGCCGCCGTGGAATATCGGGTGAAATTTATAGATCGCGCGTTGGATCAGCGTCTCGGCACGTCTTGCCGGCCAGAACATCGGATTGCACGTTACCCCGCCATAAATCCAACAGGAAGGGTCGCGCTGGAACAGGGTGTTGGGGACGGGCGGGATGACGAAATCGGTTTCCGGCAGGGCACTCAGCATCAGCGACTTCGCCCTGACATCAGGCAGATCGGAAATTGAAATGCCGCCGATCATGAAGGCGGCAAGCTGTTGGGCCGGCATCTCGTCGAGCCATGGCCGCATCGCCTCGGCGATCTGCGAGCCGAGCACGTTCGGGGTGACGCGTCGATCCAGCACGAAATCGCGTGCCTGCTTGTTGGAGAGCGCCTGGCCGAGCAGGTCATGGAGCTCGAGAACTTCGACCCCTCTTTCCTGCATCTTCAGGACAAAATCATAGTGATCCTTCTGGGCCTCATGCACCCACAAGACATCGTCGAAAAGAAGGTCATGGCAGTTTGCAGGCGTCAGGCGCTGATGGGCCAGAGATGGCTTGCAGACCATGACGGTTCTCAGTTTTCCGACCTCAGAATGAACACCGAAACCACGCATGCGGTCCTCCTTCCAGCCTTAGGATGGCGGCTGCGCCGCCGACCGTTAAACACATTCAGCCTGCTGGCAGCCTATTTGGGCAGGCCGGGGCATGTCATTGATTGCAGACAAGGTGCATTGCAGCATTTGCAACTCCCTGGCCTAGCCTCCAGAGAATGCAGTTCCATTCAATGAAGGTCGGACGTATCGCAACGCTGTATCGGCCACGAACGCCAATGGGTTGGATGAACGTCCAGCAACTCGCCGGTGAGCGCGTTAGCCCATCCGCCGGGCAGACGAAGGCAGGGAAAAACAAGGGCATGGACGCCTTCGTCGTCTATGACGGCGAGTTCTATATCCTCTTCGAACGGAGCTTCGACGACCAACCGCCACATCACCGAACCCTCCCCGACGATGAACGAGCGTCGACCAACAAGAGGCCCTGTTTCGGAATGCCGGTCACTCGGCCGGCGTGATTTTTCCTGCCAGCGCGCGGATGCCGCAACGACCTCCGCTATGTCCTGCCTTTTGATGGATTCGCGATCGCGCGGCTTCCTTCGCGGGAACCCTGCATGCTCGCTCATTCGATGTAGAACGTCAGGTTGCCGTTGCGGGCGCGCGTCACCCATTCGATCTGATTGGGTGTCAGTTTCTTGGCCTTCAGTTGCTGAACGAGCCATGAGTTGGAACGGATCGCCGTCCGGATTTCCTTGACGTGTTCAGCGCTGCCCGGCCTCGGCATTGCGCCGACTTCAACTGCGGTTCGAAAACTGACGATGGAAAACCGCTTGTCGTGATAGGTTCTGATGTGCTCCGGCAGGTTTTCGGCCCAATTCATGCGCCGGAATTCCTTGCGGCTCTGCTGCGCGCCAACAGGTGTCACCAACGACGCAGCGGTTGCAATAGCAATAGCAAGAGCAAACTTTCTCATCTTCCAGCTCCCTCAAATGGCTGTAAACCCATCGCGTCGCAGAGTAGCGGAACAGCGAGCCAGAGGCATTGAGCCGGATCAATGGAGATGAGGCCGCGCCAAAGCGCCGGCTCGCCGGTCCTTCAGCAGGTCCGGTTGCAGAAAAAGACCAATAGAGTCTACGCGATACTACACTGATCCCCCATCCAAAGATGGTAAACTCACGTCATTGTTGAGAAGGGAAGGCCGTCGAGGCCCTGGATTGCTTCTCAAAGGGCGGAGGAGACCATCATGTCCACCAAGATGGAGGCGCCGCAAGTTGCCGGATATCGTTCCTTTGTCCCGGGCGGGATGGGACGAACCTCGTTCGACGGATCGCGAATAGCACGCCCTGACTCAGCGCCAAACCTGTCGCGGGAGAACGGACAACAGGCGATCTGGATCCGGCAACTCTACGAACTCATGCCCGACGCGGTGTTTTTCATGACCGCCAGCAATAGAATTTCGGCCTGTAACAGGGCTGCGGTGACTTTGTTCGGTTATGAGGAAGATGAATTGCTCGACCGCAAGATCGACTTCGTCTGGTCTTCAATGCCGGATATTCAGATCAAGGGACGCTGGGCGGACCAAGGCGTAGTGCGTGCGGGCCTGGCAACCACCAAGAGCGGCGTTCAGTTTCCAACTGCCCTGACCATCATCCGAGAAAAAGGCGAAAAAGAAACCTTCGCGGCTGCGATCTTTGAGGATTTCCGGACTGAGCGCGGGACATTGCAGCAGATTCAGGAGCTTCAATGTGAGCTGGCGCGTCTTGCCAGGATAGTCGCGCTTGGAGAGATGACGGCAACGCTGGCACATGAACTCTCCCAGCCGCTGTCCTCGATCGCCGCCTACTCCGAGGGGTGTAGGCGCCTTGTGACGAGCGATGGCCGCCGGCACGGCGAGGAGCTTCGTGAAGCTCTGTCGGAGATTACACAGCACGCCTCGTGGGCAGGAACGATCGTCAAGAACATCCGCGACGCTGCAAAACGCGGCGCCGGTGAGAAGCGGCCGGAGTCGATGCACGCGCTGATCCGCGAAGCGACAGCGCTTGGGCTCGTCGGATCAGCCCGGAAGGGCCTCCTAACCGATATGCGGCTCGACGCGGAGCGGGATATCGTCGTCGCGGACCGCGTCCAGGTCGTCCAGGTGCTGATGAATCTTCTTCACAATGCCGTCGAGGCGACCGATGGCATTGAGCAGCCAACCATCGCAATCCGAACCAGAACCGGCGACTTCTCGCTGGTCGTCGAGGTGTCCGATAATGGCTGCGGAATTGCCGCCGAGATCGAAGCAGCGCTGTTTCGTCCCTTTGTGACCAGTAAACCGCGCGGACTTGGCATGGGGCTGGCATTATCGAAACGTATCATCGAAGCGCATGGAGGCTGCATAAGCGCGCGCAAGGGAATACAGGGAGGCTCGGTCCTTTCGTTTTCGCTTCCGCTGGCGGAGACAACGATCAATGGCGAATGACCTTACGATCCATCTCGTCGACGATGAGGAGTCGCTCCGGCGTTCTCTGACGTTTTTACTGGTGTCGGCAGGCTTTGCCGTTCGTGCACATAGTTCTGCGAAGGCGTTCCTGGAACTTCTGCCGCTGTCCGGCCGAAGCTGTCTTGTCACCGATCTGTGCATGCCTGACAGCAGCGGCATCGAATTGCTCCATCGCCTGCGACGCCTCGGCATAGACGTGCCGGCAATCGTCATTACCGGCCGCGGCGATATTGCCGCAGCTGTACAGGCGATGAAGGCCGGGGCATTCGATTTCCTGGAAAAACCGTTGAAGGAAGACGTGCTTGTTGCGGCCATCAACGGAGCGATGGACCAGAGGCGGACCAGCAGGATTCTACCTGATTCTGGCAGTGTCGCCACACGGCTGCGCCAGCTGACCGAGCGCGAATATCAGGTTCTGATCGGCGTCCTCGATGGGGCGCAGAACAAGATGATTGCGTATCAACTCGGCATCAGCTCGCGCACGGTGGAGGTCCACCGTGCCAATGTGATGGCAAAAATGGGCGCGCGCAATCTGGCAGAACTCATGCGTATGGCCATAACCATTGATGCTGCATCTCAACCACCTGAAACCGCGAAAGCTTTGCCCTTCAGCAGCTGGTCAACTTATACTCGGCAATCCTAAAGCAATTCTTGCAACCTCAGGCTTGTGCGGTATGATGCGTTAGAACTGACTTATATAGCTGCGTGTGATCTTTGTCGTAGGGGCGATCATGAGAAGCGCAAGGGTCAATGATTTCAGCAGTATTGAGCCGACAGCTGACGAGATTTGCCGACAGGTCGAACGAATCCTTACCAGTGAGGAATTTCACGCGCCGAAGCGGGGGCGAAATTTCCTGGAATTCGTCGTCAACGAGACGCTTGCCGGTCGATCGGACTTCCTGAAGGCGTTTACAATAGCAAATGTAGTTTTTGGCCGGGAAGCTTCATTCGACCCGCAGAACGATCCAGTTGTCCGGATCGAGGCCGGCCGAATACGCAAGGCACTCGAGCGCTATTATCTCGTCGCAGGCCAGAGGGACAACGTCGTCATTACGGTGCCCAAAGGCGGATATGTGCCGCATTTCGAATATGCGCGGGCTGCGCAGGCTCCGGCTGAGCCGGTCGAGATCTCGAAAGATCCCCGAGATGTTGAGCACGAAGATCAAGGACATTCGCTCGAGGAATCACGACCTGGGGGATGGATAGCCCGTCTTGGTCTCGGAACCGTGGTGGCTGTCGTCCTTGCCCTTCTTCTCCTGGCCCTCACCTTCGCACTGTCTTGGCGTGATGTGCCAATCGCGGCATTGCCGACGGCACATCTGGAGCCAACGGTGGTTGTCGATTTTTTTGCGGATGGCAACCCGGCTGACGACGGCTCCGATATCGCCCGTGGTCTGCGGGACGACATTATCGGGCAGCTCGCCCAGTTCGATGACATCATTGTCGTCGCAGATCCGCTCCGTGATGAGCATGTCGCAGCTGCCGCCTACCTGTTGCAAGGCAATGTCCAGATCGATGGAAGCAGGCTGCGAGCTGCCGCCAGGCTGGTGCGCCAAGCGGATGGAGCCGTTATCTGGGCCAATAATTTCGATGGGGATCTTCGAGATCAGAACAAGCTTGTGATTCAAGGCGAGGTCGCGCGAAAAATCGCCGATGCAATTGCACAACCCTATGGCGTCATCTTTCAGACCGACAAGGATATGATAGCGCCCCCGGCACAGACGGAAGACCGGAGGGCCTACGAATGCACGCTTGCCTATTCCAGCTATCGTCAGACCATGACCGCGCAAAGCCACAGCGCGACACGCGAATGCTTGCAGCGAGCAACCCAGCGGTCCCCTGACAATGCGGTTTCCTGGGCGCTGCTGTCCATGATCTATCTCGACGAAATCAGATACCGCCACAGGCTCGGCACGTCATCGTCATCGCAGCCTCTTGTGCTGGCGAGCGCTGCGGTGGAGCGAGCAGTGTCACTCGCGCCGGGCAATCCCCATGTGCTGCAAGCGCAGATGCTGGTGAGCTTCTTCAGGGGAGATATCGACGACGCCCTGAAGGCGGGTACGGCAGCCTATGCTGCCGATCCCGATGACGTGGAAGTCGCGGGCGAGTATGGCCTTCGATTGGCGTTGTCGGGAAAATGGCAGTCGGGCTGCGAATTGTTGTCGATCGCCCTCAACAAGGGTGTCGGCACCAGAGGTTATTATGAAAACGGTCTGGCTCTGTGCGCGTTGATGAAGGGAGATATCGAAGAGGCGGAAAAGTGGTCGCGGAGGTCCGATGTCGATCACAATGTGCTGCATCGCCTTCTGCTGCTATCCATTCTCGGAGCGGCCGGAAAGACGGACGAGGCCATTCTCGAACGGGATTGGCTCAATATCCACGCGCCAGCGTTGATGACGAATATCCGCCAGGAGGTCGCACTCCGTCTGCAACGACCGGAGGACCAGGAGCGCTTCCTGAACGGACTGCGCGCCTCGGGATTAGTCATCCCCCCTCTGCCCGCACAGTAGGGCCTAAGGATCGGCGCTTACGCCGCTCAGCCTGTGACTATTCGAAATCGCCATGGCGATTTGAGCGGCGATCTCGTCCTCGACGTCGAGAATAGTCTGGCCGCGCAGGTCTCGATCATATTGATTGGCCCAAATGACCGCGCCGTCGGAGGCGTTTATCAGGCGGACATGAAGATGAAGGATCGTGCCCTCGACGAGGGCGCTTCCTTGCAGGTTTAAATGCGAGCCTGTCACTTCTGGCCCGGAGCGGCTGGGGGCAAGCACGATTAGGCTTTCCACCCTCATAAACTTTGCAATCAACTGATCGGCCAATCCCTTTACGAAATCAGAGGCCTGCGTGCTGCCGCCGAGTGCGATAAAAGGTTCGATCGCGATCCTGACCTTGTTCTCCGACGTTGACGCGGCAGGCACCGGCAGCGCCTTTGGTGGGGAGAGATAGGCTTCAAGCGGACGAACAAGGGCGAGTACGGCCATTACCCCGAACAGTGCCGGGACCCCGATCGGCAACAGGAGATCACGATAGCTGACCGGCTGCCCCTGCCTCGGGGGCCGCCGTATGTTCTCGCGGTTTTGCGGAGCGGAAATTTCTCCTCCGTTCGAACGGTTTTCCTCGCTCGAAAAATGGGGCGCATACCCTCCTTTGGGCACGGTAATCCGGATTGGGTCATTGCTTCCGCTGACGAGATAATAGCGTTCGAGCGCGCGACGAATTCGTCCGGCCTCGATGCGGACGACGGGATCATTCTGTGCATCGAAGGAGGCATCGCGCCCAAAAACCGCTTGTGCAATCGTATAGGCCTTGAGCTGTTCGCTACGCCCTTCAAGTGTCTCTTCAACGATATATTGCAGGAATCGGCGTCCGCGCTCAGGGGCAAGGAATTCCGGACTGGCGAGTATAAGGTCAAGTTGCATACGCACGCTTGCAGGCTCATGAACTGCGCGGTTTTCCCCTCCCTCTTCCGACACCATTGAGACCTCCTGCGATACCGTCGTATCACTCTCATCAAGGGGGAATTGCGTTATACACCGGTTGGTAGCCCGGGGCTTCCGTAGCAATACGTAAGGGATATCTCGAATATCGGGGCGGGCACCGATTGCTTATGCTGCGATGTGGATGGGGGCGACGCATATGCTTCAAAACCAAACGATCGTAAAGCACACGACAGTTTCGGGCCACCGCCATGGCGGACCAGCCGGAGCAATCAGGGATCAATCCATCCGGCTCAAGGCCGACGAGACGATCTATAGCGAGGGTGAACACGCGCTTGCGATCTACCAGGTCGAAGCGGGAGCGGTGCGGATTTACCGCCTCACGGCAAGCGGTCAGCGGTACATTCTATCCTTTTGCGGCAAGGGCGAATGGTTCGGGCTCGAGACGGGCAATGTACGAACCGATTTTGCAGAAGCCGTTTGCGAAACCTCTATCAAGCCCTTTCGCGCCAATCAGGACGCAGTCGTCCCCATAGACCTTCTTCACATTGCTTTGACGAACCTTGCAAAGGCACAGCACAAGCAACTCGTCATCACCGAGCAAAGTGCACTGAAGCGCGTCGCCGCCTTTGTTTACGAAACGGCCGATCGTCATCCGGGAGATTGCGAATTCGATATGATGATGTCGCGTAGCGATATCGCCGACTATCTCGGACTGACGGTCGAGACAGTGGCCCGCTGCTTTACGAAATTACGCGAAAAACGCATTCTTTGCCTCAACGGAAAATTGCAACGCATTGTCCGAGTCCTCGATCGTGATGCGCTCGTCGCGCTGACGATCTAGATGCTGCGGATTTCGAAGATCGATCTTGAAAAAGGGGGTTGAACAATGACGCACGCATCCGATCGAGGATTGAACGCATCGGCCAAAGTGGTCCTCGCAAGCCTGATGGCACTAACAGGCTTTCCACTCGCGACTGCTGAGGCACAAACCCCATCTTTTGAACAATTTCCAATACTTATCCAATGCAAATACAAGGAAACCTACCACGCTTTCTACATATCGCGCATTTCAGAGGACGGTACGGCAACCTATGTGGCATCCGAACGCATGGGCGGTACGATCACCCTGGATGGTAAAGCGAAGGCAACCGGCGGCGCAGGCGGCGGTAGCTGCGTCGGCAAGACTTTGGCGGAGCTTCGCGCATCTCACCAAGCATATGATTTGAAACCCTGAATCCGCCTTGAGCTCTCTCCGTCGCCAGAACGCTTCGGAGTGAGCCGGCTATGCCTGCAAGCTCACGTGGGCATCAGACAAAGGGATCATGAAACGGCTCGGGAAACCGGGCCGTTTCCAGTTCGGGCGATCCCGATCCTAACCGTGAAAAGTAAAATCGATTAGCAAGACCTTGGGATAGTTGACCTCGTGAGATCCGACTGATTTGGGAGAAGTGTACTTCGATCGAACGGATTTTTCGCTAGGGCGTCTTCTTGGCCATTTTGACCCTTAATACGGTGAGATTGTACGATGTCGGATTTCAACGCTGAGCTCCATGCCAGGCCTTCCATCTATTTTACCGGCCCGGCTTTCGTTGAGCATATAGCGCTCATGCCGTCTGCCCTCGTTGCCCTCCACGGAAGCCGCTATCTGCCCGAAGGCGATGATAGCGGCGATCCGCGAACACAGGTGGAGCACCACACCGAATTCGTCACCATCACGCGCGTCACCCAATTGAGCGCAGATACGGATACGTGGCCGCGATCCAGCCTTTTGGAAGACGACATTCCGGCTCTTGTAGATATGGACGCGCCGGCGCTCATATCTCGGGTCGGCATCCTGGTGCTCGGGCCTGCGCCAACGGAGCTTGGGCTAACTCTCTCGAAATTCGGATTTCGCGATACCGCCGCGTCTTCAATTGGCGGAGGGGCGGCGCAGGTATGCTCCGATTTTCGTGTTCAGGATGACAAGACGAGCCGGATCCTTCTCTTCAACAAGGACTTGAATGCCTACCGCCTTGGCAGGATGGTGCGCAGAATCTACGAAATCGAAACATATCGCGCCATGGCGCTGCTTAGTCTCCCCGAGGCCCGACGGCTGGCTCCCTTGCTTGGGGATTATGACAAGAAGCTCGTCCAACTGACGAACCGAAATCAGACCACCCCGGCGACCGAACACAAGAAACTGCTTGACGAAATCTCCAGCCTATCCGCGCAGATTATCTCCGCGGCAGCAGAAACACGCAATCGTTTCGGCGCCACTGCCGCCTATGCAAAAATTGTCGAGGAGCGGATCGGCGAGCTACGCGAATCTCATGTTCCGGGTTTCCAGCGGTTTGGAGTTTTTGTTGCAAGGCGCTTCCGACCGGCCGTCCGAACCTGCGAAGCGACTGCTTTGCGTCTGGAGCAACTCTCGCACGCGACCATGCACCTGATCGACCTCCTGCAAACACGCATTCAGGTTGAAATCGAATACCAGAATGCCATCCAGATCCAGGCGATGGCTGATCGCGCCGCAACCCAGGTCAAGATCCAGCGGGCGGTAGAGGGCTTCTCCATCATCGCTATCAGCTATTATCTTCTGAGCCTGTTTAAGGTCGTTTTGGAAACCGTCGATCACGCAGGCTATCACGTCAGTCCGTTGGTGATGCTTGTGTCGATCCCGCTCGTTATCGGAGCTGTTGCCGTCGCCATCCTGCGCGTCAAACATGCGCTCTCGACAGAATGAGCCCCCGCTAAAAAGAAAGCGTCTTGTTAGAGTGGTTGTTCACCATTCGCCGAGAAGTCAAAGCCGGCTGGCGCACCGTCGGATGATTTATTGAGCAATTTCAGTTAATAGCGGAAGCATCGATAATGGAATTGCCTCGGAGTAACATCGTGAAGTCTCGATTGTCGTCCAAGCTTATACTTTCAGCATTTGCGCTGCTCGCCAGCTCAACGCTGGCCCCTGCCGACGGCTGGCAAACCGACACGCAAGGCACGTCCAATTGGCATGTGTCGCCACCGGTCGGGCAGTGCAATGTCAGTCGGGCCAGGAACAGAGCAATACGCGCGGGTATTTACCGAAGCGAGATCGTCTATCGCGATGAGAACGTGCTGACCTTCAGAGGGCTGACGCTTGGCGGATACCGCAGGGAGATCACCTTCGGAAACGAGCCAAGCTGCCCGGAACTGGAGTCGAGGGACATTCCATAGGTCACCGGTAAGGCCATACAGTTAGATCCGGGCGCAACGAGAACAGGAAGAGCGTGGCGGCGCGTTAAATTTTATGCATCACCGCAGGATACTTTCGCATTTCGATCAATAATTAGGCATGAGTATGCACTTTTGCAGCTTTAAAGTAAGCGGCATATCGGCCAATCCTTACAAATCAAACACATAGATAATCTGGCATAGCGCTTGCTTCGATATGAGCAGAGTTGGTGGCTAGGGTTCCGGCGCTTTCGAAGGGCGTGACTGGTCCGAGAGCCACCACCGGCGGGGGAGAAATTCCGCCGGGTGCACGGCGGGACAAAAGCCCGGGAGACCTCGTAAGCCAAGGGATTGGCGGCACGATGGTCATTGCCGATCCCTTTTGAAGAAAAGCAAAAGGGGAATTTCAATGCAGACTTTTTCGAAGATCCTTTCCATCACCGCGCTTTCCGCTTCGCTGGCAATGGGCTTCAGCTCCTTCGCCAAGGCCGAACAGAAGACCGAATTCAAGGTCGCCTGGTCCATCTATGTCGGTTGGATGCCCTGGGGCTATGCGGCTGACCACGGCATCGTCAAGAAATGGGCCGACAAATACGGCATCAAGATCGATGTCACCCAGTTCAACGACTATGTGGAGTCGATGAACCAGTACACGGCAGGCGCCTTCGATGCCGTTACGCTGACCAACATGGATGGCTTGTCGATCCCGGCTGCCGGCGGCGTCGACACGACGGCTGTGATCGTGGGCGACTTCTCGAACGGCAATGACGCCGTCATCCTGAAGGACAAGGCGGGCCTTGCCGATATCAAGGGCCAGAACGTCAATCTCGTCGAATTCTCCGTCTCGCACTATCTGCTCGCCCGCGCGCTCGAAAGCATCAAACTGACCGAGCGTGACGTGAAAGTAGTCAACACCTCCGACGCCGATATGGTCGCTGCCTACAAGACGCCCGACGTCACCGCCGTCGTCACCTGGAACCCGCTGGTCTCTACCATCCTGGAAGATCCCACGGCCAAGAAAGTTTTCGACAGTTCGCAGGTGCCGGGCGAAATCATCGACCTGATGGTCGCCAATAGCGGCGTGCTCAAGGACAATCCGAACTTCGGCAAGGCGCTGGCCGGCATCTGGTACGAGACAGCCGCTCTTCTGCGTGCCGATACTGCCGAGGGCAAGGCAGCCCGTGAAGCAATGGGGTCCGCTTCGGGCACCGATCTCGCCGGTTTTGAAGCCCAGCTTGCCGCCACCAAGCTCTTCGACAAGCCGGCCGATGCCGTTGCCTTCACCGCTTCGCCGAACCTGCCGAAGACGATGGATCTGGTCCGTAACTTCCTTTTCGAGAAGGGCCTGCTCGGCAATGGTGCACCGTCTGCCGATGTCATCGGTATCGAAATGCCTGATGGCAAGGTGCTGGGCGATACCGGCAATGTGAAGCTGCGTTTCACCGAGACCTACATGAAGGCAGCCGCCGACGGTTCGCTCTGATCGCAACGGAGGCGCGGCTTAATCGCGTCTCCCCATCTTCACCAGCGGAGCATCTCCCATGCGTTGGATCAACACGAGGCCGAGCCGGGGCGCGCAGTTTGCCTTGATGCTGCTGCCCTTCGTGCTGCTCGCCCTTGCCTATGCCTTCGGCTCGGCTGCGCGACTGGCGGAGAACGCCAATGACAAGCTTCTGCCGAGCCTTGCGGGATTTGCCGATGCGATTAACCGTCTAGCCTTCGTCGCTGACCCGCGCACCGGCGAGTATCTGCTTTGGTCGGATACCGGGGCGAGCCTGATCCGCCTGCTATCCGGCCTCGGCATCTCCACGGCGATCGCGCTTGTCGTGGGCATGCTGATCGGCATGCTGCCCTATCTGAGGGCGTTGCTTGCCCCTTTCATCGCCGTGATCTCCATGGTGCCGCCGCTGGCGCTGCTGCCGATCCTCTTCATCGTCATGGGGCTCGGAGAAACCTCGAAGATCGCCCTCATCGTCATCGGTGTGGCGCCGACGATGGTCCGCGATCTGGCGCTGAAGGCGCTGGAACTGCCGCGCGAACAGATCGTCAAGGCCGAAACGCTTGGCGGCACCTCGTGGCAGATCGGCCTACGGGTCGTGTTGCCGCAGATCCTGCCGCGTTTGATCACCTGCCTCAGACTGCAACTCGGCCCGGCCTGGCTGTTCCTCATCGCGGCCGAAGCGATCTCGTCGGATTCCGGTCTCGGCTACCGCATCTTCCTCGTCCGCCGCTATCTCTCGATGGATATCATCTTCCCCTATGTCGTCTGGATCACACTGCTTGCCGTGGTCATGAATGCACTGCTCGATCGCCTGCGCATCGCCGTCTTCCCCTGGTCGGAACTGGAGAAGCAGGCATGAGCGGATTGAAGATCGAAAAGGTCTGGAAGGAATATGGCGACCAGATCGTGCTGGAGGACGTGTCGCTGACCGTCGCCTCCCGCGCTTTCGTCGCCCTCGTCGGCCCGTCGGGCTGCGGCAAGACCACCTTTCTGCGCATGCTGCTCGGCCAGGAGCAGCCGACGAAAGGCAAGATCCTGCTCGACGGCGAGCCGCTGCCGCCGGAACCGGGACCGGATCGCGGCGTCGTTTTCCAACGCTATTCCGTCTTTCCGCATCTGACGGTGCTCGGCAATGTGCTGCTCGGCAAGGAATTGTCCGCGGCGCGCTACAAGGCCAAGCTCTTCGGCGCGGCACGCCGCAACGCCATCGAGGAAGCGCGCCAGCTGATTTCAGAGGTCGGGCTCGCCGGTTCGGAGAGCAAATATCCAGCACAGCTTTCCGGCGGCATGCAGCAGCGCCTGGCGCTCGCCCAAGCGCTCATCATGAAGCCGAAGGTGCTGTTGCTCGACGAGCCCTTCGGCGCGCTCGACCCCGGCATCCGCGCAGAGATCCACACGTTGATGAAGCGGCTCTGGCACGAAACGCAGATGACCGTCGTCATGGTCACGCATGACATGCGCGAGGCCTTCACGCTCGCAAGCCGCGTCGTCGCCTTCGAGCGCCGCCGTGACCGGCCCGAAGAAAAGGAGCGCTACGGCGCCACTATCACCAAGGACATTTCCATCTGGCCGCCGCGCCTTGCCGGCCAGTCATCGATTTTCAGCCCCGACCGGGACGGCCCGGTCGCTTCCCTGGGGCATGGCCGGGACGACCTGGCACCATCAGGAGAGATGCTATGATGCATGTGAGACGCTCGCCCGAAGAGATCGCCGCAAATCGCGCGCGCTACGAAGAGCATCAGAAGAAGGGTCTGGAATTTGCGCCCAAGGCTCTGCCCGGCGCAAGTCCGTTGCCGGCACCGGCGATCGATGCCGCGGCTATCGTCCATAAGGAAACCATCCCTGGCGGCTGGTACTGGTCAACGAAACTCCAGCGCGGCGAGGCGATCCGGGTCGATCAGGCCGAGGGCAATTCAACGGTGGCGCTCGTCGCCTGGAATGCCGATGATACGAGTGAGCGGATCAACCTCGTCGATACGGCCAAGGTCCAGTGGACGACGGCGCTCGGCAAGGGACGTGTGATATTTTCCGACATGGGCCGCGTCATGTTCTCGATGATTGAAGATAGTTCCAGTGCCCATGATTGCCTGATGGGAGGCTCGACGGGGGCCTCGAACGCAGCGAAATATCCCGGCGAAAAGACCCGCAACACCCGAGACAACCTTATCCTCGTTGCCGTCAAGCTCGGCCTCGACCGTCGCGATATTCCTGCTATCCTCAACCTCTTCGCACCCGTGCGCCTTGCCGAGGCCGGCGGTTTCGGCTGGCAGGGCAAGCGTTCCAACAGCGGCGATTATGTGGAACTGCGTGCCGAGATGGACATGCTGGTCGGCTTTTCCAATTGCCCGCATCCGCTTGACCCGGACCCCATCTACCAACCGAAGCCCGTTGTCATCACCCGCTACAAGGCACCCGTGCCGGCTGCGGACGATCTTTGCAGCACGGCGACCGCCGAAGCCGTGCGCGGCTTCGAAAACAACACCTTGCTGCAGGCCTGAGGAGGAAACGATGTCCGATTTCATCCAGACCTCCGCTGCCCGCAGCCCGCAGAACGCCGCTCAGGATCATTTCATTGCGGCCGAAGCCCCGTGGTCCGGCATCGTGCGCAAGGGCCAGACGATCCGCATCGAGGACAGTTTTGGCCAGCAGGCGATCGACACGCTCTTCTATCGTGCCGATGATTTCTCCGAGCGCTATTCCAATCAGGATACGATGCGCATGCAGGGTGCCGCCTATATCGGCATCGGCACGAAAATCATGTCGAACGAAGGCAATGTCATGCTGACCATGACGGCCGACAGCTGCGGCCGTCATGACACTTCGGCCGGTGCCTGCTCCTGCGAGAGCAACACGGTACGCTTCGGCCATGGCACCAAATATCTACATGCCTGCCGCGACAATTTCGTACTCGAAGTCAGCAAGCACGGCATGGGCAAGCGCGATATCGTGCCGAACATCAATTTCTTCATGAACGTGCCGATCAAGCCGAATGGCGAGATGACGATCGTCGACGGCATTTCCGCGCCGGGCGACTATGTCGAACTCGTCGCTGAGATGGACGTGCTCTGCGTCATCTCCAACTGCCCGCAGATCAACAATCCCTGCAACGGCTTCGACCCGACGCCGATCCGGGTGCTGATCTGGGATGGCGAGTATTGAGCATGTTCAAGAAAGTCCTGATCGCCAACCGGGGCGAAATCGCCATCCGGGTCATCAAGACACTGCGACGAATGGGTATTGCGTCCGTCGCCGTCTATTCCGATGCCGACCGTTTCGCCAGGCCTGCGCTGATGGCCGATGAGGCTGTCCGCCTCGGGCCTGCGCCGGTGAGCGAAAGCTATCTCAATGTCGATGCGGTGATTGCCGCCTGCAAGGCCACAGGAGCAGAGGCGGTTCATCCCGGCTACGGCTTCCTGTCGGAAAACATCGGTTTTGCCGAGCGCCTTGCCGCCGAAGGCATCGCCTTCATTGGCCCCCGTCCCGAACACCTCTCGGCCTTCGGCCTGAAACATACGGCGCGCGAACTCGCCAAGGCGAGCGGCGTGCCGCTGCTGCCCGGCACCGGCTTGCTTTCAAACGCGGATGAAGCGCTCGCTGCAGCCGAAGCGATCGGCTATCCCGTCATGCTGAAAAGCACGGCTGGCGGCGGTGGCATCGGCATGCAGCTTTGTGCCGATGCCGAAAGCCTGAAGGCGTCCTTCGAAAGCGTGCAGCGCACTGCGCGGGCGAGCTTTGGCGATGCGCGCGTCTATATCGAGCGTTTCGTAGCCGAAGCCCGCCATGTCGAAGTTCAGATCTTCGGCGACGGAAAAGGCAAGGTCATCGCGCTCGGTGAACGAGATTGCTCGCTGCAGCGGCGGAACCAGAAGGTGGTCGAGGAGACCCCTGCCCCCGGTCTCTCGGCCGTCACGCGTGCGCGTTTGCACAAGGCAGCGGTCGATCTGGGTTCCGCGGTCTCCTACGAGTCCGCGGGTACCGTCGAATTCATCTACGATCCCATTCGCGAGGAGTTCTACTTCCTCGAGGTCAACACTCGTCTGCAAGTGGAACATCCTGTCACCGAAGCCGTGTTCGGCCTCGATCTCGTCGAATGGATGATCCGCCAGGCGGCAGCTGAGGATGTACTCTCGGGCGCCGAGGCGCTGCAGCCGAAGGGAGCGGCGATCGAAGTGCGCGTCTATGCCGAGATGCCGCATGCCGATTTCCGCCCGAGCGCTGGCCTGCTAACAGAAGTCGCCTTTCCCGAGGACGCACGTATCGACGGCTGGATCGAGACCGGCACAGAAGTGACACCCTTCTACGACCCGATGCTCGCCAAGGTGATCGTCTCGGCCAGAGATCGACCGGCGGCGATCGAAAAGCTCAAGTCGGCCCTTGCCGAAACATCGATATCAGGCATCGAGACCAATCTCGATTATCTGCGCGCCATTGCCGGCTCCGAGTTGCTTGCCGGCGGCAAGGTGGCGACGACAGCGCTGCGCGATTTTTCCTTCGTGCCTGATGTGATTGAGGTCATCGCACCCGGTGCCCAATCGAGCATCCAGGAATTGCCCGGCCGACTTGGGCTCTGGCACGTCGGCGTGCCGCCGAGCGGGCCGATGGACGAGCGCTCGTTCCGGCATGCCAACCGTCTCGTCGGCAACAGCGATGCGGTCGCAGCATTGGAACTGACGGTCTCAGGTCCGGTCCTGAAATTCCATACCGACACCGTGATCGCCCTTGCCGGCGCCAGGATGCCAATGAGCGTCGATGGTGAGAATCTGCCGCATGACGAGGCCGTTACCGTCCGCGCCGGCCGGACCCTCGTAATCGGCAGCATCGATGGACCTGGGCAGCGCGCTTACCTCGCCGTAGCAGGCGGTTTCGCCGCCCCGGTCGTGCTTGGCTCGCGGGCCACGTTCGGGCTCGGCCAGTTCGGCGGCAACGCCACCGGCACGCTGAAGACCGGCCATGTTTTGCATCTTGCCCGTCAGGCGCCCTCCAAAGCGCCGACACCGGCAACCGAAGCGGCAGAACTGACGCGCGAATGGGATGTCGGCGTCGTTTACGGTCCGCATGGTGCGCCAGATTTCTTCGAGGACGGCGATATCGAGACGCTGTTTTCGACGAGCTACGAGGTGCATTTCAACAGCGCCCGCACCGGGGTGCGCCTGATCGGTCCTGCACCGAAATGGGCGCGCAGCGATGGTGGCGAAGCCGGCCTTCATCCGTCCAACCTGCATGACAACGCCTATGCCATCGGCGCGATCGATTTCACCGGCGACATGCCGATCATCCTCGGGCCGGACGGGCCGAGCCTCGGCGGCTTCGTTTGCCCGGCGGTGATCGCTCGCGACGAACAGTGGAAGATGGGCCAGTTCAAGCCGGGTGATCGCATCCGCTTCCATCCCGTTGCACGGCCGGACGATCCGATTGCCGGACCGGTCGTGCATCGTGCGAAGGAAGAGATGGGCTCGCCCGTTATTGGCAAGCGTGAAGACGGACCAGTCTCTGTCGTCTATCGCCGCCAGGGTGATGACAACCTGCTGGTCGAATATGGGCCGATGTCGCTCGATATCGCACTGCGGCTCAGGGTGCATCTTTTGATGCAAGCCGTATCGCAAGTGCGTCTGCCCGGCATCATCGATCTCACGCCCGGCATCCGTTCACTGCAGATCCATTATGACGGTACATCGCTGACCCGCAAACGCCTGCTCGGCCTACTGGCCGAGATCGAAGCGAGCCTGCCGGCGGCGCAGGACGTCAAGGTACCAAGCCGCATCGTGCATCTGCCGCTCTCCTGGAATGATCCGGATGCGGAACTTGCCATGCGCAAATATCAGGAACTCGTGCGGCCGAATGCGCCCTGGTGCCCGTCCAATATCGAGTTCATCCGCCGCATCAACGGCTTGGCGGACGAACAGGCGGTGCGCGATGTCGTTTTCGATGCAAGCTATCTCGTGCTCGGCCTCGGTGACGTCTATCTCGGCGCGCCGGTCGCCACTCCGGTCGATCCCCGCCATCGGCTGGTGACGACGAAATACAATCCCGCCCGCACCTGGACGCCCGAAAATGCCGTTGGTATCGGCGGGGCCTATATGTGCATCTACGGCATGGAAGGCCCCGGCGGTTACCAACTGTTCGGCCGCACCATCCAGGTCTGGAATACCTGGCGGCAGACGCCGGTCTTTGCCAAGGACAAGCCGTGGCTGCTCGATTTCTTCGATCAGATCCGCTTCTTCCCGGTCAGCCATCAGGAGTTGGCCGAAGCCCGCGGCGCCTTCCCGCATGGTGGTTATCCCGTCCGCATCGAGGAGACGGAATTTTCCTACGCCGCCTATGAGCGGGAATTGCAGGCGAATGCATCTTCGATCGGAGCCTTCAAGACACGCCAGCAGGCCGCCTTCGATGCCGAGCGCCAGCGCTGGAAGGAAGCCGGACTCGACAGCTTTGTCACCGACGAAGGCACCGGCGAGAGCCCGGATGGGGACATTCCCGAGGGATGCTTCGGGGTTGCCAGCGCCGTGCCCGGCAATATCTGGAAACTGCTGGTCGAGCCGGGCGCACCGGTTGCAGCCGGAGATACGCTTGCCATCATCGAATCCATGAAAATGGAGATCAACGTCACCGCACATGCGCCAGGCCGCGTCCGCGACCTGCGCGCCGGCCCCGGACGAAACGTCAAAGCGGGCGATATCATTGTTGTTCTAGAGGAGTGCTGACCCATGCTGCCGACCATTCTTGATCTGACAAGCCTTCGCGCAGCCTATGAGGCCGGCCAAAGCCCGCTCGAGATCATCGAGACGGTCATTGCCCGGCGGGCCGCCTCGAAGGATCCGGCAATCTTCATCACGGCGACGCCTGATGAGGCGTTGCGGTCCGAAGCTCTGGCTCTGATGGAGCGTGCGCCGCAGCCGAACAGCCTGCCGCTCTGGGGCATTCCCTTCGCCGTCAAGGACAATATCGACGTGGCGGGGTTGCCAACGACAGCCGCCTGCCCGGCCTTCACCTATCATCCCGAGAAGGATGCAACTGTCGTTGCTAGATTGCGGGCAGCCGGCGCGATCGTGATCGGAAAGACCAATCTCGACCAGTTTGCGACCGGTCTCAACGGCACGCGCTCACCCTATGGCGCGCCGCGTTCGGTCTTTGACGCCGACTATATTTCGGGCGGCTCGAGCTCCGGTTCGGCGGTGACGGTGGCCTCCGGCCTCGCCGCTTTCGCACTTGGTACCGACACGGCCGGTTCCGGCCGCGTGCCGGCCGCCTTCAACAATCTCGTCGGCATCAAGCCGACGCCGGGCCTGCTGCCAAATACGGGCGCGGTGCCTGCCTGCAAGAGCGTCGATTGCATCACGATCTTCGCGCCGACCGTTGGTGACGGGGTCGCGATCCGCAAGATCGCCGAGGGCTTTGATGCTGCCGATGCCTTTTCGCGGCGTGCCAAGCCCGCCACCCTGCCGGGCACGGGCCTGCGCGTCGGCGTTCTCGCAGGTGCGGAACGCGAGTTCTTCGGCGATACAGATGTCGAGGCGCTTTACGATCAGGCGATCGAGCGTCTGAAGGCACTCGGCGCTACTATCGTTCCGTTCGACTATGTTCCGTTCCGCGAGGCGGCTGCGCTTCTGTATGACGGCCCCTGGGTTGCCGAGCGTCTGGCAGCTGTCGAGGACTTTCTGGCCAGCAATGCCGCCGACTTCGATCCGACGGTTCGCAAGATCATCGAAGGTGCGAAAGGCAAGACAGCCGTTGAGGCTTTCAACGGCCGTTACAAGCTCGAAGAACTCAGGCGCAAGACGGAAGCCGAATGGGCAAAAGCGGATATCCTGTTGCTGCCGACGGCCCCGACGACCTACAAGGTTGCCGACATGCAGGCCGATCCGATCGTTCTCAACGGCCGGCTGGGTCGCTACACGAATTTCGTCAACCTGCTCGATTGCGCGGCCATCGCCGTCCCTGCTGGCTTCGGCAGTAATGGTCTGCCCGGTGGCGTGACGCTGATTGCTCCGGCTTTCACCGATGATGCGCTGGCCCCGCTTGCCGATGCACTACATCGTGCTGCTGCTGCCGGCATGGGGATTGATCGCGGTGCGGCCGTCCCCGAGCCGAGCCGTGTCGCCTTGCCGTCAGACAATACCATCGCCATCGCGGTGGTCGGTGCGCATCTGACGGGCATGCCGCTCAATCACGAGCTGACAACATTGGGCGGCACGTTGGTAAAGGCCTGCCGCACCGCAGGCGATTATCGCCTTTTCGTGCTGCCGAATACCGTGCCCCAAAAGCCCGGCCTCGTTCGCGAACCGGGCTATGACGGGCGTGGACTGGAGATTGAGGTCTGGGCGCTGCCACCTGATGGATTCGGCCGTTTTGTCGCCAAGATCCCCGCTCCGCTGGGTATCGGCAAGGTCACGCTGGAGGACGGATCGAGCGTATCGTGCTTCCTCTGCGAATCCCATGCGGTGAAGAACGCAGAAGAGATCACTGCACTCGGCGGCTGGCGCGGCTATATGCGCCGCACGTCTGCCGCCTGACCCGGTGGGCGCGGCAATGAGTTTCATACTTCGATTGCTGATGAATGGACTGGTTGCGCGGACGAACGCAATACAGGGACGACCGATACAAACCGCCAGCCGCAACGATGATGGACCCCGCGCCGGCGGCCAACATCGTTAGTCCGGGTCCCAAGACACGCAGTCGGCGGGAGTGTAGAGGGTGTGCCTACTCTCCATCCCGTCCGATGGCCGGCGGCGCACACGGGGCGATCGGCCCGACGATGGCGTTCGCGGAAACGCCCGTCTGTTTGCATCGATCCGGCCCAACCGGGCCGATCAGTCCGGCCAGGCGTAAATCGCTGCTGGGCGAGCGACGCCCTTGAGCGGAAACGTGCCCGCTTTCTCGAAGCGACCCGGCGCCTGAACGACGAAATCGGCGGATGCCAGCAGGCTATAGCCGATCTCGTCGGCCAGCTTCTCCATGCGTGCCGCCTCGTTGACCGCTCTGCCAATGGCAGTGAAGTCAAGCCGACGGACCGCGCCGACATTCCCGTAGAACACTTCGCCGACGTGAAGGACGATATCGACGAGAAGCTCCGGCTCTCCCGCATCTGCTCGCCTGCGATTGACATCAGCATTGGCGCCCATGGCTGCTCGCGCCGCCGACAGAGCGCGGCCGCATGCCTCGGCCGGGTTGTCGATATCGGCAGGGAATATGGCAAGCAGACTGTCGCCCATGAACTTCAGTATCTCACCGCCCTCCTGCTCGACCGGAGCGCCGATCGCCTGGAAGTGCTCATTGAGCCAGGCAACGATGCGTTCGGGTTGATGCTTTTCATTGAGCGAAGTGAAGTTCTTGAGATCGGCAAGCAGGATTGCGGCATAGATCGCGGTCCCGTCGCCGCGCCTGATATGACCGTTGAGGATACGCCCGCTGGTCCGTGCGCCCGTATAGACAGCCAGAACATCGCTCGCAATCCGTGTGGTCGCGATGCGGCAGCACGCGAGTGACAACGCCGGCACCAATCTATCCAGATCTGCAATCAACCTGTCCGAAAAGCCGTCGGGGTCATCAACGGCGATCGAGAAACTGACGCCCGCCAATGCCGTATCGCCAGGGAATGAAACGAGCTTCATCAGATAGTCGGTGGCTCCGAGTTCAGCCAACTCTGTCAGCAACGGAATCGGCGGAGCATCCGATCCCGGCGGCAATCGCCATCGGGCATATTGCAGATTGTTTTCCAAGAGGTAGAAGATGGGAGAGCGCCGGAACAATTCCTGACCCGCTTCATCATGCCCTTGAACCTCCGTCGAGAAGCCGGAAGAACGATACCAGGCGACCGAAAATCCCCGCTGCATAGGATCGATCGACGGCATCGCTATAGACGCACGCAGGATCGGATATCCGAGATCCGTCAGTCGTTCTGCGACGCCCTGCAAAATGGTCTCGATGGAGTCCGCCGATAGTCCTTCGGCAATGATCCAGTCGATCAGGTCTTGCAAACGCGGCATAGTCACGGTCCCTCTGGCCTCCAGATTTGATGGAGGTCTGTCGTTCTACCGCAATTTCGTCCGCGGTCCATCGCGGCAGCAGATAAGCTCCGTTGCAAAAATCTTCAACGCTCGCATTGGTCGATGGAACAAAATCGGCGCTGCTGCGTATCCTCTCACTGGGACGCACAAAAACCTGTTATCGCTCTAACAAGAAGCACAACCCCACTTCGAGGAAGGAAAGGAATGTGTCTATGACCGCACGGATTGCTGAAGTTGTGCCGCATGACGATCACGTGGTTACGGCCAAAGAGGCCCTTGAGGGACTATATCTTAGGCTTGAAATGGAGGCGGAGGTTCGGCTCGTTGCCGCGGCATTGCGCGCGGGTTGGACGGCGGACGAAGCGCTTGACGCGATCGACCAGCTTCGAGCCGACGATACGAAGCACTGAGCGCTCCCGGCGCCGCCAATTTACAGACCGTGGCAGCGATGAAAGCTGGCAGCCGCGGCCTAGAGGCGTTATCAGACGGCGACCAGATGTCCCGGCGATACCTCGCGATAGTCGAGCGGTTTGATACTGTAATCGATTGGGCGGATCGGGCTCTTGATCTCGTCATTGGCGACGGCCCGCTTCTCGCGGCGGCGATCAGGGTCGGGAACGGGTACCGCCGCCATCAGCTTTTTTGTGTAGGCATGCTGCGGGTTGCCGAAAACGGCCGCCCGTGGGCCGATTTCGACGATTTCGCCGAGATACATGACGGCGACGCGATGACTGACACGTTCGACGACGGCCATGTCATGAGAAATAAACAGGAATGCAAGGTTGAGGCTCTGCTGCAGGTCCAGCATCAGATTGATGACCTGCGCTTTGATCGAGACATCCAGTGCCGAAACACTTTCATCCGCCACGATGACCTTCGGCTCTAGTGCGAGTGCACGCGCAATACAGATGCGCTGGCGCTGTCCGCCAGAAAATTCATGCGGGAAGCGTGAGCCCATGTCGGGCGTCAGGCCGACTTTGACGAGAAGGTCTGCGACGCGCTCCCTTGCCTGTTTTGCGGTCCCCATCCTGTGTTCCAGATAAGGCTCGGCAATGGCGTCGCCGACGCGAATGCGCGGATTGAGGCTGGCGAAGGGGTCCTGGAAGATCATCTGCACGGTTTTGCGCATCTCGCGCATGCCCGCCTTATCGAGCGCCAAGACGTCCTTGCCGTCGGCGATGACGGAACCGCTCTGAGCATCGATCAAACGCATGATCGCACGCCCGGTCGTGGATTTGCCGCAGCCGGACTCGCCGACAAGGGACAGTGTCTCGCCGGCATGAAGGTCGAAGGAGACGTTCTCGACCGCATGGACGCGACCAGTCAACTTGCCGAACATGCCGGAATGAATGTCGAAGCGTTTGGTGAGGTTCTTCACCTCGAGCACCGGGCGGGCAGCTGCGGCGACCGTATCGGCGGTCTCAACCGGAATGTCTGATTCTCCCGTTGCCGTGTTGACGACAGGAAAGCGAAGCGGTCGCTCGTAACCCTGCATGGAACCGAGTACCGGCACAGCCGACAGAAGCGCTCTGGTGTAGGGATGTTTGCCGCGATGGAAGATATCGGCGGTCGCTCCCGTCTCCACCTGTTCGCCGCGATACATGACGACAGTCCGGTCGGCGATCTCGGCTACGACACCCATGTCATGCGTGATAAAGAGAACCGAGGTCCCCTCTTCCTCCTGCAGCATCTTGATCAGATCGAGGATCTGGCCCTGGATCGTCACGTCGAGCGCCGTCGTCGGCTCGTCGGCAATCAAAAGCTTCGGCCTCGAGGCAAGCGCCATGGCGATCATGACGCGCTGGCGCATGCCGCCGGAGAAGCGATGGGGATATTCGTCGAAGCGCGAGGCTGCCGAAGGAATACGCACCTTTTCGAGCAGGCGAACGGTCTCCGCACGCGCTTCGGCCTTCGACATCGACCGGTGGCAGAGCAAGGCCTCGGAAATCTGGTCGCCGATCGTGAAGAGCGGATTGAGGCTCGTCATCGGCTCCTGGAAGATCATCGCGACGTCATTGCCGCGGACCTTGCGCATCTGGTCCTCTGGCAGGGCGAGAAGATCACGCCCGCCAAGCATGATCCTGCCTTCAATGCGGCTCGAATCCGCCTGCAGCAGCCGCATGATCGACAGAGAGGTCACGCTCTTGCCGGAGCCGCTCTCGCCGACAATGGCAACCGTTTCGCCCGGAGCGACATCGAAGGAGGCATTGCGAACGACGGGCTTCCAGGCGCCATCGACCAGAAACGATGTCGTCAGATTCTGGACGGAGAGAACGGGCTCTGCCGTTACGATGGATTGTGCCTGGATGCCTGTCATGATCGCTTCCTTAGAATTCGCGCCTTGGTCTCGTATCAATCCGGCCACTTCAGAACGCCTTCAAAGCGGCGCTTGCTGCGGTTCTCGATGGGCGTTGCGATGATCTCGTTGGAGGCACGTGCCTTGTCGAGTTCCTCGGCCAGACGGCTGGCAACCATCTTCTCCTGACCCGGGTGCAGATTGCACGGATCGAGATAGAAGTAGCGATGCTCTACTTCGTGGTCGCGCACGATGATCGGCGGAGAACCACGGCCGAGCGCATCGGCGAGGTCCCAGGCGGTGATATGGGCCGCATCGGTATCGATGATAACGCGCATGCGATCGAGCGGGTTGTTGGTCGGATCCGGCTCGATCAATGCAGTTACGCCGGGGCGGCCATCGAGTGTCTGTTTCCAGAGGTTGAGATAGCTCGTTTCACGCTCACGGATGCCGGTATGGTCACGCTTTTCCCAGGCCTCAAGTGCTGCCATGACGCCGAAGATGCTTTCCTTGCCGACCTTCATGCCACGGCCGATGCCCATATTCTGCAGGAAGGCGTTGCGCACCAGTTCCTTCTTGCCGGCAACGATGCCCGAGGTCGGGCCGCCCAGGAACTTGTGACCGGAATAGAGCGCCACATCGGCCCCCTGTTCCAGGAAAATGCGCAGGTCATATTCCGAGGCTGCGTCGACGATGACGGGAACGCCCTTTGCGTGGGCGATCTCGACGAATTCCTTGAGGTTCAGCAGACCATAATCCACGACATGGTGCGAGACGACATAGACGGCTGCCGCGGTCTTTTCGGTGATCGCATGCTCCATGTGGAAGCGGTGCGTAGAGGTTGCCTGACCAACCAGCACGACCTTGCCGCCGGCAAGGCGGATCGCCTGATCGACCGGCGCGCCATAGCTGACGACGTGGCCCATCTGGACAAGAACTTCGTTCTTCTCCGGAACGACATCCGGCAGTTTCTCGATGGCGAGAAGATTATTGCCGGTGATCGCGCCCGCGACAGCAAGCGATATGCCGGCGGAGCAGGAGGCAGTGACGAAACCCGCTTCACCGCCGGTCAGCCGCGCAATGATCGCACTTGCCTTGCGCTGCAGATCGTTGATCTCGACGAACTGCGGCAGGATCGACGACATGGCGGCAATCGCCTCGGGGACGACGATCGAAGCGCCGAGGCTGGTCATCGTGCCGGAAACGTTGATGACCGGCCGAAGGCCGATCGATGTGCGGATGTCCTCAGACATGGATGTCTCCAATTTCAAACTGTTGGGCCGGAGCAATCATGCTCGGCCTCGTTAATCCCTGAGCGCGACGATAGCCTCGATTTCGACGGTGATATTTCCCGGCAGCGATCCGAACCCGACGGCCGAGCGCGCATGCTGCCCGATCTCCTCACCGAAGACATCGATCAAAAGATCCGAGCAACCGTTGATGACGGCGGGATGGTCGACGAAGTGCGGCACGGCATTGACCATGCCGAGCAGCTTGACGACACGCTTGACGCGGCCGAGATCGCCCAGCGCCTCATGCATGACGGAAAGCAGATTGATGCCAGTGAGCCGTGCGTGCGTGTAGGCGGCTTCGATGCCGACTTCGGCGCCGACCTTGCCAGCATGCATGAAGCCGTCGGCCTCACGCGGCCCCTGCCCTGACAGGTAAAGCATGTTGCCCTCCTGCACGTGGGTGACGAAATTGGCGATCGGCGGCGGTGAAGCCGGAAGTTTTATGCCGAGCGCGGCAAGCCGCTCATAAGGCGACGTGCCGATGGTGCCGGCGGTGGCGGAAGACTGGTTCACGCGAACTCCTGTCATGCGATTATCTTTTATGCTTCGGTCTTACCGGTAGGAATAACCGTGGCTATGGCGCACCAGCTTGCGGGCGCGCGGCACATAACGGCTGGAGGTATAGGCCTCGTTACCGATGACTGCATGCCGCGGCTCGAAGAGCTTCTTCAGGACCGACACGTCGCCATTGGAATCGGTGGCTTCGAGATCGGAATCGACGAGATCGAAAACGGTGAACTCGGCCTGAGCGCCAACCGAAAGGCCGTTGTCCATCGACAGCTTGATCACCGATGCCGGTGCATGGGTCACCGCATTGATCACCTTGTCAAAGGGCATGCCGACCGAGAGCAGCTTCGACATCGTCGTTGCCAGATCCCACACCGGGAAGTTCATCGAATGACCGTGCAGGTCGGTCGAGATCGAATACGGCAGGAGACCGCGGGCAATCGCTGCCTCCGCCACCTTGAAGGAGAAGGAAGCGCCGCCATGGCCAATGTCGAGGCGGATGCCTTCGGATGCGCAACGTTCGGCAAGATTGAAGAGATCCTCGTCCTCCATGATGCTGGAGCCGGCCTTGCCGTTGAAGCAGTGGGTCACGACATCGCCAGGCCCAAGAATTTCCAGCACTTCGTCATAGAGCGCCGGCGGCTCGCCGACATGCACCATCATAGGCACCTTGAGGATCTTCGCGATCTTCTTGCCGAGCTTGACGGGCGTGACACCCCAGGAGCCGGTGATCACATGGCTGGCGCGCACCTTGATACCGACGATGTGCTCACTGTTTTCGGCATAACATTCGAGGATGCGATCAAGGTCGATATCCCTGATGTCACGCAGCTCCGCGACACGGTTGCAGGCGACCAGTCCGATGGAGCCGAGATTGAGGAAAGCCTTGATGCGTTCCTTCGACGGCTCGATGATATATTCACGGAAACCGTGGAAGTTGGCCTCGCCGGCGGAACCGGCATCGACCAATGTCGTCACGCCCCGTTCGACGCCGCATTCGGACGGACGGATCGAGATATCGGTACCACCGTGCCAGATATGGACATGCAGGTCGACCCAGCCTGGCGAGACGAAGGCACCATTGCCGTCAACGCGTGTTACGTCATCGGCCACGGCCAGGGACGGGCCGAGCCTGGCGATCTTGCCATCCGCATCGACCAGAATGTCTATCGCCCCTTCAGGCGTACCAGCACCAAAGCCAACGGGCTTCACGTTGGTGAGAAGGAGCGGCTTGCCCGCTGTTCCACCGGTCATTTAGAGGTCCTTTCGAAGTTTGGGATCGAGCATGTCGCGCAGACCGTCACCGACCATCTGGAGCGAAAGCACGGAGAGAATGATGGCGACGCCGGGAAACAGCGTCATCCAGTCGGCCTGCCCGATATATTGCCGGCCGGCGGCAATCATCGTGCCCCAGGTCGGAATTTCCGGGCTGACCCCGAGGCCAAGGAAAGACAGGCCGGCTTCGGCGAGCATGGCGCTCGCAAAGAGGAAGGTCGACTGCACCATGATCGGCGAGAGCAGGTTCCTCAGCACATGGCGCGTCATGATATGGAAGGTCGAAATACCGAGCGCCTGCGCCGCCTCGACATAGGGCAATTCGCGGATGACGAGGGTCGAGGCGCGGACAATGCGGGCAAGGCGCGGCGCATAGACAATCGACAGCGCGATGATGACGGTCGTCAGCGACGGGCCGAGAGCCGCAACAAGCGCAATCGCCAGCAGGATATCCGGGAAGGCCATCATCGCATCGATCAGGCGGGCGATCGGCGTGTCGAGGTTTTTGAAAAATCCGGCAAGCAGCCCGAGCGTCACCCCGATCGCCGCCGAAAGTGCAACGACCGCGACGCCCACGAGCAGCGACAGGCGGCCGGCAAAAATGGTGCGCGACAGGACGTCTCGTCCGAATTCGTCAGTCCCGAAGAAGTATGTGCCGCTTGGGGGTTTCAACCGGTTGACGATCGAAAGCTTGGATGGCGAATAGGGCGTCACCCATGGCGCCAG
>Ga0102591_1000448_pt1 | contig 80017 bp, 74 predicted proteins | sample AraplaCol_mCL_r2_2_FD_76860 | JGI IMG/M metagenome (GOLD analysis project Ga0102591, IMG submission 76860) | Arabidopsis root microbial communities from North Carolina, USA - plate scrape MF_Col_mCL_r2 (SPADES assembly) (version 2) | ecosystem: Host-associated > Plants > Roots > Endosphere... | reverse complement strand
CAGATGTTCTTCGAACGTAAGCCAGGTGGAGCTCCCCCACTCCAGGGTATCGGCGATCTGGCCGAAGTAGTGGGTGAAGTCGACGGATGTGCGCGTGGGCGCGGTCAGATTTTCGGATGACATGGCTGAGTTCCTTACTTGTGCCTTGGAATCCGCCACCTCGCTGCAAATCGAAGTGGCGGGCGGTACACGGTTTGCAGACCGGCGTAAGGCACCGGCAGGTCTTGCGACCTCCGTGCACCGCCCGCCATAGAACTAGCGAGAACACGCCCATCGTCGATGCAACGGGCCAAAAAAGAAAGCGCCGTGCATCGGACGATGGGCGCTGGTGCGCCTTACAACAGTCGGGCTGCAAATCCCGGTCGCCGATTTTGCGGCGACGATGGGATGCTCCGCCTTAGGAAAGCGGCGCGTCAACGCGCCAGAGATCAATCTGTGCGCAGCGTATCAATCGCGCTCCGGAAGCGTGAACCATGCACCTTCGCTTTTGGTCTATCGCGACACGATCACGCTGCGTACTGCGGGCCTCCTCAATCGCTTTCTGCCATGGATTCTTTACAAACGGTTGAGATGGCAACTGAAAGCTGCAGTCCAGCTCGCGCAATGCTAGCCAAGACCCGTCGGGTCAACGATTGCATTGGGAGGATCAAGAGCCGGATACTGCCTCGGCACCTGCGGAGAGTTGAGCCGGATCAGTCGCCATTCGTCGATCTCGTCACTGTCCGGCAACTGCTAGGACACCCCGCTCGCTACCAATTCTGCGCTTCCCTATCAGGACCTTGTCACCGCGCTTTACGCACTACCCGGATGCCGGGTTCCCCATTTCGGAACGTCCATCATCATCGAGGGCCGCCTGGCTATGCTGGTGCCACCCGACCGCAGCGCGGATCGAGATGGTGGCAGAAGGGGCTGCACGGTCGATACGTAGACCGGGCACCGATCTTCAGGGTCTACGACATTGACGGAGGTAAGTGTGGAAGCAGGGTCGTGAGCGGGCCGCGCGAGCGCCTGCGCAATACAGCCAAGCGCGTGTCCTCAGACCTACAGCGGCCGCTGTCCTTATGTAAAAGTTGACCGAGGAAACGCGATGGACCGCGAAGTAGAGAAGAGCCGTGGCGTGAGGAACTTGTTTGTCGCGGCTGCGCTCTCGACTAGAGCCTCTACTCTGTCAGCATCGTATCCGTCCCTGATAGCAGGCTTAACAGGAAGCACTGAAAGTACTGAAGCAATCGCACCGAGCGTCGAAACCCAGCCCCATGCGTTCCACCGCGGCGGTGAAGGTGCAAGGTAGAACCATTCATACATGGCAGACTTACTTAATCGCTGAGCGGCGGCGCACGCCGGTTCACATCCTGCGTCGACTAATGGCCGTCCGGAGACTTCAATGCCTCAGTCACAGGAAATCGTGCCGGTCCAACCCTCGGTTGGAAGCTGGCGTCTCATTCTACATTCTACCAATGAGGCTTCTGACCCAAGACATGCAAGCAGCGAGGGCCCAGTCTGTCTGCTGCGGTGTCAACGCCGGCATGGCGGCACTTCCAGGCCCATGACCAAATGGATTGCGAATATCAGTGAAGATCGCTTTTAGGCTGTCATGCTCCCAACGCATGATGAAGCCATTCTTCTTAGCGAATAAATTGTCGATGTAATTATGCGCACTTCTCTCACCACCGTGACTCCATCCCTTCTCATCACTAATTATCTTGACAGCGCTTTCAAGTGCGCGTGCAGCATAGAAGGCTGGATCTCGGCCACACGTGTCACGAAGATCGAAAGCAGCCTTCATGTCGGTATCTACGTTCTTCCACTTTGGCTCCTTCACGAGCGCCCAAAAGGGAGTGTCTATACGTTGCTGGATTTGCTGATCGTCGGAGAGTTGAATGAAGCCATTGTGGTAATTTAAACGCGCCCCCGCCTGCTGAAATCGCGCATTCAACTCCTTCACGCTTTCAGCAAAGCTTTGATTCTGCAGTCGGTTCAGCGCCCTCATCGCGTCTTCGGGGTCCCCACCTCCCACTCGAATTTGACCTCGAGGAGGAACACGTTTTGCGTCCAATGCTGCCTTCGCGATCTTGGCAGGAAGCTCTGCATTCGCCTGAGCGAGTTGGCTCTCCTTGTCTCGGAATGCTATCTCAATGAAACTGAGACGTTCCTTTATGAATGCATCGGGCACGGCGGCGTCAGGGTATTGTTCGCATACGAAATTCTGGCATATGAACGGTATAGCTAGTGCGTGCCATTGGTTGTGTTCGTTCCCGAGCAGATTTACCTTCTGAAAGTAGCCGCGCGCGGACAGCTCGTTCAGGCCCAGCTCCATGGCCAGCTTGTCGTGCATGGAGGTCCAAGTGACCGCAGCTCCTTGCCGCTCCTTTCCCTCGTCTGTCCAATACGGGAAAAGCTGCTCCTTCACGATACGGAAGGTCTGGACCAACAGTCGGCGCTCAGGCTCTCCGTAGTTCGGCCAGATTGCAACTGCAGCATACCTCGCTGCGAAGATGTCGGTTAGCATGTTCATCTCCTTTGCTATGAGCGCATCTGCGAGACTCTTCGGAAAGAACTTTCCATACCCCGAATGCTCTCTTTCTTCCGTACCGATAGAAGGCGATCTGTAGCAATGTTCACCGCGTAGTCCATCGACGGCATGTCCGCTGCCGCCAAGAAGCCGCCGTTCACAGCACTTGCACGAAGCAGGGCAGTGAAGCGCGACAACCCTAGCCAATCGCTAGGGGGTTGTCTCATCCGCTACAAGCTTTGGTTGATTAACCACTCCGAAAGGGATGTGGACTGACGGCGCAACAGCACTTGCTGACTTAAGGTGGCCGGATTGATCATCGAAGAAGATGTGGGGCCTGAGCACACCCAGGACCCTGCCCTTTTCAATACCACCAAGAAAGAATGCATCGTTAGCCATCACGCCCCAGCTCTTCAGAGTTTTGAGTGCACGCTCATGCGAGGGGGCGTTACGGGCGGTGACGATAGAAACGCGAATTCTGTTCTCGTATTTTGGATTATTGTGCTTATGTGACTCTTCGATCGACTGAATCTTTGCGATCCGAACCAGAAATTCCTTAAGCGGACCCGGATTGTGGGGCTGGGTTACGTTCTTGACCTCGTGATCGTGGAACGCGATGAGGCCAGAAGATTGCATAACCGACTCGGACTCGTCGCCGGCCAGGACACCGTCGAAGTCGAATGCAATGCGAAGCGTCTTATCGTCTTCGTCGTCTTCGAACGTGGAATCCAAAACTTGCCCCGCAGGGTGACCTAGCCCAATGGCTGCCTCTACGTCCGGCTTGTGACCGGATAAGAACAGAGAGATGTTGAGCGCAGGAATGTACTCATAAGGAGAGCGACCCTGCATAAATATCGCTCTTGTCATTCCTAATCCATAGTGCTCGATGGTCTTCATAACGCGAAGACCCGTGTCTGGGTCATTGCGTGAAAGCAGCACCACCTCGACCAATGGATCAGACGAGTTGAGGTCGTTCAAAGCCAAAAGACGCTTGATAAATGGGTAGGCAATACCCTTAGGAAGCGGGACATCTAGGTTCTTTTCTTGGAACTTGCGGTACTGCTCCTCCCCCTCACTACGGAATACCGCATCTGAATCGCTAAGATCAAAGACCGCGCTCGACGCCACGCCGATGACTAGCCGATTATCAAGCTCGTATGGCATTCATGCCCCCAGTAAGATGATTCACCCATGTTTCCCAACAACCTAGCCGCCTCCGCATTCCGTGCGCCCAGCGTCTTCACGGGGCATCGCATGATGGAATGTCCATTGAATTGATGTTATTCCCGCTGAAGCCGGCCAACAAGTCGGCCAAGGTTGAAACCAAACTACCATTGCTGTCTTCGTAGTTAGCGTGTTGCCTGATTCGTGCCCGCGGTCTTCTGTGAGCTTACCTCGTCGCACAACTTGTGCGTGGTTGAATGCTCATGATCAGCAGCATCTCCGTCCGAACTTTGCGCTCCCGGGGTCGCAAAGTTATGTTGCGAGTGCCGTAGCCGCTTTTTCCTAATCGATTCCTACCGCCTCAGTGGACAGAACTCACCTGGGCTAACCCTGAGAGGGCATCTCTTGGCTGCCTAGCCGTCATAAGTCAAGCGAACCGGACAAATTATTGTTCGGGAAGAGCCTGCGGCACGGCACTCAGCAGTGGTGGGCCCACCAGGATTCGAACCTGGAACCAAAGGATTATGAGTCCTCTGCTCTAACCGTTGAGCTATAGGCCCCCGTAGCCCGGAAGTGTAGTGGACCTGAGGCTGCCCGTGCCACTGTGTTACACGCTCGAGCGCGGTCAGCCGAAGCGCTGTCCCATTGCCCTCACCCGCCGCGCGTTCTCCCCGGCCACCCGTCGCAGGACCGTCGAACGCAGCAGGGGTGAGCCCGCCACGCGCTCCCAGTAGTCCACGGCGACCGGCGCGGCCCACTGCAGGTGCGCGAGCTGGCCAGCACGCAGTGGTGCCACCGGACTCATGGGAGATGTCGCGCGCAGCACACCGGTGCGCGAGGGTGCCAGCGACATCGGCAACATGTCATAAGCCGGGGAGAGCGGCAATGGTCCACGGTCTGCGAGGTGGAAGCCGATGTTGCCCTGGTGCATGTCGGTGTTGCCGATCAGGCGTCCGAATGCGTGGAGCTCCGCCATTCGGATAGCGGTTTCTGGCGTTACCCAGTCCAATGCCTGGAGCTGCTCGCCGACGGTGCCCCAGCCTGCGGTTACGTCACCTGCGAAGGCAGAAGACAGTGACATCAGCGAGACGAAGCCTAGCCGGCCCAGCAGGTTTGGGGTGCGGTCGAAGCGCTGCACCTCCAGGAAGGTGTATTCGCTGGTCTGGATAAGCTCCGAAGCGGCTGCTCGGATGCCGGCGTCTCGGAGGCATTGCAGGGCCAAGTGCTCACACACGAGCAGGTCGGCCCAGCGTCTGGCGGCCTCCCCGTCGGCGGCCCGCGAGAATTTGACCAGTACGGCATCGGACTGCCCGTCATCTTCGACTGTTGCTGTGAACTTTGGCTGCTCGCCGCCGGGGCCGAGGCACGCCAAGGTACCTGCCATCACGGCGGCTGCGCGCTCGGGATAGGCCTGCTGGCGCGTCGCAGCGCGCACGAGGTCGGGCGGAGCCTCTCGAGACATCAGCGCTGCCTGCAGGGCGTTTTCGCCGGGGATGATGTCGCCTTGCCTGGTGCCTCCGGTATGGGACAGCATTTTGAGTAGAGATCGTGGCTCAGAGCAGTCCGGGTCCAGTGGCATCCCGAAGTCGTGGCCGTGGTGCCTTGCGTACGCCCTGCCCAGATAGCCCTGTGGGCGGAGGTCGTCCAGGTACCATGGGAGGCCGGGGAAGGTGCCCGGGTCGCCGCCATCCGGTGGGCAGGTGAGATTCGGGCGGTTTGCCGTGACGTGGATCTGGAAGGTGTCGCCCGGTTGCGCAACGGCGTGTCCAAGCCGTTCCACGGTGCCGTCCGAGCGCAGTCGGAACAGCGGGTATTCGTCATCGACAGGGCGTAAGAGCGTCATTGCCGCAGCGTGGTGGACGCGGGCCGGTGCTGCCATTCAATTCATTGAGTCAGTGCGCCGCGCCGGAGAGGTCAGTGGCGCAGGCGGGACAATTGGCGGTGCGGATGCGTGCGATCTTCGGTTACGGTCATGCGTTACCGTGCCGATGGGCGTGGTCGGCGGTCGTTTGGGAACCGACCCTACCCGCCCCCAGAATTTTGTGTGCAAGCGTCGGGCGCGATGCGGCGGAGCCCGATCCGTCCGTCGCTGGCGGCAACCCATGAAAAAACCCCGCCGAAGCGGGGTTTTTTCATTTACGCGACTACCTGGAAATCAATCGATGTCCAGGAAGCTGCGCAGCTGCTCGGAGCGGCTCGGGTGGCGCAGCTTGCGCAGCGCCTTGGCTTCGATCTGGCGGATGCGCTCGCGGGTGACGTCGAACTGCTTGCCCACTTCCTCGAGGGTGTGGTCGGTGTTCATGTCGATGCCGAAGCGCATGCGCAGCACCTTGGCTTCCCTCGGGGTGAGGCCAGCCAGCACGTCACGCACGGTTTCCGACAGGTTGATGTTGGTGGTGTTCTCGATCGGGGACTCCACGTTGGTGTCCTCGATGAAGTCGCCCAGATGGGAATCCTCGTCGTCGCCGATCGGGGTTTCCATCGAGATCGGCTCCTTGGCGATCTTCATCACCTTGCGGATCTTGTCTTCCGGCATGTCCATTTCCTTGGCCAGCTCCTCCGGCGTGGCCTCGCGGCCGTACTGCTGGAGCATCTGGCGGGAAATGCGGTTCAACTTGTTGATCGTTTCGATCATGTGCACCGGAATACGGATAGTGCGCGCCTGGTCGGCGATCGAACGGGTGATGGCCTGGCGGATCCACCAGGTCGCATACGTGGAGAACTTGTAGCCGCGGCGGTACTCGAACTTGTCCACGGCCTTCATCAGGCCGATGTTGCCTTCCTGGATCAGGTCGAGGAACTGCAGGCCGCGGTTGGTGTACTTCTTGGCGATGGAGATCACCAGGCGCAGGTTGGCTTCGACCATTTCCTTCTTGGCCTTGCGCGCCTTGGCTTCGCCGTAGGCCATGGCCCGGCTGATTTCCTTCAGCTCTTCCAGCTCCAGCGAGGTGTTCTTCTCGATGTCGATGGTGGCCTGCTGCTCGGCAATGATCTGGTCCTTGACGTCACGCAGGGCCGAAGACCACTTCTGCTTGCGCTTCAGTGCGTCTTCCACCCACTCCAGGTTGGTCTGGTTGCCTTCCCAGGAACGGATGAAGTCCTTGCGCGGCATGCGGGCGGTCACGGTGGCCAGGTTCAGCACGCGGCGCTCGTGGCCCTTGATGTCGGCCATCACGTCGCGCAGCTGCTTGACCAGCACGTCGGTCAGCGGCAACGGCAGCTTCAGGGTGACGAACACGGCGGCCATGTCGTCGCGCAGCTTGATCAGCGGCTTGCGGTCGGCCTTGGTCGCCGCCTTCTTGAAGGCAGCGTAGGCAGCAGCCAGCTCGGCCATGCGGCGGGCGACTTCTTCCGGGTCCGGACCGGTCGGGCCGGCTTCTTCTTCGACGTCGTCGCCGTCTTCTTCGTCTTCGTCGGCGTCCGCATCGGCGTCGTCGCTGGTGTCTTCAGCCACGACCGGGGCCGGCACTTCTTCCACCAGGTCGTTGAAGCCGACGATCACTTCGGCCAGGCGCTTCTTGCCCTCCTTGTGCGCTTCGTAATCGGCCAGCAGCGATTCCACCGACACCGGGAAGGTGCCGAGTGCAGCCTGGACCTGGCCCAGGCCTTCTTCGATGCGCTTGGCGATGGCGATTTCGCCTTCGCGGGTCAGCAGCTCCACGGTACCCATTTCGCGCATGTACATGCGCACCGGGTCGGTGGTGCGGCCACCTTCGGTGTCGAGTGCGCTCAGTGCGGCGGCAGCTTCTTCGGCCGCGGTGTCATCGACTTCGCGGTTACCGGTGTTGCCGTCGTTGAGCAGCAGGGTTTCGGCATCGGGCGCAACTTCATGGACATCAATGCCCATGCCGTTGATCATGCCGATGATGTCTTCGATCTGCTCCGGGTCGACAATGTCGTCGGGCAGGTGGTCATTGACTTCGGCGTAGGTCAGGTAGCCCTGTTCCAGGCCCTTGCTGATCAGAAGCTTGATGTCGTTTTGCTGGGCAGGACGTTCGTTGGCCATGTAGTGCTCGCGCCACCGGCAGGGATAGGGAATAGAACCTAGCATTATACCAGCCCAGCGCCCCTCGGGCCCGGGCGGTGGTCCCGGGGTCAGGGTCTGAGCAGGAAGGTCACCGGACCATCGTTGATCAGGCTGACAACCATATGGGCGCCAAACTGACCGGTTTCCACCCCTGAAACGTGCTTTTGACGACAGATCTCCACCAATCTGTTGAATCCACGTTCAGCCTCGTCAGGCGGCGCGGCGGTACTGAAGCCCGGGCGCATCCCGCTGGCCGTGTCTGCCGCGAGGGTGAACTGGCTCACCAGCAGCAGGCCGCCCCCTGTCTCCCCCAGGGATCGGTTCATTTTCCCGCTCTCATCTGCAAACACACGGTAACCAAGCAGGCGTTCGGCCATCCGCCGGATCTGGGCGTCGCTATCACCCGGCTCCATGCCCACCAGGGCCAGCAGGCCCGGGCCGATCTGGCCGACCACGGCGTGGTCCACGCTGACGCTGGCCTGGGTAACGCGCTGGATGAGGACGAGCATGGCGAGGCTTTCCAGGATGAACAAGCGGCCTACCTTAGGGGTTAAGCGCCTGCACCGGCTAGACTTTGCCCCGATGAAACCGCAAACCACCGCCCGCCTGGCCTACCGCGCCGCCGCTTTGTTCACCCGCCTGCCCTGGTCCTGGCTGCGCGGCTTTGCCCATGGCCTGGCCGGGCTCTGGATCGCCCTGGACGCCCGCGAGAGCCGGGTGACCCGGCGCAACCTGGAGCTGGCCTACCCCGAGCTGTCGGCCGAGGACCGCGCCGCCCTGCACAAGGCGGTGCTGCGCTCGACCGCGCTGCAGGCGGTGGAAACCCTGCGCCTGTGGACCAGTCCGCGCGAACGGAACTTGGCCCTGCTCACCGAACGCCATGGCGAGGCGCTGTACGACGCGGCCCTGGCCAGCGGCAAGGGCGTGATCGTGGCCGCCCCGCACTACGGCAACTGGGAGCTGCTCAACCAGTGGCTGGCCTCGCGCGGGCCGATCGCCATCGTCTACAAGGCGCCGGATGAAGCGGTGGGCGATGAATTCCTGCAGCTGGTCCGGGGCGGCAGCAACGTGCAGCAGGTCCGGGCCGAAGGGCCAGCGGTGCGCCAGCTGTTCAAGGTGCTCAAGGACGGCGGCGCCACCGGCATCCTGCCGGACCAGCAACCCAAGGCCGGCGATGGCGTGTTCGCCCCGTTCTTCGGGGTGGAAGCGCTGACCATGACCCTGGTCAACCGGCTGGCCGAGCGCACCGGGGCCACGGTGCTGTACGGGTGGTGCGAACGCACCGGGCCGGGCATGCAGTTCGCCCTGCACATCACGCCGGCTGACGCCGCCGTGGCCGATCCTGACCCGCGCACGGCCGCCAGTGCGCTCAATGCCGGCATCGAGGCGATTGCCCGCCGCGATCCGGCCCAGTACCAGTGGACCTACAAGCGTTACACGCTGCGCCCGCCGCACAGCGACGAAGTGGACCCGTACGCCACCGACCGACATCCGCACTGAGCGCGACGCTGCGTCGCACCGGCCACGATTGAATCGGCGCCTTCCGACCCCACTGTGAAACCACGATGTCCCCCACGGCCCCTGCCATGTCCCCAGTTGCTTCTTCCCCGTTCGGCGATCCGGCCGCGATCCGCTGCGAGCGCGCGGTGGCCGAACTGCGTGCCGGCCGCCCGGTGGTGATCGACGACGGCCACGGCCAGCGCCTGGCTTTCATCGCCCTGGACAGCAGTACGCGCAGCAGCTACACCGCCTTTGCCGGGGTGGCCGCCGGGCAGCATTACCTGTTCCTGACCGCTACCCGTGCGCGGGTGCTGGGGGTGGCCGCCGAAGACGGCGCACGCGTCCCGCTGGCGGGGGTCGACTTTGATGCACTGCCCTCGCTGAGCTACCTGCGCGATGCCGAGCCGATGCCGGCCGGCTGGACCGCCGGGCAGGCCCTGGATGAGGGCGCGGTGGAAATCGCCCGGCTGGGCCTGCTGCTCCCGGCCATGGTCGGGGTACTGCTGGCCCCGGGCGATGCCCGCTTCGACAGCTGCGCGCAGGTATCTCTGTGCGACCTGGCCCAGGGCGCCGAGCAGGCCGCCCACGCCTATGAGCTGGTGGCACGCTCGCCGGTGCCGCTGCGCGAAGTGGGCATGACCGAATTTGCGGTGTTCCGCGGCGGCGTGGCCCAGCGCGACCAGGTGGCGATCATCGTGGGCAACCCCGATCTTGCCGGCGTGGTACCGGTGCGCGTGCATTCCTCGTGCCTGACCGGCGATCTGTTCGGCTCGCTCAAGTGCGACTGCGGCGACCAGCTGCGGCGCGGGCTGCGCAAGCTCAAGGAACTGGGCGGTGGGGTGCTGCTGTACCTGGACCAGGAAGGCCGCGGCACCGGCATTGCCGCCAAGATGCGCGCCTATGGCTACCAGCACGATGGGCTGGATACGATCGATGCCGATGCACAGCTGGGCTTCGGCGCCGACGAGCGCCGCTATGGCAGCGCGGTGGCGATGCTGCAGGGCCTGGGCGTACAGCGCGTACAGCTGCTCAGCAACAACCCGACCAAGGCCCAGCGCCTGCGCCATGCCGGGATCGAGGTGGTGGACTGTGTGCCGGTGACCGGCGACATCACCGCCGAGAACGAGCACTACCTGCGCACCAAGGCCGAACGCGCCGGCCACCTGCTGGATGTGGACGCGCTGATCCAGGCCGCGCAATAGCCCGCGCCAACCTGCTACCGTCTGCGCGACGGGCGCAGCCGACCTGATGTGGACGCCCGGCATGTTTCCTCCTGCCGAGCGCCTGCCTTGTCCGACCCGTCCCCTGCCCCGTTGCCGTCCCCGCCCCCCCTGCCCGACCAGGGCACGTGGCAGCCGCTGCCGCTGCGCGCGGCCACCATCGCCGGCGTGGCCGGTGCCATCACCGGTGCAATCTTCATCGGGGGCGTGCTCGGCACGCTGTGGGTGGTCTTCGACCTGCCGATGCGCTGGATCGCGGGACCGGCCATGCTGCTTCCCGGCGCGCTGATCGGCGGCGTCTTCGGCTTCCGCCGGCAGCGCCGCACGTGGTGGCGGCTGGATGCGCAGGGGCTGGGCGTGCGCCGTGACCTGATGTGGCAGCTGGAGACCCGGGTGCCGCTGTCGCGCGTGCAGCACCTGGACCTGCGCCGTGGCCCGATCGAACGCACCGCGCGGCTGTCCACCCTGGTGGTGCATACCGCCGGCAGCCGTTTCAGTGCGGTGTCGCTGGCCGGGCTGGACCAGGCCGATGCCGAGCACCTGCGCGATACGCTGGGGCGCCAGCTGGACCAGGACGACGACGCCCTGTGAGCACACCCCTGGCTGACGACGGCGCCCCCGACCAGCGCCTGCATCCATGGTCGTGGCTGTTCGTGCTGCTGATGCAGCTGCGCCAGTTCCTGCTGCCGCTGGTAGCGCTGGTGGTGTTCGGTGGCCGCGGCGACAGTGACCAGGAGGAGATGTGGTCGAACCTGGCCGCGCTGGTGGTGATCGTGGTGCTGGTGGCCGTTTCCATCCTGCAGTACCTCACCTTCCATTATCGGATCGGCCGCGATGCGATCAGCGTGCGCAGCGGGGTGATTTCACGCAACCGGCGCGAGATTCCCTTCGCACGCATCCACAACGTGGTGGTGCACCAGAATCCGTTGCACCGGCTGTTCGGCGTGGCCGAACTGCGCCTGGAATCGGCCGGCGGGAATCGGCCGGAAGCGGAAATGCGCGTGCTCAAGCTGGACCAGGCGCTGGCGCTGGAGCAGCTGGTGCGCCAGCGCGGGCAGCAGCAGGTGGCCAGCGGGGATACGACGGCGGTGCAAACCCCCGACGTCCCGGCCGAAGATGTCCTGCTGCAGCTGGGTACCGCCGATGTGGTGCGCGTCGGGCTGTTGTCCAATCGCGGCTGGGTGGTGGTGCTGGCCGCTATCGGTGCGTCGTACCAGCTGTTCCCGCGCGGCGCGGTCGACGACGCCATTGAACACGGTGGTCGCCAGGCGTTCGGCTATGCCAGCTCCCTGCACCCGGCCACCTGGGTCTGGGTCGTGGCGGCACTGGTAATGGTGATCGGCTTCTGGGCACTGCTGCGGGTGTTCTCCGTGGCAGTGGCGCTGCTGCGCTATCACGGCTTCCGGCTGACCGAACACGAGCGCCGCCTCACCGTGGCCAGCGGCCTGCTCACGCGTATGCGCACCAGTGTGGCGCGCCGGCGGATCCAGGCCTGGACGCTGCGCGAAACCGCGCTGCAGCGCTGGTTCGATCGCCGCCACCTGCGCATCGATATCGCCGCCGGTGTATCCACCGATGGCGAACGCCGCGACCTGCGCGAACTGGCGCCGCTGGCAACGCCCGAGGCCTGCAACACGCTGGTGCAGCACCTTCTGCCGCAGCTGCAGTGGCCACCGGCGCAGTGGCGGCCGGTGCCGCTGCGCGGCTGGTGGCGGTTGTGCCTGCCGGCGCTGGTGATCGTGCCGCTGCTGGCTGCCGGTGCCGTGTGGGAAGTGGGGCCGTGGGGCGCGCTGGTGCTGGCGTGGCTGCCGTGGTCGGCGCTGCGCGCACATCGCACCATGGCGCATATGGGCTGGCACCTGGATGCGCGTTACGTGGCCGTGCGCGGTGGCTGGTGGCAGCGCTGGTGGCGGTTTGCCGAGCTGGACAAGCTGCAGGCGCTGCGGCTGGGCCGCTCGCCGCTGGACCGGTGGCTGGGCACGTCCAGCGTATGGCTGGATACGGCGGGGGCAAGCGGCAGCATCGCGTTGTGCCTGCGGTATCTGCCGGAAGCCGAGGCGCGGGCGGTGTTTGAACAGCTCAGCGCCGCGCTCGGGGAACGTCGGCTTCGGTGGTGAGACCGGACGTGCATGGCTTGTTTACGTGCGCAGGGGCATGGCTTTGACACGCATGGCGTGTCACTACGAGCCTTGGTCGCTCGGGCGGCTTCGTTATCGCTTTGAGGGGCCCCAATAGCCCAGGTCCCTGCGGATCTGCAGGCCGCGTGTCCACGCGCCGAACGGCTTGCGCTTCAGGGTGCCCAACTCGCCTGCAAGGAAATCCTCGGTGGCGGCGATCACGCGCTCGCTGGAGCGGCCGTCTCGCCACGGGTGGATGTCGTCGGCGTAGCGGCGGATCTCCGCCATCAACGCCGGCTCCGGGTGCAGCGCGCGTGCCAGCATCGCCGGCAGCTGGGCCGGATCGTCGAAATCGATCATGTGCGGCTGCGGGACGCGGTTGCGGAAGGTCACCACCGGTTTGTGCTGCACCACGAACTCGGAGACGATCGAGGAGGTGTCCGATACCAGCACATCGGCGGCGCGCTGCGCGGCCATCACCTGTTCCGGTTCGATGAAGGCGGCGTTGGCGCCGGCCAGTGCGTGGTAGCGCGCAAACAACTCCGGCGGGCACTTGGGGTGCAGGGTGAGCAGCCAGTAGTGGCCGCCCCGTGCGATGTCCCCGGCGATCTGCTCGTAGAGGTGCGGGGCCGCGCTGAGGCGCTCGGTAAAGGTGGAGCCGAACAGGATCACCGGCCGCCCCTGCGCGGGCGCGCGCAGCGCCGCACTGGCGCCGCCGTCGTCCAGGAACAGCGGGTCGAGCTTGGGCCAGCCGGTCTCGGCTACCGCGAAGTGGCCCTCACGTGCGGCCAGCTCGCGGAACGGGGTGGTGGTGGCCGGGCCCTGGGTGCAGTACAGGTCGAACAGCCCGCGTACGCGGAAGTGGCCACGGGCGCTGTCGCGCTTCTGCACGTTGAAGCCATGGAAGACCTGCACCTTGGCCCCGGCAATGAACGGCGGCACCCAGTTGGCCGCGCTGAACACCGCGCGCGGGCGCAGCGCCAGCGCCTGCTGCAGGCCAACGTTGGGCACGCCTGGCAGGCTGGCCCCGGCCGCTCCGTCGGCAAACCACGCCGACACCGATTGACCGGAGGCGTGCAACGCCTGGGCCAACGGGGCGAGAATAGGCAACGCATAGCGTTCCGTCGCAAACAGCAGGTACTCGGCCATCATGTCCTCCACGACCGCTCCCGTTGAACGGCCTCGCATCTCGGCCTGCATTATCGCGTTCAATGAAGCCGACCGCATCGGTGACTGCCTGGCCTCGCTGGCCTTCTGCGATGAGGTCATCGTGGTGGACTCGTACTCCACCGATGCCACGGTGGCCATCGCCACGGCCGCCGGGGCGCGGGTGCTGCAACGCCCGTTCGACGGCTTCCGCAGCCAGAAGGCATTCTGCGTGGCGCAGGCCACGCACGACTGGGTGCTGTGCCTGGATGCCGACGAACGCATCAGCGACGACCTGCGCGCAGCGATCCTCGCCGCCCAGGCGGTGGGCTTCACCGGCCACCATGGCTATCGCTTTGCCCGGCTTTCCGAGTACTTCGGCAAGTTCCTGCGCCATGGCAATGCCTACCCGGACCGGGTGCTGCGGCTGTTCGACCGCCGCCACGGCGGCTGGCGCGGCAAGCGCGAGATCCACGAAGCAGCCAGTGTCGATGGCAGCGTGGGCACCCTGCGCGGCGACCTCATCCACTACCCCTACCGCTCACTGGAACAGCAGCTGGCCAAGACCCAGCGCTATGCACGGATGATGGCCGAGCACGAGTTCGCGCGCGGCAAGCGCGCCACGCTGGCCAAGCTGGTGCTCGCCCCGGCGTGGCGGTTCTGGCGGGGGCTGCTGCTGCGCGGCGGTTTCCGCGATGGCTGGCATGGCCTGGTGTATGCCTACGTGCGCGCCAACTACGTGCGGCAGAAGACCATCATGCTGTGGATGCTGCAGCACGGGCAGCCGGTCAGCGACCCGCCACGGGACGTTGGCGACACTCCCTGAACACGGGTATGTCAGACTTTGGGGGCGTATTACCGAAGGCCCCCATGAAGATCCTCTACACCAACTTCCACGCCGGTGATGGCGGTGGGCACACCACCTACCTGGCGTCGCTGGCGCGCGCACTGTCGCCGCGCCATCAGCTGTTCATGGCCGCACCCGGCGGCAGCCGGGTGCTGCGGGTAGTGCGCCAGGAGCGCATCGCCGAGCCGGTGGAGATCGCCTTCAGCAGCGGCCTGGCCACGCTGGGCCGGCAGTGGGCGGACCTGCGCACGCTGCGCGGGCTGATCGTCAAGCACGGGATCGACATCGTGCACGCCAACGGCGCGCGCGATCACCGCGTGGTGATGGAGGCGGTGGCGGGGTTGCCGAAGCGGCCCAAGCTGGTGTTCACCAAGCACAACAGCAAATCCAGCAACACCTTCGGCAATGCCGTGCGTGCGCGCTGGGGCACCGACCGGGTGATCGCCGTGTCCGAACACACCCGGCAGATGCTGCTGCACAGCCCGTACCGGCACTGCCCGATCGACGTGGTGCGCAACGGGGTGGACCTGCAGCGCTTTTCGCCGGTTGCGCCCGCCGATGGCGCGGCGCTGCGCGCGCGCTGGACGCTCGACCCGGATGCGCTGGTGCTGGTGAGCAACGCCGGCACCGATGGCCACAAGGGCTGGATCGACCTGGCCCGCGCCATCGCCACCCTGCCCGAACCGCTGCGCGGCAAGGTGCACATGGCCGTGGCCGGACGCGAGCCCGACCCGCTTCTGGTGGCGGAAGTGGAACAGCTTGGCGTGGCCGGGCAGGTGCATTTTGCCGGGCTGCTGGAAGACATCCGCCCGTTCGTGGCCAGCGGCGATGCGGGCTTCGTGCTGTCCTACGATGTGGAAACCATCTCGTTTGCCTGCCGCGAAATGATGGCGATGGGCAAGCCGGTGATGGTCAGCGATTACGCGGGTTTGCCTGAGAACATCACGCATGGGCACAACGGCTGGATCGTGCCGGTGCGTAACGTGGCAGCCATTGCCGCGCAGGTGGTGGCGCTGTATGAGCAGCGGCAGACATTGCCGGCCGTCGGCCAGGCCGCGCGCGCGCATGCGGTGGAAGCGTTCGGGTTGGAGACGTTCAGTGCGTTGACTGAAGCTAGTTATGCGGCGGCGTTGGCGGGAGCAGCCGACTAACAGTCGGCTCTACGCGTCGGCGCTACCGGTCGGTTGGGGTGCGCAGGCGCAGGGGGTCGGACAGGGCCAGGAAGAAGGCGATCCAGGTGGCGTAGAACGAGGCGGTGCGCATGTCGCGGAACATCATTTCGGTCAGGCCGAACACCGCAAAGCCCACGCAGATCATCAGGCCCGCACCGGCGAACAGGCGGGTGGGCCGGTCGGTCACGCCCAGCCGCAGGCGCCTGGCGAACACCCAGCCCGGCGCGATGTAGAGCAGTACCAGGCCCAACCCGCCCAGCACGCCGTAGGTGGCCAGGAAGTACAGCAGGTCGTTGTGGGTTTCGCCGAAGTCGCGCGCCACCGTCGGTGTGACCTGCTTGGCCTCGGCCAGCTTCGCCAGCTCCTCGCGGAAGCGGTCGCCGCCTCCCACGCCGAACAGCGGCTCGCTGCGGATCATATGGCCGGCCGCGCTCCACAGCTGCAGGCGGATGCATACCGAGGTATCGGAGAGGTGCGCCACCTGGCACTGGTCGAACTCGCTCACGCCAAGGTGGATGCGCTCACGCATCGAGGCATCGCTGGCCACGATGATGCCGGCCAGGCCCAGCAGCAGCGCAGCGGACAGGACCTTGAAGCGGTTCATGCGGCGACCCTGCACCAGCAGAGCGATGAACAGGAAGAACGGAATGGCCAGCAGGCCGCCACGGGTCTGCGTGGCCAGGAAGGCCCCGATACCGGCGATGCCGCTGACCAGCTTGAGTGCGAATTCGGTGCGGCGGAAGCGGGTGATGCGCAGGCCCAGCAACAGGAAGGCAATCACCGAGAACAACAGGGTCAGGTCGCCGTAGGTGACGGCGTTGAACTGGCGGGTCGCAGGGCGCGCACCGGTACTCAGCACCAGCCAGGCCACGTTGATCACGGCATACCAGATGCCGGCCAGCAGGCCGAACGCGGCATGGACCAGCACAGGGCGTGGCACGCGCAACGCGGCGGCGAGAATCAGGCCCACGGTGAGGAAACGCACCGCCTTTTCGGTTTCCGATCCCTTCCAGATGCCATGCACGGCAAGGCTGGTCAGCACGCCCAGCAGCATCACGCCCATGCCTGCCACCATCCACAGGTACTCGCGGCGATTGTCGCACCAGACGGTGCCGACCGCAGGGCGACGCACCCAGGCCAGCACGATGAAGCTGAGCAGCACCAGCCCGTAATAGCCCGCGCTGCCGCCGTCCATCGTGGACATCAGCAGTACCGGCGACAGGCCAAGCGCGATCGTGAACACCCAGGCCAGGACAGGGTGGACGCCGGCGGTACGGGGAAGCGCGTTGTTCACGTTCAATGCGACTCGGGCGGAGCGGGCGGCATTGTCGCTGATCGGTCGGGAATGATCCATGAGCGCAGGGTCAGTCCTCGCCCTCTTCCTTGCCCTGCTCGCGGCGTATCCGCGCCAGGTCCACGGCACTGGGCTGGCAGGGCCCTGCGAACGCACGCGCCGGTACCAGCCACCAGCCCCGCCGATTGGCCACCCCTACGCGCTCGGCCTGGGCCCGGTCCACGCAGGCGAGCAGTGCGGCCTGCTGCACGAGCAGCCAGCGCCGCTCGGGCGCCTGAGCCTGCCATGCCCGGCCGTCCTGCAGCTGCAGGTACCAGCGCCGCTTGAAGCCGAAGGTGCGCACCGGCCGGTCGGACATGAGCAGGTTCTGTTCCTTCCAGCCCACCAGGCCCAGCTCGGCATCCGGGCCGATGCGCTGGCCCACCTGGTACATCAATCCGCGCGCCGAACTTGAATCGTTGAACAGCGGGTAGCCCACCAGCCCGTAGGCCACCCATGCCATGGCCAGGATCGACACCACCGCCAGGTGGAAACGACGCGCACCGCTGAACACCAGGCTGACCACGCCCCAGCTCCCCAGTGCGATGCCGACCCAGCCCAGCGCGGCGGTCACCGAGGTGTCGATGCCCCGCTCAAGGATGAGCTTGCGCTCGAAGCTGGGCTCACCGCCGAGCATGGGCACGCCGATCCCCAGCAGCGCGACGGTAAGCAGGAGCGCGAAGCCGCCCAGCACCCATTGCACGTCGCGCCGCCGCAGCAGGCCCGGCAGCAGCGGTGCCAGCGCCAGGCAGAACATCGGCAGCGCCGGCAGGATGTAGACGTCGCGCTTGCCGTGCGGAATGGAGAAGAACAGCACGATCAGCAGCCACCAGCCCAGCAGCAGCAGGTAGCGCGGGTCGCGCCGGCGCAGGCGTCGCCACCAGGCGGGAATCGCCCATGGCACCAGCAGGAACGCGGGGATCCACATCGAGGGCATGGTGGCCAGGAAGTACCACCACGGCTGGTGGTGGTCCCAGGACTGCGCATAGCGCTTGGCCGTCTGCCGGAACAGGATGTCGTTCATGTACGCACGGTATTCGGCCGAGCCGCTGCCGGTGGCGGCCAGCACCATCGGCACCAGCCACAGCGCAATGGCGGCCAGGAAGGCCAACGGCCCCACCCAGAACCGCCAGTTGCGCAGGTCGAGCCGGACGCGCGGCCAGCCCATGGCGACGGCGGCCAGCGCCGGCACCAGCATGAACAGCGCCAGCACGCCCACGCCCTTGGTGATCACCCCCAGGCCGGCGGCGAACCAGCCCAGCCACCACCAGCGCCAGGCCGGCCCGCACAGCAGGTGGCGCAGCAGGCCGTAGTTGGCCAGGGTGATGAAGAACACCACGAGGGGGTCGATCTGGGCCTTCTTTGCCTGGAAGGTGAAGTGCACCGCGAACAGCAGCGCCCAGGCGGCGTACAGGCCCACCTTGCGGGTCCACAACCGGCGACCCAGGTCATACACGCAGGCCAGCGTGCCCAGCGACGCCAGCAGGGTGGGCAGCAGGAACGCCACCCGCCAGTCGCGCAGCACGGTATAGAGCGCGGCCTGCAGCCACATCAGCATCGGCGGCTTGTCCGAGTACAGCTCGGTACCGCGGTGCGGGAACAACCAGTCCCCGCTCAGCACCATCTGCTTGGCCACCAACGCAAAGCGGGGTTCGTCCGATGGCCAGGGATCGCGCATGCCCAGCCCTGCCCCGATTACCAGCAGGGCCATCAGCGCAAGCAACCAGAATTCCCGGGATTCGCGTGTTTTCAGCATGGGCGCGATTCTAACGGTGCAGGGTTACCCTTTCTTTAGCAGACGTGCATAGAAGAAGCCGTCAGCACCCTGTTCCCCCGGCAGGCGCTGGCGCCCGGCCCAGGAGTCATGACCGTAAGCGTCACCCAGTGGCAGGAAACCCGCGCCGCGGGTGCGCTGCAGGAAGGCCTCGATCTGGAACTGGTTTTCCTCGCGCAGGATCGAGCATGTCGCATACAACAAGGTGCCGCCCGGGGCGAGCATGCCGAAGCAGGCATCGAGCAGGCGCGCCTGCAACGCCACCAGCGCCGGAATATCGGTAGCGCGGCGGTGCAGCAGCACGTCCGGCTGGCGGCGGATGATGCCGGTGGCCGAACACGGGGCGTCCAGCAGAATCACGTCGAACGGCTGCCCGTCCCACCATCTGGCTGGATCGGTGGCATCGGCTGCCCGCACCTGGGCGTGTTCGCCCACGCCGGTGCGCGCAAAGGTCTCACTGATGCGCTTGAGCCGGCGCGCATCGATATCCAGCGCCAGCAGGCGCAGGCTGGGGTCGCGCTCGAGCAGGTGCGCGGATTTGCCGCCCGGGGCCGCGCAGGCATCGAGCACGCGCGCGCCGGTGGGCACGGCCAGCGCATCGGCCACCTGCTGGGCGGACAGGTCCTGCACCGACAGGGCACCGTCGGCGAAGCCGGGCAGCCCCGACACCGCCACTGGTACCGGCAGCCGGATCGCATCGGCGCCCACTTCGCTGGCCTCGGCGGCAATGCCCGCCGCCTCCAGCCGTTCAAGCATCGCCGCGCGACTGCCGCGCTGGCGGTTGACCCGCAGCCACAACGGCGCCGGCTGCAGGCTGGCACTGAAGACAGCGTCAGCCTGCTCTGGCCAGTCCTGTTCGATCTGCTCGGCCATCCACTGCGGGAAGGCCTCACGCGCCGGCAGCGCCGGAATGCCATCGCGCTGGGCGCGGCGCAGCAAGGCGTTGACCATCCCGGCCTGGCGCTCCTTGCCCAGCGCGCGGGCGGCGTCGACCGTGGCCGAAAGTGCGGCATGCGCCGGCAGGTCGAGCGCATCGAGCTGGGCAAAGCCGACCAGCAGCAGCGCGCGCAGCTCGTCCTCGCGCACATTCAGCGGGCGCTGCATCCATTTCGCCAGGGCGGCGTCATAGGCGGTGCGCCGGCGCAGCACGGCAAAGCACAGCGCTTCGAGCAGGGCGCGGTCGCGGCTGTCGTCCAGCGTAGGCAGCGCGGTGGCCAGTTCGGCCTTGAGCGAGCGCCCACGGCCGATCACCTGGGCCAGCACGCGGGCGGCGAGCACGCGGGTGGGTACGCCCGGGGCCAGGCCGGACAGCGCGGGGGACGGTTTGTTCTGACGGGGCTGGGCCATCTCAGGTTCCCACGGCCAGGTCGCGGCGGGCATTGAGGTAGTCGGCCGCCGTAATGGCCTTGCCGCCCTCGCGCTGCAGCACGCGCAGGCGCAGCGCGCCCTGGCCACAGGCGATATCGATGCCGTCGCGGCCGGCCGCCAGCAGGGTGCCCGGGGCCTTGTCCTGGTTGTCGGCCAGCGCCACCGCGCCGTGGATGCGCACGCGCTCGCCGGCCAGCTGGGCTTCGGCAATCGGCCACGGGTTGAAGGCGCGCACGGTGCGCTCCAGCACCTGCGCATCCTGCGACCAGTGCAGCCGCGCTTCGGCCTTGTCCAGCTTGTGCGCGTAGGTCACCCCCTGTTCCGCCTGCGGCTGGGCGATCGGCTTGAGGCCGGCGCGCAGCAGGCCCAGGCCGTCGGCCAGCACCTGCGCGCCAAGTTCGGCCAGCCGGTCGTGCAGCGAGCCGCCCAGTTCACCGGCCTGGATCGGGGTGTGCTGGCGCAGCAGCACCGGGCCGGTGTCCAGCCCGGCTTCCATCTGCATCAGGCACACGCCGGTGTCGGCATCGCCGGCCTGGATGGCGCGCTGGATGGGCGCGGCGCCGCGCCAGCGCGGCAGCAGCGAGGCATGCACGTTCCAGCAGCCGTAGGTCGGGATGGCCAGCACCGCCTTGGGCAGGATCAGCCCGTAGGCCACCACCACCATCAGGTCCGGCTGCAGGTCGCGCAGCTGCTGCTGGGCCTGTTCGGTCTTGAGCGATTCGGGCTGGAACACCGGGATGCCTCGGGCGATCGCTTCCAGCTTCACCGGCGAGGGCATCAGCCCGCGGCCACGGCCGGCCGGGCGGTCCGGCTGGGTGTACACGCCCACCACCTCCTGGTGGCGCGCGGCGGCACGCAGCGAGGCGACGGCGAACTCAGGCGTTCCGGCAAAGACGATCTTCATGGCGTTCCCACTTGCAGAAAGAAAAACGGCGCCGGGGCACGGCGCCGAACAACCGGTCAGGCGGCGTGGCCAGGTCAGGCAACGTGCTTGCGCGACTTGGCCAGCTTCTTGCGGACCATCTCGCGCTTGAGCGGAGACAGGTAATCAATGAACAGCTTGCCGTCCAGGTGGTCCATCTCATGCTGCACGCACACCGCCAGCAGGCCGTCGGTGGTCAGCTCCTGGGCCACGCCCTGGCGGTCCAGGAAGCGCACGCTGATGGTGTCGGCGCGGGTCACGTCGGCAAAGATGCCGGGCACCGACAGACAGCCTTCCTGGTAGACCTGGCCGCCTTCGCTGGCCACGATCTCCGGGTTGATGAACACCCGCGGGGTGTCCTTCTCTTCGCTGACGTCGATGACCATGAAGCGCTTGTGGACGTCGACCTGGGAGGCCGCCAGGCCAATGCCCGGGGCGTCGTACATGGTCTGGAACATGTTGTCGATCAGTTCCTGGAAGGCCGGGGTGGTCACTTCGGCGGCGTCGATCAGCGCCGCCTTGGTGCGCAGGCGCGGGTCCGGGAACTCGAGAATGGGCAGGATGGCCATGGCAAATACCGTTTGGGGGCGCCCTTAAAGCGGCGTACGTCGCAATTCTATCGCCAACGCTTGCCTTGCGCCCCGGTTTCTGGACTATAGTGCTCGAACCTGTTGGGGAATCAGGCACCACACCTATGTTTGAAAGAACTCGTACGGTCGTCGCCGTCGCGATGCTGACCGTCGCTACCTATGCTACCGCCGTTGAAGTGAATGGCGGGCACCCGGAAACCTACGTCGTCCAGAAGGGCGATACCTTGTGGGACATTTCCGCGCGCTTCCTTAAAAAGCCGTGGTTGTGGCCGGAAATCTGGCAGGCCAACCCGCAGGTCAAGAACCCGCACCTCATCTATCCAGGTGACGTGCTGAGCCTGGCCTACCTGGACCGTGTCGTGGCCCAGCCCGGCCCGCGCCAGGAAGCGCCGATCAATGCGATCCCGCTCAGCCAGGTCGAACCCTTCCTGAAGCAGCTCAGCGTGGTGGACGAGATCGACTCGCTGCCCTACGTGGTGGCCCTGGAAGACAACCGCCTGCGCGCCACCACCGGCCAGACCGCCTACGTGCGGGGGCTGGAAGGGGCACAGGTGGGCCAGCGCTGGGCCGTGGTCCGACCGACCGTGCGCTACTCGCTGCCCAAGCCGACCGAGGACCTGACCGCCAACGGGGATGTCACTCCGGGCAGCGGCAACCTGTGGAAGAACTTCGTGGCCGCGCCGAGCAAGCGCAACGAGATGCTGGGCTACGAGCTGTCCCAGCTGAACGTGGGCACGGTGGTCAAGGTGCCGGACGACAAGTCGGACGTGACCTCCATCGCGCTGCAGGGCCGGACCGACGGGCGTGAAGTGCGCGCCGGCGACCGCCTGGTGCCGGTGGAAGCCACCCCGTATGACCTGCAGTTCTTCCCGCACGCCCCCGCCGCCCAGACCGAAGGCCTGGACGTTCGCGTGCTGGCGGTGACGGACATGTACCTGGCCGGCGGCCCGCGCGACGTCATCGCGATCTCGGCTGGCAGCGCCAACGGCATCGACAACGGGACCGTGGTCTCGCTGTGGCGCCAAGGGCGGCATGTGGCGCATCGCATGAAGTACCCGGGCTCCTCGCGCATGGACGACTCGCTCACCGATGGTGCCGGCCGGGTGTCCCTGCCGGATGAGTACGCCGCCCACGCGATGGTGTTCCGCACCTTCGACAAGGTCAGCTATGCGCTGGTGATGCAGGGCGTGAAGCCGGTCCTGGTCGGCTATTCGGCCAAGCACCCCGACGCGCAATAACCGCGGGAAAACCTGACGCAACAACACGACGGCGCCCCAGGGCGCCGTCGTCGTATGCGGGCTAGCCTGAGCCGATGCCCGATGACCTGCCCTGCTCTATCGAGGCGCTGCTGCGCCTGGTCCTCGCCGGTGGCGCCCCGGCACCCCGCCGCGCCCTGCTGGCCCGTTTCGCTGATCCCGCCCAGGCCCTGCGTGCCGGCCCTGCCGCATGGCGCGCCGCCGGTTGCAGCCCGCACCAGCGGGCACTGCTGGCGCTGCCCGACCGCGACGCGCTCGCTCGCGGCCTGCATTGGCTGTCGCAACCCGGCCGGCACCTGCTGTCGATCGAAACCGACGACTATCCCACCCTGCTGCGCCCGCTGGATCCGGCGCCGCTGGCGCTGTTCGTGCACGGCGACCCGGCCACACTCTGGCACCCCGCGGTGGCCGTGGTCGGCAGCCGCACCCCATCGCCCACGGGTGCCGAGCTGGCCGCCGAGTTCGCCGGCGCCCTGGCCCGCAGTGGCCTGGGCGTGGTCAGCGGGCTGGCCGCCGGGGTCGATGCGCGGGCCCACCAGGCCGCCCTGGACGTACCCGGCGGGCGCACCGTGGCCGTGGTGGCCACCGGCCTGGACCTGACCTACCCGCCCCGGCACGAAGCGCTGCAGGCACGCATCGCCGAGCGCGGCGCCGTGGTCAGCGAGTATCCGCCCGGCACCGTGGCGCGCCCGGGGCAGTTCCCGGCCCGCAACCGGATCGTGGCCGGGCTGACCCTGGGCACCCTGGTGATCGAGGCGGCCGCCCGCTCCGGGGCCCTGATCACCGCGCGCCTGGCCGCGGAGATCGGCCGTGAGGTATTCGCGCTGCCCGGCTCGGTGCGCAACCCGCGCGCCCGAGGCTGCCACCGGCTGATCCGTGATGGCGCCCAGCTGGTGGAAACCCCGGCCGAAGTCGTCGCCGGGCTGACCGGGGCGGCCGCCAGCCTGGGGCAGGCCTTGCGTTGGCGCCTGGACGCCCCCACTGAACAGGCACGGTCGGCGCATGCCAGCGCTTCCCCCTTCCCCCTCCCCGACTACCAGCGCTTGTGGAACGCGCTGGATGAAAACCCAACGGGTATGGATTCATTGATCCAGCGCAGCGGATTGACGGCGGACCAGCTGTCGGCCATGCTGCTGATCATGGAACTGGATGGAAAGGTGGTCGCCAACCATGGCCGCTACTGTCGAAAACCCTAGTTTCTTCACCTCCACAGCGTCGTTGACGCAGGCCGAGGGGCAATGAAAGAGAGCATTCTGGATGTCCTGCTGTACCTGTTCGAACACTATTTCAGCGAAGACGCGGACCTCATCCGCGACCGCGATTCCCTCCAGAACGGTCTGATACAGGCCGGCTTCAGCCCCACCGAAATCAACAAAGCCTTCGATTGGCTGGACGCCCTGGCCGAGCAGCGCCCGGCCGTGACCCTGGCCCGCGTCGACGGCCCCGTGCGCATTTTCCATGGCCCGGAGCTGGACAAGCTCGACGTGGAAGGCCGAGGCTTCCTGATGTTCCTGGAACAGCACGGCATCCTGGATGCCAACCAGCGCGAGCTGGTGCTGGACCGCGCCATGGCCCTGGACCAGGACGAACTGGACCTGGACGACCTCAAATGGGTGGTGCTGATGGTGCTGTTCAACCAGCCCGGCGCCGAGGCAGCCTATGCCTGGATGGAAACCCAGATGTTCGTCGACGAACCGGAACCCCTTCACTGACCGTACACTGGGTGCTTCGCGCATTCAGGGGAATGGAAAGTGAGCCAGTGGTTCTATGCAGAAGGGAATCGTCAGCAGCGGGGTCCGCTGACATCTGAAGAGTTGATCGCGCTGTACCAGTCCAGCCGCATTGCGCTGGATACCCTGGTATGGCGCGACGGGCTTGCCCAATGGCAGCCCCTGCGCAGTGTCGCCGACGAGATCGGCCTGGTGATCGCACCGCCGCCGGCGGTGGAGCCGCCGCTTCCGCTGGACGGCCCGCAGTTGGAGCCGGTCGTGCCCAGCCCGCCGAGGATTCCCGGGTTCGACACGCCTGCGCCGCGCGCCACCGGACCCGGACCCGGAGCGGCCGCGCCCGCCTATGCCTCGGCGCCGGGTTACCCGCGCGCCGCGCCGCCGCCGAAGAAGACCTCCGGGTGCCTGATCATCGGGCTGGTGGTGGGCCTGGTGTTCCTGGTGGTCATCGCCATCCTCGCCGCGATCGCGCTTCCTGCCTACAGCGATTACCAGCACCGTGCCCGCGTGGCCAATGCGGTGGGCATCGTGTCGCAGCTGAAGAACCAGGTGACCGAGTTCGCCATGAGCACCGACCGCTGCCCGGTCAACGGCGATGATGGCTTCCAGAGCCCGACCTCGTACGCCGGCGACTACGTGGGTGCGGTGCGCATCGGCCGCATCGGCGAAGACAAGTGCGGCATCGAAATGGAATTTGCCGTGCCGGGCAAGCGCGCACTCGATGGCAAAATGTTGTGGTTCGAATACGACATGCAGAGCCAGGAGTGGACCTGCAGCAGCGATCTCGACACCAAGTATCTGCCCGCGCAGTGCCGCGGTTGAGCAGCACTTCAATTATGGATGAGAGGGGAAGCACGCAATGACTGAGTGGTATTACGCAGACGGCCAGGACCGCCAGGGTCCGTTGCTGGTCGAAGACCTGCGCCAGCGCTTCCAGCGCGGTGAAATCAGCCTCACGACGCTGGTATGGCGCGAAGGCTACCCGCAGTGGAAGCCGGTGTCCGAAGCGGTCGAGGAGCTGCAGCTGCAGAACCTGACCAGCGCCACGAGCAACCTGGGCAGCGGCTTCGACCTGCGCGGGGATTACACCGCCATCGACAACGGCACCGCACCACTGCCCGGCACCGGCGGCGGCACCTATTCGCCGTATACCGCACCGGCCGCCACCGGCGGCTACGGCGCGGCCGTGGTGGGCGGTGGCGAGGTGGTCTACGCCGGCTTCTGGAAGCGATACGCGGCGTACTTCCTGGACTCGATCGTGGTGGGCATCATCAACGTCCCGGTCAGCGTGGTGTTCAACCTGATCGGCGCGTCCAGCGGCAACGAAAGCCTGGCCCTGGCGATGAGCCTGGTGGCCATGCTGAGCGGTTTCGCCATCGGCATCGGCTACTACGCAGGCTTCCACGCCTCGCGCGGCGGCGCCACCCTGGGCAAGATGGCCGTGGGCATCAAGGTGGTGCGCAGCGACGGCGAGCGGATCACCTTCCTGCGCGGCGTGGGCCGCTACTTCGGTTTCATCCTGAGCAGCCTGACCCTTTTCATCGGCTTCATCATGGCCGCCTTCACCGAGCGCAAGCAGGCACTGCACGACATGCTGTGCGACACGCTGGTGGTGGACAAGTGGGCCTTCACCGAGAACGCCGAGTTCCAGGAACGCGGCCTGGGCACGGTCACCATCGTGATCCTGGTCATCAGCGGCATCCTGACGGTGGCCATGATCGGCCTGTTGATCCTCGGTTTCGGGGCCATTGCCGCGTCCATGTCCTGACCGGCCCTCACACCCGGCCGCTTGACACAGGCGGCTCCGGCGTGATTCCTCTAGCAGGCGCAAAACCTGAACGCCCGGCGCATACCCGGGCGTTCAGCGTATGGAATTCGACGGCTGCCCTTCACTAATGCGGCCATTTGCTCCACCCTAGCGCCCTCCCCCGGGCTGCTGCCCACAGAAATCAACGACATGCCCAAGCACCTGCTCATCGTCGAATCGCCCGCCAAGGCCAAGACGATCAACAAATACCTCGGCAAGGACTTCACCGTCCTGGCCTCGTATGGGCATGTGCGCGACCTGGTCCCCAAGGAAGGTGCGGTCGACCCCGACAACAACTTCGCGATGCGCTATGACCTGATCGAGAAGAACGAGAAGCACGTCGATGCGATCGCCAAGGCCGCCAAGGGCGCCGACGACATCTTCCTGGCCACCGACCCGGATCGCGAGGGTGAAGCGATCAGCTGGCACATCGCCGAGATCCTGAAGGAGCGCGGGCTGGTCAAGGACAAGCCGATGCAGCGGGTGGTCTTCACCGAGATCACCCCGCGCGCGATCAAGGAGGCCATGAGCCAGCCGCGCGCCATCGCCAGCGACCTGGTCGATGCCCAGCAGGCGCGCCGCGCGCTGGATTACCTGGTCGGCTTCAACCTGTCCCCGGTGCTGTGGCGCAAGGTCCAGCGCGGCCTGTCCGCCGGCCGCGTGCAGAGCCCGGCGCTGCGCATGATCGTCGAGCGCGAGGAGGAAATCGAAGCCTTCATCGCCCGCGAATACTGGAGCATCGATGCTGCCTGCGCGCACCCCTCGCAGCCGTTCAATGCCCGCCTGATCAAGCTGGACGGCCAGAAGTTCGAGCAGTTCACCGTGACCGACGGCGACACCGCCGAGGCCGCGCGCCTGCGCATCCAGCAGGCCGCCCAGGGCAACCTGCACGTCACCGACGTGGCCAGCAAGGAGCGCAAGCGCCGCCCGGCCGCCCCGTTCACCACCTCCACGCTGCAGCAGGAAGCCTCGCGCAAGCTGGGCTTCACCACCCGCAAGACCATGCAGGTGGCGCAGAAGCTGTACGAAGGCGTGGCGATCGGCGACGAAGGCACCGTAGGCCTGATTTCGTACATGCGTACCGACTCGGTCAACCTGTCCCAGGACGCGCTGGCCGAGATCCGCGACGTGATCGCCCGCGATTACGGCATTGCCGCCCTGCCGGACAAGCCCAACACCTACCAGACCAAGTCCAAGAACGCCCAGGAAGCGCATGAAGCGGTGCGCCCGACGGCCGCGCTGCGCACCCCGGCGTCGGTGGCGCGCTACCTCACCGACGACGAGCGCAAGCTGTACGAGCTGATCTGGAAGCGTGCGGTGGCCAGCCAGATGATTCCGGCCACGCTCAACACCGTCAGCGTGGACCTGTCGGCCGGCAGCGAACACGTGTTCCGCGCCAGCGGCACCACCGTGGTGGTGCCCGGCTTCCTGGCCGTGTACGAGGAAGGCAAGGACAACAAGAGCGCCGAGGACGACGACGAAGGCCGCAAGCTGCCGGCGATGAAGCCCGGCGACCGCGTGCCGCTGGAGCGCATCCTGGCCGAACAGCACTTCACCCAGCCGCCGCCGCGCTTCACCGAAGCGGCGCTGGTCAAGGCGCTGGAAGAGTATGGCATCGGCCGTCCGTCGACCTATTCGTCGATCATCCAGACCCTGCTGTTCCGCAAGTACGTGGAAATGGAAGGCCGCAGCTTCCGCCCGTCCGACGTGGGCCGTGCGGTCTCCAAGTTCCTCTCCAGCCACTTCACCCAGTACGTGGACTACGACTTCACCGCCAAGCTCGAAGACGAGCTCGATGCGGTGTCGCGCGGCGAAGAAGACTGGATTCCGTTGATGGCCCGCTTCTGGGAACCCTTCAACCAGCTGGTGGAAGAGAAGAAGGAATCGGTCGACCGCGCCGAGGCCAGTGGCGCGCGCGAGCTCGGCACCGACCCCAAGACCGGCAAGCCGGTCAGCGTGCGGCTGGGCCGCTTCGGGCCGTACGCGGCTATTGGCAGCACCGCCGAGGACGCCGAGGACAAGCCCAAGTTCGCCTCGCTGCGCCCGGGCCAGTCGATGCACACCATCAATCTGGAAGACGCGCTGGAGCTGTTCCTGATGCCGCGCGCGCTGGGTGAGGACAAGGGCGAGGACGTCAGCGTGGGCATCGGCCGCTTCGGCCCGTTCGCCAAGCGTGGCAGCACCTACGCTTCGCTGAAGAAGGAAGATGACCCCTACACCATCGATCTGGCCCGCGCGGTGTTCCTGATCGAAGAGAAGGAAGAGATCGCCCGCAACCGCATCATCAAGGAATTCGACGGCAGCGAGATCCAGGTATTGAACGGCCGTTTCGGCCCGTACCTGAGCGACGGCAAGATGAACGGCAAGATCCCGAAGGATCGCGAGCCGGCCTCGCTGACCCTGGCCGAAGTGCAGCAGCTGATGGAAGAAACCGGCAAGCCGGTGCGCAAGGGCTTCGGAAAAAAGGCCGCCAAGAAGGTCGTGGCCAAGAAGGCCCCGGCAAAGAAGGCGGCAGTGAAGAAGGAGCCGGCGGCGAAGAAGGCCGCCGTCAAGAAGGCCCCTGCCAAGAAGGCACCTGCGAAGAAGGCGGCGACCAAGAAGGCCGCCACGAAGAAGGCCGCAGCAAAGAAGGCAGTAAAGAAGGCCTGACCCCGGTAGCGCCCGACCGTTGGTCGGGCGACAACACGCCGCACTGGAACGGTCGTCACCATGAATGAACTCACCGTCGACTCTGCCTCTCCCGCGCTGCGCGCCGGCGGCGTGATCGCCTACCCCACCGAAGCGGTGTGGGGACTGGGCTGCGACCCGGCCAACGAAGCGGCCGTGCTGAAGCTGCTGCAACTCAAGCAGCGGCCGGTCGAGAAGGGCATGATCCTGGTCGCTGCCGACCTGGCCCAGCTGGAAGGCTGGGTGCGGATCGACGCGCTGCCTGCCGAGCGCAGGGACGAGGTACTGGCCAGCTGGCCCGGCGCCAACACCTGGATCCTGCCCGCCGGGCCTCGGGCGCCACGCTGGATCACAGGGGAACACACCGGCATTGCCGTGCGGGTCAGCGCCCACCCGCTGGTGGCGGCGTTGTGCCGCGCATGGGGCGGGCCGATGGTGTCCACCAGCGCCAACCTGGCCGGCCAGCCGCCGGCGCGCAGCCGTGCGGGACTGGACCCGAACCTGCTGCGCGACCTGGACGGCCTGGTTGACGGCGCCACCGGTGGCCTGGACCAGCCCACCCCGATCCGCGACGCCCTCACCGGCCACGTCCTGCGCACCTGAGCCGCATGGCGTTCTTTGCGCCTGCACAGGCAAGGCCGCACACTGCGGCCATGCGCCCACACCCTGCCCTCCCGCTCTACCTGTTGCTGCTGTGCAGCGCCCCGCTGGCGGCGCAGGACAGCAGCGTGCGTGTCTACCGCTGCGTAGGCAGCAACGGGGCGGTATCGCTGCAGGACGCCCCTTGCCGCGACGGCCGCCAGGAAGTGCGCGAGATGCAGCGCCCGCGCGATCCGGCGCCGCGCGTGGTGCGCAGCGACCGTGACCCCGCCACGCCGGCACCGGCAGCACCCGAGCGCGAGGTGCGCTATGTGCAGGTACAGCCGCCGCAGCCGATGTACGAATGCATCCGCGACGACGGCAGCCGGTATACCAGCGAAACCAGCGAGGGCAATCCGCGCTGGGTGCCGGTGTGGACCAGCGCCTGGATCCCAGGACGCCGGCCCGGTGGCATCCATCCCGGCCCTGGCCCTGGCCCGGGACCGGGGCCGGGACCACGCCCATTGCCCCCGATCGCCCCGATGGGCAGCGGCTCGGTCAGCTCCAGTGGCGGCTCGCTGACCGTTTCCGGCGGCGGCTCACGGGTTGGCGGCAGCCTCTCCGTCGGCAGCGGCAGTACCCAGTGGCACAGCGAAGGGTCGGCGTACCCGGGCACCTACCAGGACGTGGTGGTTCCGGCCGGCAACGTGCTGGTGCGCGACCAGTGCCACCCGTTGCCCGCCAGCGAAGTGTGTTCGATCCTGCGTGACCGCCGCTGGGAGCTGGTGCGGCGCTACAACAGCGCGCTGCAGGGCGAGCGCGATGCGATCAGCCGCGAGCAGCGTGGCGTGGATGCGCGCCTTGACCGGGATTGCCGGTAGGGCGCGGCAACCGGCGCGTTGTATCCTGCGCCGATGAAACCGTATTGGCTCCTGTTGCTGCTGTGCGTGGCGTCGTCGGCGGTGGCCGATGAGCCGATCGTGTTCCGCTGCACCGATGCGGACGACAACGTGACCGTGCAAGGCAAGCCCTGCCCGGCCGGCAGCCACCAGGTGATCCAGCGCATGAATGCCGCGCCATCGCGCGCGGAGGTGTCCGTGTCGACCCAGGCGACGCCCCCGCCTGCCGCGCCGACGGTCCAGCCGTTGTCACCCGCACCGATGCCGCCGCAGGTACCCGGCAAGGCGCAGCCGATGGAGCGCATGATTTCAGAGGCGTACGAAGTGCCACGGGGCACCGCGATCCTGGACAGTGCGAACCTGCCCAAGCCCGGCGACGAGCTGCCCGGCGACGGCCCGGCAAAACCGCCTCTGCCGGAGATCTACCAGTGCCAGGGCCAGGACGGCGGACGCTACCTGCATGAGCTTGAACCGGCACCGCCGACCTGCGTGCTGCTGTCGGTCACTGCGCTGGGCGGCAACACGCCGGTCAACGCCGCCAGCTGCGAAGTGGTCCGCGATACCTGCGAGCCGCTGGCTGAAGACCAGCGCTGCAATGCGTGGCAGCAGCGCTTCCGCGATGCGCGTGGGCGGGAACGCTTCGCCTCGCCCGGCACCGCAGCCGCCGCTACCGCCGAGCGCGAGCGCCTGCAGGGCGTGCTGTCGGAAAGCAACTGCGCGGTACCCCGGTAGGTACCGACCGTTGGCCGGTACGCCTCAGAACCCGTAGCGCAGGAATCCGCCGTCCACGGCAATGCATTCGCCGGTGACATAGCTGGCCGCAGGCAGGCACAGGAACCCGACGGCGGCGGCTACTTCCTCAGGCTCGCCGATGCGCCGCATCGGTGTGCGATCAATCACCTGTTCGTAGTAATCCGGGTCCGACAGCGGGCCGGAGGTGCGCCGGGTGCGGATGTACCAGGGCGCCACCGCGTTGACCCGGATGCCGTCTTCGGCCCACTCCACCGCCAGGTTGCGCGTCATCTGGTGCATCGCCGCCTTGGTCATCCCATACACCGCGCCACTGCGCACATGGGTGAGTCCGGAGACACTGCCGACATTGACGATGGCCGAGGCGGCGTGGCGGGCCAGCAACGGGTGCGCATAACGCGACAGTTCGAACGCCGAAAACAGGTTCGTCTCGAAGATGCCGCGCCACTCGTCTTCGGTGTATTCGGTGGCCGGCTTGGTGATGTTGCCGCCGGCGTTGTTGATCAGCAGGTGCAGTCCGTCGCTGTGGTCTTCCACCCAGTCCAGGATCTCGCGACGATCCTCGTCGTCGGAAACGTCGGCGGACAGGCCGTGGATCTCACGATCCGGATAGGCATCGGCCAGCTCATCGCGGGCCATTTCCAATGCGTCCGCGTCGCGCCCCACGATCAGCAGGTCGGCGCCGAATCCCAGCAGCTCGCGCGCGATCGCCAGGCCGATACCGGCGCTGGCGCCGGTGATCAATGCGGTCTGTCCATCCAGTCGCCAACGATGCGCACTCACCTGCTTCTCCTGCCTTGGGGCACTGCAGGATAGCCCGCATGCCGGTGCGGCGCACCCCATCACACACGGGCCGGCAAAGCGGTGCGAAACTGCGCGTCCCTGGGTTCGCCTGCGAGGTTGCCATGTTGATCCGTATCGCCCTGCCGATGGCCGGCCTGCTTGCGCTGTGCGGCTGCAACCGCCCGGTGCCGCCGGCCCCGGACAAGCCACCCGAACCGCAGGCCACGGCACTTCGCGACGCCATGCAGCAACCGCTCGACAAAGCCAAGGCCGCGCGCGAAACATTGGAAAAGGCTCCGGATACCAGCGCCGCCGACGAGGCCGAATCCGGTCGCTAGTTCGCAAATCCGCGTACTGTCTGCGACAAGCACCCAGCCCGGCTTTGGCCGGGCTTTTTGTTCCCAGAAGATATTGGATCTTGCGGTCGCAGGACACGTTTCTGGAGGCGCGCCGGCACGCGTGGGCGTACCTAAAGGCCTTCGACATTGCCGCCGTGCGGGACGCGCTCATGAAACAGCATCCGGGCCTCATCCCCTTCACAGAAAACATACCCGTTACGGGTACACTTCGGCCGAATGAGCGTCTGCATGCGCTGAAGCGGAGAGACTTCGCGCGCTGGCAGGCGTCGGAAAAGATTCCGGACACGCTGTTGTGCAGGGCGATCAATGAGATGGAGCAAGGACTGGTCGATGCGGACCTGGGGCAGTGTCTCTACAAGAAGCGGATTGCCCGTCAGGGCGGAGGCAAGCGCGATGGCTATCGCACGTTGGTTTCCGCCCGGATTGGGAACCGCTATGTATTCCTGCACGGGTTCTCCAAGAGCGACAAAGCGAACATCACGCAGGAAGAAAAGCAAGCGCTCCAGTACGCCGGGAAGGTGTTTCTGGAGCTCACTCAAGCAGCGCTCGTGAAGGCACTGCAGACTGGCGTTCTAGTGGAGGTACGGTGTGAGCAAGATTGTCGAAACCCTGCGCGGTGACCTTGCCACGCTCGTTGAAGCGGGGGCAATCAATAAAGTGACGATGCGTGAGTTCGACGCGCTTTGTCCTCCACCTGTCCGCAACTTCAGCGCCGCCGACATCAGGCAACTGCGTGCGGCCTTGAACTTCAGTCAACCGGTTTTCGCACTGCACCTGCATACATCAGCGTCAACCGTGCGCAAGTGGGAACAGGGAGATACGCATCCCACCGGCCCCGCACTCAAACTTTTGAATGTGATTGCGGCGAAGGGGTTGCAGGCAATTCTCTGAATGCTGGCACGTTGGTAATGAAAAAAACCCGGCCTTGGCCGGGTTTTTTTGTTGAAGCGCGTCACCACCAACGGTGGTGACCTACCGGGACAATCGCATCGGGTAGATCACGACCGTTGGTCGTGATCCGCCGTCAGAAACCGCAGAAGCAGTACGCCAGCGCCTTGACCGGGGCGCTGCCGCGCGGGTCGCGGGCGGCGTCTTCGACGAAGCGCAGCTGGGTGTCCACTTCCGGCATCGACCGGGCCAGCATCATCCGCGCCACGCCCGATTCGCCCAGCATCCAGGCACCGGCATGGCTGCCGGCGAAGCCGCTGAGGAACTGCGCGAACGGAGTGGCAGGCTTCTCGATGTAGCGCACGCGCACCTTGTCCGGGCCGCCCAGCTTGGCGCGGTTGGAGGCGTCGGCAATGGCCGCCTTGAGGCCGCCGAAGGCATCGACCAGGCCGCGTTCCTTGGCCTGCGCACCGCTCCACACGCGACCGCGGGCGACTTCGTCCACCGCTTCCACCGGCTTGCTGCGTGCATCGGCCACCTTGCCGGTGAAATCGGCGTAGCCCTTGTTGATCACCGACTGGATCACCTGGCCCACGGCCGGGTCCATCGGGCGGGTGATGTCGAACGCACCGGCGAAGCGGGTGGTGCCCACGCCGTCGGTGTGCACGCCGATCTTGTCCAGCGAACGCGACAGGTTGGGGATCATGCCGAAGATGCCGATCGAACCGGTGATCGTCGACGGATCGGCGTAGATGCGGTCGGCATTCATGCTGATCCAGTAGCCGCCCGATGCCGCCAGGTCGCCCATCGATACCACCACCGGCTTGCCGGCCGCCTTCAGCGCCACCACCTCACGGCGGATCTGTTCGGAGGCGAACACTTCACCGCCGGGCGAATCCACGCGAAGCACCACGGCCTTCACGTTGTCGTCGTCGCGCGCTTCGCGCAACAGCGCCGAGGTCGACTCGCCGCCCACGCGGCCGGCCGGCAGGTCGCCACCGGCGATCTCGCCGGACGCCACCACCACCGCCACCTGCGGTCGCGAATCCACCGGCGAACGACGGGTGTCGATCTGGGTCAGGTATTCGTCAAGGTTGATGCTGCGGAAGCCACCGTCGGCGTCTTCATCGGCCACGCCACGATCTGCCAGCAGGTCTTCGACTTCCTCGCGGGTCTTCAGGCCGTCCACCAGCTTCTGCTGCAGGGCGAACTTGGCCAGGTCGCCACCGGCAGCAGCGATGCCTTCGGGCATGGTGTCGATGCCGGCGGCCAGCTGCGCGGCGTCCAGCTTGCGCGCCGTGGCGATGTCGGCCAGGTAGCGCTGCCACACGTCGTTCATCCAGAACAGGTCGGCTTCCTTGGCCTGCGGCGACGCCGCGTCCAGCACGTACGGTTCGGCGGCGGACTTGTATTCGCCCACCTTGAACAGGTGCACGTCCACGCCCAGCTTGTCCTGCAGGCCGGTGCGGAAGTACTGGCGGTAACGACCGAGGCCTTCCAGCACCACCCCGCCCATCGGGTCGAGGTAGATCTCCTTGGCCTGCGCGGCCAGCAGGTACTGCCACTGGCTCATGTTGTCGCTGTAGGCCACGATGTCCTTGCCCGACGCGCGCAGTTCCTGCAGCGACGCGGCTACTTCACGCATCGAGGCAAAACCGCTCGGCTGCAGCTTGTCCAGCTGCAGGACCACGCGTTCGATCTTCTTGTCCTCGCGCGCCGCATCCAGCGCGCGCACCAGGTCGCGCAGCTGCACTTCCTCGGCGCTGTTGTCGCCAATGGCCTTTGCGAGCGCACGGCTGACCGGATCGGCACTGAACTGTTCGACCAGGCGGCCTTCCGGCGCGATCACCAGCGTGGTGCGGTCCTGCAGGGTGCGGCCACTGCTGGCGCCCTTGCCCATCGCGAAGACGAACAGGACCAGGATCAGCAGCAACAGGCCGAAGAACAGCAGGTTGAGGATCAGCCTGCGGGTAAAGTTCATCACATCCCACAGCCCGATGAAGAAGCTGGCGACGGGATTGCGACGCACGGGTTGGTTCATGGGGAAAACTCCAGTTGGCTTCTTGCCGTGGTACCAGCATAGCCCGTGCCGGACAGCCCGGCATCGGACACAAGTAAGGGGGCCATCAGGCCGTCAGGTTCAGGTCATTGCCGACACGACGGCTGCTCACGCGCAGCCGCCAGCCCATCAGGATCGCCGCTGCGGTCAGCCCCAGGATCAGGCCCAGCCACATGCCCTGCGGACCCATGCCCAGGCCCAGGCCGAGCCCGGCGCCGAGCGGCATGCCCAGCCCCCAGTAGGAGAACATGGCGATGAACATCGGCACGCGGGTGTCCTTCAGGCCGCGCAGCGCGCCGGCTGACAGTACCTGGATGCCATCCGGGAACTGGAACGCGGCCGCATACAGCAGCAGGGTGGAGGCCAGCGCGGCCACGCCCATGTCGGCGGTATACACCCCGACGATGGCGTCGTGCCCGAACAGCAGCACCAGCGCCGACAGCGTCTGCGTGCCCAGGATGATCAGCAGGCCGGCGACGGCAGCGCGCCGCACGCCCAGCCCGTTGCCGCTGCCTACCGCATGGCCCACGCGAACGGTGGTGGCTTCGGCCACGCCCATCGGGATCATGAAGCACAGCTGGGCCACGTTGATGGCGATCTGGTGCGAGGCCGCCTCGGTGGCGCCCAGGCGACCGATCAGCAGGGCGGTAACGATGAACAGCCCGCCCTCCATCAGCACCGTGATGCCGATCGGCAGGCCGGTACGCAGCAGGTCCCAGATCGCCGCCCAGCGCGGCAGCTCCAGGTGCGAGAACAGTTCCAGGTGGGCAAAGCGCTTGGTTTTCCACAGGTAGCCGGCAAAGCACAGCGCCTGGATCCACATCATGGTGGCCGAGGCGATGCCCAGGCCTTCGGCGCCCATTTCCGGGAAACCCAGCTTGCCGTAACACAGCACGTAACCCAGCGGCGCCAGCACCAGCAGGCCGCCGAAGCCGAGCAGCATGGTCGGGAGCGTCCAGTGCATGCCTTCGCTGAGGTAACGCATGCAGAAGTACAGGGTCAGCGCCGGGCCACCCCATCGCACCGCATGCAGGAACGCGGTCGCGCCCGGCACGATGTCCGGGGCGATGCCGAACGCGGGCAGCAACGGCGGCACCACCGTGAGGAAGGTGAACATGATCAGGCCCAGGCCCAGCGCCAGCCACAGCGCCTGGCGGAACAGCGGGCCGATCTCCCGCTCGCGGCCGGCGCCATGCAGCTGCGACACCGAGGCGGTGAGTGAGATCAACGTGCCGATCGGGATCAGCATCGGCAGCCACAGCAGCGCCGTGCCGATGGTGACCGCCGCCAGCGTCTGGGTACCGTGGTGCCCGGCGATGACGTTGTCGACGAAGGAAATCAGGCCAGTGGAGATGTGGCCAAGGACCAGCGGCAGCGCAAGCAGGCCGGTGGCGCGCACTTCCCGGGAGAGGCGCGGCGTTGCGGTAACGGTAGACATGGGATCACAGACGGCAACTACGGCAGCGCGCGGAGGGCACAGGCACCGGGTTGCGGCCGGTCATCTTACGCTCAACGCACCAGGTTTTCCTTCAACCAGGCATCGCGCGCGGCCGGCGCCAGCCCCAGGAACTGGTCACGCACCTGGTCGCGCTCCTGCGGCGGCGTGCGCTGGGCGATCAGCGTGAGCTGGGCCAGCTGGCCCTCGTTGAGCTGGCGCAGCGCGGCCAGGGCGGGTTCGCGCTGGTCAGCGGGCAGGTAGCCGAACAGACCCTGCAGCTTGGGGAAATGCTGGCCCAGCTGCGGGCCCAGCAGCCAGCCGTCGCGGAACCGCTGGTCCTGTTCGTCGAAGCGGGCCCGCAGCGCCTGCTGCTGTGCAGCGGGCATCGCGGCAATACGGCCGGCGGCCTCGCGGATACGGGCACGTTCGGATGCGGGCAATGCCTGCCACTGCGCATAGCGGCTGCGCAGTTCACGCAGCTGGGCCGGGTCCAGCGCGGCGGGGGTGGCGGGAATGACGGGTGTGGTAACCGGCACAGGCGTGGCGGATGGCAGGGGCAGCGGCTGTGGCGCGGCATGCGCACCGGTCGCCAGGCCCATGGCGAGCAGCAGGATCGACTTATTCATCAGCGGCTGCCGTCTCCAGGCCGGCGGTGGCAGGTTCGGGGCGGCTGGGCTGCGGTTGCGACTCGTCCACCGGGACCGGCCCACCGGCGGCTGCCCACGCGTACAGGTCCGCATCGCGGGCGAGCATCAGGTCCGGGTCGGCCAGCATGGCCGCGTCACTGGCGGCGTGGGCCGGATCGGCCGGCGCCGTCACCGGCAGGTCTTCAGCCGCCAACGGTTCGACCCGCACCGGGTCGGCGGTGGACACCGCGCCGTCGGGCACGCTGGCCTCGGGGGCGAGCGCCGGGCTGCGGTGCTTCCACCACGCCGCACCGCCCAGCAGCACGGCGATGGTGACCAGCAGGATCAGCAGGCCACGCCACAGCGGCCGGCGATTGTGACGGCGCACCGGCGTGCGCCGGGGCGCCGCATCGGCCGGGGCCGGCGCGCGCCATGAGGCCGGACCCTTGCCCGGCGCGGGGGCCGGCGCGGGCTGGTGCAGTTGCTGCAGCCTGCTGGCCGGCAGGTCACGCAGGCGCTGCTGCACCTGTTCGGCCAGGGCACGCCAGCCTGCCGCATCGGGGTGGCCCTGCGCATCGCGTGGGCAGGCCTGCGCCAGCGCCTGCTGGTAGTCGGCGACCGGCAGGTCCAGGATCTGCGCGGCGGCCGCCTCGTCCAGCCCGCCACCTACCCGCAGCAGCAGCGCCAGACGTGCCGGCGGCGCCAGGCTGGGCAGGTGCGCCAGGCCAGGGGCCCACTGGCCGCCAGGGGCCGGCATGCGGATCGGGGTGCGGTGGGCCAGCAGGATCCAGAAACGGTCCGGCCACTGTGCCATCGGCACATCGCTGGCGATGCCGGCGAAGGCGCGCATCACCGCCACCAGTGCCTGTTCGGCGACGGTGGGGTCGCCGCACTGCAGTTCGGCAACCACCAGGGCACGGCGTTCGACGCCTCGCAGGAATGCGGACAGGGCACCCGCTGCAGTAGAGGAAACAGGGGCGTTCACAGCCGTCATAGCAACTCCATCAAGTGCCGAAATGATAGCGAGTGCGCCCGCGCAGGGGGATGCCGATACGGGTCACGTGCGACTACCGCGGTGATGTAGATGGCTTGACAGCGGCGCAGGTTGTGCACAGCACCAACAAAATCGGCAGAAAACCGGCAGGTGAAGCCGGCGTCACCCATGTGTCAGCTGTGTTTCACAGCCATCTTGTTGATTTACATACATTTAGTTGTGTGGCTATTTTTTGACCAACCCAGGCTTCACTGCGGAACTCCCTGACAAACAGCTCGGAGTTCGACACTCGCACACAGACTTATCCACAGAAGATGTGGATAAGACCGAATCTCCAATGGCCACGGATATTTAGCTCCTATTTAGGTTCCACGGCGCCAGCCGGCGATCGGTTTCGTGTGCTGAACAGGGCCGGTTCGGGCCGCTACACTGGCGCGATGCTGCCCCCCGATCCAGCCCCCCTGCTGACCCTGGAAAGTGCCCCGGCGCCGCTGCCGGATGCCCCCTCCCTCCAGGTTGCCCTGCCCCTGCCACTTCCGCAGTGGTTCGACTACGCGCCGCCGCCGGGTGCGCCGCCCGGGCCTGGCATGGTCGGTCGCCGGCTGCGGGTGCCGTTCGGCTCGCGCGAGCTGGTGGGCGTGGTGGCCGGGATCGGTACGGTGGCCGACGGCAACGCACTGCGTGCTGCCGTGGAATGGCTGGACCCGGCGCCGCTGCTGGGCGGCGAGCTGTGGACCTCGCTGCAGTGGCTGGCACGCTATACCCATGCGCCGCTGGGCGAGGTGGTCAGCACCGCCCTGCCCGCGCCATTGCGCCGTGGTGAGCCGGTGCCCGACACCCACCGCTGGGGCTGGCAGCTCACTGCCGAAGGAATCGAACACCGCGCCAAGCTGCGGGCCGGCACCCGTCCGCACCGCCTGGCCGAACAGCTGGCCGGGGGCAGCGTGGACGAGGACCTGCTCGACGAGGCGATGGACGACTGGCGCAGCGCGGCGCGCTCGCTGGCCAAGCGCGGCCTGGTCGAGCGCATCGCGCTGGAGCACGCGCCGGCGCAGCCGGCCCTGCGGCCGGGCCCGACCCCGAACGCGGAGCAGGCCAACGCCATCGCCGCGATCACCGCCCACGCGCGGTTCGGCGCGTTCCTGCTCGACGGGGTGACCGGCAGCGGCAAGACCGAGGTGTACCTGCAGGCCATCGTGGACTGCCTGGCCCGCGGCCGACAGGCGCTGGTGCTGGTGCCCGAGATCGGGCTGACCCCGCAGACGCTGGCGCGCTTCCGCAGCCGCCTGGGCATTGCGGTGCACGTGCTGCATTCGGGCCTGAACGACAATGAGCGCGCGCGGGTGTGGGCAGCGGCCGCGCGCGGCGAGGCACAGGTGATCGTGGGCACGCGCTCGGCCGTGTTCACCCCATTGCCCAACGCCGGGCTGATCGTGGTCGATGAAGAGCACGACGGCAGCTACAAGCAACAGGACGGCATTCGTTACCACGCGCGCGATTTCGCGCTGGTACGGGCCAAGGCGCTGGATGTGCCGGTGGTACTGGGCAGCGCCACGCCGTCGCTGGAATCACTGCACAACGCACATGCCGGCCGCTACACCCATCTGCGCCTGAAACAGCGCGCAGGCGAGGCGCGCCCGCCGCGGGTGCGGGTGCTGGACGTGCGCAAGCGCCCGTTGAAGGACGGCCTCTCGGCCGAGGTGATGGAAGGCATCGGCCAGCACCTGGCGGCCGGCCACCAGGTGCTGGTGTTCAAGAACCGCCGCGGTTACGCGCCGGTGCTGCTGTGCCACGACTGCGGCTGGACCGCGCCCTGTAAACGCTGCGATGCGCCGATGACCGTGCACGCCGGCGGCCGCCGGCTGCAATGCCACCACTGCGGCGCGCGCCAGCCGGCGCCACTGGCCTGCCCGGACTGCGCCAGCCTGGCGCTGCAGCCACAGGGCATCGGCACCGAGCGGCTGGAAGAACACCTGGCGGAAGCCTTCGCCGATTTCCCGGTGATCCGCATCGACCGCGGTACCACCAACCGGCGCGACGCGCTGGAGACCCAACTTGCCACGCTGGGCGACCGCGCCGGCATCCTGGTCGGCACGCAGATCCTGGCCAAGGGCCACGACCTGCCCAAGCTGACCCTGGTGGTGGTGGTGGGCATCGACGAGGGCCTGTTCTCGGCCGATTTCCGCGCCAGCGAGAAACTGGCCCAGCAGCTGATCCAGGTCGCCGGGCGCGCGGGGCGCGCTACCGATGCCGGCGAAGTCTGGCTGCAGACCCATCACCCCGGGCACCCGTTGCTTGAAACACTGGTCAACGGGGGCTACCACGCCTTCGCCGACGCCGAGCTGCAGCAGCGCGAAGCGGCCGGCTTCCCGCCGTTCGCGCACCTGGCGCTGATGCGCGCCGAGGCGCAGCAGGTGGAGCACGCCAACGCCATGCTGATGGCGGTGCGCGAGCTGATCGCGCATGAGTGCCCGGTGGAACGCTTCGGTCCGATGCCGGCGCCGATGCCGCGCCGCGCCGGTTACCAGCGCACGCAGCTGCTGCTTTCAGCACCCTCGCGGCGGCCGCTGCATGCGCTGCTGGATCAGATCATGCCGCTGGTTTACGGCTTGCCGCAGGCGCGCAAGGTGCGCTGGTCATTGGACGTAGATCCCACCGACCTGTATTGAAAGCGTGCGGACCAACGGTCCGCACCTACCGTCCGTTACCTCACGTCAACGGCGTCATGACCGCTTTGACATACGCCGGGCGCTGCTGGAGGCGCTGGTACCACGCTTCCAGGTGCGGCAACGACGGCCGCTGGATCGGCAGCTCGAACCACGCATAGACCAGCGCGCCCAACGGAATGTCGCCCATCGCGAACTGCTCGCCGGACAACCAAGGTTGCTGCGCCAGGGTGGCATCGGCCATGCCCAGCAACTCGCCGGCACGGGTGATCGCGGCATTGATGCGGGCCTCGTCGCGGTCGGCCGGGGCGGTGCGCATGATCCCCCAGATCAGGTCGGTGTACAGCGGCGCCATGCGCGAGGTGCTCCAGTCCATCCACTTCTCGGCCTGCGCGCGCGCCATCGCACCTTCCGGGTACAGCGTGCCCAGCGCGTAGCGCGCGCTCAGATAACGCACGATGGTGTTGGATTCCCACAGCGGCAGGCCGTGGTCTTCGATCACCGGCACCAGGCCGTTGGGGTTCATGCCCACGTATTCCGGCGACTGGGTGCCACCGAAGGGGCCGCCCACTTCGATGGACTCGTACGGGAGGCCGATTTCCTCCGCGCACCACAGCACTTTGCGCACGTTGCTGGAATTGCGGCGGCCCCAGATCTTCAGCATGTTGGTGTTCCCGGTTGTCGATATGCGCCGATACGATACGCCGATCAACGCGCCGGTGTTGCCGCGTCTTCTTTCGGAAATGCGCGCACGCAGGTGGACTTTCCAGGCAAGGGTCGAATCGGCCGCCGGCAGGCGCGACGGCTGCTGAACCCAGTATCTGCCATCCACGTGAATATCGCGCATCACGTGCGAACATGCAGTGCTTCGCTTCGACCCCCGCCAAGGAGTCATTGCATGACCCGCGATTCCCTGCCCCACCTGGTCATCATCGGTGGCGGCTTCGCCGGCCTCTGGGCCACCCGCGCGCTGGCCAGCGCGCGCATCCGCATCACCCTGGTGGACCGTCGCAACCACCATCTGTTCCAGCCGCTGCTGTACCAGGTCGCCACCGCCGGCCTGTCCGCACCCGACATCGCCGCGCCGCTGCGCCACATCCTGGGCGACCAGCGCAATGTTGAAGTGCGGCTGGGCGAGGTGACCTTGATCGACAAGGCCAGCCGCCAGATCACCCTGGCCGACGGCAGCCAGCTCGGCTACGACACCCTGATGCTGTGCACCGGCGCCACCCACGCCTATTTCGGGCACGACGAGTGGGCCGCCGACGCGCCTGGCCTGAAGACCCTGGACGATGCGATCGCACTGCGCCGCAAACTGCTGCTGGCCTTCGAACGCGCCGAGGCCGAGCCGGATCCGGCACGCAAAGCGGCGTGGCTGAGCTTCGCGGTGGTTGGCGGCGGCCCCACAGGGGTGGAACTGGCCGGCACCTTGGCCGAGATCGCGCGGCACACGCTACGCAACGAGTTCCGCCATATCGATCCGGCCAGCGCCAAGGTGCGGCTGGTCGAAGCCGGGCCGCGGGTGCTGTCCAGCTTCCCCGAGGTGCTTTCGCTGAAAGCGCGGCGCCAGCTGGAGAAGCTCGGCGTGGAAGTGCTGACCGGTACGGCGGTGAGCCACATCGACGGCGAGGGCTTCCAGCTCGGTGAGCAGTTCATTGCCGCGCGCACCGTGGTGTGGGCCGCGGGCGTGGCCGCTTCCCCGTTGGCGCGGACGCTGGAGGTGCCGTTGGACCGCGCCGGACGGGTGCCGGTGCAGCCCGACCTCACCCTGGCCGGACACCCGGAGATCTTCGTCGCCGGTGACCTGGCCGCGCTGCAGCAGGCCGATGGACGGCCGGTGCCGGGCGTTGCCCCGGCCGCCAAGCAGATGGGCAAGCATGTGGCCGCGACAATTCGTGCGCGGCTGGACGGCAAGCCGTCACCCGGGCCGTTCAAGTACCAGGACTTCGGCAACCTGGCCACGATCGGGCGCATGGCTGCCATCGTGCATCTGGGCCGGCTGCAGTTGTCGGGCGTGCTGGCGTGGTGGTTCTGGCTGGCCGCGCACGTGTTCTTCCTGATCGGGTTCCGCAACCGGATTGTGGTGCTGCTCAACTGGGCGGTGGCGTATTGGAGCTACCAGCGCAGCGCGCGGATCATCTTCGGTGATGACCGCGAGGACCGGCGGCCAAAGTCGTCCGATCAGGGATCGTTGCCAGGGGCGAGGTGAACATCCCAGGTGCACAGGTAGTCCGGATCGCTGATGGTCAGCGCCATTGAGCGCAGCGTGTAGTCGCCCGGTGCTGCCGGGGTGTAGTGGTCCAGCGTGGGCGGCAGGAACACTTCCTCGCCGTCCATTGCACTGGCCAGTACCACGCCTTCTTCGTCATTGATGCGCAGCACTTGCCCGGCCATCTGGCGGTGCTCCAGGGCGTTGCCCTGGGCGTCAAGGTAGGTCATGCCGGCGAGCACGGTCTTGCCGATCATTGCGCGCGCTTTGGCCGGGTCGATTCCGGTCATGTTTCGGCACTCCGTTGCTGCAGCCAGGCCAGCTTGCGTGCGCGCGGCTGGCGCTTGAGCTCGCATTCGGCCTTGGAAGCTGCCGAGCGGTCGGGGTAGGCGCGCATCGCCAGCAGCTTCACCGGTGGATTGGCGCGGGTGTAGCGCGCGCCTTTGCCGCACAGGTGTGCCTGGAAGCGGGCGTCCACGTCGTTGCTGATGCCAGCGTAATAGCTGCCGTTGCGGCATTCCAGCAGGTAGACATACCAGGGGGCGGGTTCAGCGGGCATACCGGGATTATCCACCGACGGGGGCGCGCTGGCTGCTAGAATCCGCCCCGGATGCAGGAGAGAGGCGCCGCGCTGGCGCCCGCCGAAGGCGCAGGCTCCCATAATCGCTCAGGCCGGTGGCTCGATACGCCACCAACCATGCATCCAACACGCCGATCTGGAGAGAGGTCTTCAATGACCCGCCGAAGGGGCACGTGGCCTGGCCACTGAACTCTCAGGCAAAAGGACAGCGGGAGCGGCAACGGAATCCCACCCACGACAGTGCTGCGGCGCTGGCGCGTGCGCGTTTCCGTCCCCGCCTGCCCCTCCGGAGCCGTTGCATGCTGCTGTCCATCATCTACCTCATCGCCATTTCCGCCGAAGCCATGACCGGCGCGCTGTCTGCCGGCCGGCGGCGGATGGACCTGTTCGGCGTGGTCATCATCGCCTGCGTCACCGCGCTGGGCGGCGGTTCGCTGCGCGATATCGTGCTGGGCCACTACCCGCTGGGCTGGGTCAAGCACCCCGAGTACCTGGGCTTCACCATATGTGCGGCGCTGATCGCCACCTGGGTGGCGCGCTGGATGCACCACTTCCGCCGCACCTTCCTGGTGCTCGATGGCCTGGGCCTGATCTGCTTCACCCTGATCGGCTGCGCGGTGGCGCGCGACGGCGGCCACGCGGTGCCGATCGTGCTCATCGCCGGCATGCTCACCGGCGCCTTCGGCGGCGTGCTGCGCGACGTGCTGTGCAACGAGGTGCCGCTGATCTTCCAGAAGGAGCTGTACGCGGTGATCACCCTGCTTACCGGCGCGGCATGGCTGGGCCTGCTCGAACTGGGTGTGTCGCTCAACGCCGCCACGCTGTGGTGCCTGGGCGGCGGCTTCGCCTTCCGCCTGCTGGCGATCCATTTCAAGTGGGAGATGCCGAAGTTCGTGTACCGCGACGAGGTGCATTAGCACGCAAGGGGCAGCATCAGCGTGAGAGGGTGAATGGGTGAAGCGATGAAACCGTGCTTGAGGTAGAACGCCTTGGCGGGCTCATCGATGGCATGGCAGAGCAACGCCCGTGCGCCGACCTGACCGCACGCCTGCAGCGAACGTAGCACCGCATCCTTCAACAAGCCCTGGCCAATGCCTTGCCCCGCCCTGTCCGCGTGAACCGCCAACCGCCCCAACACGATGACCGGAATGGGATCGGGCATGTTGCGGCGGATTCGTCCGGGCACGGCGTCATGCGCTATCGAACCGGCTGAGAGCGCGTAGTAACCGACGACGCGACGCTTCCCATCGCAGGCAACGAAGCATCGTGACGCGCCGGATGCCTGGTTCTGGCGTGCGCGTTCAAGCAGCCATTTCGCCAGGGCTGGAGCGCTGCAGCGGAAGTCATCCAACAGATGATCCGCATGCAGCGGTGTTGGAGCGGAGAGCCACAAGGGCTCAGCGTTCCCAGGGCGCCGGCGTGCTCAACAACCGGCGCAGGGCAAGGTTGTCCTCCAGCGGTGCGTCCAGCAGCGCATTGAAGCGCTGCAGCTGCTCGGCATTCAACGTGAACTGCGTCTGGTCGGCCAGCACCTCGCGCGCCCTGTCGCACGCGGCATCCAGGATGAACTCGGTGCGATTCACGCCACTGATTGCTACGGCACGATCGATCAGATCCTGCTTATCGGCAGGGGCCCGGAAATTGATGACTTTGCTTGCGGTTCCCATGGGAAGCACCCGCACGTTGCTGGACTGTGCATACATTGTACATACACCCTGTAGGACCCTCAAGCGAGGCCTGCAGTCTGCAGCGCCGGGGGCGCAGTATCCAATTGATTCTCTTTAACAAAACCAGACTTCCGGTAGAGCGGATCTTTCGTGGAGCCGGCCGCCGGCCGGCTCCCTGCGGGGTCAAGCTGCCTCGGCCAGACGCCGCGCGCGCCGCGCACGCACGGCCTCGGCCAGCGCTTCGAGTACCTGCAGCGAACTGTCCCAGCCGATGCAGCCATCGGTGATGCTCTGCCCGTACACCAGCGGCTGGCCTTCCACCAGTTCCTGGCGGCCGGCCACCAGATGGCTTTCCACCATGACGCCCACGATGCGCTCTTCGCCTGCCGCCAGCTGTGCGTTGATATCGGCGATCACCTTCGGCTGGTTCTCCGGATTCTTGCTGCTGTTGGCGTGGCTGGCATCAATCATCAATCGCGCCGGCAGCTGCGCCTTGGCCAGCGTCTGGCTGGCGGCATCCACGCTGGCGGCATCGAAGTTGGGCACCTTTCCGCCGCGCAGGATCACGTGGCAATCCGGGTTGCCGGCGGTAGCGACAATGGCCGTATCGCCCTGTTTGGTCACCGACAGGAAATGATGCGGGTTGGATGCGGCCCCCACCGCGTCGGCGGCGATCTTGATGTTGCCGTCGGTACCGTTCTTGAAGCCGACCGGGCACGACAGCCCGGAGGCCAGCTCGCGATGCACCTGGCTTTCGGTGGTACGTGCGCCAATCGCGCCCCAGGCAACCAGGTCGGCGATGTACTGCGGCGAGATCACATCCAGGAACTCCACGCCGGCCGGCAGGCCCAACTTGTTGATGTCGCGCAGCAGGCCGCGCGCAACGCGCAGGCCCTTGTTGATCTGGAAGCTGCCATCCAGGTCCGGGTCGTTGATCAGGCCCTTCCAACCCACCGTGGTGCGCGGCTTTTCGAAGTAGACGCGCATGACGATTTCCAGTTCGCCCGCGTACGCATCGCGCAGCGGCTTCAGGCGCTGCGCGTATTCGATCGCCGCGACCGGGTCATGGATCGAGCACGGGCCGATCACCACCGCCAGGCGGTCATCGCGGCCGTGCAGGATCTCGTGCAGTGCGGCGCGCGAGGCGCTTACCGTGGAGGAGGCTTCATCATCGCAGGGCAGCATCGCCAACAGCTGTGCCGGCGGGGTCAACGGTTCGATCTTGCGGATGCGCAGGTCGTCGGTGTGGGGGGGCATGGGGGTGTCTCCTGGAAGGTGGGGGTCCCCAGCGCGGCGGCAACAAAAAAGCCGCCAGGTGCGCTGGCGGCTTTCGGGAATGCGTCTGAAGGTTTCTTCAGGGTGAGCGCATGCCTTCCTCCGCCGGTGGCTTCGGAAAGTAATACCAAAAGTAGGAATTGGCGTGGCGTGCGTTCATTGGGGAGTATTGATAGCACAGGGGTTTGGGAGTGCCAACTGTTTCATTCGCAACTGGGGCGCAGTGTTCAGGGCTGCAGGCCCGACGGTACGATTGGCGCCGAGACCCGGAGGAGTGCCGTGCATGCGCCCGTTCGTCCTGATGTTCTCCCTGTTGATGCCCGCGTCCGCTGCGCTGGCCGCCGCCCCACCCCACGCGCTGCCGTCCCCGCCCGCGGTGGATGCGCAGATGCAGCGTCTGATGCGGGCAACCCAGGCCCAGGGGCTGGCGTTGGCCGTGATCGATGACGGCAAGGTCGCGCAGGTGCACGCGGCCGGCAAGCGCAATGCGGCCGGCGAGCCGCTGCAGCCGGACACCATCATGTACGCCGCGTCGCTGACCAAGGCGGCGTTTGCCTACATGGTGCTGCAGCTGGTGGACGACGGCATCGTGGATCTGGATCGCCCCATCGCCGCCTACCTGGACCGTCCACTGCCGGAGTATCCGGCCGACAAGCGCTACGCGCCCTGGCCCGACCTGAAGGATGACCCGCGCTGGCAGCAGATCACCCCGCGCATGCTGCTCAGCCATCGCAGCGGTTTCTCCAACTTCGCCTTCCTTGAACCGGAGGGAAAACTGCGGCTGCATTTCGACCCGGGCACGCGATATGCGTATTCCGGGGAAGGGCTGATCCTGCTTCAGTTCGTGCTCGAACAGGGCGTAGGCCTGGACGTGGGCAGGGAAATGCAGCGGCGGGTGTTTGATCGCCTCGGCATGACCCGTACCAGCATGACCTGGCGCGCGGACTTCGCCGGCAACCTGGCCGACGGCTGGACCCAGGATGGCAGCACCGAACCGCATGACGAGCGCAGCCGTGTGCGGGCGGCGGGTTCGATGGACACCACCATCACCGATATTGCGCGGCTTGCCGCAGCACTGGTGAGCGGCGAAGGCCTTTCGCCCGCATCGCGACGTGAGCTGGTGCGCGCGCAGTGGCCGATCACCACCGCCTCGCAGTTCCCCACGCTGCAGGACGAACTGCCCCCGGCGAAGCGGCGTGCCGACCTTGCCGCCGGGCTGGGCGTGGTGGTGTTCGACGGCCCGCAGGGCCATGGTTTCTACAAAGGCGGGCATGACGACGCGGTGGGCAACACGATGGTATGCCTGGCACGTGGCCAGCGCTGCGTGGTGATCCTGGGCAACGATGTGCGCGCGGAGGCGGCATTCCCCGCACTGGTGCGCTACGTCCTGGGTGACACCGGCGTGCCGTGGACCTGGGAATACGGCAACAAGGTGTTTGTCCCATAACGAAAGAACCCCGCCTTTCGGCGGGGTTCTTCGTTTACAGCACGACGGGATGTCGCGTGTGCGGGGACCTTAGAAGTCCATGCCGCCCATGCCACCCATGCCGCCCATGCCGCCGCCTGCTGCGCCGGCGCCGTCATCCTTCTTCGGGGCTTCGGCCACCATCGCTTCGGTGGTGATCATCAGGCCGGCGATCGAGGCAGCGTTCTGCAGGGCAGAACGGGTCACCTTGGTCGGGTCCAGGATGCCGAACTGCAGCATGTCGCCGAACTCGCCGGTGGCGGCGTTGTAGCCGTAGCTGCCGGTGCCTTCCTTGACCTTGTTGACGATCACGGACGGCTCTTCGCCGGCGTTGGCGACGATTTCACGCAGCGGGGCTTCCATCGCGCGCAGGGCGATCTGGATGCCGTGGTTCTGGTCTTCGTTGGCACCCTTCAGGCCAGCCAGCGCGGTGACCGCACGGACCAGGGCAACACCGCCGCCCGGCACCACGCCTTCTTCGACCGCCGCACGGGTAGCGTGCAGGGCGTCGTCGACGCGGTCCTTCTTTTCCTTCATTTCGATTTCGGTCGACGCACCGACCTTGATCACGGCAACACCGCCGGCCAGCTTGGCCACGCGTTCCTGCAGCTTCTCACGGTCGTAATCGGACGAGGTGTCTTCGATCTGGGTCTTGATGCGGGCCACGCGTGCCTGCACCGCGTCCTGGTCGCCCTGGCCGTCGACGATGGTGGTGTTTTCCTTGGAAACCTGCACCTTCTTGGCGCGGCCGAGGTCGGCGATGGTCGCCTTCTCCAGCGACAGGCCGATTTCTTCGGAGATCACGGTGCCGCCGGTCAGGGTGGCCATGTCTTCCAGCATCGCCTTGCGACGATCGCCGAAGCCCGGTGCCTTGACGGCCACGACCTTCACGATGCCGCGGATGGTGTTGACCACCAGGGTCGCCAGCGCTTCGCCTTCGACTTCTTCGGCCACGATCAGCAGCGGCTTGCCGGCCTTGGCGACGCCTTCCAGCACCGGCAGCAGGTCACGCACGTTGGAGATCTTCTTGTCGTGCAGCAGGATGTACGGATCATCCAGGTCGGCGGTCTGCGCCTGCTGGTTGTTGATGAAGTACGGGGACAGGTAGCCGCGGTCGAACTGCATGCCCTTGACCACGTCCAGCTCGTTTTCCAGGCCCGAGCCTTCTTCAACGGTGATCACGCCTTCCTTGCCGACTTCACGCATCGCTTCGGCGATGATGTTGCCGATCGACTCGTCCGAGTTGGCCGAGATCGTACCGACCTGGGCAATCGCCTTGTCGTCGGCGGTGGGCTTGGAGATGTTCTTCAGCTCGGCGACGGCGGCGACCACGGCCTTGTCGATACCGCGCTTGAGGTCCATCGGGTTCATGCCGGCAGCCACGGCCTTGGCGCCTTCGCGGATCAGGGCCTGGGCCAGCACGGTGGCGGTGGTGGTGCCGTCGCCGGCGTCATCGTTGGTACGCGAGGCGACTTCCTTCACCATCTGCGCGCCCATGTTCTCGAACTTGTCAGCCAGTTCGATTTCCTTGGCGACGGACACGCCGTCCTTGGTGATGGTCGGGGCGCCGAAGCTCTTTTCGAGCACGACGTTGCGGCCCTTCGGGCCCAGGGTGGCCTTGACGGCATTGGCGAGAACGTTGACGCCGCGCACCATGCGGGCGCGGGCGTCTTCACCGAAACGAATTTCCTTGGCAGCCATTGCGATTACCTTTTATGTGGCGCCGGGCGATGCCCGGCTGCGTTGATCTGAAAAAAGAAGAAGCGGCGGGGCGAGCCCGGCGGCGCAAACTCAGCCGATGACGGCGAGGATGTCGTCTTCGCGCAGGACCTTGTATTCCACGCCTTCGCTCTTGTAGGTGCTGCCGGCGTACTGGCCGTAGATCACCTTGTCGCCAACCTTCAGCGACGGCGCGCGCACGCTGCCGTTGTCCAGCGGCTTGCCCGGGCCCACGGCCACGACTTCACCCTTGGTCGACTTTTCCTTGGCCGAGTCGGGGATGACGATGCCGCCGGCGGAGACTTCGTCGGCTTCGATCGGCTTGACCACAACGCGGTCGTGAAGCGGCTTGATGTTCATGCGTGCCTCTTAAGTTGTTGATTGGTTTGAAAAAGTCCGGCGATCTTAGCACTCACCCCAGGTGACTGCCAGCACCGCTCGTGAAAAAACCCGCCAGTGCGGGACAGGGCAGAGATGGTGCTGTCCCGAGCCCTTTCAAGGGGGTGCCGACGAATTCCCCCAGACCGCCATTTTCTTGACGCGCGTCCCACTGCGGAGTGCCGAATCCGACAAATCGATAGATGTGTCATATGGATTAGCTAGATTCGGCCAGCAAAACCCAATCACAAGGAGACGTAGATGAGGTTGCTCACACCGCTGTCCCTGGCGTGCCTGTTGGCGCTGGCCGCCGGTTCCGCCCAGGCGGACGTATTCATCAATGAACTGCACTACGACGACAGCACCCCGGCCGGGGATGTCGGCGAAGCCATCGAGGTGGTCGCCACCGGCGGCGAGGACCTCAGTACCTACCGGCTGTACCTGTACAACGGCAGCACCCCGTCGGCGGCCACGGTCTATGCCAACAACGCCGTGCCGGCCGGTACCGCCGCCGGCTGCGGCAAGGCCAGCATCGCCACCGTCACCTACCCCACCAACGGCCTGCAGAACGGCGCCAACGACGGCATCGCGCTGGTGGATGCCAGCGGCAAGGTCGTCCAGTTCATCAGCTACGAAGGCACCATCACCGCCTCCGGCGGCCCGGCCGCCGGCCTGACCAGCCAGAACATCCCAGTCAGCGAGAGCAACAGCACCGCCCCGGGCACGTCCCTGCAGCTCACCGGCAGCGGCAGCCAGTACACCCACTTCACCTGGGCCGGATCGGCGGCGCAGACCTTCGGTGCCTGCAACACCGGCCAGACCTTCAGCGGCGGCGGCGGCACCGGGCCCAACACCCCGCCGTCGGTGAGCACCACCACCCCGGAACAGGGCGCAACCAGCTTCCCGGCCGCTGCCGACCTGGCCGTGACCTTCAGTGAAAGCGTCACCGTCAGCGCCGGTGCGTTTGCCCTGAGCTGCGGCCAGTCCGGCACGGTGCCGCTCACCCACGCCAGCAGCGGTACCCGCTTCACCCTGTCCACCAACACCGCGCTGGTGGCCGGTGAAGCCTGCCGCTTCGACATCCGTGCCGCGCGCATCAAGGACGCCCAGGGCGCACGACCGGCGGCCGACACGCGCATCGCGTTCACCGTGGCCGCCGGCGGTACCGATCCCGGTCCGGACCCGGATCCGGGCAGCTACTACTCGAAGGTCAACACCTCCAACCCCAGCCAGCTGCGCTGCTCGCTGCACGCCACCATCAAGGGCCACACCTCGTACCCGTACAGCGGCACGGGCACCAGCACGTGGACCATCCTGGAAATCGCCGACGAGGATCCCAACAACAGCGGCCGCATCCTGGACGCGTACCGCAACCGCAGCTACACCAAGGTCACCGACCGGGCCGGCACCGGCAGCGGGCTGACCTACAACCGCGAGCACACCTGGCCCAATTCACTGGGCTTTGCCAGCACCACCGGCGACAAGGGCCTGCCGTACGCGCCCTATACCGACACCCACATGCTGTACCTGACCGACGCGCAGTGGAACGCGGACCGCGGCAACAAGCCGTTCGCCAAGTGCGACAGCAACTGCGGCGAGCGCGCCACCGAAGCCAACAACGGCACCGGCGGCGGCAGTGGCGGCTACCCGGGCAATTCCAACTGGGTGCGCACCCCGGACGGGAATGCCGGCACCTTCGAGGTGTGGGGCCACCGCAAGGGCGACATGGCGCGTGCGGTGATGTACATGGCGATCCGTTATGAGGGCGGCAAGGACGCAGCCACCGGCCAGTCCGAACCGGACCTGGAGCTGACCGACGACCGCAGCAGGATCGTGAAGACCTCGGCCTCGCCGGCCTACATGGGCCTGCTCTCGACCCTGATCGACTGGCACCTGTCCGACCCGCCGGATGCCGCAGAAAAAGCCCGCAATGAAGTGATCTACAGCTTCCAGGGCAACCGCAACCCGTTCATCGACCACCCGGAATGGGGCACGCCTGCCCTGTTCACGTCGGCCAAGCCGGCAACCTGCGAGTTGGCGAACTGAGGCATCCCGGGTTGCCGGCCAGGCGCCGGCACCAGGGCAATACGGTGCGCCGGCCACCCGCCGGTGCCACCGGGATTCGATTCTCCGGCCGGTTCCCAGGCGGAACCGGCCGGCATCGCCAGGCCGCGATCTCTATACTCGGCGGTCATGTCGACCCCCGATCCCGTATTCATCCTCCTGACCACCTGCCCCGATGCGGCCACCGCCACGCGGCTGGCGCATGCGCTGGTGGAAGAACGCCTGGCCGCCTGCGTGACCCGGCTGGACGGGGCGCACTCGACCTACCGCTGGCACGGTGAGGTGACCGAGGACGCTGAGGTCCAACTGCTGATCAAGACCACCGGCAGCCGCCTGGATGCGGCCATCGCGCGCGTGCAGGTGCTGCACCCGTATGAACTCCCCGAGTGCATCGCGGTCGAAACCCGCGCCGGCCTGCCGGCGTACCTGGATTGGATTCGGGCCCAGACCCGAGAGGAAACTGATTGATGACGCTGTTTCGTCGTGTTGCCGCGCTGTGCGCGCTGTTCGTGGTGTCCCTGCCGGCACTGGCCGTCAGCGAGAAAGACCTGCTGCCGGTGGATGAAGCCTTCGGGCTGAGCGCGCAGGCGCGCGACCGGGACCGTATCGAGGTGAGCTGGAAGATCGCGCCGGGCTACTACCTCTACCGCCACCGCACCACGGTCAAGAGCGACGCCGGCTTCAGTGCCGAGGCGCTGCAGATGCCGGCCGGCAAGAAGCACCACGATGACTTCTTCGGCGAAGTGGAAACCTACCGTGAGCGGCTGACCGCCGTCCTGCCCGGCAAGGCTGCCGACGGTGCTGAAACGGTGACGCTGGAAGTGCGTTACCAGGGCTGCGCCGATGCCGGCGTGTGCTACCCGCCGCAGAAGCGCAGCGTGCAGGTCACGCTGCCGGGTGGCAGTGCCCGCGCCGACAGCGCCGTGACCCCGGCCTTGGGCGGCGCCGCCGCGTCCCCGTTCAACAACCCGCTGGCCGGCAATGCCGCCGGTGGCCTGCGCCTGCCCGGCGCGGCCAGCACCCCGTCACTGCCGCTGCCGTCCGAGCGCGCCTTCGGCTTCGAAGCCATCGTCGGCGATGGCAATACCGTGCTGCTGCGTTTCAGTCCGGCGCCGGGCTACTACCTCTACCGCGACCGCACTTCGCTGAAGCTGGAAGGTGCCCCGGGCATCCGCGCGGACAAGCCGCTGTGGCCGGCCGCCAAGTCGCACCGCGACGAACACTTCGGCGATGTGTCGGTGTATTTCGACCAGGTCGATGTGAAGCTGCCGCTGCGCCGCAGCGTGGCCGAGGCCGCCGATGCCACGTTGGTGATCACCTTCCAGGGCTGCCAGACCGATGGCATCTGCTACCCGCCGATGACCCGGCGGGTGAAGCTGGCGCTGCCGGCCGGCAAGGTCAACGCCAGTGCGGGTGAAGAAGCGCGCCGCAGCGAAGTGATCGCCCCGCTGGTGACGCGCGATAAGCGCGCGCAGGAACGCGAAGCCAACGGCATTGCGACCCAGCCGATGCTGATCCGCCCGAACGAACCGGCCCTGACGCTGCCCGCCGACGGCACGCCCGACGCCAGCGCCGACAACGACCAGCGCACGCGTCCGCCGGGCAGCAGCGGCAGTGCCACGCCGATCACCCTGATCACCGCGTTGCTGCTGGCCCTGGCCGGCGGCCTGATCCTCAACCTCATGCCGTGCGTGCTGCCGATCCTGTCGCTGAAGGTGCTGGGCGTGGCGCAGAGCGGCGAAAGCCGCCAGCGCGCGCGCAGCCACGCGCTCTGGTACACGGCAGGCGTGCTGGTGGCGTTCGCCGCGATTGGCGCACTGGTGCTGGCGCTGCGTGCCGCCGGGCAGGCGGCGGGCTGGGGCTTCCAGCTGCAGCACCCGTGGTTCATTGCCGCACTGGTGTACCTGATGTTCACCGTGGGCTTGAGCCTGTCCGGGGTGTTCACCCTGGGCGGCAGCCTCGGCGGCGTGGGCCAGTCGCTGGCCTCGCGCAGCGGACCGATGGGCGACTTCTTCACCGGCGTGCTCGCCTGCGTGGTGGCCAGCCCGTGCGTGGCGCCGTTCATGGGGGCGCCGCTGGCCTATGCGTTCACCGCACCGGCGGTGCCGGCGATGCTGGTGTTCCTGATGCTGGGCCTCGGCCTGGCGCTGCCGTTCCTGCTGATCGGCTTCGTGCCTTCGCTGGCCAAGCGCCTGCCGCGCCCGGGCGCGTGGATGGAAACGCTGAAGCAGGTGCTGGCCTTCCCGATGTATGCCACCGCGCTGTGGCTGCTGTGGGTGCTGGGCAAACAGCGTGGCGTGGATGCCATGGCACTCGTGCTGGCCGGGCTGGTGGTGCTGGGCCTGGCGCTGTGGTGGTTCGAGCGCAGCCGCTGGCGCAGCCAGCGCGTCGGTGCCGCATTGGCGCTGGTGCTGCTGCTGGGCGCACTCGTGCCGGTGTGGGGCGTGACCCGCATCGCTGCACCGGCCAAAGCCGCACTGGCCGCGGCCGACAACGTGGTGGCCTATTCGCCGCAGATGCTCGACCGGCTGCGCCAGGACAACCGCGTGGTGTTCGTCAACATGACCGCCGACTGGTGCGTGACCTGCAAGGCCAACGAACGCGCGGTGCTGGGCACCCAGGGTTTCGAGGAAACCCTGCGCCGTACCAACGCGGTGTACATGCGCGGTGACTACACCAACGTGGATCCGGAGATCACCGCGTTCCTGGAAGAACACAAGGCGGTCGGCGTGCCGCTGTACGTGGTCTACGGCCCCGGCGCACCGCCGACCGTGCTGCCCACCGTGCTGACCCAGGCACTGGTGGAAGAAGCGCTGCTGCGCACCGCGCGATGAGCACGACGCCGCCCCGCACCTCGTTGATGGTAGTGGCGGCGCTGGCTGCGGCGCTGGGGTTGGGCACCGGCGTGTACTACGTGGCACGCACGCCACAGGAAACGCGGTTTCCCGCGGTGGAGCGCCCGGCCTCCGCGCCGGCCCAACCCGGCGATGCGATGCCGGCCATCACCCTGCCGGACGTGGATGGCACGCCCGTGGACTTCGCCCGCTTCGGTGGCCGCCCCCTGTTGATCAACGTGTGGGCCAGCTGGTGCGGTCCGTGCGTGGAAGAGATGCCCATGCTGGCCGCGTTTGCCGCTGCACAGCCGTCCGATGGCGTGCAGGTGGTGGGCCTGGCCATCGATACGCCGGACGGTGTACGCGATTTCCTTGACCGCGTGCCGGTGACCTACCCGATCGTGATCGAGCAGCCTGCGCCGGATGACGCCAGCGTGCGCCTGGGCAACGCGCAGGGTCTGCTGCCCTACACGGTGCTGGTCGGTGCGGACGGGAAGATCGTCAAGCAGAAACTGGGGCCCTTCGCAGAGGGGGAGGTCGAACGGTGGGTGGGCAGTACCGACCAACGGTCGGTACCTACCGCCGGGGCGCCGGCGACTACGCGGTAAGTGCCCACCGTTGGTGGGTACGGATGCCCACTCAGGCGAAGAACCGCCGCAGGTAGCCCGCCGTCCTGCCTGCTTTCGAACGGCTCACCTGCTCGGGTGTTCCCGCCGCCACGATCTGCCCACCCTGCTCGCCCGCACCGGGGCCCACGTCGATCACCCAGTCCGCATCGGCCACCACGCGCAGGTCGTGCTCGACCACTACCACCGTGTTGCCCGCATCCACCAGCCCGTGCAGCTGCACCATCAGCTTGTCCACGTCGGCCGGATGCAGGCCGGTGGTGGGCTCGTCGAGCACGTACAGGCTGTTGCCGTGCTGGCTGCGCTGCAGTTCGGTGGCCAGCTTGATCCGCTGCGCTTCGCCACCGGACAGTTCCGTGGCCGGTTGCCCCAGGCGCAGGTAGCCCAGCCCGATATCACGCAGCAGCTGCAGCGGGCGCTGCACCACGGTTTCCTCGGCAAAGAACGCCAACGCCTCCTCCACCGTCATCGCCAGCACCTGCGCGATGTTGCGGCCGTTCCACTCCACCTCCAGCGTCTTGGCGTTGTAGCGCTGGCCGTGGCAGGTCGGGCATGGCGCGTACACGCTGGGCATGAACAGCAGCTCCACGTGCACGAAGCCTTCGCCTTCGCAGGTTTCGCAGCGGCCCTGCGCCACGTTGAAGGAAAAGCGGCTTGCGCTGTAGCGCCGCGCCTTGGCCATGCGGGTACCGGCGAACAGCTTGCGCACGTGGTCGAACAGGCCGGTGTAGGTGGCCAGGTTGGAACGTGGCGTGCGCCCAATCGGCTTCTGGTCCACGTTCACCAGGCGCTTGATCGCCGTGTGACCGGCATGCAGGCGGCCGCGGGTGCGCTCGATCCGGCTGGGTTGCGGCAGGTCATCGTCCGCATCGGGCGCCACCGGCTCATGGCCCAGGTGCTCACCCACCAGCTCCACCAGCGCCTGGCTGACCAGGCTGGACTTGCCCGAGCCGGAGACACCGGTAACCGCGCAGAACGTGCCCAGCGGGAAGCGTGCATCCAGCCCGTGCAGGTTGTTGCGATGGATGCCGCGCAGCTCCAGCCAACCGGCAGGCGTGCGCGGGCTGCGGGTGGCACGGTCGTGCTTGCCGAACAGGTAGGGTGCAGTGGCCGACGCGGCGACGCCGCGCAGCCCCTCGGGCTCACCGCTGTACAGCACCTGCCCACCGTGCTGGCCTGCACCGGGACCGACATCCACCAGCCAATCGGCACGGCGCAGCATCTCCAGGTCGTGCTCCACCACGAACAACGTGTTGCCGCCTGCCTTGAGCTGGTCAAGCGCGGCATACAGGGCCTCGCCATCTGCCGGATGCAGGCCGGCGGTGGGCTCATCCAGCACGTACACCACGCCGAACAGGCTGGAGCGGATCTGGGTGGCCAGGCGCAGACGCTGCAGCTCACCCGGCGACAGCGTCGGGGTGGCGCGGTCCATCGACAGGTAGCCCAATCCGAGCGATTCGAGCGTACCAATTCGCTCCACCAGATCGTGCGCGATGCGCTGGGCAGCGATGCGCTTCTCCTCGGACAGGTCGGGCGTGCGGCGCACGTCACTGCTGCCTTCGTGCAGCAGCCCGCCGTTCTCCACCCGCAGCTGTTCGGCCTTGCGCCCGGCTGCGCGGCTGCGCGTTGCCCCCTTTGCCGGCGCGTTGAAGCGGCCTTCCGCCGCCGGCCGCAGCGCCTCGGCCATCGCCGCCAGCGACAGCTGGGACAGCGCACCGATGTCCATGCCGGCGAAGGTCACCGACAAGGCAGCACGCTTGAGGCGCTTGCCGTCGCAGACCGGACAGACCGTACCCACCATGTAGCGCGCCACGCGCTTCTTCATCATGGCGCTCTGGGTGGTGGCGAAGGTGTGCAGCACATAGCGGCGCGCGCCACTGAAGGTGCCCATATAGCTGGGCTCTTCCTTGCGGCGCAGCGCGGCGCGGGTTTCTGCCGGAGTGAAGCCGGCATACACCGGCGCCACGGGCTGCTCGTCGGTGAACAGGATCCAGTCGCGCTGCTTCTTCGGCAGGTCGCGCCAGGGAATGTCAACGTCGTAGCCCAGCGTCACCAGGATGTCGCGCTGGTTCTGCCCGTGCCACGCCGGCGGCCACGCGGCGATGGCGCGCTCGCGGATGGTCAGCGAGGGGTCGGGAACCATGGACTGTTCGGTCACTTCATACACGTGGCCCAGGCCATGGCAGTTCGGGCAGGCGCCCTGCGGTGTGTTCGGCGAAAAGTCCTCGGCATACAGCATCGGCTGCCTGGCCGGATACGTACCAGCGCGCGAATACAACATGCGCAGCAGACTGGACAGCGTGGTCACGCTGCCCACGCTGGAGCGTACGCTCGCGGTGCCGCGCTGCTGCTGCAGCGCCACCGCCGGCGGCAGGCCTTCGATGGCATCCACATCAGGCACGCCCACCTGGTCGATCAGGCGGCGCGCATAGGGTGACAACGACTCCAGGTAGCGACGCTGCGCTTCTGCATACAGCGTGCCGAAGGCGAGCGAGGACTTGCCGGATCCGGAAATTCCCGAGAACACCACCAGCGCATCGCGCGGGATGTCCACGTCGACGTTCTTCAGGTTGTGCTCGCGCGCCCCGCGCACGCGGACAAATGCGTTGCGGGTCTGGGCGGGAGACGATGTTTTTCGACGTGTGCTCATGGTGGGAAGCATAGCGCCGGTGGCGCCGCCCATTGGGCGGCCCACGTAGACGCCGCAATCACGAAACCATCACGCTACCGCAGGACGAAGCCGGCGCACTACCGCAGGCCGTGCCACCACGAAGGCCGCCACCGCTTCGGACAACAGCGCCGCCTGCCGCTGCATCGCCTGCGCGGATGCCGAGGCTTCCTCCACCATTGCCGCGTTCTGCTGCGTGCTGCCGTCCATCTGCAACAACGTCTTGCCTACCTGCTCGATGCCCACGCTCTGCTGCTGCGAGGCCGCCGCGATGCTGGCGCTGATCGCGGTGACCTGCTCCACACTGCCGACGATGCGGCGCATGGTGGCCCCAGCCTCGCCTACCAGCCGGGTACCGGCGTTGACCGTATCCACCGAGGTCTCGATCAGCTGCTTGATCTGGCGGGCGGCATCGGCGCTGCGCTGGGCCAGCAGGCGTACTTCGCCCGCAACCACGGCGAAACTCCGGCCCTGCTCGCCGGCCCGTGCGGCTTCCACCGCGGCGTTTAGGGCAAGGATGTTGGTCTGGAAGGCGATGCCGTCGATCACCCCGGTGATGTCGCCGATGTGCCGTGAGGAGGCGGCGATGTCGTGCATCGTGGACACGACCTGTGCCACCGCGTTGCCGCCCTGCCCCGCAATGGCAGCGGCATCCATCGCCAGCTGGTTGGCCTGCTGCGCCGAATCCGCGTTCTCGCGCACGGTTGCAGTGAGTTCCTCCATGGAGGACGCGGTTTCCTCAAGATGCGCCGCCTGCCGTTCCGTGCGTTCGGCGAGGTCACGGTTGCCGGCCACGATTTCACCGGCCGCGCCGTTGATCGCCGAGGTGGCGTGCTGGATGCGCGCCACGATGTCGGCCAGCTGTGCCACGCTGGCGTTGGCATCGTCGCGCATCTGCGCGAACACGCCCTGGTAGTCACCCTGCATGCGGACGCCCAGGTCGCCGTGCGCCAGCCCGGACAGCAGCGCCTGCAGCCCGGCCAGGTTGCCCTGGAAGGTATCCAGCAGGCGGTTGATGCTCACCGCCAGGGTCAGAACGAAGCCCTGCTTGTCGTTCACCGCGATGCGCGCCTGCAGCTGACCCTGCGCGGCGGCGTCCACCAGCGCGGCCACTTCGGTTTCGACCGTGGTTTCCAGCGCGCGGCTGCGCCATTCCACCGCGGCTCCCAGCAACTGGTCGTGGTCGAGGATGGGGTTGAGTACCAGCTGATAGCGGATTCCGCCCTGCTCGATCTCGTGTGCACTGGCATGGCCGCGCTGCAGCTGCGCGGCGACGCCCGCAAACACCGGATGCAGCACCTGCGCCGGTTGGCCGTGCCACTGGCCGGGCGTGCAGCCCAGCGCACTGCACAGCGCCTGGTTGAGGAAGCCGATACGGCCGTCAGGCTCCAGCACCATCAAGCCGGTCTGGGCACTGTCCAGCGCCTGGCGCGCACGGGTGTTGTCGCGCGCGGCGGCCCGCTCGGCCTCGATCCGGCCGCGCAGTCGTTCCTGCATATGTCGCAGGCGTTGCGCCAGCTGGCCGAATTCATCGTGCGGGTTATGCACGACCAGCACCGTATCCAGCCGGTCCTCCGCGATGTCCTCGGCGAAGCGCAACGTGTTCGCGATCGGGCGCTGCACCGCCTGCAGGGTCAGCAGCAGCGTGGCGATGAGCAACGCAGCCACCAGCAGCAGCGTGACCGCGAACACCACCGTCATCGCCCTCGCCTGCGCCTGCAGGCGCCCACGCGCGGCCTCCAGCGCCATTGCCTGCGCACGTTGCACCTGCTCGAGCGACGGCGCGATCTGTGCCGCGGTATCGGCCAGCGACTGCGCTTCCACATCCAGCCCCACTCGCGCGGCGGTGTAGCCAAGCAGTGCACCCTGGTAGCTGTCCATCGCGGTGCGAAGCGCGTCCTGTGCCGCCACCGGCACGCCCGGCGCTGCCAGCGCCAGTTCGAACGGCAGCTTGGCGTCGCTGGCGCGGTCGGCATGGGTGGAATCGCCGGTGAGCAGCAGCAGCGCTTCCTGCCGGCGGATGGCCTGCCACTGGGCGTCCAGTGCGGGTCGTTGCAGGGGGCCCAGCGCGGCCTCCATCGCAGCAGCGGCGGCCTCCAGCTGCGCGCGCAACCCGGCCTCGCCCCTTCCCATTTCATCCACGCGTGCATTCAGCGCGTTGATCCCCTCGGCAAACTCGCCGATGCGGGTGCCCAGGGCCCTCAGTGAAGCCGCATTGCCGTTGGCGGCGGCGGTGCGCTGCAGTGCCTCCAGCGACACCTGCAGGCGTTGGCGTGCCTGCTGCAGTGCGTTCCGGTCGGCATCGTCGAAGCTCGCCGCGTAGCGGGTCTGCAGGCGACGGGCATCGGCCACCTGGGTGCCCAGCAGCGCCATCAGGCTGGTCGCCTGCTGGTGGGTGGCGAAGGTGTCGGCGGCGCGTTCGCTGTTGTACCTTGTCCAGGCGTAGACGGCGGCCACCAGCAGCAGGCCCGCTGCACAGGCCACCAGGCTGACTTTAAGCTTGCGCGCCACGCTGAGCCGGCTCAGGGGTTCAGCCCTGCGGGCAAGGGACGACAGCACACGGCGGGGGATGGCCGACATGACGCACTCCAGACAGAAGGACGCATCAGTATCGGCCGCATTCGCCTGGACTTTAGGGCAGGATCCATTTGCATCCTGCCCTGTCCGCGCAGTGCCTACGTTGTAGCGGGCGTTGAAGACCGCACGATGACGGTCGGCGGTGCGGGCATTGGATTGGGGAGGTGCACCCGCGGCAGGGCACCGGGCACGTGGCTGGCGAGCCAGTCGATGAAACGTGTGGTGCCCAGCACCGCGCCGGGCTCGGGCGTAAGCGTGGTGTCCTTGAGCAGCGCACCGTAGTAGCGCGCCTCCGGATCTGCCACGACCGGACGCTGGTCCTGGTTGAAGTACATCACCCACTCCACCAGCTCGAACAGGCGATGACGCTCCGGGCCAGCGACCTGCACCGTGTGGACGCCAGGCGGTGCGGTGGCAACCTGAGCGACCAGGGCGCCGAGATCGTCGGCGGCCACCGGCTGCACCTTTGCGGGCGACAGGTGCAGCACGTCACGCGCAGCGACGGGTGGGACCAGCTGGGCCATGAACTCGAAGCACTGGGTGGCACGGACCAGCGTGGCCGGAAGGGGCGCCCGGCGGATCAGTGCCTCCTGGATGGCTTTGGCCCGGAAGTAGGCGCTGTCCTGCAGGTAGGGAGTGCCCACCACGGAGAGGCCAACGTAGTGCGCAACGCCGGCGCGATCACAGCCCGCCAGCAGCTGCGTGGTGGCGCGCTCGAAGTACGCGGTGACATCGGGATCTTCGAAGATCGGTGCATTGCCCGCATCCACCACGACCTCTACCCCATCCAGCGCTTCATCCAGCCCATGCCCACCGACCACATCCACGCCGTTGCGCCGCGATGCCGCGCGCACGTCGTGGCCCTGCGCGGCCAACTGCTCCACCACGCGGCTGCCAATCAGCCCGTGGCCTCCGATGACGACGATCTTCATGTGCGTGCTCCCGATGGGCTACATCACGATGGGGCTGGCCGGCACCTGCGGTACCGGAATGTCGCGCTCATCCAGCAGCAGGCGCAGGTCCAGCTCGATGGAGGTGCACAGCTGTGAGATCGGAATGTCGTTGGCGCCACCTTCGAAGGGGTTGGCGCTGCTTTCGCCGACCTGGTCCAGCGCGGCATACATCCACGACACCAGCACGCTCAGCGGAATCGCCAGCCACACCATGTGCCCGGCCATCGCCCCGCCCACGGTGTCGTTCATGGGTGCCAGCAGGTCGATCATGCCCAGTGGCAGCAGCAGGCACAGGATGCGGACAAAGATCACGTTGATCACCGCGTACTGGCGCGGATAGGGGTAGTTCTTGATCCGTTCGCTGCGCGCCTGCTGGTCGTGCAGGTCGCGCAGCACGCGCTGCAGTTCGGCGAAGCTGGCCTGCGGTATGTCACCTGCATCCAGCAGCTGACGCAGCGATGCCCCCTGCAGGGAAAGTACTTCGGTGGCCTTGCCGCCAGCGCCCAGGATGCGCGAGCGCTCTTCGGGAGTGACGTACTTGATCAGCTCGGCATCCAGCGTGCGCACCTTTTCCGGCACGTCATAGCGCTTGCGGTACTCGACGTTGGGCGCCAGCTGCACGGTCTCCCAGGGTTTGGTTTCGCGCATCTGGTAGCGCAGCGCGGTCAGCCACGCCAGGTGGCGGTACACCAGCCGCCGGGTGTGTTCGGGATGGGCCACGTAGTCGCGGCTCATCGTGCCCCACAGGCGGCTGGCGGCCGTGATGGAGGCCCACACCTGCTGCGCTTCCCACAACCGGTTGTAGGTCTGGGTGTTCTTGAAGCCTGCGATCAGCGCCACGCTGGTACCCAGCATGAAGATCACGTTCCATGGCACCGCCAGCCAGTGCAGCCCACCCAGCTGGTACAACGCCACCAGCGCCACATCCAGCAGGATCAACAAATAAAGCGGGCGGCGGGTCCACAGCAGGAACTCGGTGAAGGTATAGGAGCGGCCGGCGTGCATGAGGGTGTTCTCCAGCAGGGGGAAGCGCCGCTCAGGGGGCGGCGGTGGGCACCACGCTCACCACGTGGGTGATGCCGTTGCGGAACATCTTTGCGTAGGGGCAGACACGTTCGGTGTTGCGCACCAGCTCGGCAGCCACGCCGGCCTCCAGGCCGGGCAGGTAGGCTTCCACCTCGGCCGACAGCAGGTACAGGCCGTCGATCGGGTCGCGCGAGAAGGTCACCGACACCTCGATGCAGGGGTCTACCAGCACCAGCCCGGCACGGCTGGCCAGCAGGTTCATCGCGCCGTGGAAGCAGGCCGCATAGCCGGCAGCCAACAGCTGCTCGGGGTTGCTGCCGCCCCCTGGACCGCCCAGCGAAGGAGGCAGGCGCAGGTCGAGTGCCAAGGCGCCATCGTCGGAGACGACCACGCCCGAAGCGCGTCCGTGTCCCGTCTCGCCGCCGCTCACCCGCACCCGCCCGGTGTAGAGCGGGCGCACCTCGTCGCCACGGTATTTGTCGAGAACGGTGGGCGACGGCGGCTTCAGGTCGGACATGGCGTTTCCACGAGGTGCGGGCGGACGGGCAATCAGTTGCTGCGTACCAACCCGGACTGCTGCAGCCAGGCATCGAAGCCCTGCCGGCCCAGCCACGCCTGGCCGACCGGCACCAGCGTGTCGTTCTGCAGTTGCGCACCGAAGTACGGTGCCTGTGCGTCGCCCACCACCTGGCGGGGATCGTGGGTACGGTCGAGGAAGCGCTGTGCCAGTTCGTCCATCGGTGCGCGCTCGGGGCCGGCGATCTCCACCACCCCGTTGACGGCAGGCTGCAGCGCGATGCGCGCCACTGCGTCGGCCACGTCGTCCGCCGAAATCGGCTGCACCAGCGCGGTGGGCAGGCGCAGCGCTTCACCGGCGGACTGGAGGATGCCCGGCAGGAATTCGAAGAACTGGGTGGAATGGATGATGGTGTAGGCGATGCCCGCCTCGCGGATCAACCTCTCCTGCGCGATCTTGCCGCGGAAGTAGCCACTGGCCGCCAGCTTGTCGGTGCCCACCACGGAGAGGGCCACGTGATGGCGTACGCCGGCCTTGGCTTCGGCGGCCAGGATGTTGCGCCCGGCGGTCTGGAAGAAGGCCAGCACCGCCGCGTCTTCGAACGACGGCGAGTTGGCCAGGTCGATGACCACGTCGGTGCCGGCCATGGCCGCCTCCAGGCCGTCGCCGCTGATGATGTCGATGCCGGTGGACGGTGCGGCGATGACGATGTCATGGCCTGCCGCGCGCAGGCGGTCGACGACCTTGCTGCCAATGCGGCCGGTGCCGCCGATGACCAGGATCTTCATGTACTTGCTCCAGGAGGGGAAGGTGGAACCCCGCTGGCCGGGGCATGTGACGATGCTAGGCAGGCCGCTGCGGCGGCAGTAGGTCCGCGCGCGGACGCGCACTGTTGCCTGTCAGGCACCAATGGCGTTCATTGCCACGCGCCGGCATCGACGTCGCGCGCCGGTGCACTGGCCTGCTGCACGCTTTCCCAATGGGTCACCACGTCCAGGTCGAGTGCACGCACCTCGCTGGTGATGAAGTCGATGAACGCGCGGATGCGCTTGGGCAGCTGGCGTCGGCTGAGATAGCACAGGTAGTGCCCGCGGTCGTCGGCGGCGTACTGGTCCAGGCAGCTCACCGCCAACCCGGCATCCAGCGCAGCGCGCACCTGGTAGTTCGGCAGCTGCGCCAGGCCCTGCCCCTGCAGGACCGCCTGCAGCGCCAGGTCGGCGTCGTTGAACACCAGCGCCGACGCCGGTTCCACGCTCAGCGGCCGGCCTTCCACACGAAACTCCCATGGCTGCAGCCGCCCATTGGCCTGTCGCTGGCTGATGCAGGCATGCGCGGCCAGTTCGCCAACGGTGGCCGGCAGGCCGTGCCGCACCACATAGTCCGGTGCGGCGCAGACCAGCAGCTGCATCGGGATCAGGTGCTTGGCGATGACCTCGCTGTCTTCCAGCACGCCATCGCGGAACGCCACATCGATCCGGTCGGCGGCCAGGTCCAGCGGGCGCTCTTCCAGCTGCAGTTCGAGGGTGACATCGGGGAAGTGGGCCCGGAATGCCGACAGCAGCGGCGCGATCACCTTGCGCCCGAACCCGTGCGTGGCACTCACCCGCAGGTGCCCCCGTGGCGGCCCGTCACGCAGGTCGCGCATTTCCTCCAGCGCCTGCAGGATGCGGTCGACACCGGGGCGGCAGCCGTCGTGGAACAGCTCGCCTTCGCGTGTGAGCGAGGTCGACCGGGTGGTGCGCAGGAAAAGGCGCACGCCCAGCTGCCCCTCCAGTTTCTGCACGCTGCGGCTGACCGCCGAGCGGCCGATACCGAGACGGTCGGCCGCGCGCGAGAAGCTGCCCTCGTGGGCGACGGCAATGAACGCCATCACCCCGGCGTAGCTGGCCGAAAAGCCGGTGGTGAGCGGGTCGACACCGTCGTCTACGGTGGCCGGATCAGTCAGGGACATGCGGGCGGCGCTCCAAGATGGCGCGCATGTGCGCGCAGGCAGGCGTGGGCCGCTTCCAGCCGTTGCCTGCATTCAGCAGCAGGCAACCCCAGCAACGGCATGAGCTCCTCGATCGACGCACCGGCCACGTCATGCAGCAACAGCAGCAGGCGGGCGTCGGCAGGCAGCGCCTCCAGCGCAGACAGGAACGTGGTCCAGACCTGGTCGGCGGGGCGTGGCAGGCCTGCGGCGTCGGCGGTGGATGAGGTGCTCATGCAAGGCAGACGGACCAGCGCGATGCGCTGTGACAGCCCCGCGTCCGTTGGATTGGTGCCCAGCGCTCAACACCGTGCGTCAACAGTATCCTGCTTACGGCACTGTCCCTGCGGCGCGCGCTCGTGTTGAATGCCGCCATGGATACTTCCCTCGACCGCTTCACCCAGCTGCGCCCGCGCGTGCTTGGCGTGGCCTATCGCATGCTGGGCTCCATGGCCGAAGCCGAAGATGTCGCGCAGGAGGTGTGGCTGCGCTGGAACGGCACCGACCGCGACGCCATCGAGAACGCCGAAGCCTGGCTGGTCGCCACCACCACCCGCATCGCCATCGACGAGCTGCGCATGGCGCGCCGCAGCCGCGAGCACTATGTGGGCATCTGGCTGCCCGAGCCGGTACTGACGGACGATGCCAGCACGCCGGAGCGCCTGCACGAAGCGGCCAGCGATCTCTCCGTTGCCTTCCTGGCGGTACTGGAACGGCTGGCGCCGGAAGCACGCGCCGCCTTCCTGCTGCACGATGTGTTCGACCGTGACTATCCCGAAATCGCCCGCATCCTCGACAAGAGCGAAGCAGCCTGCCGGCAGATCGTGCACCGCGCACGCGCCCGCCTGCGCGAGGAGCGCCCCATGCACGCGGTGCCGCACCACACCCACCAGCAACTGCTGCAGGCGTTTACCGAGGCGCTGGACAAGGGCGACCTGAAGTCGATGATCGCGCTGATGGACACGTCGGCGCAGCTGATCGGCGATGGTGGCGGCTTCGTCAGCAGCTTCCCCAGGCCGATGCTTGGCGGCGCGCGCATCGCCCAGCTCCTGTTCGCGCCCACCCTGCGGCGCCGCGCCGAGCTGCGCATGGTGCCCGCGTTCATCAACGGCCGCTTGGGGGTGCTGCGCTACTTTGGCGAGCACCTGGATTCGGCGATGTCGTTCGATACCGATGGCGAGCGCATCACCCAGATCCTGGTGCAGCGTAATCCGAACAAGCTGGCGCGGATCCTGGCCGCGCAGCAGCCGGCGCTACGCTGATGCCCCTGCCTCCGTCGCGCTGGCGTACGCTCCCGCGCAGCTTCTACCGGCGGCATCCGACCGAGGTCGCGCCCGAGCTGCTGAACAAGCTGCTGGTGCGCGACGATGGCCGGGCCGGTCGCATCGTTGAAGTCGAGGCCTATGCAGGCGACCAGGACCCGGCCGCGCATTCGTTCCGGGGCATGACCCCGCGTACGGCCACCATGTTTGGAGAATGCGGCCACCTCTATGTCTACTTTACCTACGGCATGCACTGGGGCAGCAACGCAGTCTGCGGCGAAGTCGGCCAGGGCTGGGGCGTACTGCTGCGGGCTCTGGAACCCGTGGAGGGATTGGAACTGATCCGTGAGGCGCGGCCAGCCATTCGCCGCGATCGCGAGCTGGCCAGCGGGCCTGGACGGCTGTCGCAGGCGATGGGTATCGACAAGGCACTTGATGGCGCTGACCTCGTCAGCAATGACCGCGGCATCCGGATCGTGTCGGACGGGATGGCGCCACCGGAGGATCCGGCGGCGGGTCCCCGCATCGGCATCAGCCGCGCCGTGGAGTTCCCATGGCGCTGGCATGTGCGCGGGCATGCGCACGTGTCCGGCCGGCGGTCGAAGGCGTAACGACCAACGGTCGTTACCTACCGGGGTAACGCACGACCGTTGGTCGTGCGGTGCGCCTTCAGCAGCGGCAGCGGATCGTAGGCACCATCGGCACCATAGATCCCCCAGTGCAGGTGTGGCGGCGTACCGGCCGCATTGCCACTGTCACCGACGTAGCCCAGCACGGTGCCTTCGCTGACCACCTCGCCCTCGGCCAGCCCCTCGCGCCAGTCCTCGAGATGCGCGTAGTAGTAGCGCTCGCGCGCCGGTCCAATGACCCATACCTGGCGCCCGCCCAGCCCGCTGTCGCGCACCGCGACCACCACGCCTGGCGCCGCGCTCCGCACCGGCGTGCCGCGCTTGGCGAAGATGTCCACCCCGGCGTGGGTGCGGTCGCGTCCGCGCGGCGCGCCGAACGTATCGGCGATGCGCCGGGCCGCCACCCCGTCCACCGGGACCGGCAACGTCGTCGGCGCGGGCATGCGCGACAGCTCCCACATCGCGCGTGGCGCCTTGAGCCACTCACCATTCCACAGGGTCAGCAGCACCAGGCCCAGCAGCAGCGGAAACACCAGCCAGCCCAGCCAGCGGCGTAGTGCGAACGCTCGCGAGCGCGGCGGGTTGTCTCCTGCCACGCTGGCTTCATGATCGGAACGGGTCGACGGATTCATGCGCACAGCATCGCAGGTGCCGCGTACACGGCACCTGTACGGAGAGAGCGGGGCCGGCTGCGCTATTGCACCGGCACGGCGTCAGGGAAGGTCCAGCGCCCTTCCAGGATCTCCGCACGGGGCCGGTACAGCCGCACCATGTAGTTCCAGCCGGCCATGGTGGGCAGGCAGTTGGGTACCTGGCCATCGCAGCCACCGAACTGGATGTCGATCGAGCCGTCGGCGCTCTTCTTCGCGGTGAGGTTGTTGAGCGTGTAGGCGTTCTGCGGGTTTTTTTGGTAGTACCCCTCGGCGTTGTACAGGCTCACCGACCAGAACCCGTCCACGGGCACATCGGCCACGTGCAGCCGGTACGCGGTGCTGCCATCGTTCCGGGCCGGCACCACGTTGAGGTACATCGCGTCCTTGTCAGGGTTGCCGCCCCAGGCCGAGGCGGCACCGATCACGCGGCGCACCGGGTCGACCGTGTCGCGGGTGCCGAACATGTGCCGGGTGTCGGGCAGCGTGGATGCCAGCGTCAGCAGTGCGGCGCGCACCTTGTCCTGGCTCACCGTGTCCCACTTCGGTACGTCGAAGCTGCCCGGCGCAGCCTGCTGGACCTTGATCGCATCCTGCAGCGCGTGCACCTTTGCGACGTCCTCCGGGTTGGATGGATCCACCAGCGTTCGAAGGGCGACCACCACGTAGCGGGTGCCGTCCTTGCCACGGCTGAGCGTGTAGTCGCCGGGCGTGTAGTTGACCTGGGTGGTGTACTGGTCTTCGTCGATGACCTGCATGGACATGAAGCGATCACCCGCATCGGGGAGCGTGATCGTGACCGGGCCGGCATCGAGGTCGAACACCGCGCTGGAGTACAGCGTGTCGCGATTCAAACGGACCACGGTCTGGCTGTCGATCGATGCCGGTTCGCGATGATGGAACAGCTTGCCCAGTCCCTGCTCCTTCACCAGCGCGCCGAGATAGCGATCGGATTCGGCGCGCACGAAGTTGTCGGCGGTCACCGGCACGCTTCCGGGTTCTGGCGCGCGGTTGGGTTCGGCGGGCGCCGGTGCGGGTGGCGCCGTTGATGAAGCAGGCGCCGGTGGCGCACTGGCTGCGTCTGCGGCCGGCGCGTCCGGCTCCCCTCGGCAGGCGGATAAGGCCACCACGAAGGCGAGGGCGATCAACGGGAGGGCGAAGTGGGGCTTACGCGAAACGTCGTGATTCACGGCGGGATCTCCAACGCGGAAAGCTGGAGCGTAGCAATGGCCCCGTGCGCCAAAAACCGTACTTCTACTGCGGTTCGGCCCGCATTGCCCGCAGCGTGGTCGACCGCTGCGATGAAGACCGCGACTAGAGGACTTTCCGCCGCGTTGACACCTGAAGGTAGACCTTAGGCTTATCTACCGTTCCTGCGCACTTCATGAGCACCCTGGCGTCATCACGTACAAACAAGGTCATCCTGGTGGTCGAGGATGAAATCGAGCTGTCGAGACTCTTCATTGAAGTACTCAGTGGCGCGGGCTACACGGTCGTTCCGGCCTACTCCGTGACCGATGCACTGTTCGCCATTGCCGACCAGCCGTTCGACGCGGCGATCCTGGACGTGGAGTTGCGCGACGGCGCCGTGTTCCCGGTCGCTGATCGCCTTGCGCGTCTGGGCACACCATATCTGTTTGCGTCCGCCGTGTACCTGCAGGCGGTGCCCGCTGCACACAAGGCGGTGCCCTTCATCGCCAAGCCGTTCGAGATAGACGACCTGCTGGCCCACGTGGAGCGTGCGTTAGGCTGCAGCCGAAAGGCCAGCTAGCTTGGGCGCCGGCCGACCGTGTCGCGACACTAGACGACCGGTCTAATTGAGAGTACAGTGCGGTCCATGAGCCCGACCGCAGCCACTGAAAGCACCGACGTCCGCGACAGGATCCTGTCCACCGGCCAGCGCATCATGGGCGGCAAGGGCTTCTCGGCGGTGGGCTTGAATGAAGTGCTGAGTGCCGCAGGCGTACCGAAAGGCTCGTTCTACCATTACTTCGCCTCTAAGGAAGCCTTTGGCGACGCGCTGCTTGACGACTACTTCGCGGCCTATCTGGCCGACATGGACCGCACCTTTGCCCAGCCCGGGAAGAACCGCGCGCAGCAGTTGGAGGCGTATTTCGCCGCCTGGAAGGACAACCAGTCGTTCGAGGACTGCCAGGGCAAGTGCCTGGCGGTGAAACTCGGCGCCGAAGTGGCAGACCTGTCCCACAGCATGCGCACAACGCTGCAGCGGGGCACCGCCGGCATCATCGAGCGGCTGGCGCATGTACTGGAAGCGGGCACCGCCGAGGGTTCGTTTGCCTTCACCGGCAAACCCGACGCAGTGGCGCAGAGCCTCTACGCGCTGTGGTTGGGGGCGAGCCTGATGGTGAAAATCGTGCGCGATACCCAGCCCTTCGACACCGCGTGGCGGACCACGCAACAGATTCTCCACCCGGCGGCCTGACCCCAGGCCGCAGGTACTTCACGCCCTGTGGGCGTTTTTTCACGCCGGCATTCTAGACGACCGGTCTACTGTACTCCTCCATCTACCAGGAACCGTTCCCCATGAAGGTATTGATCGTCCTCACCTCCCACGACGCGCTTGGCAACACCGGTCGCAAGACCGGCTTCTGGCTCGAAGAACTCGCCGCGCCCTACTACGCGTTCCAGGACGCGGGCGCCACCATCACCCTGGCCTCGCCCAACGGCGGGCAGCCGCCGCTGGATCCAAAAAGCAACGAGCCCGACTTCCAGACCGACCTCACCCGTCGCTTCGAGGCCGATGCGGCGGCGACCGCACAACTGGCCAGCACCGTTCGCCTGGACAGCGTTTCGCAGGCCGACTTCGACACCGTGTTCTATCCCGGTGGCCATGGGCCGCTTTGGGACCTGGCCGAAGACAGCCAGTCCATCGCGCTGATCGAATCGTTCATCGCCGCCGAAAAGCCGGTCGCGCTGGTCTGCCACGCCCCGGGCGTGCTTCGCCACGTCAAGGCCGCCAACGGCAACCCGCTGGTGCAGGGCCGGAAGGTCACCGGTTTAACCAACAGCGAGGAAGCCGGCGTCGGCCTGACCGACGTGGTGCCCTTCCTGGTCGAAGACACGCTCAAGGCGCTGGGCGGCGACTACTCGAAGGGGCCGGACTGGGGCTCGTACGTGGTCAGCGATGGCCTGCTGATCACCGGGCAGAACCCCGCGTCGTCCGCTGAGACCGCCGCCGTGCTGCTGAAGCGGCTGGCGGCGAAGTAAGCGCAGCCTGCGACCATCGCCCGCCATGCGGCGGGCGATGCGTATCAGATCCGCTTTCGCATGACCGCGCAGGTGGCCGGGCACAGGCCGGAAAACTGCTTGGTTTCCCGAATCGAAACGGGGACATGGTCGCGTGCAACGTGGGCAAAGCCGCAGCGCTCGAACAGGGTGCTGGAAGAGACCGTAAGCAGATAAAGCTCCTCCACGCCCGCGCGGCGCGCAAGCTCCTCCGCCTTGCCCACCAGCACCTCACCCTGGCCGCGGCCTCGAAACGCGGGGCTGACCGCGAGCGACCTCAGCAGTCCGACACCGTGGTACGGCTCGATCGCGATGACCCCGCACAGCATTTCGTCTTCCCACATCCCGCAGAACGTGGTGGACACCGGGTCGAGGTCTTCGGTGGGCAACCCGACGCGTTGAAGCAACGCAATGACCTCTGCGTTCAATGCCATCTGCTTGAAGGACAACATGTTCTCGGCTCCAACAGGGCTGACCCTGGCTGCACTACGGCGGTGGTCAGGGAACCCGTTTGCCGTGCTGATCGATCACCACCTCTCCGTCTTCCTTGGCGAAGGGCACGGTGACGGTCGGAAGAATTTCCAGAACGACCTCGGAAGGCCGACACAGGCGCGTTCCCAGATCGGTCTGCACCCACGGCCGTTCGATCAGGATCGGGTTGTCCATCAGCGCATCCAGCAATGCATCATCGCTGAGCGCAACGTCGTCCAGCCCCAATTCCAGGTAGCGCTTCTCTTTCTTGCGGATGGCGCCACGTACGTTAACGCCGGCGGCATTGATCAGTTCGACCAGGCGCGCACGGCTTGGCGGATCAACCAGGTACTCGATCACCTCGGGTTCGATCCCCGCATGCCGGATCAACGCCAGCGTGTTGCGCGAGGTGCCGCATTTCGGGTTGTGGTAGATGACGGCCTTCATGTGCCCTCCTCATCAAGAACGGTTTCGACGACGCCGGCAGCAGCAGCCAGGCTCGCAGCTTCCACTGCCCCCTTTCGCTCACTGTAGCGCTCTACCAGGTAGTCACTGCGGCCGCGAACCAGCAGGGTGAATTTGACCAGTTCTTCCATCAAATCCACAACGCGGTCGTAGTACGCCGACGGCTTCATCCGCCCCTGCTCATCGAACTCCTGCCAGGCCTTGGGGACCGACGACTGATTTGGAATCGTCACCATCCGCATCCAGCGACCCAGTACGCGCAGCGCGTTGACCACATTGAAGGATTGCGAGCCACCGTTCACCTGCATCACCGCCAGCGTGCGTCCCTGGGTGGGCCGCACGCTGCCTTCCTCCAGCGGCAACCAGTCGATCTGGTTCTTGAACACCGCCGTCAGCGTGCCGTGCCGTTCCGGGCTGACCCACACGTGGCCTTCGGACCAGAGCGAGGCCTGCCGCAGTTCCTGCACTTTGGGATGCGTGGCGGGCACCGAGTCGAGCATGGGCAGCGCGTGCGGATCGAACAGCCGCGTCTCAGCCCCGAGGTGTTCGAGCAGGCGCTGCGCCTCCAAGGCCAACTTGCGACTGAACGACTGGGGCCGCAGCGAGCCATAGAGGATCAGGATGCGCGGACGATGCGCCAGCACGGTCCCTGCGTCCAACCGGGCGGCCATGGGAGTACCCAGCGCACCCGGAACCAGGTTGGGGAGGTCGGTCATGGTTTGTCCCGCGACATAATTTCGACTATTCTAGAATTATGGAACATAAGCACGCAACCCGGGCCCTTGGTGCCCTGAGCCATGCCACCCGCCTGTCCATCTACCGTCTCCTGGTACAGGCCGGTACGGGCGGCAAACTGGCGGGCGATATCGCCCAGGCACTCAACCTGCCTGGCGCGACGCTGTCTTTCCACTTGAAGGCACTGTCAGCCGCCAAGCTGATTACCGCCGAACACCTGGGCCGGTCCATCTGCTATCGGGCGAACTTCACTGCAATGAACGCCTTGGTCGGCTACCTCACCGAGAACTGCTGCGCTGACGACACGCCGTCCGAGCGCCCTGGCTGCTGCTGAGTCCCTTTCATGCGCATGGAGACCTCCCGCCTGTCCTTCCTGGATCGATATCTGACGCTGTGGATATTCATCGCGATGGCGTTGGGCGTGGGCCTGGGTGCACTGTTCGACGACGTTCCCACCGCACTGAACCGCCTGTCGATCGGCACGACGAACGTTCCGATCGCCATCGGCCTGATCCTGATGATGTACCCGCCGCTGGCCAAGGTGAAGTACGAGGCGCTGCCAGAGGTGTTTGCCGACAAACGGGTGCTGGCGCTCTCGCTGCTGCAGAACTGGATCGTGGGACCGTGCCTGATGTTCGGCCTGGCGGTGCTGTTCCTGCGCGATTCCCCCGAGTACATGACCGGGCTTATCCTGATCGGGTTGGCGCGCTGCATTGCCATGGTGCTGGTGTGGAACCAGCTTGCACGCGGCGACAACCAGTACGTGGCCGGGCTGGTGGCCTTCAACTCGATCTTCCAGATTCTGTTTTTCAGCGTGTACGCCTGGTTCTTCCTTTCCTGGCTGCCGCCCATGTTTGGCCTGCAGGGAAGCGTGGTCAACGTCAGCATGTGGACCATCGCCGAAGCGGTGCTGATCTACCTGGGCGTTCCATTCCTCGCCGGCTACCTCACCCGTCGCTGGCTGCGAGCCGCCAGGGGTGAACGCTGGTACGAAGAGCGCTTCCTGCCGGCGATCAGCCCGATCACGCTGGTCGCACTGCTGCTCACCATCGTGGCGATGTTCAGCCTGAAGGGCGCCGACGTGCTGCGCCTCCCGTTCGATGCGGTGCGCATCGCCATTCCGCTCACGCTCTATTTCATCATCCAGTTCGGCCTCAGCTTCTTCATGGGGCGGCTCATCGCAAGGGATTATCCGCGTACCACGGCCATAGCCTTCACTGCCGCCGGTAACAACTTTGAGCTGGCCATCGCCGTTGCCATCGCCGCTTTCGGGCTTGCCTCCCCGGTGGCCTTTGCCGCCGTCATCGGGCCACTGGTCGAAGTACCCGTGCTGGTGCTGCTGGTCCGCGTGGCGTTGGGGCTGGGCGGGCGCTTCTTTCCCGCCGGGCACGCGATCGGACAGCGTAGATGATGGCCCCGATGCGGCCAGCCTGAGGCACTACCGCGAATGCTTCACGGGCAGAGGCGCCAGATCGAAACACGCGATCAGCAGCTCGGTGAGCGCCCGCACCTTCAATGACGGGTGCTGGCCCGGCGGCCTGACGACATAGATGCCGGCCGGCGGTGGCGGATGGTGCGGCATGACCGGCACCAGCGCACCCGCATCCAGGTGCTCACGGGTGATGCCATCGGGCAGCCACGCGATGCCGAGGCCGGCCAAGGCGGCGGCAAGCAGCGCGGTACCGTTGTCGGCCTTGAAGCGACCACGCGGATGCACCGTCACCACGCTGTCGCCGTCCATGAACTGCCACGCTTCGGTGCCCTGCATCAGCGCCTCGTGGTCGGCCAGCTGGTCCGGCGACTGCGGGGAGCCGTTCGCGGTTACATAGCCCGGGCTGGCGACCAGGCCGCCGTGGAGCGGCCCGACGCAGCGCGCGATCAGGTTGGAATCCTGCAGATACCCCACGCGGATCGCACAGTCATAGCCTTCTCCCACCAGATCGACGAAGCGATCGCTGTAGGTAGCATGCACGTGCAGCTGGGGATGTCGCCGTGCCAGGTCCGCGAAGACCGGTGCGAAGTGGGTGGGACCAAAAGTCAGCGGCGCTGCAACGCGCAGCCGCCCGCGCAGGTCGCCACTGGGCAGGATGGCATCGCGCGCCGCATCGATCTCGGCGCAGGCCTTGGCCGCGTGGATACGGAACGTGGCACCGGCCTCGGTCAGCGATGCACCGCGCGTGGTCCGCGCCAGCAGTTGCACGCCCAGCTCGCCTTCGAGGCGCCCAAGCCGTCGGCTGACGATCGACTTGGCCACGCCGAGTCGACGCGCCGCCGGTGACACGCCACCGGCGCTGGCCACTTCCACGAATGTCCGAAGGTCTTCGATATCCACGCCGTTCCTCCCGGGTTCGCCCACCAGCCTGACACAGCAATGGCCCAACGCGCGTTCCACTTTCCGCGACACAGCTTGGCACGGAACGCGGCTACCGCCTCACGGAGGGGAATGACAAGGTTTGGGCTTGTTCTGCCCCACCCACACAGGATGCATCCATGACCTTCCGCAATGGCCTCGACTCGCTGCTTCGCCCCGAAGATTCCGTCCTCGTGCTCATCGACCACCAGCCCTACCAGCTGGCCAACCTCAACAGCCACGACCCGCATGCCGTGGTGAACAGTGCCACGGCCCTGGCCAAGACCGCCAAGGCTTACCGCGTTCCCACCATCCTCACCAGCGTGATCGCTGAACGCGGCGGGCTGATCTTCCCGCACATCACCGATGTGTTTCCAGACCAGCAGGTCATCGACCGCACCCTGATCAACACCTGGCAGGACAAGGCGGTGGTGGATGCGGTCAAGGCCACCGGCCGCAAGCAGCTGATCATCGCGGGTCTGTGGACCGAGATCTGCGTAGCGATGCCGGTCATCCAGGCGCTCGGCGAGGGCTGGGATGTCACCGTCATTACCGATGCATGTGGCGCGGTGTCGGTGGAAGCGCACCAGGTTGCCATCCAGCGCATGATCGCCGCCGGCGCCAACGTGATGACCTGGATGGCCCTGGCTGGCGAATGGCAGCGCGACTGGGCACGGCTGGATCACGTGGCCGAAGTCACCGAGGTATTCAAGCAGCACGCCGCCGGCAGTGGCATCGCCTACCTGTGGGAGCAGCAGCTGCTCAACACGCCGGTGCCGCCCAGCGCCGGGTGATAAGCTCCGGCGCGTCCCGCTGCGGTCCTCACCGCAGCGGGCCCCTGCCCCGGCCCCGTAGTTCACCGCATGCCCCTGTTGTCTTCGTTCCCCGGCCACGCCATGCGTGCGCTGCTGCTGGTTGTTCTTTTCAGCCTGGCTCCGCCGGGTCTTGCGCAACAGCATCCGTCGCCCGGCACCGGGTTTACCGGCTACCACCACACCGCGTGGCGGGCCGGCCAGGGCGCACCGGGCGATATCTGGGACATCCAGCAGGACCCCAACGGCACGCTGTGGCTGGCGACAGGCTCCGGGCTGTACAGCTTCGATGGGCACCGGTACGTACGCCAGCAGACGAACGCCGGTGCTGCGCAGCCCTCGCTCAACCTGGTGACCCTGCTGGGCGACAGGAGCGGTGGCCTGTGGTTGGGGTATTACCACGCCGGCATCGCCCATCTGGGCAGCGACGGCACCCTGCGCTCTTACCAGCGAAATGAAGGGGTGCCGCCGGGCGTGGTGTCGGGGTTTGCATACGACAGCAACGGCGTGCTCTGGGCAGCGGTTGACGAAGGCCTGCGCCGGTTCAACGGCACGCGCTGGGAGAAACCGCCCGCATCCATGGGCCTGCCCGAGCGCCACGCGCACTGGCTGCTCAACGATTCGCGGGGCCGGTTCTGGGCGCTGGTCGGCCAGAAGGTGTGGTTCATTCCCAAGGGCGGCGCTGCGTTCGTCCCCACCGGCATCGAGGTCTCCTTGATGGCGACGCTGGCCGAAAGCCCGTCGGGCGAGATCTGGCTGGCCGACCGGCGCCGCGGTGCGGTGCCCATCGCCGATGCCAACGGCCTGCTCCCGGCCGCGGAACGGCAGGCCCGCCTGCTTCCGGACGTGCTGGCCAGCCGCCTGCATTTCACCTCGGACGGCGTCATGTGGGCGCCCATGCGCGGGGGCGGCGGCATCCTGCGGGTGCTGTTCGACGGCAAGCACGCGGTGCGCATGGAGCGCTTCGATGTTCCGCAGGGGCTGACCTCCACCTCGGCCGTGCCGGTCTTCGAGGATCGCGAGGGCAACGTGTGGGTGGGTACCAACCTCGGCCTCAACCGCTTCCGCGCGCAGAGCGTGCGCACCCTCACGGAAGGGCCCAACGACCCTTACCGCATCCTGGCGAGGAATGCGGACGGCGCGCTCTTCGGGTATGGCGAAGACATGGTGCCGTATGACCTCGACCGCCACGGTCTTGGCCTGGATCGGGCCGGTCTGCAGCGCGCGGCATTGAAGGACACCCGCCCGCTGTGGCAGTTCGAATGGACCAGCCTCGCCCGGCGCAGGGGGACGGCGCTGGAGGTAGTGCAGTTCCCCGGCACTGCACGCGGCCTGCAACCGCAGGCACTGCATTTTCCGGGCGCCGAAGAGGCCTGGGCCTGCGTGGGCGAGAACCGCGTCGTGCATTACCTGCGCGGCTCCTGGACGGAGGACGCGCGCATCACCCTGCCCGGCTGCACCGTCATTGCACCGGGCAGTGCGCAGGGCCTGCTATTCGGCTATGCCAGCGGCGAGCTGGTGCTGCGCGACGCCACCGGGGTGCACCGCATCGGCTCGACCCGGGGCCTCGACGCAGGGCCGGTCACCGCCGTGCTTGCACACGAGCACCTGCTGCTGGTTGCCGGCGAGAAGGGCTTCAGCATCAGCAGCAACGGAGGTGCGTTCAGCGCGGTAACCGCCGACATTCCCGGCGTGCTGGAAGGCATTACCGGCATCGTCATCGACCCGGACCAGCAAGTCTGGTTGAACGGCGGGCGCGGCCTGGTGCGCCTGGATCTTGCCGATGCGATCGCCAGCGCGCGCACCGGCAACGCGGTCTCGCCGAGGCTGTTCGATGACGTCGATGGCATGCCCGGTATCGCGCTGCAGAGTGGCCCGATTCCCACCGCGCAACTCTCGAAGGATGGACTGCTGTGGCTTGCAACCAACCAGGGCCTGGCGTGGCTGGATACCACCCGCCTCCACCGCACGCGCGCCGCCCCCAGCGCGCGCATCGGCGATGTGCATTTCGGTGATGAAACCCTGCCCCTGCGCGACGGCACCGTGGTTCCCGCGGGCATCACCCAGCTGCAGATCGACTTCGTCGCGCAGTCGCTTGCCCGCCCGGAACGCAACCGCTACCGGTACCGGCTTTCCGGCGTGGACTCCGGCTGGCGCGACGCCGGCAGCGCCACCACGGCGTACTACACCAACCTTGGCCCGGGCAGCTACACCTTCGAGGTGCTGGCTGCCAACGAAGACGGCGTATGGGGGAGCGCCCCAACCACGCGTGCCTTCCGGATCGAGCCGCTGCTGACGCAGACGTTCTGGTTCCGCGGGCTGCTGTTGATCGCGCTGGTGGTGCTCGTCGCTGCGGCCGCGCGCGTGCGGGGCCGCCACATCACCGCCCTGGTCAAAGCGCGCTACGAAGAGCGGCTGGAGGAACGTGAGCGCATTGCCCGTGACCTGCACGACACCCTGCTGCAGGGCGGACAGGGCCTGTTGTTGCGGCTGCACGCGATCAGTGCGATGCCGTCCATTCCGGACGAGGCGCAGGCGCGGCTTGAATCGGCCATGCAGGCTGCGGAAGACAGTCTCCGGGAAGGCCGGGAACGCGTCGCTTCGCTGCGCAGTGACACCGGCGCCGAGCTCGATCTCGCTGCGGCGCTCACCCATGTCTACAACGAAGAGACGAACCCGGCAAGCACGCGGTTCCGGCTGGTGGTCTCGGGCGAAGCGCCGCGCCTGAACGACGCCGCCGCCGAAGAAGTGTTCCTGATCGGCCGCGAGGCAATCCGCAATGCGTTGGCGCATTCGGCCGCCACGGACATCGACATTGAGCTGAGTTTCGGCCATACCTTCCGCCTGCGGGTACGCGACAACGGCCGGGGAATGGCGGAGGGCACCGTGAAGCAGGGGCGCTGGGGCGTGCAGGGAATGCACGAGCGCTCAGCGCGCCTGGGCGGCACCCTGCGCATCTGGTCCAAGCCAGCACGAGGCACCGACGTTGCGCTGTCAATGCCGGGTGTGCGTCTGTATGCACGTCAGCAGGCCGTTGCGCCGCAACGGTGGCATGCTTTCTTCGGGAGAGCGCGGGGGCGTCAGGGCTGAGGGACTGGAAATCCCTTGGCCCGCCAGCGCACTGGTCGCCGCGGAGGGATCTATCAGCTGCGCTTGATGATCGACACGATCAGCCGCACCAGCTCTGCCTCCGCCACCGCGTGCTCAACCACCCCGGCGGCGACCGCTTCGGAGAGCGACTCCGCCGCGCCCAGGATCGCCCAGTAGCCCGCGTCTGGTACTTCGCTGCCGGTGGCAAAGCCACCCACCCATTCCGCGCACTTGGCGATGAACTCCTGCTGGTACCGCCGCTTTACCTCCATCAACTCGGGTGACCCCGCGAGGGCAGCGAGGATTCCCTGGATCTCGCTGCCCTGCGACAGCACGCAGTCGATGTAGCCACCGGCAATGGCATGGGCGCGATCCTTCAACCGAGCCTTGGCCTTGCCGATGCGCGCTTCAAACACCGCAGTCTGGCGCTGGTCGTAGTCCTGATAGAGCGCAGCCAGCAGGCCGTTGCGGGTGATGAAGTGGTCGTAGGCCACCGGCTTGGTGACACCGGCAGCTTCGGCCAGGCGCCCGAGCGACAGCGCATCGGTTCCCTCTTCGCCCACCAGCGCCCACGCCACATCCAGCAACTG
>Ga0102591_1000447_pt1 | contig 80156 bp, 80 predicted proteins | sample AraplaCol_mCL_r2_2_FD_76860 | JGI IMG/M metagenome (GOLD analysis project Ga0102591, IMG submission 76860) | Arabidopsis root microbial communities from North Carolina, USA - plate scrape MF_Col_mCL_r2 (SPADES assembly) (version 2) | ecosystem: Host-associated > Plants > Roots > Endosphere... | reverse complement strand
TCGTCGTCGCCGACGCAGCAGACATTCTGTGGCTCGCCCTTGGCGCGCTGGGCGAGAAGCCGCAGCCACATGTATTGGGCGGTGTTGGTGTCCTGGTACTCGTCAACGAGGATGTAGCGGAACTTCTGGTGATATTCCTTCAAGAGGTCCGGCTGCTTGCGGAAGATCGCGATCGGATGCATCAGGAGATCGCCGAAATCGCAGGCGTTCAGCGTCGACAGGCGGTTCTGATAGGCGAAATAGAGATCGCGGCCGCGGCCATTGGCAAAAGCGCGCGCATCTCCCTCAGGAATATCGGCAGGGCCGAGGCCCTTGTTTTTCCAGGTATCGATCATGCCGGCGAACTGCTTGGCCGGCCAGCGCTTGTCGTCGAGGCCTTCGGCCTGGATCAGCTGCTTGATGAGGCGGACCACATCATCTGTATCGAGGATGGTGAAATCGGAGCGCAGGCCGACGAGCTCGGCATGGCGGCGCAGGAGCTTGACGCCGATCGAGTGGAAGGTACCGAGCCAGGGCATGCCTTCAACGGCGCCGCCGACGAGAAGCGCGATACGCTCCTTCATCTCGCGGGCGGCCTTGTTGGTGAAGGTCACGGCGAGGATCTGCGAGGGGAAGGCGCGGCCGGTCTGGAGAATATGGGCGATGCGGGTGGTGAGCACGCGCGTCTTGCCGGTGCCGGCGCCGGCGAGCACGAGAACAGGGCCTTCCAGCGTCTCGACTGCTTCGCGCTGTTCCGGGTTCAGGCCGGTGAGATAATCGGGGCGGCCGCCGTCGCGGGCTGCCATGGCGCGGGCGGCAATGCCGCCGCCGGCGGCGGGCGCCCTTGCTGGAGCGGCAGGCTGTTGCGGCTTGCGCGGCGCATCGCCCGGTTCCTCGTCGAAGAAGGGCATATCGTCGAAACTATTGCTCATGGCGCGTAATGTAGTGATTCGGGAAGGAAAGACCAGAAAAGATGTTCTGCTTTCATTCCCAGCGGCTGCGCTATCCTCAGCAGGTTTGGTTGCCCGGTCGGGAAGCCTGCGCAGGAGTTGTGGTCCTCCTGGACCTCAACTATGGTTTCGCGCCAGCCATCGGGAGAGCCATATGCATGTCATCGCCATTCTTGCCAATCTGATCCTGCTGATCGCCGTTGTCGCGCTGATCGCGGCGAATGGTTTGCCGGACAGTGGTGAAGGCCTCGGAACCGTCCTCGCCGCCATCGTGTCTCCCGTGTTGAGCACGATCGCCTTGCTGCGCCGCAATGGATCGGTTGCTGAACTCATTTCGCTTGAGATTCGGGCACGCAAGGCGACGCTGCGACAGCGCATTGCCGTGGCTGAGGCTGCGACCGCCGGCAGCGGCATCGGCGGCTAAGGGCCGTTCTCAGGCAGCCTTCGGCCCGGCAAAGGCCAGGCAGACCGACACCAGGGCAAAGAGCGGCGGTAGCGCCAGGCACCAGATGCCGACGGTAGCAAAGAGCAGGGCGGCCAGGCCGCAGCCGAGCGCGAAAGCGGCCACTGCAATTGCCATGCGCGACAGGCGGCCTTTCACTGTCTTTGCCTGGTCTCCTGACATGCCATGGGCGAGATCGCCGAGATCGATCATGATCTGCGTCGTCGTGCCGGTCATCAGCGTGCTCGGCGGTGACGCGCCGAGATGGATGCGGTGAGCGGCGTTCTGGACCGCCATGGCGATGACGAGCAGCATGCCGGTTGCGACCAACGGCAGGCCATCCGGATTGGTGAAGGGCGAAAGCAAGATGGCGCAGGCGCCGCCAGCGATCAGGAACAATAGCTTGATGACGAGCAGGATGCGCAAACCCTTCTCGTCACCGGCGGGTACCTTGTAGGTGAGGTAGCGCAGCAGGAGGATCGTCAGGCAGAAGACGGGCAGCGCCAGAAGCTTGGCGATGATGCCCGACGTGCCGTGGGTCAGCGCTGCACCGAGGGTGACGAAGTTGCCGGTGACATGGGCGGGAAAGAGACCTCCAAGTGCCAGGAAGCCTGCTGTATCGACATAACCACCGGTAAAGCTCAGAAGCACGGGCAGGGCTGGGCGCATCGGTCTTTTCCCCCTCTGTATATTCGTTCGTCAGTGTGCCGCGACGGCGTGGATTTCGGCAATATAGCCGCCCGGAAATTCCACCATGGCTGCTCGGCGCTCGCCGGACTGATAGGGCTCGACGAGGATTTCAGCACCGCTTTCCCTGGCTTTCTGGAGCGTCGCATCAAGATCGGCCGTCTCATAGCCGGTCATCTCGCGGCCGTAGGGGAAGGGCAGATGGCCGTCGGTGATGAGCACGGTCATGCGGCCGAAGACGGATTCGATGCGCAAGCGGTGAAAGGTCTGATCCGGAAGGCCGATCTCGATACCCGGCGCCTTCTCTTCATCGGAAACGACCCTGCCGTGCGAGAAGGCAAGGAAGGCGTGGGTGAAAGCCGCGGCGCGATCAGCTGACACGTAGACCCGGTTTTCCGGGACTGTCGTGAAGGCCGGATAATTCGGCGCGGTCGTGTGCCAGTAAAGCTGCATGTTGACGCCGCCCGGCCACTGGATGACGGCGTCGCGGCCGATCGGGTCGGGGAAGGCTGAGACGATCACATCGGCGCCGGCAGCCCTGGCGGCGGCTACGGCCTTGTCGAGATCGGTGACGAGGTAGCCGGTGCGTTCGCTGCCAAAGGGGTAGGGGATCGGCGTCTTGAAGCCGAAGAGCGAGACCGTACCGACCGGTGTCTGCAGGAGCTGCGACGTGGTGCTGCTTGGCGTCGGCGTCACCGTTGCCGTCACCTGCCTGGTGCTGGTGCCGCCGAAGGTGGCGAGGAAGCTCCTGGCGAAGGCGTCCACGTCGCCAGGGGCGACATAGACATGGGTCGTATCATATTGCGGGCCGACGCCTGACTGTGGCGAGGTGGCAAGGGCCGGAGCGCCGGTCAGGCCGAGAAGGGCAACAAGGGCTAACGATAGACGAAGCATGTATGTATCTCCTTCGGCCCGGCCGGCCGCTCTCATGGATTACGCCTTGATGAAGGCGAGAACGTCGGCGTTGAACTTGTCGGCTTCGGTCTGGGCAAGGCCGTGCGGGGCACCCGGATAGACCTTCAGCGTGCCGTTCTTCAAAAGTTTGATGCCCTTTTCGGCGGCGGCCTTGATCGGCACGATCTGGTCGGCATCGCCGTGAATGAGCAGCGCCGGGACGTCGATCTTCCTGAGGTCGTCGCTGTAATCGACCTCGGAGAACTCATGGATGCAGTCGTAATGGCCCTTGATGCCGCCGGCCATGCCCATCAGCCAGAAGGTTTCGCGCAGGCCCTCATTGACCTTGGCGCCGTCGCGATTGAAGCCGTAGAAGGGCATGGTCAGATCGCGGTAGAACTGCGAGCGGTCGCCGGCCGTGCCCTTGCGGATGCCGTCGAAGACTTCGATCGGCGTGCCCTCGGGATTGGCAGGGGTCTTCAGCATCAGCGGCGGCACGGCGCCAACGAGCACGACCTTGGCGACGCGGCTCGTGCCATGGCGGCCGATATAGTGGGCGACTTCGCCGCCGCCGGTGGAGTGGCCGATCATGACGAGGTTCTTCAGATCGAGCTTCTCGATGAGCTCGGCGAGGTCATCGGCATACTGATCCATATTATTGCCGTTCCACGGCTGGGAGGAACGGCCATGGCCGCGGCGGTCATGAGCGATGACACGATAGCCCTGCTGGGCGAAATATAGCATCTGCACTTCCCAGGCATCGCCCGAGAGCGGCCAGCCATGGGAGAAGAGGATCGGCTGGCCGTTGCCCCAATCCTGATAATAGATCGTCGTTCCATCCTTGGTGGTGATCGTCGGCATCGTCTCTGTCCTATGCTTGGGGTTGGGAGGTATTCGCCTGCTGGCGCGATTTTCTGCACCGTGGTGCGTGACGCGATCAGGAAACATGTTTCAAATGGCCGTGTAAGCGATCCTTTGGTGTAGGTTGCCTATGCCTTTTGCCCAAGATCGAGCCAGGCGACGAGCAGGAAGCCGCCGACGAGGCCGAGATGCTCGAAGAAGGAATTGGCGGCCATGAAGCGCTCCATTCCCACGGGCAATTCCCAGAAACGCAGGGCGAGGAAAGTAGCCATCAGCGTGAAGCCGCCGAGCGCGAGCGCGCCAAGCCAGCGCAGGAAACCGGCGAGAATCATGAGCGAGGCAGCAAGTTCCATGATGATGACGATCACCGCAAAGACCGGTGCCGGCGACAGGCCGAAATGGGTCATTTCGCCGATAGCGCCCGGAAAATCCGTGAGCTTGTTTAGGCCGCCCTGCAGATAGGCGGCGCAGAGACCGAGATAGGCGATGAAGCGCATCCACGTCGCCCCGAAAAGAGGGCGGGCAAGGGATGCAAGCCGGATTTCAAAGGCATGCATGCATCTATCCTCAAACGGCCCAGCAGGCGCAGCCGAGCGCACCCCAGAAGCTCTTGAGATCGGAGACGGGCGCCTTCGAACCCCAGGCGTCGGCGTGGGCATGGCCATGGACATTGCAATCATTGGCGCAGCCGCAGGCGGAGATCAGGCGGCGGTGCAGCGAGTTCTTGCCGGCACCTTCGGGTTCGCCCCAGGCAGCATATCCCCTGAAGCTGCGCACCGGCGACCAGTCGGGCATGGCCGGCGGAACCGGGTTTTCGTCGAGACTGGCGAAAGTGCCTGATCCATACACGATCTTGCCGCCGACCATGGTGAGCTCCGAGGTGAGGAAGGAGATTTCCTCTTCGGCACAGGCGAAGAAATCCTTGTCCGGCACGATGAGGTCGGCGAACTGGCCCTTTTCGATGCGGCCCTTCTTGCCTTCCTCATTGGAAAACCAGGTGACGTTTTCCGTCCACATGCGCAGGGCCGTTTCACGGTCCAGGCAATTGCGGCGGGGATAGATCGCCAAACCGCCGACGGTGCGGCCCGTGATCATCCAGGAGAGCGAGACCCAGGGATTATAGGAGGCAACGCGCGTGGCATCGGTGCCGGCCGAAACCTTCACACCCTTTTCCAGCATGCGGGCAACGGGCGGGGTGGCTTCGGCTGCGCCCACACCGTAGCGCTCGACGAAATATTCGCCCTGATAGGCCATGCGGTGTTGCACCGCGATGCCGCCGCCAAGGGCTGCGATGCGGTCGATCGACTGTTCGGAAATGGTCTCGGCATGGTCGAAGAACCAGTTGAGGCCTTCGAGCGGGATATCCTGATTGACCTTCTCGAAGACATCGAGCGCGCGGCTGATCGTCTCGTCGTAGGTGGCGTGCAGGCGCCAGGGCCAGCGGTTTTCGGCAAGCACGCGCACGACCTCTTCCAGCTCGCCTTCCATTTCCGGCGGCATATCGGGACGCGGCTGGCGGAAATCCTCGAAATCGGCGGCGGAAAAGACCAGCATTTCGCCGGCGCCGTTGTGGCGGAAATAGTCGTTGCCCTGCTTGTATTTCACCGACGCCGTCCAGTTCAGGAAATCCTCCTTCTCCGCTTTCGGCTTCTGGGTGAAGAGATTGTAGGCGAGACGGACGGTCATCTGGCCGTCATCGGCAAGTTTCTGGATGACGGCATAGTCATCGGGATAGTTCTGGAAACCGCCGCCGGCATCGATCACGCCTGTGACGCCCAGGCGGTTCAGCTCGCGCATGAAATGGCGGGTGGAATTGACCTGATAGTCGAAGGGCAGTTTCGGCCCCTTTGATAGCGTCGAATAGAGAATGCCGGCATTGGGCTTGGCAAGCAGCAGACCGGTCGGATTACCTTGGGAATCGCGGGTGATCTCGCCGCCGGGCGGGTTCGGCGTCTCCTTGGTATAGCCGACGGCGCGCAGCGCGGCGCCATTCAGAAGGGCGCGGTCATAGAGATGCAGGATGAAGACCGGGGTATCGGGCGCGACGGCGTTGATTTCGTCGATGGTCGGCAGGCGCTTCTCAGCGAACTGATGTTCGGTGAAACCGCCGACGATTCGCACCCATTGCGGCGCAGGTGTGATGGCCACCTGGCGCTTCAGCATGTTCATCGCGTCGGCGAGCGAGCGCACGCCGTCCCAGCGCAGCTCCATGTTGAAATTCAGACCGCCTCTGACGACGTGGGTGTGATTGTCGATCAGGCCGGGGAGGACGCGCTTGCCCTTGAGATCGACGACCCTGGTTTCCGGTCCCTTGAGCGCCATGATCTCGGCGTCGTGGCCGACGGCGAGAAACCTGCCGTCCTTCACGGCAACGGCGCTGGCGGCCGGGTTGGAGCGGTCGAGCGTGGTGATCAGCCCGTGATGCAGGATGAGGTCGGCGGTCGTGTTTTCCATGGTCTTCGTCCTCGAGCGCGAGCGCTATCAGGCCTTGTCGGAGGGCTTGGCGTCGGAAGGCGTGCTGCCCTTGGGCATGTGGCCGAACATGTGCGGCTTGATCTGATGCAACCACGAGACCGCTGCCGGTTCCTTGTTGATCAGCGTTTTGGCGAAAGGAATGACCTGCTCGCCGACAAGGATGCCGAGCAGGCCGACAAGGGCCACGACCGGCGGCGCAGGCGAACGGACATTGAGAAGGCTATAGACAATGCCGACGAGCAGGCCGGCGCCGAGGGAGAGTAGATAAATTTTCATTTGGGGCCTCGATTCATTTCGGCATGCGGCAACGGGGAAGCGGCGATGGAGCCGCTCCCCGGAGAGAACTCACCTGGCCGGGTTCGGGCCGATGCGCTTGCCATGCGCGATGCGCTCGGGCGCCTTGTGGACATGGGTATAGGCATAATCGACGCCCATGCCGTAAGCTCCGGAATGTTCCTTCACGATAGCCGTCACCGCATCATAGGTTTCGCGGCGCGCCCAGTCGCGCTGCCATTCGAGCAGCACCTGCTGCCAGGTGACGGGCACGCAGCCGGCCTGGACCATGCGGTCCATGGCGTATTTGTGGGCCTCGGCGGAGGTGCCGCCCGAAGCATCGGCGACCATATAGATCTCGTAATCGGTGTCGTGCATGCAGGAGAGCGCGAAGGTAGTGTTGCAGACTTCCGTCCAGAGGCCTGAGACGACGACCTTCTTGCGGCCGTCGGCGGCGTTCTTCGCCAGTGCGTCGCGAACGTTCTGATCGTCCCAGGAATTCATCGAAGTGCGTTCGAGGATCGTGTTTTCGGGGAAGACGGCGAGCAGCTCCGGATAGGTGTGGCCCGAGAAGGCTTCGGTCTCGACCGTGGTGATGGTGGTCGGAACCTTGAAGGTCTTGGCTGCCTTGGCGAGGCCGACGACGTTGTTCTTCAGCGCCTGGCGGTCGATGGACTGGACGCCGAAGGCCATTTGCGGCTGCTGGTCGATGAAGATCAGCTGGCTGTTTTCCGGTGTCAGGACTTCGAGATATCTGGACATTGAGCGTTCTCCCTGGTCGTGGGGCCTTGCGGCCAATAAACGGGCTGCCGGGCTGTCGCCAAAAGAGGCTGGCGGGCGTCGGTCGGCATCGCTTCCCCGCAAGGGCGAGGTTGCGAATTGACGGCGAACCTACTTGGCAAACGGCAAATCCGATTGTCGGTTCTGACCCTCTTTTGTCGAAAATTGCTCTCGGCTGAAGAGGCTCCGCGGAAGGCCCCGAAGACGTTGAAAAATCGCTATTCGAGAAAAAATTGCGCCGTCCTGTCGGGAGAGGCCAGGCCCATGCGTCCTAGGGCCATAGTGACCAACAGCTCAAGGAGGACAGTTCATGGTCAAGGTCATTTCCTTTCTCTGGTTTGCCGAACAGGCGCGCGAAGCGGTCGAATTTTATGTCTCGCTGGTTCCCGATTCTTCGATCGGCGATATCACGACGGTGCCTTCGGAAACCCCGAGCGGGCCTCCCGGCAGCGTCGAGATCGTGGAATTCACGCTCGGCAATCAGAATTTCATCGCCATGCAGGCCGGGCCGTTCGAGCAGTTCAACCATGCCTTCTCGGTGCAGGTCGTCTGCGAGAATCAGGCGGAGCTCGACCGCATCTGGGATGGCTTCCTCACCAATGGCGGAACGGCCGAACATTGCGGCTGGCTCAGGGACCGCTGGGGTCTTTCCTGGCAGATCGTACCCAAGGCTCTGGCCGAGATGATGAGCGGCACGCGCAAGGGCAATGCCAAGAAGATGACGGAAGCAATGCTGAAGATGATCAAGATCGACGTCGCTACCCTGGAGCAGGCGTTTCAGGAAGCCGCCTGACACCAGGGAATCGATGCGACGCGAGCGGGCGGCAGCCTCGAAGGGGCTGCCGTTTCGATTTCGCCAGGTGGATTTCGAAAGCAAACAATGCGATTATGACAGTGGGAGGCAATTCGAAAACGGGGGTGATTGAATTGGCATCTCGGCCAAAGGTTTCATTGTTGCAAGCCGGTGCAGTCTCGATTGTGCGCATGCGCAGCACCAGCGCCGACCATGACGAAAGCGGGCCGATTCCCCAGGCGGAGGCTTTCAGCGTCATCGCCCAGTTGAAACCTTTCGACAACCATCGCCTTTGGCGCGGCGGCAAGCTTGTTCACGACGGCGGCCATTCGGCAGGCGCGCTGGCGATCACCGATCTCGGGGAGGAATGGCGCTGCCACCATCGCTCCTCTTTCGACAATATGCGCTTCAATATTTCCCGGCAGGGGCTTGCCGATTTCAGCTACGAGGCGGGACGGTCGGGCTTCAATGGGCTCGATTGCGGGCAGGGCCAGCTCGATCCTGTCGTGCAGGCGCTTGCGACGGCGTTGCTCCCGGCGCTCAGCCAGCCGGCGCATGCGAGCGCTCTCTTCATCGATCACATCCTGCTGGCGCTGCAGGCGCATCTTGTGACGCGTTACGGCAAGATCAACCTGCCGGCAGAACGCAGCGGCGGGCTCTCGGGGCGTCAGCTCAACCTGGCGACGGCATTCCTTGCTTCGCTGACGGCGCGGGAGGCGACGATCTCGGATGTCGCGGCGCAATGCGGGCTGTCGACCAGCTATTTCATTCGCGCCTTCAAGAAATCGACCGGCCGCACGCCGCACCGGTGGCTGCTCGAATATCGGGCGGAGAAAGCGCGACAGATGCTGCTTGGCACCGCCTCCATTGCCGAGATCGCGGTTACCTGCGGTTTTGCCGACCAGAGCCACCTGACGCGTATCTTCACCGCACTCCACGGGGTTTCGCCCGGAACATGGCGACGGGAGAGGCGCATCTGAAGCCTGGCGCGGTGCCGGACGGAAAATCGGTAAGCGTTTTGCCGGCACTGCTTTAGCGTTGTTCAAGTAAAAGTGAGCGCACGGGTTATTTTCAAAGTTTGCTGATATTACAAATCGGTAATGACGGGTGGTTGTGCTTGCTGCCGGCCGGGGAAAGGTGCGATATTGTCGCACCAGGTGAGACTTTTTGTCTCGCGCGCCTCTTTCGACCGACCCTGGACAACCTCAAGTCCCTCCGGAGACGTGAATGCCCTTTTGGAAGCAATTTGTACTTTGCCTTGTCGTCATTATCGCCGGCTTTGCCGCGTGGGTCTATTTTGTGCCCGGCGCCGGCGAGACGATGCGTAACGCCGGTATTCCCGACAGCATCGTTTCCAGGATCTCACCGAAGAGCGAAGAGGCAGCCGATGCCGGCGCGGGGCAGGCTCAAGGCGGCCAAGCGCAAGGGCAGGGACAGGGGCAGAACCGCCGCAATGGCGGCGGTGGCGGCGGACGCAATGGCGCGGTGCTCGTCGTCACCCAGGCCGTGGTGCAGGGCGTCGTCAACGACCGGCTGAATGCGATCGGCACGGGTGACGCGATCCGCTCCGTTGCGGTCACGCCGCAGGCGACGGGTACGATCCGCGAGATTCTGATCAAGTCAGGCGATATGGTGAAGCAGGGGCAGGTTCTCGCCAAGCTCGACAGCGAGGAGCAGGTCATTGCCCAGGGGCAGGCGCAGGTGGCGCTGAATAGCGCGCTCGAGAAATCCAGCCTCTACCACAATATCAAGTCCAGCGTTTCGCGCATGGATGTCTTCGATTCCGAGATCGCCGAGCAGAATGCGCGGCTGCAATTGCAGGCCGCCGATCTCAATCTCCAGCGCCGTAATATCGTGGCCCCCATCGACGGCATCGTCGGCATCGTGCCCGTCAATATCGGTGACAATGTCACCACCTCGACGCCGATCGTGACATTGGACGATCGCACCGAAATCCTCGTCGATTACTGGGTGCCGGAGCGTTTCGCCAATACGGTTTCCGTTGGCCAGGTGGTCGAGGCAACGTCCGTGGCGCGGCCGGGCAAAATCTTTTCGGGCGTGCTTGAAGCGGTCGACAACCGTATCGACGCGGCAAGCCGGACGCTGCGCCTGCGCGGCCGGATCGACAACAGCTCGGACGAGCTGCGCGCGGGCATGTCCTTCGCTGTCAGCATGAAGTTTGCCGGCGACAAATATCCAGCCGTCAACCCGCTCTCCGTACAGTGGGATGCCCAGGGCTCCTTCGTCTGGCGGGTGACCGACGACAAGTCGCACAAGGTGCGGGTCACGGTCGTGCAGCGCAATCCGGACTATGTGCTGGTCAAGGCTGACTTGAAGGATGGCGATCAGATCGTCACCCAGGGCCTGCAGCGCGTACGCGAGAACGGCGCTGTGCGCACGGCGACCGATGTCGCCGCAAACGACAAGGTCGCCGCCCAATGAGCGTGACCGAGATCCACCAGGACAAACCGGAATCCGGCAAGGCGACCTTCACCGCACTCTTCGTGCGCCGGCCGATCCTGGCGCTGGTCTTCAATACGCTGATGGTGGTGGCCGGTCTTGCGGCCTATGTGGGCGTCGAAGTGCGCGAGCTGCCCGATGTCGACCGGCCGGTCGTGACCGTGCGCACGACATTCGACGGCGCTTCGCCGCAGACGATCGACCAGGAACTGACCAAGGTCATCGAAGGTGCGGTTGCGCGCGTCAGCGGTCTCAAGTCCATCTCTTCCAGTTCCCAGTTCGGCCAGAGCCGCGTGACGCTGGAATTTTCCGATTCCATCGATCTGGCCGTTGCCGCCAATGACGTGCGTGACGCAATCGGCCGCATCGCCCAGAACCTGCCCGATGAGGCGGATGCGCCGCAGATCGTCAAGGCTGATTCGGACTCTTCGGCGATCATGCGCCTTGCGGTGACGTCGGATACGCTCAACATGGACGATCTGACGCTCCTCGTCGAGAACGAGGTGGTCGACCGCCTGGCCTCCGTCGATGGCGTTGCCGATGTCGAAGAATACGGCGATCAGGAAAAGGTCTTCCGTGTCGACGTCGATCAGGGCGCGCTTGCAAGCCGCGGACTGACCATCGGCGATCTCACCAAGGCGCTCGACAATGCCGCGCTCGACGTGCCGGCCGGTTCGCTGAAGAGCCCGATGCAGGATATCGTGGTGCGCGCCACGGCCAGCCTGCAGACACCCGAGGACTTCCAGAACGTCATCCTGCAGCACAATGTGCGTCTCGGCGATGTCGCGACCGTGACGCTCGGGCCGCGCGACGGTGAGACGGCGCTGCGTTCCAATGGCAAACCGGGCATCGGTCTTGGCATCATCCGCCAGGCGCAGTCGAATACGCTGAATATTTCCACCGGCATTCACGCTGCCGTCGACCAGCTTTCTAAGACGCTGCCGAAGGGCACGACGATCGCAATCACCAGCGACGACGCCGTGTTCATCGAGGGCGCGATCCATGAAGTGGTGCTGGCGCTGCTGCTTTCGGCCGTCATCGTCACCGTCGTCATCTATCTCTTCCTGCGCGACTGGCGCGCGACGCTGATCCCGTCCGTCTCGATGCCGGTGGCGCTGATCGGCACGCTGGCGGCGATCTATATGGTCGGCTTCTCGATCAACATCCTGACGCTGCTTGCGATCGTGCTGGCGACCGGTCTCGTGGTCGATGACGCCATCGTCGTGCTGGAAAACATCGTGCGCCGACGCTCGGAGGGCATGGGACCGCGCGCGGCGGCCGTGCTCGGCACGCGCGAAGTCTTCTTCGCCGTCATCGCGACAACGGCCACACTTGCCGCCGTCTTCATTCCGCTGTCCTTCCTGCCGGGGCAGGTGGGTGGTCTTTTCCGCGAATTCGGTTTCGTGCTTGCCTTCTCGGTCGGCCTGTCGTCGATCGTGGCACTGACGCTGTGTCCAATGCTCGCCTCTCGCATGCTGACCAAGCCGATGATCGAGGACCACGGATTGCTCGGCCGCTTCGGCGAGGCTTTCGCCGGCCTCTACAAATGGGCGCTGCATGCCTGCCTGAACGCGCCTGTCGTCGTCATCGTCTTCTCGCTTATCTTCGGCGGTGCAGCCGTTGTCGCTTTCGGGACGGTCAAGAGCGAACTGACGCCGGAAGAAGACCGCGCCATGGTGATGATGCGGCTGACAACGCCGCAGGGTTCCAGCCTCGAATATACGCGCGACAAGCTGCAGCTCGTGGAGGAATATCTGCAGCCGCTTGTCGACAGCGGCGACATCAGGAACGTCTTCTCGATCTCCGGCCAGGGCGGCGCTTCCAACAGCGGCTTCATGGTGCTGACGCTGGCGCCCTGGGGCGAACGCCACCGCACGCAGGCCGATATCGTCCGCGACATCAACCAGGCTGCGTCAAAGGTGCCGGCGCTGCGCGGCAATGCGATCTCGTCGAACAGCCTGCGTATTCGCGGCGCCGGCAGCGGCCTGCAGATGGCGCTGATCGGCAATGATCACGAGGCGCTGACGGCGGCTGCCGCCAAGCTCGTGCAGCAGCTCGATGCCAGCGGCCAGTACGATACGCCACGCCTGACCAACGAACCGTCGCAGGCGCAAGTCTCCGTCGCAATCGATCGTGAACGGGCCTCCGATCTCGGTATCGATATCACCGGCCTTTCGACCGCCATCCAGTCGCTGCTCGAAGGACGATCGGTGGTCGACGTCTTCGTCAATGGCGAATCCTATCCGGTGCTTCTGACCTCGACAATGCGGCCGATCGACGACCCGACCGATCTTGAAAACGTCTTCCTGAAGACCGGCGACGGCAAGATCGTGCCGATGTCGGTCATCGCTTCGCTGAAGGAAGGCTCGGTCGCCCCGCAGCTCAACCGTGAACAGCAGCTCGCCTCGGTGGCGATCACCGCAGGCCTGAAGGACGGTATGTCGCTTGGCGACGCCGTGAAGAACGTCACGCAAATGGCAGCACCGCTGTTGCCGGCCGGTGCGCGCCTGCTGCCGCTCGCAGAAGCTGCGACGCTGGAGGAGAACTCCAGCGGCATGGCGCTGACCTTCGGCTTTGCGATCGTCATCATCTTCCTGGTGCTCGCGGCACAGTTCGAAAGCGTGCTGTCGTCGCTGATCATCATGTCGACGGTGCCGCTCGGTCTTGCCTGCGCCGTCTTCGCGCTTGTCATCACCGGCTCCAGCCTCAACATCTACAGCCAGATCGGCCTGGTGCTGCTTGTCGGCGTCATGGCGAAGAACGGCATCCTGATCGTGGAATTCGCCAACCAGCTGCGTGACCGCGGCGAGGACGTGCGCTCGTCCATCGAGAAGGCCTGCGCGCTTCGCCTGCGCCCGGTCATGATGACGATGATCGCGACCATTCTTGGGGGCGTTCCGCTGGTCTTTGCGCATGGTGCGGGCGCGGAAGCGCGCGTGGCGCTCGGCTGGGTCATCGTCGGCGGTCTCGGCTTCGCGACGCTGGTGACGTTGTTCATCACGCCGGTCGCCTATCTCCTGATTGCCCGGTTCGCCAAGCCGCATGCCCATGAAGAAGCGCGCCTGCACGAGGAAATGACGCATGCGACGCGTCCGAAGCCGGATCCGCAGCAGCTTCAGGCTGCCGAGTAAGAGGGCGAACAAGCTTTTTTAATACTTTCGAAAACGCCCGCCGTATCTCTCCGGCAGGCGTTTTTATGGTGTATGAAGTCTTGTGAAATAAGATAAATTACTTCTGAACTTTAGCCGTTTATTAAGCATAAGCGGCAATGATCGTGATCAGTAACCGGCCGGTCTTCCCCAGTTTTTCCGAAGACCACTGCGCTGCTTTTCCAGCGACGGCGGACATGAGCGTCCGCTTGATTTCGGTACATCCTGTTGTGTTGCGTCTTGTTGTGTTTTTGGAGTTCGTACCGTGAGTATTTATCAGCGCACCTCCGTGGATGCGGCGCTTAATGTGCTGCGTGATATCAATCGGAACATGACGGTGACGCAGAACCATGTCACGACAGGTCTGCGCGTCGAAAAATCAAAAGACAATGCCGCCTATTGGTCGGTTGCGACGACAGCTCGCCACGACAACAAGGCCCTTTCCGCCATTCAGGATGCCCTCGGCATGGCGGCTGCCACCATGGGTACAGCATCGGCGGGTGTCGACAGCGTCGTCGACGTCGTCACCGAGATCAAGGCAAAGCTTGTGGCGGCAACCGAGCAGGGCGTCGACAAGACAAAGATCGGTGAAGAGCTCGAGCAGTTGAAGGCGCAGCTGCGCAGCGTTTCCGAGGGTGCAGGCTTCAACAACGACAACTGGATCATCCTCGACAATACGACGACGCCGACGCAGCCGCGCCAGATCCCGGCCTCCTTCATCCGCAATTCGGACGGGACGGTATCGGTCGGCATGCTGAGCTATCATATCGATATCCCGCCAAGCGGCGCGACATCCTCCAAGGATGCACGTTATGTGATCGACGACCGGGCAGGCGGCACCGGCGAATATGGTGTTCTGACTTCCGACTTCTTCGCAAGCGAACTGGGCGCGGCGCAGAATTGGGTGCTGACGAAGAGCAAGAACGGCAACACGGCCGGCCAGGTGGAAATCGGCCTGACGGCAAGTACCAGCAAACAGGACCTGAACGAGATGATCAGTGTCGTCGATGCCGCGCTCGGACAGTTGACGACCGTCGGTTCGGCTTTCGGCGCACTGGAAAAGCGCATCAGCATCCAGGACGAATTCGCCAAGAACCTGTCCGACAATCTTACCACGGGTATCGGCCGCCTCGTCGATGCCGACATGGAGACGGAATCGAGCAAGCTCAAGGCATTGCAGACCCAGCAGCAGCTCGGCCTGCAATCGCTGAATATCGCCAACGCATCCTACGACACGGTTCGTCAGCTCTTCCAGAACTTCTGATTTCGGTTTTGTAGTACCAGCCGCGCGGCAAGCGATGCTCACCGCGCGGTTTTCTTTGGCTTCAGGCAGCCTTGGCAGCCATCGTTGCCTTGGCCCACCAGACCAGTTCGTCGAGGGCTGCCTTCGCCGTCGGCAGCAGGTTCGTCTCGATCTCCTCGATCGGCTTGTTGCCGAAGGCCGGGTGGATCGACATGAAGTCGCCGCCGCCGATATGCACGGCACTGCGGGTCGAGACCATGTGAAGCTCGACGCCGATCCCACGCAGATGTTCGACCGCGCGCGTGGCACCCGTGCCGCCATAGCCGATCGCGGTGAACGGCTTGCGCATCCATTCCTTGTAGGCCTGGTCGAGAGCGTTCTTCAGGACGCCGGTGATCGAATGATTGTATTCGGCGACAACGAAGATATAGCCGTCGAATCGGCCGATCGTTTCCTGCCAGCGCACCGCTTCCGGATTCTGGCTTGGCATCCAGAAGTTCGATGCCATTTCCTCGAAGAACGGGAGCGGGTGATCGCGCAGGTCGACCAGCTCGACGTCGAAGTCGTCACGTGCCTGAGCTTGTTTCAGTATCCATTGTGCCGGGGCATCGGCGAAACGGGTGGGGCGGGTAGAGCCGACAATAACGGCGATACGGGGCTTAGAATTCATAGTAACCTCCTGTATGCTGGTTTCCAACGGTAACCAGATTACGGATGGTTCGTGGAGCAGCACAAGGAGGCACTTTATTGAAACCAGATAACCACGAGGAAACCGCCGCCTGCGAGAGCGCCGAAGACTGCGGGCAGGTTCACGCCTGCGATCACATCAGCCGCATGCTGGCGCGCATCAGCGACAAGTGGAGCCTGCTGGTGGTGCGCGTGCTGGGTCACGGTCCGCTCCGCTTCAACGCCTTGCGTCGCGAAGTGGGCGAAATCAGCCAGAAGGTACTGGCATCGACATTGCGGGAGCTGGAGGAGAACGGCTTCGTTTCCCGGACCGTCACGCCCACCACACCGCCGCAGGTCGAGTATGCGCTGACGGATCTCGGCCGGGAGTTCCTGGATCCGGTTCGGGGGCTTGCCGAGTGGGTCGTTACAAACTCCGCACGCATGGACGAGGCACGGGCGGCCTATGCCAAACGTCGCGGCCTCGACTGAAGTCCTGCGGTTTGCCAATAAAGCTGGTGATATCGGTGCGCGGCTGCAACAGACCGATGTTTCCCATGGGGAATTTGGCTTATCAGATTGGTATCTTCATCTTGTTGCCGCATTCCCTAATATCTGCTCGCACCAGCTTCGAACGGAGAACCTCCTGTCCATGATCAAGAAATTCATCCTTCTGGCCGTTGCGGCGAGTTACCTCTCAGCTTGCACGACGACCGATCCCTATACTGGTGAGCAGAAGGTATCCAATACCGCTGGCGGTGCTGCCCTTGGCGCGCTTGGCGGTGCTCTTGTCGGTGTCGCCGTCGGCGGCGGCGGCCATGGCAAGCGCAACGCGGCGCTGATCGGCGCCGGCATCGGCGCACTCGCCGGCGGCGCGATCGGCAACTACATGGACCAGCAGGAAGCCGAGCTTCGTGCCCAGCTCGAAGGTACCGGCATTTCGGTCACCCGCCAGGGCGACAATATCATTCTCAACATGCCGTCGAACATCACCTTCGACGTCGACCAGGATGCGGTGAAGGCGGGCTTCTATCCGACGCTGAATTCGGTGGCGATCGTGCTGCGCAAGTTCAACCGGACGCTCATCGACATCAACGGTCATACGGACTCTACCGGCAGCCTGCAGCATAACCAGGATCTGTCGCAGCGCCGCGCGCTGTCCGTCGCCGATTATCTCGGCAGCCAGGGCATCGACCAGCGCCGCGTTTCGGCCGTCGGCTTCGGCCCGTCGCAGCCGGTCGCTTCCAACGCGACTGAAGCCGGCCGCGCGCAGAACCGCCGAGTCGAAATCCAGATCGCGCCGATCACGCAGGGCTGATCGGTCGACTTCAGACGACAAAAAGGCCGGGTCATCGCCCGGCCTTTTGTCGTTTCCGCCGTTTGCCTCAATGCTGCATCGTTGCGCCCTTGGTGATCTTGTCGACGATCTTCTTGTCGGCTCGCAGGGCGATGCCGACCACCTTGGCGTCATCGGGGGCGTATTCGGCGAAGACGGCGCGATTGGCTACGTCATGACCAGTTGCAAACATTTCTTCGATGAAGACGGAGGAGGTCACGTCGCGCTCCAGCGCGCGGCGATGGATCGTCGATATCGTCGCTTCGTCGGCCGACAAGACGATGATCGGCTGGATGGATAGCGGGTTGTAGAGGTTGCCGGCGCGGTCCTTGTAGGGCTCGCCGATGATGTCAGGATACTGCCCGGCAATGCCTGTCGAGAGGAAGGCCGTGACATTCAGCTTCTGCCAGCCGGCAAGATTGTTTCGCAGGACGATCGCAATTTTGGTATCAAACATCTCAGTCTCTCTCATCAGGGTATCGAAACGCGTTGAGCCAGGATCTAACGCCGCAGGTCTTCGAGGGTCTTGAACGTTTGTGCGCGCCCGCGGACAGCGGCATTCTGACTGCGCCTGCCTTTCCGGGCATCGAGCGTATCGAGGCGCAGTTTTCGGGTAATGTCTTCGAGCCGCATCGGCACGATACCTATGCCCTTGGTGTCACGCTTCATGGCGTGCAGACCTTCACCTATCGCGGCGAGCGGCGCTTCAGCATGCCAGGCCAGGTGATCGTCTTGCATCCGGACGAGGAACATGACGGCGGGGCAGCGACCGAGGCAGGCCTTCATTACCGCATGCTTTACATGGAGCCGGCGCTCTTGATGGAGTGTCTGGCGGCAGAGAAGATCGGCCTTCCCTTCGTCGACCAGCCGGTCATTGCCGATGGGGCACTGGCGCAGGTGCTGCTTGCCGCACTCGGCGAGCTCGACCGCGAGCTCGACGACCTCTTCGTCGACGACTTCGTCAGCCGCGTGGCGGGCGGTCTGTCGCGACATTCGCAGGTGCGCCGCCGGGCGCTGGGCGCGGTTGCGTGGAAACAGGTGCGGGCAGCGCGCGATTATCTGGAAGCGCATGCGCTGCGGCCGGTACGCTCCGGCGAGCTGGAGACCGTTACCGGCCTCGACCGCTTCACGCTGTCACGGCATTTTCGCACGGCCTTTGCCACCAGTCCGCATCGCTACATGCTGATGCGGCGGCTGCAGCAGGCAAAGACGCTGATGGGCGAGGGCGAAGGGTTTGCCGATGTGGCGGCGGCTACCGGCTTTGCCGACCAGGCGCATTTCATCCGGCATTTCAAGAAGGCCTATGGCGTCACCCCGGGGCGATGGGCGGGGCTTCAACGTTTTGCGGCAGAGACCGGACCGTTCAGCAGCTGATACTGACGTGTGAAGCCGTGGCATCTATCCAGAAAACGGCATTATCATATGCATTGCGCATGCCTACAGCAAGAAAGCCTGATGCGATAGCTTGCTCCCGAGTTGGAGCTAGCGGCATCGGCCGAATGCTCTCCCCGAAATGACGCTTGGCGGCAGCCAGCGACAGGGAAAAGGTTCAAGGCGCAACTATGTCTGTAAATGATAAGCCACTTATCGCAATTGTCGGTGCAACCAGCAAACAGGGTCGCAGCGTCGCAACGACGCTCCTTCGCAGCGGGCGTTTCCGCGTGCGCGCCCTGACCCGACAAAAGGATTCACCCGAGGCTTTGAGTCTGGAGAAACTTGGCGCTGAAATTGTAACCGTCCCTCTCCAGATCGGCTTCCAGAAGGATCTTGTCGCTGCCTTCGAAGGCGCGGACGGGGCGTTCCTGATGACGCCGCCCGTTACACCGCCGGCAACGATAGAGGCTCCTATCGGCCGCCAGCTGGCGGATGCCGCGGTTGAGGCAGGCGTCGGACATATCGTGTTCAGCACGCTCGAAAATGTCGATGCGATCTCGGGCGGGACGAAGTTTGCTCCGCACTTCACCGACAAGGCGCGCGTTGCAGATTATATTCGCGGTCTGCCGATCTCGCATTCCTTCGTCATGCTGGCATTCTTCTACACGAATCTTCTCGAATATTATCCGCCGCGTATGGAAGGCGACACGCTCGTGCTGCCGATCTATCTGCCGGAAGATTTTCGGGCGCCTTTCGTCGATCCACTGACGGCAACCGGTCCGGCCGTGCTCGAAATCTTCTCAAATCCCGAGCGATACAACGGGAAAACGCTGCCTGTTGTCGGCGATATCATCTCGCCCCGGGAGATGGTCGAGACTTTCCGAGCGGTAACCGGCCTCAGGGCAGAATATCGAAACGCTTTCACCAGGGATGGCCTGCTGCAGTATTTTCCGGAGTTTGCCGCCAACGAATTCCTCGTGCGAGAGCTTGTCGGGATGGTCGAGTATGCCGTCGAATACGGTTATTTCGGCAAGGGGCATGACCTGGAATGGAGCCGCCGACTGGATCCCGATACACTCGACTGGGAGCAGTATCTTCGCACCACGGGCTGGCGCGGCGACAAGAAATCTTTCGGGCTCTGAGTCATGACGGGCGGATTCCCGGCAGTTTGGGAATCTCGGCGACAAGAAAGTCGGTGAGAAGGCGGACGCGGGCAATGGCTGAACGCTCGGGCACGATGAGCAGGCTCAGCGGCACCGGCGCCGGACGATAGTCTTCAAGCACGACCTCGAGACGACCGCGATCCAGGAGATCGTGGACCAGCCAAAGGTGGGCGGGGCCGATGCCACGTCCTGCGGCCAAGGCTTCGCGCGCCGCAAGCCCGTGATCGACGCGAAGCTTCCCGTTGACTGGAACCGTCACATTCGCGCCATCGCGGGAGGAGAGAGCAATCTGATCGCTCCCGGCCACATTGGACATTATGACGGTTTCGTATCGCGCGAGATCGTCCGGTCGCTCCGGCCGCCCGTGGATGGCGAAATAAGCGGGAGCGCCGACCATCAGCCGATGGCTTTTTCCGAGCGCATGAAGCTTCATGGAACTGTCGGTGAGAGGTCCGAGCCGCAGTGCCACGTCAACGCCCTCGCGAACCAGATCGATGCGCTCGTCGGTCAGGTTGAGATCGACGCTGATATCAGGATGCCGGTCCTGAAATTCGAAGATGAGGCGGGTGATGTGCATCACGCCAAGCGCTGCAGTGCATGAAAGCCTGACAGCGCCGGCGGCCGCCCGACGGGCATTCCTGGCTTCCTCGGCAGCCTGCTCGACCAGGCGTAACACCTGAAGGCAGCTGGTATAATAGCGGCTGCCTTCGTCGGTAAGGATGACGCGACGCGTGGTTCGGCTGAGGAGAGGTACGCCGACTGCCTCCTCGAGTTCATTGAGGTGCCGCGTCACGGTTGATTGACCGATGCCGAGCTCCCTTGCCACAGAAGACAGATTGCCGCGCTCGGCAACGCGAACAAAGGTGCGCATTCGGTCGAGAGACAGTCCGGTGTTATCCATTTTTCAGCACAGTGATGTTCATTAAGTCAGTCTAGGGAATAACCGGACCTGCGGCTAGTCAGGCACAGGCAGGACAATTCAGAGGCTGTTTCGAAGGCCACGCAGTTTGATGGGTCCCCGCATTTAGACGGCGTTTTCCGCAGGTCGCCAGTCACGGAGCAGCGCGCAAACGGGATAGTTCGGTTTCACGCCAGTGCAGCCATTGCTGTCTCAACCTGCCTCTCGATACGCCGATAGTCTCTTCGAGAACCTCGAAGTCGAGGATGCGTTCGGTGCGAAAATGGCGGAAGGCCTGCTTCGATTCACACCATGCGATCAGGAGGCAATGCGTGTCTGCATAGCCCAGAAGCACCGGCCACACGATGCGGTGGCTTACCTCGCCACTGGCCGCGCGATATTCGAGGTCGATCTTTCGCCCCTCCCTGATCGCCCGCCTGACCGGGCGGGTGTCGAACGTCAGGCTGTTGGTGACCTCCTCGGGCTTCAGGCCGACCGCGGGTTCGGCGATGAACGGAAGGAGGTCGTCGGGTACCGTGTCGGTAATCTTGGCGATGACATCTCTGGCGGCATTGGTGATCGCCGGGTCACCCAGTTTTGCAACCATCTGGACGCCGAGCAGAACGGCTTCGATTTCCTCTGGTGTCAGCATTAGTGGCGGCATGTCGTATTGCGGATCGAGGACGTAACCGAACCCCGCTTCCCCTTCGATGGGAACACGCTGGCCGATCAGATGAGCGATGTCGCGATAGACGGTACGTCGCGCCACCTCGAGTTCATCGGCAAGCTGCGCCGAGGTGACAGGACGGTTTGATCTTCGAAGTATCTGGATGATCTGAAAAAGCCGTTCCGCTTTTCGCATGCTGGTGACTCCTGCTGCCACAACGCTGGCAGGATGACTATGTCACAAGAGCGGGCAAAGAGATCGTTACGCCTGAAGGAGAAAATGATGAAGTTCGCATCCACCCGTCTTGTCGCCTCGGATATTCAAAGCATGGTGGCCTTCTATGAGCTCGTGACGGGCTATCGCGCGGAGTGGCTTGCTCCCGTCTTTGCCGAGATCGTCACACCCGGGGCCGTCGTGGCGATAGGGAGCGCGGAGACGGTCGCCCTGTTCAAAGAGGGCAGTGCGGAGCCAGGCGCCAACAGAACCGCCATTCTTGAATTCATGGTGTCTGATGTCGACGCTGAATTCGCTTGGCTCAAGGACCATGTCGAGGTGGTGCATGAGCCCAGGGATATGCCGTGGGGAAATCGCACGGTCCAGTTCTCTGACCCGGAGGGCACCCGCGTTGCGCTTTATACACCCGTTACCGAGGGCGCGAGGCAACGCTTCAGCGGTCGTTGACTGGCCTGCTGGCTGCCGAGGGTTTCGATGCTCAAGCAGCGTTTTCCGCAAGCCCGGAGCGACGGGCGATGAAGCGGGCGACTGCCGGGCCGATCAACAGGATCATCATGAAGCGGCCGGTCTGCATGGCCATGACGAAAGGCACGTCGACATCGCTCGACGCGGCGATGATGGCTACGGAATCGGCGCCGCCGGGGCTGGTGGCGAGATAGGCCGTCAGCGGGTCGATGCCGGCGAATTTGTGAAGGGCGACGGCCATGCAGCCGCAGAGTGCCATCAGGATGATGATGGAGGCGGAAACGCGGGGCAGGGCGCGGGCGGCGTGTTCGAGAATCGAGCGGGTAAAGCGCAGGCCGATGCTCCAACCGATCAGCGCGTAGCTGAGGGCCAGGATCCAGGTCGGCAGTTCGATCTTCAGCAGGCCGAAACCCTGCAAAACGGCGCCGCCGATCAGCGGGATGACGATATTGCCGCCCTGGATGCGGAAGCGGAAGACGCCGTAGCAGCAAAGGGCGGCGAAGATGATCGTGATCGCGAAGGCCGGCCAGTCGACCGGCGGGAAGAAGATGACCGGCGGCGGCTCTTGCCTATCGGCGGCGGCCCAGAGACGGGAGATGACGGAGGCGCCGACGGCGACGAAGACAACGCGCAGATATTGCATGAAGGCGACGAGGCGGGCATCCGCCCCATAGGCCTCGGACATGATGACCATTGCCGAGGCGCCGCCGGGCGTGGAGCCCCAGACAGCCGTCGTGCCAGGCAGAACCTGCCAACGTGTCAAAAGCCAGCCGAGACCGGCGGCAATGGCGACCACAGAGACGATGAAGACGAAGAAGAGCGGCGCATCCTTGGCCATGGTTCCGAGGATATCGGGCGTGATGTTGCGCGCCATCAGGAGGCCGACCAGCACCTGGCCGAATTGCAGCGGCCAGTAGGGGACGCGCAACTGCCCCTTGCTGACGGTAAGGGCCAGAACGATTGCCGCGACCATCGGGCCGATCAGCAGCGAGGCGGGCAGGGCGAAGAGTTCCAGGAACAGCACAAGAATGGCGGACAAGGCGAGCAGCAATGCCCATTTGGGCAGGCTCGCTTTCTGCTGGAAGCTGCTTGCGTCCAAAATTGTGATCCCCGAACTTTTCGACCGGAGCGAGCCCGAAGGCGGAGGTGGGAGGAAGCCCCGGCAGCATGAAGAGGCCGGCTGAGAGCCGGCAAGCGCAGACCCGGTATAGGCACGCAGCAGCCAAAGGGTCAATTGCGGAATCTGGCCCTTTGCTCCTAAAGGCGGGTGTGTTTCGCGAGAAAATCGAGCAGAGCGCGAACACGGGCCGGCAGTGGCCCGCCCTGGCCGATGTAAACTGCGTAGAATTCCTCGACATCGCCGGGATTGAGATCTTCCAGCAGGGGAACGAGCCGCCCGGCGGCGATATCGGCGCGCACGGTGAATTCCGTCATGCGGGCAAGGCCGGCGCCCGAGAGCGCCAGATAACGCATGGCCTCGCCATCGCCGACCTGCAGGCCCGGGGTAAGGGGAATGGTGATTTCCCCGCCGTTCTCCAGGATCGGCCAGCCTTCCAGCGCCCGAGCATAGGAAAAGCCGATGCGGCGATGGTTTTGGAGTTCGGCGGCTGAATGCGGTTCGCCATATTGCGCGAGATAATCGGGGGAGGCGACGATGATCTTCCTGGCGGCGCCGAGCTTGCGCGCGATCAGGCTCGATGTCTTCAGCGGTCCAGCGCGGATCGCCACATCGGCACGCTCTTCCAGCAGATCGACGACCTTGTCGGTGTGGGTGATATCGAGCGTCACCCCCGGATGCCCGGCGAGGAAGGCTGGGACGAGCGGGGCCAGAACATGATTGCCGAAGGAACCGCTGGTGTTGATGCTGATGCGGCCGGCCGCCTGTTCTCCCGCCGAAGCGAAACGCTCCGCCTCCGATATGTTGGCAAGGATCGCCACGCTGCGCTCATAGAAGGCGCATCCCTCCGGTGTCAGCTGCAGCTTGCGCGTCGAGCGGTTGACGAGGCGGGCGCCGAGCCTTGTCTCCAGCCGGGCGACCAGCTTGCTGACGGCCGATGGCGTCATGCGCCGCGCCTGCGCGGCAGCGGAAAAACCGCCGCGTTCGACGACGCTGACGAAGACTTCCATTTCGCCCGATCGATTGATGTCCTGACGGCTCATGATGAATTCAAATCACAGATGATATGCTCTAAGGCAATCTATATCATCGTTCCGGCCGGGTCTATCTCTTTGGGAAACAGGAGATCGAACCATGGAATACAGAAATCTGGGCGCATCGGGCTTGAAAGTGCCGGTGCTGAGCTTCGGGGCCGGCACCTTTGGCGGCAGCGGTCCACTCTTCGGTGCCTGGGGCACGACGGATGCGCAAGAGGCGCGGCGGATGGTGGATATCTGCCTGGAGGCGGGTGTGACGCTGTTCGACACGGCGGACGTCTATTCGGCCGGTGCTTCAGAGGAGGTGCTGGGGCAGGCGATTTCCGGAAAGCGCGACTCCGTGCTGATCTCGACCAAGACGGCGCTGCCGATGGGCGAGGGGCCGAATGATTGGGGTACCTCGCGGGCGCGGTTGATCCGCGCGACCGAGGATGCGCTGCGCCGGCTCGGCACTGACTATATCGACCTGTTGCAGCTTCATGCCTTCGATGCCTCGACGCCTGTGGAAGAGGTGCTTGCGACGCTCGACGGGCTCGTTGCATCGGGCAAGGTGCGGTACATCGGTGTTTCCAATTTCTCCGGCTGGCAGCTGATGAAAGCGCTCGGGCTTTCCGAGCGCTATGGCTACCCGCGCTACGTTGCCCACCAGGTCTATTATTCGCTTGCCGGGCGGGATTACGAGTGGGAACTGATGCCGCTTGCCGCTGATCAGCAGGTCGGTGCCCTGGTCTGGAGCCCGCTCGCCTGGGGGCGGCTGACCGGCAAGATCCGCCGCGGCGCGCCTTTGCCCGAGGGAAGCCGCCTGCATCAGACGGCGGAATATGGTCCGCCTGTCGATGACGAAAGGCTCTTCGATATCGTCGACGTGCTGGACGAGATTGCCGCCGAGACCGGCAGGACGGTGCCGCAGATCGCCATCAACTGGCTGATCGGCCGGCCGACGGTTTCAAGCGTCATCATCGGCGCACGCAACGAGGAACAGCTTCGCCAAAACCTCGGTGCCATAGGCTGGAGCCTGACGCCGGAACAGATCGGGCGGCTGGATGCCGTCAGTGCCGTGACGCCGCCCTATCCCTATTTCCCCTATTATCGGCAGGAGGGCTTTGCGCGGCTGAACCCGCCCGCGATCCCCACAACAAGGATGGGATGAAATCTTCCCTGAATCTTGGCTGGACAGCCGCTTTGACTTGCCTCATACCCGGCCTGCTACAGATGCTGTAGCAGGCTGTGGAATGCAGGGAGATCAAGGGCATGGCACTGCGCGACGCGAAGGCTGGGATGCGAAACGAGGCGGGTATCGAGGCCGTCACCGGCATCCTGAAACAGCGCTTCGGAGAGCGCTTCCAGACCGGCCAGGCTTTTCGCGCCCAGCATGCGCACACGACCACCTATATTCCCGCCCAGCTGCCCGACGGCGTGCTCTTTGCCGAGACGGCCGACGATGTGAAGACCGCTGTGCGGGCCTGCGCCGATCATAAGGTGCCGGTCATCGGGTTCGGCACCGGCTCTTCGCTCGAAGGGCAGGTCAACGCGCCGAATGGCGGCATTTCCATTGATTTCAACCGCATGAATCGAGTGCTTGAAGTCAATCCCGAGGATCTCGATTGTACGGTCGAACCGGGCGTCACGCGCGAGGCGCTGAACACCCATCTGCGCGATACCGGCCTGTTCTTCCCGATTGATCCCGGCGCCAATGCCTCGATCGGCGGCATGACCTCGACGCGGGCCTCCGGCACCAATGCCGTGCGCTATGGAACGATGAAGGACAATGTGCTTGCCGTGACGGCAGTGACCGCCTCCGGCGAGGAAATTCGCACGGCGCGCCGCGCCCGCAAGTCGTCGGCGGGTTACGATCTGACGCGGCTCTTCGTCGGGGCGGAAGGTACGCTTGGCATCCTGACCTCGGTGACGCTGCGGCTGCACGGCATTCCGCAGAAGATCGCCGGTGGTGTCTGTGCCTTCCCGAGCGTGAAAGCGGCGTGCGACGCCGTGATCATGACGATTCAGATGGGCATTCCGGTGGCGCGTATCGAGCTTGTCGATGCGCTGCAGATGCGCGCCAGCATTGCCTATGCCAATCTTCCCTATGAGGAGAGCCCGGCGCTTTTCCTCGAGTTCCATGGCACGGACGAGACGGTGGCGCTGCAATCGACCGCCTTTGCCGAGATTGCGGCCGAATGCGGCGGCGGTGAATTCAAGTGGACGTCGAGCCCGGAGGAGCGCACGAAGCTCTGGAAGGCGCGTCACGATGCCTATTGGTCGGTGCGGGCGCTGGCGCCCGGGCTTGCCGTACTTTCGACCGATGTTTGTGTTCCGATATCCCGGCTTGCGGATTGCGTTGCCGAAACGCAGGCCGATATCGAGGCAAATGGTTTGCTGGCGCCGATCGTCGGCCATGCGGGCGACGGGAACTTCCATGTGCAGCTTTTGTTCGACGACAAGAGCGCCGCGGACATCGCGACGGCCGAGGAATTCGTCGCCCGGTTGAATGCGCGGGCACTGGCAATGGACGGAACATGCACCGGCGAACACGGGATCGGGCAGGGGAAAATGGCATTTCTGGAGCAGGAGCTCGGGGGTACGGTGGATCTGATGCGCCAGATCAAGCGCTCGCTCGACCCGGACAATATCCTCAATCCCGGCAAGATTTTTCATCTGGGCTGAAAATGGAACAATCTCATGATCTTGGCCCTTGCTCCCGGCATGAATAGCGCTAGTGTCGGCAACAGAATCCCGAATGGAGAATCCCTGACTTGATAGGCCGGTTCCTCGTCTTTCTAGGAGGAGTGATCGTCGTAGTGCTCTTCGTGGCGCTGCTGGCACCGCTATTCATCGACTGGACGGATTTCCGGAAGAATTTCGAGGATCAGGCAAGCCGCATCATCGGCAAGAAGGTGACTGTGCATGGCACGGTCGATGCCCGGCTGCTGCCGTTTCCCTCTGTGACGCTGCATGACGTGCGCGTCGGCCAGGAGGAAGACGGCACGCCGGTCGTGCAGGTCGAGCAGTTCTCCATGGATGCCGAGCTTGCGCCCTTCCTTTCGGGCGAAGCGCTGATCTTCGACATGCGCGTGGTCAATCCCAAGGTGCAGCTGCGGCTCCTGAAGGACGGTTCGCTGGACTGGATGCGCGGCAGCCAGCCGGAAATTCCAGCCAAGACGGTGGTTCTGGAAAATGTGCATGTCAGCGGCGGCGAGATCGAGTTCATCGATGATCAATCCGGTCGTTCGCGCCACGTAACGGGGCTGAATGCCGAGATGTCGGCAAAGTCGCTCGCCGGTCCATGGCGCATCGAGGGCGACGGCGCGCTTGACGGCGAGCATGGCAGCTTCTCGATTGCCAGCAACCAGCCGGACGAAAACGGCGTGCTGCGCGTGCGCACCCGACTTGCGCCCGACAAACATCCCGTTAGCATCGATCTCGACGGTGAACTCAAGCTCGTCGACAGCCGGCCGAATTACCAGGGCACGCTCTCGGCCGCGATCGAGAGCAGCGAGGGCAAGACTGAAAAAGGGGAGGCGCCGCCGCGCCTCAAGGGTCGTTTCGAGCTTACCAACGACCGCATCCGCATTCCCGAATACCGCATGGAGGTCGGCTCCACCAGCGACCCCTATGTGATCACCGGCGAGGCGACGCTCGATACCGGAAAGGCGCCGGAATTCCTGCTGACCGCCGATGGACAGCAAATCGACGTCAACCGTATCGGCAATCAGGGTGCCGCCGGCAAGACCAACCGCGACCCAGCGGTTTCGGCACGTCAGCGATTGAATTCGCTGCTTGAAATTGTCGGCCAGGTGCCGATCCCGCAGGTGCCGGGCAAGGCGACCGTGCGCCTGCCGGCGATCGTTGCGGGCGATACGACGATCCGCGACGTGGCTCTGGAACTGGAACCTGCCGGCAACGGCTGGATGATCGACAGTGCTGTCGGCACGCTGCCCGGCCGCACGCAGGTGGAAGGCAAGGGCAAGCTGACGCTTACGGGCGAACCGTCCTTCAACGGTCAGATGGTGGTTGCCTCCAACCAGCCGACCGGGCTTGCTTCCTGGCTGGCAGGTTCGGTCGATCCGGCGATCCGCCAACTAAGGCAGGCGGGTTTCTCCGCCAATGTCAGCCTGACGCACGATCTGCAGCGTTTCGAGAATCTTGAGATCGCGATCGGTGCCGCGACGCTGAAGGGGCGCCTGGAGCGGCAGGCGACCAACGGCCAGACACCGTCGCTTTCCGTTGCGCTCAACGGTGATTCACTCGATCTCGATGCGCTGAGGGCGCTGACCGGTCTCTTTACCGGCCAGGATGCCGGTGACAACGTGCTCGATCACAGGATCGCCGCGCAGCTCAAGGCCGACAAGTTCACGGCCTTCGGCGTGCAGGCCGATAATGTCGAAACGACTTTCACGCTCGCAGACGGGGCCCTTTCGGTCGATCGGCTGGCGATCAAGAACCTTGCTGGCGCCGAACTGACCGCGACGGGCAAGGCGGAGGGATCGCTGCTCGACTATAAGGGCACCGGCGAGATCACCTTCAAGGCTGCCGATCCCGGCGCCTTCTTCGCCATGCTGCGCGAGCACCTGCCGCATCATCCGGTCATGGACCGGCTGGTGCGCAATGCGGGCTGGTATGGCAATACGGCGCTACGTGGCGCGCTGACGCTCGGCGGCGATGATGGCGATGCGCTGGCGGTGACGCTCGCGGGCGTTTCGAACGGCAGCCGCGTCAATCTCGATTACCGCATGTCCGACCTGCTGGCGCTGACCGGCAACGGCACGACGACGCTGGAGGCAACGCTCGACAATGCCGTGCCGTCGATCCTGTTCGGGCAGGCGGGCCTCGATCCGCTGCCGGTCGATGCCGGCGCCAATGGCCGCATGACGCTGAAGGTGACGGCGACCGACAATGATCCAGCCGACGCCGCGCTGACCTTTGCGACCGACCGGACCTCGTTTACGGCAAACGGCAAGGTCGACGTGCGGCCCGATACTTTCATGAACGGCAAGGTCGCCGTGTCGCTCGAAAGTGCCGATCTCGACCCGTATCTGGTCATGAACGGCATTGCGCTGCCCGAGCTTGGCACCGGGCTGCCTTTCAAGCTGCAGACCAATGCGACCATCGATGCCGACAAGGTGGTGCTGGCCGATCTCAACGGGCATGCGGCCGACAACGAATTTGCCGGTGCGCTGACCTTCGACCGCAAGGCGGCAAAGACGACGGCGAGCGGCGCGCTTGCGCTTTCCACGGCCGATCTCGGCTGGCTCGGGGAGGCCGTGTTCGGGCAGATCAATGATCCCGCCAATGGCCAGCTGACGACCGCAGCTCTCGGCATGCCGCTCTTCCGCGATCTCGACGTCAATCTGAAGCTCACAGCCAAGCAGTTTTGGCCGAGTGTTTTCAACACGGCTGTGAACGATTTCAGCTCGAATGTTGCCTACAAGGGTGATGAGCTGCAGCTCAACGACATTGCGGGCAACTGGGACGGCGGCACACTCTCCGGCAACCTGCTTTTCACCAATGCCAATGGCACGGGCTTCCTGCAGTCGCGACTGGCACTTGCCGATTCCGATCTCGGTGGCGTCATCTGGCCGCGCGACGGCGCACCTGTCGCCAACGGAAAATTCGGCATGTCTCTGGCGCTCGAAGCCTCGGGCAAGACGGTTTCGGAGATTGCGAGTTCGCTGAACGGCTCGGGTGAAATCCGGCTTGGCGAAACGAGCGTTCGCGGGCTGAACCTTGCGATCCTGGCGCCGCTTCTGGCCGCGACCGATCCGATGCAGGACCAGATCAATGCCGGCAAGGTGCATCCGATCGTCGAGACGCTGCTGAACAACGGCGAGGCAAAACTGCCGCCACTCGGTATTCCCTTCAACGTGACCGACGGTACGCTGCGTATCCAGAACGTCAGTGTCTCCAACGATCTGGCGCATCTGAGCGCCGATGCGCAGATCGAGCTGCCGCAGCAGCGTATCAGCGCAACGCTCGGCATCGGTTTCAATCCCGGTGCCGAGGCGCTTTCAGGCGCGGAGCCCGGCATCCGCCTGAACTTCTCCGGCCTGCTGGCCTCGCCCGGCAAGACGATGGATGTGACCGACATTACCAGCTATCTTTCGCTGCGTGCCTTCGAGCGCGAGCGGCGGCGCGTCGAACGCCTGCAGGCCAACGTGCTGGAGAAGCAGCGGCTGCGGCGCGAGGTGGCGCTCTATCGCTTCAATGACGCCCAGCGGGTCGCGGCTGCCGAGATCGAGCGGCAGCGGCAGGCAGAAGAACAGCGGCTGCGGGCTCTGGCGCAGGATGCGGCTCAGCGCAAGGCCGAAGCCGAGGCGAAGGCAGCGGCTGAAGCAGAGGCGCGTGCCAAGGCGGAGGCGGAGGCGAGGGCTGCGTCGGAGGCCGAGGCTGCCCGCCGGACCGAACGACCGTCACCGCCCGGCCAGCTCAATTTCGATCAGCTGCCAGGCGTTCAGGCGCAGTAAAAAGGGCGGCGGTCAAACACGCCCAATCAGGCATTCGCCGCGGCATTTTTCAGCCAGCACAAGACGTGCAGCCGCAATGCCGAGGAGAGGTTGCTGTCGGGCATGCGGTTATCGTCGATCTCTGATATCAGTGCCGCGAGCGGCATGGAGCGGCTCGCGGCAATCGCCTTCAACTCGGTCCAGAACTCATCTTCCAGCGAAAAACTGGTGCGGTGCCCGTGCAACGTCGCCGAATGTTTGCGGATCATCGGCCTGCTTCGTCTTGATTGAGAAAGTGATTCAGTAAGGAATCGCATCTGCTTGATCGCCCAAGCCTTTCAGACGTCGGCGATCAGGTCTTGTCGTCTTCGATCCGGCCCTGATCGAGCACCTTTTCGGCTTTCTCGTTGAGGGCACGGGTCAATTGCTTTTCAGCTTTGGTACGGCCGTGCGAGATACGGTTGTGCTCTGCCTGCTTCTCCTTTTCGGAGCGAGCCTGCTGCTTGCGGAACTGGCGCAGGTTGACGATTTCGGCGCTCATGCGGTTGCCTCCGTCATGAAAGAAAAAGGGAGGCTTCCGCCTCCCTTGGCATTACTGCTTCTTGCGGAAAGAATCGAGTGAAACGACCGAGCCCGGTTTCTTTTCCTCGCCTTCCACGGCAGGTTTTGCCGCCGCATCCTCGGATTTGGCTGCATCGACAGGATAGGCGGTGATCTCGGCTGCCGGCAGTTCCTCACCATCGCTCAGCGGCACATCGAACTCCAGCTCGAAATTGACCGAGGGGTCGTAGAAGCCTCTAATGGCATTGAAGGGAATGACGAGCTTTTCCGGCACGTCCGAGAAGGACAGGCCAATCTCGAAGTGGGATTCCGTAATTTTCAGTTCCCAGAACTGGTGCTGGATGACGATGGTCATCTGCTCAGGATATTTGGACTTCAGGTGCTGCGAGATGCGCACGCCGGGAGCACCGGTCAGAAACGTAATGAAGAAGTGATGGTCGCCGGGCAGACGGCCCGTCGTTGCGACTTCGGTCAAGACCTTGCGGATGACACCGCGCAACGCGTCCTGTGCCAGAATGTCGTAGCGGATATGATCCTGCCCCATGCTTTTCCTGTCTTTCGTCGGTTTGGAAGTCTTTTCACGAACTTCTATGGCACGTCCGGCCGCTTTGGGAAAGGCGCAAGCCGATTCATGCACCCATCAGCATACATGATTTCGTCGAAAAAGGGGAGAAGGTGAAGGCTTCTGTTGCCAGGTGCCTTCGGACCCCGCCTTACGGGGCTAACCGTAAGGGCTTAGTTCGGAATTCTCACACCGCCATTAGGCAGCGAGAGCGTATTCCTTAGCGTTGTTGTCGTTTGCAACTACACTTGTGACCCGATAACGGCGGTATCATGCCGAGCAAAAAGTCGATCTTTACACCCTTGTCGATCCTATTTCGCCCCCATCAAAAGCAGTCCTTTTCCCATCAGGGAAGCCGTCTGTTTTTGGTGGAGGCGCCGGGTACCGCCCCCGGGTCCAATAGGCTTATTCCATCGCCCGTTTATCGCCATAGCCGGCCCGAAAGCCGGCACGGGTGATATAGTGTTTTTGTAATCGCAAGGAAAGGGGATACGTCACAAAAGCTTCGTGCTCTCCAGCGATTTTGCTTGGATAATCAGCAACGCGCATTGGTTTGCGGTCGTTTTCCCCTTAAATTAGACGCAAAAGGAATCGGTGGCGACCATGAAGCAATATCTCGACCTCTTGAGCCATGTGATGGAAAACGGCACCGACCGCGGCGACCGTACGGGTACCGGCACGCGCTCGGTCTTCGGTCACCAGATGCGCTTCGATCTCGATGCCGGCTTTCCGGTGCTGACGACGAAGAAGCTGCACCTGCGCTCGATCATCCATGAGCTCCTGTGGTTCCTCAAGGGCGAGACCAATATCCGCTACCTGCATGAAAACGGCGTCAGCATCTGGGACGAATGGGCCGACGAGAATGGCGATCTCGGACCGGTCTACGGTGCCCAGTGGCGCTCCTGGCCGGCACCGGATGGCGGCCATATCGACCAGATCGACAATCTCGTCAAAGGCCTCGTGAAGAATCCGAATTCGCGCCGTCACATCGTCTCGGCCTGGAACCCGGCCGAAGTGGACGAGATGGCGCTGCCGCCCTGTCACTGCCTGTTCCAGTTCTATGTGGCCGACGGCAAGCTTTCCTGCCAGCTCTACCAACGCTCGGCCGATATCTTCCTTGGTGTCCCCTTCAACATCGCTTCCTATGCGCTGCTGACGATGATGGTGGCGCAGGTGACAGGGCTGAAGTATGGCGAATTCGTCCATACGCTCGGCGATGCGCATCTCTACCACAACCATTTCGAGCAGGCGAAACTGCAGCTGACGCGCCAGCCGCATGCGCTGCCGCGCATGGTGATCAAGCGCGACGTCAAGGATATATTCGGCTTCGTCTACGAGGATTTCGAGCTCGTAGGCTATGAGGCCGATGCCAGTATCAAGGCGCCGATCGCCGTCTAAAGCGTGTCGCGATCTTTCGGATCGCCTGCTTCAGGTTTCTGTTTCGCATGTCGTTACCGCGGACCGCTTCACAGGTTTGCGTGGCGTGCTCCAAGCCGGGAAGGCCGATGTCCGATATCCGCAAGACCATCTTCGTCGCCGTTGCGCGCAACGGCATCATCGGCCGCGACGGTGACATGCCCTGGCGGCTTTCGACAGACCTCAAGCGCTTCAAGGCGATGACGGTGGGCAAGCCCGTCGTCGTCGGCCGCAAGACCTTCGAGAGTTTCGGCGGAAAGCCGCTGCCGGGACGCCAGCACGTGGTGATCTCGCGGGATGCCGATATCGACCATCCCGATGTTCATATGGCCCGCTCGCTCGACGAAGCGATCACAATGGCCGAGGCGCTCGCCCGCAAGCAGGGCGAAAACGAAATCTCCATCCTTGGCGGCGGGCAGATCTACGCGCAGGCCATAGCTTTCGTCGATCGCATGTGCATCACGCATGTCGAGGCCGATGTGGATGGCGATACTGTTTTTCCGGCCATCGATGCGGCCGCCTGGGTGGCGACCGAAAGTCTTGATGTTCCGGCAGGGGAGAGGGATACCTATCCCACGCGTTTCGTCGTTTATGAACGTCGAGATGCCTGAAAAGGAACTATTTTCCAATTAAATTGACCAAGTTTCTGACGCCGCGTTGAAAGCAGATGCGGTGATACCTATAACGGTCCCATCGCATCCGCCGGTAGCCCCCACGGCGGTCGGATGTGTATGACGTAACGAACAACGAGGTTTTGATGCCCTGGAGCAATCAGAATGGCGGCGGCGGCCCTTGGGGCGGCGGCGGCGGAAATAACAATCAGGGACCATGGGGGCAGGGGCCGAACCGTCCACGCGGCGGTGGCGGCGGCAAGGGCGGTCCGCCCGATCTGGAAGATATCATCCGTCGCGGACAGGATCAGTTGCGGGGCATCGTTCCCGGTGGTTTCAACGGCGGTGTCGTTGCGATCATCGTCGCGGTCATTGCGATCTTCTGGCTTTTCCAATGCATTTACGTCGTCCAGCCGGACGAGCGCGGCGTGGAACTGCGCTTCGGCAAGCCCAAGGAAGAAATTTCCATGCCGGGCCTGCATTTCCACTTCTGGCCGTTCGAAACCGTCGAGATGGTCAAGGTGACGGTGCAGCAGCAGAATATCGGCGCCACCACGGCCGGCTCTTCGAGCGGGCTGATGCTGTCGGGTGACAGGAGCGTCATCAACGTACAGTTTGCCGTCTTCTACACGATCAGCGATCCGAAGGCCTACCTCTTCGGCGTCGAGAATCCAGCCGAGACGCTGCAGCAGGTTTCCGACAGCGCCATGCGCGAGATCGTCGGCCGCCGTCCGGCACAGGATGCGTTCCGCAGCAATCGTCAGCCGATCGAGACACAGGTCCTCAACATCGTTCAGGATACGATGAACCGCTACGGCGCGGGCATTACCGTCACCGGTGTGACGATCCAGAACGTGGCGCCGCCGCGTGAAGTCGCCGATGCCTTCGAAGAAGTGCAGCGTGCCGGCCGCGACCGCGACAGCACGATCGAGGACGCCAACCGCTATACGAACCAGAAGCTCGGCCAGGCGCGAGGCGATGCCGCCCGTATCCGCGAAGACGCAGCCGCCTACAAGGATCGCGTCGTCAAGGAAGCCGAAGGTGAGGCCCAGCGCTTTACCGCCATCAATGACGAATATTCGAAAGCTCCCGACGTGACGCGCAAGCGCCTGTTCCTGGAAACGATGGAACAGGTCTTGAAGAACTCCAAGAAGGTCGTGATCGACGACAAGCAGGGCGTCGTGCCCTACCTGCCGCTCAACGAGATCAATCGACCGGCGGCACCGGCACGGCAGGGAGGTTGAACCATGCTATCCAACAGACTTCCCGTAATCCTCATCGGGCTCGCGATCATTCTCGCCATTCTTTATTCGTCGATCTTCGTGGTCAATGCGCGTGAGCAGGCAATCGTTGTCCGCTTCGGTCAGATCCAGTCGGTCAAGAGCGAACCGGGCCTCTATTTCAAGCTGCCCTTCGGCTTCATGGATGCCGATCGGGTACAGTATGTCGAAAAGCGCGCACTCAGGCTCGACCTCGACAATATCCGCGTTCAGGTTCAGGACGGCCAGACCTTCGATGTCGATGCCTTCGTGATCTACAACATCTCGGATGTGCGCCGTTTCCGCGAAACGGTGTCGGGTGATCGTGACGCTGCCGAGGCACGTCTGCGCGCGCAGCTCGATTCCTCGCTTCGCCGCGTCTACGGTCTGCGCGACTACAATGCCGCGCTTTCGGAAGAGCGCGTGGCGATGATGCTCGAAATCCGGGACGATCTGCGCACCGACGCCGAAAATCTCGGCCTGCATATCGACGATGTCCGCATTCGCCGGACCGACCTGTCGCCGGAAGTGGCTCCGAATACCTATAACGCCATGCGCTCCGAGCGTCTGGCCGAGGCCGAGCGTATTCGCGCCGAGGGTAATGAAGAAGGCCAGCGCCGCCGGGCCGTCGCCGACCGTCAGGTCGTCGAGATCACCGCTGATGCCCAGCGTGACTCGGAAATCCTGCGTGGTCAGGGTGACGCGGATCGTAACCGCATCTTCGCAGAGTCCTTCGGCAAGGATCCGGCCTTCTTCGAGTTCTATCGCTCGATGTCGGCCTATTCCACGGCCATGTCCTCGCAGGATACGACGCTGGTTCTGTCGCCGAGTTCGGAGTTCTTCCGCTACTTCGAAAATTCGAACGGCAATCAGCCTGCAGTACCCGGCCAGACGGGTGGCCTTGTGCCGCCGCCGGCCGCGCAGCCTGCGCCTGCTCCGGCGGCGAACTGACGACATAGAGAATGCAGGATTTCCTGACGGGACTTGCATTCTTCCTCATCATCGAGGGGCTGGTCTATGCACTGGCCCCTCGTTTTCTTGTCGGGATGGCGAAGCTTCTTCCCAGCATTCCAGAGTGGCAATTGAGAGCCTTCGGCCTGGCAGCGACGGCGCTTGGCGTCGGAGGGGTCTGGCTTTTGCGAGGGTAGGTCACATTCGGAAGGGGATTTCGCGAAAAGGTGATTTCGCCCTCCATCATTCCGCCGTATGCTGATGCTGTATGTGCGCCTTTACCCCAGCAGAGGAAGCTTGATGGCCCCCACGAATCGCTCGCCCTTCAGACGAACGCTCGCGCTCCTGGCCGGCACCGCCCTTCTGGCAAATGTCGGCGCAAGCGGTGTTGCGCATGCGCAAACCGCTCCCGCACCAGCGACACCTGAACAGGCAGCACCGGCCCCTGCGGCGCCTCAAGCACCAGCGGCTTCTCCTGCTGCGGTCGCACCCGCGGCTCCGCCCGTGCAGATGACGGCGCCGGGCAACGGGCCGGCTTCCGTTGCCGATCTCGCCGAGGGACTGCTCGATGCCGTGGTCAATATTTCGACCTCGCAGAACGTGAAGGATGACGAGGGGGCAGGGCCGGCTCCGCGCGCGCCGGATGGCTCGCCGTTCCAGGAATTCTTCAACGATTTCTTCAATAAGCAGCAGGGCAATCGCGGTCCCAACCACAATGTCAGCTCGCTTGGTTCCGGTTTCGTCATCGATCCCAGCGGCTATATCGTCACCAACAACCACGTGATCGAAGGCGCCGACGACATCGAGGTCAATTTCGCCAACGGCTCCAAGCTCAAGGCCAAGCTGATCGGCACGGATACCAAGACCGATCTTTCGGTGTTGAAGGTCGAGCCGAAGCAGCCGCTGAAATCCGTCAAGTTCGGCGATTCCAGCGTCATGCGCATCGGCGACTGGGTCATGGCGATCGGCAACCCGTTCGGCTTCGGCGGATCGGTCACGGTCGGCATCATTTCGGGCCGCGGCCGCAACATCAATGCCGGCCCCTATGACAATTTCATCCAGACGGATGCGGCGATCAACAAGGGCAATTCGGGCGGTCCGCTCTTCAACATGAAGGGTGAGGTGATCGGCATCAATACGGCGATCATTTCTCCCTCGGGCGGCTCGATCGGCATCGGCTTCTCGGTGCCGTCGGAACTCGCTTCAGGCGTCGTCGATCAGCTTCGTGAATATGGCGAGACGCGCCGCGGCTGGCTCGGCGTACGCATCCAGCCCGTCACCGACGAGGTGGCCGACAGCCTCGGCCTCGACAGCGCCAAGGGCGCTCTGGTTGCCGGGGTCATCAAGGGCGGACCTGTCGACGACGGTTCGATCAAGGCCGGTGATGTGATCCTGAAATTCGACGGCAAGGTCGTCAGCGAGATGCGCGACCTGCCGCGCGTGGTCGCCGAAAGCCCGGTCGGCAAGGAGGTCGATGTCATCGTGCTGCGCGACGGCAAGGAGCAGACCGTGAAGGTGACGCTCGGCCGTCTCGAAGACAGCGACCAGGCGGCTGCTGCCGGCGACAATTCCGGCGATGACGGCGTCATCAATCCCGATCCCGGCGAAAACAACGATATGGACGAACCGGATCAGGGCGGCGATCAGGGGCAGACCGCGCCAGACGGCCAGGACCCGCACCAGCAGGATCAAGGACAGGATCAGAAAGGCCCAGATCAAAAGGGCCAGAATCAAAAGGGGCAGGATCAGGCGACACCGGGCCAGGCTACGCCAAAGCACGTGCTCGGCCTGTCGCTCTCGCTGCTTAGCCCCGAAACCCGCAAGGCCTTCGGCATCGCCGAAAGCGTCGACGGTGTCGTCGTGACCGAGGTCGCTCCGGGTTCTGCTGCGGCCGAAAAGGGTCTCAAGCCCGGCGACGTGATCGTCGAAGTGGCGCAGGAATTCATGAAGTCGCCGGATGCGGTTGCCACGAAAGTGCAGACGCTGAAGCAGGAAGGCCGGCGCAATGCGCAGATGATGGTCGCCGCTGCCAATGGCGATCTGCGCTTCGTAGCCGTGCCGATGGAGTAAGGGCTTCGAATACTGTTCCGAAGATCAAAAAGGAGCGGTTAGCCGCTCCTTTTCTGTTTTCAGATGTGGCTCGCTGCGCTCAAGTCGTGACGAAATCCGTCTTGCGGTAGCCTTGGATATAGAGCAGCGCCGTCAGGTCGCCGTGGTTGATCCGCATGCCTGCTTCAGCGGCGACAGCCGGTTTGGCGTGCAAAGCGACGCCGGAGCCGGCCAGGTGCAGCATGCCGAGATCGTTGGCGCCGTCGCCGACGGCAATGGCGTCTTCAGGGGAGATGCCGAGTCGGGCGGCGATGTCGTTGAGGGCATCGACCTTGGCCTGCTTGCCGAGAATGGGTTCGGCGACGTAGCCGGAGAGGACGCCGCCTTCCTCAAGCAGGATATTGGCGCGGTTCTCGTCGAAGCCGAGGGTCGCGGCGATTTTGCTGGTAAAGACCGTGAAGCCGCCGGAGACGAGGGCGGTGTAATAGCCCTTCGATTTCATGGTGGCGATCAGTTCCGGGCCGCCCGGGGTCAGCGTGATGCGCTTGGCAATGACTTCATCGACGACCGATATCGGCAGGCCCTTCAGGAGCGCGACGCGTTCGCGCAATGCCGGCTCGAAGGCGATCTCGCCGTTCATGGCGCGGGCGGTGATCGCCGCGACCTTGTCCTTGAGGCCTACTTCGGCGGCGAGTTCATCGATACATTCCTGGCCGATCATGGTGGAATCCATATCGGCCATCAAAAGCTGCTTGCGGCGGGTTTCCTGCTCCTGGATGACGAGATCGATCGGGTTGCCGGCGATTACGGCGTGCAGGCTGGCTTCGGCCACCTGGCCGTCGGAGCCGTCCGCGAGCACGATATCGCAGGCAATACCGTCCGCCAGCCAATAGAGCCCCGATGACTTGACGGCGTCGGCGGCGCGCTCGGCGATCGCGGGCGAAAGAACGGGGTTTGACGGATTGGCAACAAGCGTGGCAACGAGGGCCATGATGGAAAACCTTCTGAGCACTTTGAATGCGATCCTGATAACCGGGCCGACTGCCAGCGGCAAGTCCGCGCTCGCTGTGGAACTGGCCAAACAGCATGGCGGCGTGGTGATCAACGCCGACAGCATGCAGGTCTATGACACGCTGAGGGTGCTGACTGCGCGGCCTTCGGAAGAGGATATGGAAGGCGTGCCGCACCATCTCTACGGTCACGTGCCGGCGGGGCAGGCCTATTCGACGGGCGCCTGGCTGCGGGATGTGACGGCGCTCTTGCCGCGCATCCGCGCCGAGGGAAAGCTGCCGGTCTTCGTCGGCGGCACCGGTCTCTATTTCAAGGCGCTGACAGGCGGGCTCTCGGAAATGCCTGTCATCCCCGAGGCGATCCGCCAGCGGCTGAGGGGCCGACTGCTGCAGGAGGGGCCGGAAGTTCTCTATGCGGACCTTGCCAAGGCCGATCCCGCCGTCGCCGGAAGCCTCAATCCGCAGGACGGGCAGAGGATCGTGCGGGCGCTTGAAGTCTTCGAGGCGACGGGCCAGTCGATCGCCGAATTCCAGGTGCAGGCGGGGCCAGTCATCGTCGATCCCGAGACGGCGCGCAAGATCGTCGTGCTGCCGGATCGCGCCGTACTGCACCAGCGCATCAATGGCCGTTTCGAGAAGATGCTGGAGCAGGGAGCAGAGGAAGAGGTGAAGGCGCTGCTGGCGCTCGATCTTCCGGCCGAGATGCCTGTCATGAAAGCGATCGGTGTGTCGCAGATCGCGGCGATGCTGCGCAGTGAGATGAGCCGCAGCGAGTTGATCGAGCGCGGGTCGGCCGCCACGCGGCAATATGCCAAGCGGCAGATGACATGGTTCCGCAACCAGATGGATGAAAGCTGGGAGCGGTTGACCGCCTAGGGGCGCGACGAGCGTGTGTCTTGCTCCCTCTTGTCCCAGACGGGGGCAAGGCATTTGTGGCGGCGTTTCGTTCGACTATCAGAGATGGCTGCGGCTAAAGCCAGTCGTTCGCGCGCCCGTGCAGCACTCAATCCTTATTGTAGAGGCTGCTCAGCGGCTTCTTCAGGATGCTTTCGCGCAGCGACATGCCGCCCTCGCGGCGTGGCTGTGATGTCTGTTCGCCGAAGGCCGGCTTCGGCTGCTCGTCGCGGCGCATTTCCCGGCGCAGCGCTTCCAGGCGCGCGTCGATGGAGGTTTGCGGCGAGAGCGGTGGAGGCTCTGGCAGTGGGGGCCGGGTCTGTGGCAGGAGTGCTGGCCGATAGGGCTCGAGCGGCGCCTCAGCTGCCGACGGAGCGGCGTAGGGCTGGGCGGCGTCCTCGTCTTCGAAATCCTCGTCCGGCTCGTAATCCGTCATCGCGGAGCTGTAGCTCTGCTGGAAGGTGGAAATATCGGGGCCTGATGTGATCGCCCGCATGCGGGTGACGATGCGGCGCAGGTCGACGGTGTCCGGGTCTTCCTCGGCATGTTTGCTGGTAGCGCTATGGGCCTTCGGCAGCAGGGTTTCATCGACGCGCAGGAAGCGCATGCGCATCGGCACGCGGATCGCCTCGCCGAAGGCGATTGCCTCTCCGTTGCCGATCGAGGAGATGAAGCTCGTCGTCGAGATCGAGGAATTGGGGATGGCCGAGCGGATGATTTCCTGGTCGCGGTCGTTGGCAAGGCGCATGGCAAAGAGTGTCGAGCACTGCGACAGGATCGTCTGGTCGAGCTCTCCCGGGCGCTGGGTGATGATGCCGAGCGAGACGCCGTATTTGCGGCCTTCCTTGGCAATGCGGGCAATCGCCTGACGGGTCGGAACGAAACCGAGGTTCGGATCCGAGGGTATATAGCGATGCGCCTCTTCGCAGACGACCAGCATGTGAATGGCGCCTTCGCTCCAGAGCGCGATTTCGAAGGCCATGCGGCAGAGCACGGACGCGACCGAATTGACGACTTCGGAGGGGATGCCGGCGAGCTGGAAAGTGCATATCGGCCTGTTGTCGCCGGGGATGCGGAAGATCTGGGCGATGGTCTCCGTGATCGTGTCGCTGATCGTGTTGTTGGAGAACATGAAGTGGTAGCGCGGATCGTTGATTGCCGCGATGATGCGCATCTTCAGCGAGCGCAGGAACGGTTTTTCGGTGCGGCCTTCGAGCCGGCCGATGCGCTCGTCGATGAGAGCAAGCAGGTCGGCGATGCGGTATGGCACCGGCGTATCGGCAGTGATCGAGCTCTTTTCCGTCTGGCGGCGCACCAGCGAGCTGTCGCTGCCGCGGAAGGCGCGCTTGGCCTCCGGCAGGATATCGCGCAGCATGTCGAGCTCTTCCGGTACCGGCGGGCGGCCGCGGAAGACCACTTCGGCGAATTCCTCGAGCCGCATCAGCCAGAAGGGCAGGTCAAGCGTATCGGTATCGATGGTAACGGCGTGTTTCGGGAAGGCGGCGGCAAATTCGTTGTGCGGATCGAGGATCAGCACGCGCAGCTTCGGATCGGCTTCGATCGCCTTGTGCAGAAGCAGCGAGACGGCAGTCGATTTGCCGACACCGGTCGAGCCGACCACGGCGAAATGCTTCGACAGCATCGAGGGCACATGGATCGCCGCTTCGATGCTTTCATCCTGTGTCAGGTTGCCGATGACGGCGGTGGCGCCCTTGCCGGCATCATAGATGCGCATCAGGTCCGCGGCGCGGATACGATGGGCGATGGCGCCGAGATGGGGATAACACGAAATGCCGGTCGAGAATTCCTCGCGGCCGTCTTCGTCGACGCGGACTTCGCCGAGCAGTTCCGTCTCGATGCGGAAGACATTGTCCTGGCCTTCGCCCCAGCCCTGGTTGCCGGTATTCATGGAGAAGACGAGGGCGACGACACGATTCCTGCCGACGCTGATCGAAATCAGCCGACCGACGGACCATAGTTCGGTGAGATCGGTGCCACCGGCTTCCGCCACGGCGGCGATAGTGGCGCGCGAACCGCTGCACGCAACGACACGCCCGAGGAAACGGTTCCCCGGCGTAAGGCTATCGCGGCGATCCTGTTCGCCTGCCTTGCCTGTCGTCATCATGTCGTTGTTCAGCAAAGGGTTACTCCCCGCAGTAAGGGACAGGATATGACCGATCCTTTAATAAATCCTTCAGCCCCAGAATTGGACGGGCTATGGGAGGGGTGATCGGTTGGCCGGGCGCGGATTTTTTATTGCGGAATGCGTTGACGCTGCGAAATTTTCTGTCTATCAATTCCGCCCATGACAATTTCGAACGTTCTTATCGTGGTGGGAAAGCGCATGGGCAGGATGGTGTAACCATCCGGCGGTAGCCACCCATGCGCAAGACGAAGGCTCCTCAGGGGCCTTTTTTTATGCCCGAAATCAGGGCTTCCGGCACGAACCTCAACTCCTCAGCATCAAACGGAACAGATACATGGCGAGCACGGACAATCAAGCGGACAGCAATCGAATGACGGGAGCGGAAATCGTTCTCCGCGCGCTGAAGGATAATGGTGTCGAGCACATCTTCGGCTATCCCGGCGGTGCGGTTCTGCCGATCTATGACGAGATCTTCCAGCAGGAAGAGATCAAGCATATCCTCGTGCGCCATGAGCAGGGTGCCGGCCATGCGGCCGAAGGTTATGCCCGCTCCACCGGCAAGGTCGGCGTCATGCTGGTCACGTCAGGTCCGGGCGCCACGAATGCCGTAACACCGCTGCAGGACGCCTTGATGGATTCGGTTCCGCTCGTCTGCCTCTCCGGCCAGGTTCCCACCTCGCTCATCGGTTCGGACGCCTTCCAGGAATGCGACACCGTCGGCATCACGCGCCCCTGCACCAAGCACAACTGGCTGGTGAAGGATGTCAACGAGCTCGCCGCCGTCATTCATGAAGCCTTCCGCATTGCGCAGTCCGGCCGCCCCGGTCCCGTCGTCGTCGATATTCCGAAGGATGTTCAGTTCGCCACCGGCACCTACACGCCGCCGGCCGATCACGCGATCCAGAAGAGCTACCAGCCGAAGGTTCAGGGCGACATTAACCAGATTCACGCAGCAATCGAGCTGATGGCCAATGCCCGCAGGCCGATCCTCTATACCGGCGGCGGCGTCGTCAATTCCGGGCCGGAAGCATCCCGCATGCTGCGCGAACTGGTCGAACTGACGGATTTCCCGATCACCTCGACGCTGATGGGCCTCGGCGCCTATCCTGCGTCGGGCAAGAACTGGCTGAAGATGCTCGGCATGCACGGCTCCTACGAAGCCAACATGGCAATGCATGATTGCGACGTCATGGTCTGCATCGGCGCGCGCTTCGACGACCGTATCACCGGCCGGCTGAATGCCTTCTCGCCGAATTCCAAGAAGATCCATATCGACATCGATCCGTCCTCGATCAACAAGAACGTTCGCGTCGATCTCGGCATCCGCGGCGATGTCGGCAGTGTCCTGGAAGACATGATCCGCCTGTGGCGGGCACTGCCGAAGAAGCCGGAGAAGGGGCGCCTGGACGCGTGGTGGGCCGATATCGCCCGCTGGCGCGCCCGCAATTCCTTCGCCTATACCAAGAGCAACGACGTGATCATGCCGCAATATGCGCTGGAACGTCTCTATGAACTGACCAAGGATCGCGACACCTACATCACGACCGAAGTCGGCCAGCACCAGATGTGGGCAGCCCAGTTCTATGGATTCGAGCAGCCGAACCGCTGGATGACCTCGGGTGGCCTCGGCACGATGGGTTACGGCCTGCCGGCAGCCCTCGGCGTGCAGATCGCCCATCCGGAGAGCCTCGTCATCGACATTGCCGGCGATGCCTCGATCCAGATGTGCATCCAGGAAATGTCGGCAGCGATCCAGCACAATGCGCCGATCAAGATCTTCATCATGAACAACCAGTACATGGGCATGGTGCGCCAGTGGCAGCAGCTCCTGCATGGCAACCGCCTGTCCAACTCCTATACGGAAGCGATGCCCGACTTCGTGAAGCTCGCCGAAGCCTATGGCGCGGTTGGCCTGCGCTGCGAAAAGCCTGACGATCTCGATGCGACGATCCAGGAGATGATCGATGTCAAGAAGCCGGTCATCGTCGATTGCCGCGTTGCCAATCTCGCCAACTGCTTCCCGATGATCCCCTCGGGCAAGGCGCATAATGAAATGCTGCTGCCGGACGAAGCCACGGACGAGGCGGTCGCCAACGCGATCGACGCCAAGGGCCGTCAGCTAGTATAAAAACAGATAGGTAGGAACCCCAGGATCATGAACGCACACCTTCAACCCACCGGCTCTGCCTATTTCATCTCTCCGGAAACGGCGGCCGTCGAGAACCATACGCTTTCGGTGCTCGTCGATAACGAGCCGGGCGTTCTCGCCCGCGTGATCGGCCTGTTTTCCGGCCGCGGTTACAATATCGAAAGCCTCACGGTTTCCGAGACGGAGCATGCAGCGCATCTGTCGCGCATCACCGTCGTGACGCGCGGCACGCCGCAGGTGCTGGAGCAGATCAAGGCCCAGCTGGAGCGCATCGTGCCTGTTCATCGTGTGGTGGACCTGACGGTGCGTGCGCGTGAACTCGGCCAGGACCGGCCGATCGAACGGGAAGTGGCGCTTCTCAAGTTGATCGGCAGCGGTGAGACCCGCGCCGAGACGCTGCGGCTTGCCGATGCGTTCCACGCCAAGGTGGTGGATGCAACGATCGATCATTTCATTCTGGAGATCACCGGCAAGTCTTCGAAGATCGACCAGTTCATCGCGATCATGAAGCCGCTCGGCCTCATCGAAGTCTGCCGCACCGGCATTGCCGCGATGAACCGTGGCGCTCAGGGCATGTAGAACAGCCCGGGCATGTAGAAACTACAGCCGGGGCATGTAGAAACTGCAACACAATAGCAAAACAATTGCGCCGTTGGAGATCAGAGCATCTCCAGCGGCGTTTTCCTTGCCGGTGGCGGGAAGGCGGCATCGAGCGCCTCCCAGTCCTCGTCGGTGATGTCGAGGGAGACGCAGTCGCGGTTTTCGCGGGCGCGCTCGATGTTGGAGGTCTTGGGTATGACGAAGACGCCGTCGCGTTCGAGCACGAAGGCAAGTGCCAGTTGCGCCGGGGTGGCCTGATAGGCCTTGGCGATATGGATCAGGTCCGGATGGTGCAGGATGCGGCCCTGTTCGATCGGTGAATAGGCCATGATGGGGATGTTGCGGCTCTGGCACCAGGGCAGGAGATCGTATTCGATACCGCGACGGGCGATATTGTAGAGGACCTGATTGGCGGCGACGTTCTTTCCTCCGGGAACAGACAGCAGCTCCTGCATGTCGTCGGTATCGAAATTGGAGACGCCCCAGGCGCGGATCTTGCCCGAAGCCTTCAGCGTTTCGAAGGCCTCGACGGTCTCGGCGAGCGGATAGTTGCCGCGCCAGTGCAGCAGGTAGAGGTCGATGCGGTCGGTGCCGAGGCGGTCGAGGCTATTTTCGCAGGCGGTGATCGTGCCGGTGCGGCTGGCATTCCAGGGATAGACCTTGCTGACGATGAAGGTCTCCTCACGGCGGCCCTTGATTGCCTGTCCGACGATTTCTTCGGCGCCGCCGTCACCATACATTTCGGCGGTATCGATCATCGTCATGCCGAGATCGAGGCCGGCCTTGAGGCTTGCGATTTCTTGCCTCGCGTGGCCGGCATCCTCGCCCATGCCCCAGGTTCCCTGGCCGAGAGCGGGGACTTCGGTGCCATCGGGAAAGGTGATGGTGGGGATCGGGTCGTCCATGGCGGTTCTGGTCCTTTGCGTCTCCGGCAGACTATCAGGTAATCCTGTCACCGTGACAATCATGTTATGGTGACAAGGGTTTAGGGCAGTTATGCTGACCTAAATCCAATAAGTCGGCCACATCATCGACACATGCTTTCCGGGAGGTTTCATGCCGCTGGATACGTTTCTGGCTCTGCTGCTCTTTGCCTTCACGACGTCAATCACGCCGGGGCCGAACAACATGATGCTGTTTGCCTCGGGCGTGAATTTCGGTTTCCGTCGCACCATCCCGCACATGTTCGGCATCGGGGCAGGTTTCCTGTCGCTGCTTCTTGGCGTCGGGCTTGGGCTCGGAGCTCTGCTGCATATGGTGCCGGCGGTCTATACCGCGCTGAAGTTCGCAGGCGGCGCCTATCTCGTCTGGATCGCCTGGAAGATCGGAACGTCACGCTCGCTGGGCGAGGGCACGAGCGGCGTGAAGCCGATGTCCTTCCTCGGTGCCGCGGCCTTTCAGTGGGTCAATCCGAAGGCCTGGGTGATGGCGGTGACGGCCATGGCGACCTATACCAATCCTGAGCTTTATCTGGCCAGCGTGCTGCTCGTCGGTCTTGCTTTTGCGGCGGTCAACGTGCCTTCCGTGTCCACCTGGGCTGGCTTCGGCTCGGCGCTTCGCGAGTGGTTGTCCGATCCGGTGCGGTTGAAATGGTTCAATATCACCATGGCATTGCTGCTCGTTCTCAGCCTCTGGCCGATGCTAAAATAGCGTCGGCTTCGTGAGCATCAGCCAGAGAATGCCTGTTACCGCGAAGAAAGCCGGGAAGCCGAAAGCGAACCAGACGCGGTAAAGGCTGAAATAGGCCGATGGCAGGGCGGTGCCCGAATCCGCTGCGGCCCGCGCCAGATTGCGCAGCCGGATCTGGATCCAGACGACCGGCAGCCAGAACATGCCGGTCACGACATAAAGCAAAAGCGAGAGCGCAATCCAGCTTTCCGTCAGGTCCCAGCCGATGATGCGGGCGAGAAGATAGCCTGTCACCGGCTGGAGAATGGCGGCAGTGGCGGTAAAGATCGTGTCGGCAACGACCACAGTGCCCGCGACGTGTGCGATAAGCCCGGGATCACGGGTGCGATGGGCCATCACCATGAAGAAGGCGATGCCGGCGCCGGTGCCGAAGAGCACGGCGGCACCCACCACATGGGCAAGAAGCAGCAGTTCCGCGAGCATCAGCGTTCATCCAGGATTGCGAGTGCCGCAAGCGTCAGCAGCAGCGATGGCAGCACCTTGACCAGCGGCCCGAGCGGATCGAGCCAGAGCGCCGGCTCCAGAACGGTGCCGCCGGCGAGATAGGCAAGCGAGACAATGAGCATGCCGGCAAGGGCGCGACGGGCGAAGGGGCGCACGAGGATTGCGGCGCCGAGCGCCATATCGATCAGGCAGGTGGTGATTGTCATCGCCATGGCCGCATCGGCTGGCATGACGCGCAGGAAATGGGCGCTTGCCTGTTCAGGTGCCAGAAGCGGGATGAGGCCCGATAGCAGCCAGAAGAGCGACAGGCCGGCAATGATGGGCGCCTTCAGGAGATAGAGGCGGGCAAACCACAGGTCCTGAACGCCGGAGGGGTTGGCGGCAAGCGTCTCTGCGGCCGAAAACGTCGGCAGACCCTGCTGGGCGGGGCGGTCCATCCTGACGCCTTCGGACATGACGGTCATGGCGGTGGAGCGCAGCGGTGAGCGCCAGCCGAGATGGCCGGCGAGATCGGCAAGCCATGAGACGGGCCGTGCGAGTGCCGGCGGGATAGAGATAACAGGCGCATCCGGCAGGCCAAGCCAGGCACGATGCAATTTGACGAGGCTCATCAGTGTGTGCCGTTCGGTGGCAGCCAGTTCGATGTCGCTGCCGGAGGGAAGCGTGCCTGAAATCGCAGCCGAGACTGCAGAGGCGACATCTTCGGCGGCGACCGTTTCAACCGGGCTGTCGGCATGGATGAGCGGCAGGGCAAACGGGAAGGATGCGAGTGCGCGCAGAAGTGCGGTGCCGCCATGGGCGTTGCGGCCGAGCACGAGGGACGGGCGCAGGATGACGTAAGGCAGGCCGGAGGCTGCGAGCGCGATATCGGCAGCGCGCTTGGTGGCGAGGAAGGGCAAGTCGCTGCCGGCGCCATCCGTTCGGGCGGATATCTGGACGATGAGCGTCACGCCGGCCGGTCGCGCCGCTTGCTGGAGCGCGATCATTGCGCGTTTCTGGGTGGCCGCGAGATTGTCAGAAAGACCGTCCTGGAGGGCGCCGGCACTGTTGACGACCACGTCCTGGCCCTCCAGCACGGAGGCCCAGTCGGCCACATTGGTCATCTTCTCCAGGTCGGCCCTGATCCAGCGGATAGCGGGCTGGCGAACCCGCGCCCGGTCGGGATTGCGGGCTAGCCCGGTCACGGTGCAGCCGTCCGCAAGCAGCCGCGCTGCGATCGCCGAGCCGATGAAGCCTGTGGCACCGAGAATCAGGATGTTCATGATGGGAGACTACCCAAAAACGGCATGTCGGGCAGGGTCGGGCGGTATAACGCCTGCAAGAAATTGTCTGCCTTTCATGCCGGATAGCTCAAGCGATAAGGCGGGGATCGAGTCTCGCCATGGGAATAGCGCATTCGGTCACGATCCGGGCCGCCAGGGACGGGTCAAGCGGCGGCCTGACGTGGAAGAAGGCAAGTTCCAGCGCCAGGCCGATCGCGAAAGGTCGCCTGCTGAGGGGGACGCGATTTCGATCGAGAGCATCGGCCAACTTCGGCCACAGGCGGCGAACGTAGGCAACGGGCGTCTCGGCTGGACGGTTCTCATCCGTCAATCGCGGTATTCCGAATTGCGGATGTCCGATTGTTGAGACCACGTAACGAAGCGTTTCCATCGCCATCTCTTGCGAGATCAGGGCACCGGACCTTCTTGCGGCGCCGTATGTCAGGTTGAGCAGGGAATCGTGGCTTTCCAGAAGGAAGGCGTTGGGCAGGTTGCCGGTATAATAGCGGGAGCCGTCTTCGGCTTCCATGGCGATGAGATCAGCGTCGTCGCTGAGATCTCCTGCGGAAGCAATATCAAAGGCGGTGAGGACGCACGAAAAACCGCCAACCGATCCCAGGGCTCCAAACAGATCGATCGGCTGAACATGGCCGTCCGGCGCCATTTCCTGAATCACATGATCCAGCAGGGCGCGTGCAACCAGCCCTGGGCTCTCGACAGTATCTTCGGTCTCCTGCCGGCGCGGATCGACAGAGGCCGAGCTATCGGCAAGGCTCTCCATCTCGTCTCGCGGAGGCGCGGACGGAGGCGCGTTTGATCTGGTGCTGCGGCCGAATGTCGGAAGTTTCATGTGTGCGATGTTGAGATGAAGCCGTTAACGTTTGGTTAGGATCACGGCGAAAAATAAGGAGTTGCTTAATTAGCTCCATCTTCAGTCATCGCCGACGGCATTCATTTGGGACACTTCTTGACGAGAAATGCGCTTGGCGGTCCTCCGATCGCCGCATAAGATCGAGCGCTCTAGCCTGGAGAGCGCCATGCGGCACAGAGACGACCACGCAGATCATGACCACGATCACCATGATCATCACCACGACAACCATTATTCGGACATGCAGGCGCGTGTAAAAGCGCTGGAATCGCTGCTGACGGAGAAGGGGCTGATCGATCCGGCGGCGATCGATGCGATTGTCGAAACCTATGAGACAAAGGTCGGGCCGCGCAATGGTGCGCGTGTCGTTGCGAAAGCCTGGAGCGATCCCGACTTTGCCGAATGGCTGAAGCGGGACGCGACGGCTGCGATTGCGAGCCTCGGTTATACTGGTCGGCAGGGCGAGCACATGCGCGCCGTCTTCAACACGGCTGACACGCATAACCTCATCGTCTGCACGCTTTGCTCCTGCTATCCGTGGTCGGTTCTCGGCCTGCCGCCGGTCTGGTACAAGGCTCCCGCCTATCGCTCGCGTGCCGTCATCGATCCGCGCGGCGTGCTGGCTGAATTCGGGGTGACGCTGCCTGAGAGCAAGAAGGTTCGCGTCTGGGATTCGACGGCGGAGCTGCGTTATCTCGTCATCCCCGAGCGGCCCGAGGGAACGGAGGGCATGGATGAGGAGGCGCTTGCCGATCTCGTCAGCCGCGATGCGATGATCGGCACTGCAATTGCGGGAAGCCCGAAAATTTCGGGTGCCGGCAACCCGGAGGTGGCCCGATGAACGGCCCACACGATCTCGGTGGCCAGATGGGCTTCGGCCCCGTCGCGCCGGAAGTCAACGAACCCTATTTTCATGCCGAATGGGAGAAGAGGGCGCTCGGCATCACGCTCTCCTGTGGCGCTTTTGGTGCCTGGACGATCGACGAGAGCCGGCATGCGCGCGAAAGCATTCCGCCGGCCGATTATCTTGCAGCAAGCTATTACGAGATCTGGATCCGCGGCATCGACATGCTTCTGGAGCGCCATGGCTTTGCGAGCCGCGAGGAATTGCTGTCCGGCTCCAAGCTGCAGGATGGCTCGGTGCCGAAGCGAGTGCTGAAGGCCGACATGGTCGCCGGCGTGCTCGCCAAGGGCGGGCCTTGCGACCGGCCTATCGAGGCGGCGCCGCTCTTCGTGGTCGGCGAAACTGTAAAGACCAAGAATTTCAATCCGGCCACCCATACCCGCCTGCCGCGCTATGCCCGCGCCAAGACCGGCACCATCGAGGCGGTGCAGGGCTCATTTGTCTTCCCCGATGACAATGCGCATGGCAAGGGCGAGAACCCGCAATGGCTCTATACCGTGGTCTTCGATGGTGGCGAGATCTGGGGCGAGGGGGCAGACCCGTCGCTGACGGTCTCGATCGATGCGTGGGAGAGCTATCTTGAGCGTGTGTGAGGTGCCGTCTCAACTGGCCCAATCGCCCAGCCTGCCGAAGTCACCGGAAGGTGATCCGGTTTTCCCGGAGCCCTGGGCTGCGGAGGCCTTCGCCATGACCGTGCATCTGCATGAGAAGGGGCTGTTTACCTGGAACGAATGGGCTGAGACCCTGTCGACGGAGCTGCACAAACCCGGCCGCGCCGAAGACGGCAGCGACTATTTCGACTGCTGGGTGGCTGCTCTTTCCGAACTGCTCGTCAGCCGCGGCGTTGCGGATGCCGCCGTGATCCTCGACCTGCAGAAGAGCTGGCAAAGGGCGGCGGAAGCAACGCCGCATGGCAGGCCGATCGAGCTTGCCAACGATCCCCAGCGCTGAGTTTCAGATGCGGTTCCCGCCTCAGGATGGGAACTGCCGGTAACATTCCTCCGCCACCTTGCGCAGCATGTCGCGAGAGATTTCGCCGGTGACAGCGTAGCCGAGTTCGCCGTCGATCCAATAGAAGGTTTCCACATCCTTGGCGGAGGCGAAGCGGAAGCTCGTCGTCCTGTTTTCCTTATTGCGGCCGACGATGACCGTCAGGCGCTCGCCGCCCTGATCCTCGTACATGAACATGGCACCCGGCCTGTCATCGACCGGTAGCAGGCGACCACCGACAAGGTGGAAGCCGAGGGATTTCAGGTCCGGAACCTTGAGATCGGGGATCGCCAGACGCTTGCCGAGCCAGGTCGCCAGATGGGCTTCCTCATTGGCGAAGACTTCGACCGGGTGGCGCACTTCGCTCGCATAGACAAGGAAGGCGGTTTCGGCCTGCTTCGGCAGGGTCTCGGATTCGGCAAGCTGTAACGGTGGGCGCTCAAAGAGCGGCGGGATGAAGCGGTCGCTGACGGCGCCAAGCGCAAAGAGGATCACGGCGGCTGCGGCGAATGCCGAGCGCAACTTCCAGGGGGAGGCTGGCTGGACTACCGATGTCACCATCCGGAGATCGGCATCGCGGCTCTTCTCATAACCTGCAAAAAGCGACTTGATGCCGGCACTCTGCGTCTGCCAAGCGGCGACCATGGCCGCCTCCTCCGGGTTTTCCGCGAGGTAGGCTTCGACGCGGGCGCGGGCAGCTTCCGGCAATTGCCCGTCGGCGTAGGCGTGCAGGTCCGCTTCGGTCACGGCTCGATTGGTTTCGTTCATTTCGGTCTCCGAAGCGTAATCACGTTGTCGGCTTTCATATGTTCGCTCATGCGCTGGCGTGCGCGCGACAGGCGCGACATGACGGTGCCGATCGGGATCTCCAGCATGGCCGCGACTTCGTTGTAGCTGTAGCCTTCGATGACCACGAGCATCAGCACGGAGCGGTAGTCCTCCGACAGGCTGTTGAGAGCCTGTTCCAGCCGCAGGCGCTCTAGCGGATCGGCCTGGGTATCGGAATTGGCGATATCCTCGGCGGCATCGAGTTCGACCAGCCGGTCGCGGGGGCTTGCGCGGCGGGCGTTGCGGTAAAGGTTGGTCATCGTCGTGAGGACCCAGCCGCGCAGGTTGATGCCGCGCCACTGGCCGCGCCGGGCCAGGACCTTTTCCACGCAATCCTGAAGCAGATCCTCGCCTTCGGCATCCGAGCGGGTGAGGCTGCGGGAATAGCGGCGGAGCGAGGGGAGGAGGGCCAGGATCTGGCCCTCGAACGTATCGGGTGGGGGCGTCTTCACGCTGGCCTCATCAGGGCTTTGCGACATCCCAGGAACCGCCGACGCCATCGCCGGTGATATCGCCGGACTTCGTGTCCTTCACCCAGTAATAGAGCGGCATGCCGTCCTTGGCCCACTGCTTCTTTCCATCCTTGCGTTCGACGAGCGAGTATGCACCATCGGCCTTGGCGTCGCTAGCAGCGAGGAAGGGCGGCCAGTTGGTGGCGCACTTGTCGTAGCAGTTCGTGACGCCCTTTTCGTCCTTCTTGTAGGTGTAGAGGGTCATGCCCTTTTCGCCGGCGAGGACCTTGCCCTTGGCCGTTTCGACCTCGGTGACGGCGGGGGCGGCGTAGGCTGCAGTGGCGGTGGCAGCGACGACTGCAAGCACGGACAGGAATTTCACGGACTTCATGGTCTCTCTCCTCGGGTTAGGCACGCATTTTTGCGATACCGGACATGAGACACGTCAGGGCTTGGTTTTATTCCCGTCTGTTTTTCAAACGTCAGTTCGGATTGAAAACAACATGGCAGTCCCGTCCGGCCGCCTTGGCGCGATAGAGGGCGTTATCGACGTTACGCAGCAATTCGGCGCGGCGGCGGCCGCCCAGCGGAGCAAGTACCGCACCGATGCTCAGGCGGGCGCGGATGATGTTCCCTTCAATGGTAAAGGGGCTGCGGAAGCTCGCGAGAAGACGTTCGGAGACGGCGACAAGCGCTTCGGTGCTCGGCGGGTTTGGAACGAAGATTGCGAATTCGTCGCCGCCCATGCGGATGACGATATCGCCGGAGCGGATGACCGAGCGAATGCGGCTTGCCGCTTCGCGCAGCACTTCATCGCCGATATGATGACCGAGCGTATCGTTGATCGACTTGAAGCCGTCCATGTCGAGATAGAGGGCGCCGAAGGTCTGGCCGGAGGCAAGGGCTGCTTCCAGCGCCCGGTCGACGATGGCATCGAGCGCCGATCGGTTGAGGAAGCCTGTCAGCGGATCGGTCATGGCGGCGGTGCGCAGGCTGTTTTCGGCAAGGCCCATGACGAAATTCGCCTTCTGCAGCCGCAGAAGCGCGCTGGCCACACGGGCGAAACGGCGAAGATTGGCGGCCTCCTGTTCGGTGAAGAGCCGCGGCTTCTGATCGAGGATGCAGAACGCGCCGATTGCCAGGTCGCTTTCAAGTTCCAGAGGTGCACCGGCATAAAAACGGAAATGCGGCGGGCCTGTCACGTAGGGTGCGGTGCTGAGTTCCGCATCCTGTTCCAAATCGGGAACGACGACCATGTCGTTGGCGAAGACGACGCGGGTGCAGAAGGAAAGGTCGCGCGGGCATTCGGAAAGCTGCATACCCGCTTCGCCGGCAATGCGCAGCCAGTCCTCATCGACGATGTTGACGGCGGCATAGGGCATTGCGAATGCATTCTTGGCGAGCTCGGCAAGTGCTGCAAGCTCCGGCGTCGGGCTGCTGCTGATGGCGCTCAGCGAGCGCACGGCAAGCAGTCGCTGCGGTTCGTTGACTGGAATTCGGATCGTCTGCCCCACTCGGATCTCCGTCTCTGTCAAAGACAGGGGATAGAAATGGCCCTATTGAAAATCTCGGCAAGGGCTAAAATTCACCAGCGTTAACTGGCAGTTGCCGCGGGCGGCGTCGCGGCGGGGCGCTGCCGATGACGCTAGCGAGGCTAGGCAGGGCGATGGAAAGGTTCTAGTGTCGGTTCGCTTGCGTGACTGGCGAGACAGATGGAGAACCATCGGGAAGCGCAGGCTGCCGCTGCCGCTCGCCTGGGCACCAAGATAGTAACTCCTGTAACCTGTGCCATGCCCCATGCAGAACCAGAATCCCCGCCTTATCGAAGCCCTTTCGCAACTTGATCAGCTCACCAATTGGGAACAACGCCCGCGCGGCGAAATGCGTGTCGGGCTTGAACCGATCCTCGATCTCTCCGCGCGTCTCGGCAATCCGCACCGCGCCTTCCGCTCGATCCATGTGGCAGGCACCAAGGGCAAAAGCTCGACCTGCGCGCTGCTGGAAGCAGGGCTACGCCATGCCGGCATTTCCGTCGGGCGCTATGCCTCGCCGCATGTGGAGCATATTTCCGAGCGCGTCAGCGTCAACGGCCAGCCGGTCGAGGAGGCCGTGCTAGCCGAGGCGCTGTTCCAGGGCCTTGATGCGCTCAGGGAAGCAAGGACGGAAGGGACGGCAGCCGAGGCTGCAACATGGTTCGACATACTGACAGCGGCGGGTTTCCTGATTTTTCGCGATGCGGGCGTTCAATGGGCCGTTGTCGAGACAGGGCTCGGCGGCCGGCTGGATTCGACCAATATCGTCGACAGCGATGTTTCGATCGTCACCAATATCGGCCTCGAACATACGGAGATCTTGGGCAAGACGCGGGCGGCGATTGCCTTCGAAAAGGCCGGCATCATCAAGCCGCATACGACTGTCGTGACACCGCTTGAAGCGGATGACGAGGCGGGGGCGGTGATAGCCAGGCGGGCGGCCGAGATCGATGCGCGTCTGATCCGGCCGGATCTTTCGCAAGCGTCGACGATTGCCGGGCGCAATGCCGCAGTCGCGGGTGCCGCGCTCGATGTGCTCGGTGAACTCGGCGTCAGGGCGCGCGAGGGCAAGGCGGTCGGCGGATGGCTTGTTGATGCCGAGGCCGAGCGGGAATCGCAGCTGCCGGGGCGGCTGGAGCGGTTTGCCGTGCCTGTACCTGTCCCTGTCCCGGGGCGTGCCGCGGCCAGCAATATTGCCGTTGCGCTCGACGGGGCACATGTGCCGTTCAATCTCGAAGCGGTGCTCGACGATCTCTCCGGCATGGAAGGATTTGCCGGATCGGGCATTGCTGTCGTGGCGATCGCGGCCGACAAGGATGCAGCGGGGCTTCTCGAGGTGATGGGCCGCCATGGCGTCTCGCCGATCTTCACCTCGGTCTCCGATCGTTTCCGTTCTCCTGCCGAATTGCAGAGGCTTGCCGGTCAGATCGGTCTCGCGAGCGAAGTGATCGAGGATCCGCAGACTGCCTATGAAAAGGCGCTCGAACGGGCAGCCAGCTCCGGCGCCTGGGTGATCCTGACGGGATCGCTCTATCTCGTCGGCCTGCTGCGCGAGCGGGTCATCAACGAGGCGGTGAAGAGCTAGCTCGCCTCAGGGAAAATTCCGCCTTGCCTATGCGAGGCGAATCCTGCCAAGTCGCTTCCATGCAATTCGCCCCGCAACAGGATGAAGCCCTGAAGGCCGTTTCGAACTGGCTGAAGGAGGGCAGGTCGCCGCTCTTCCGTCTGTTCGGCTATGCCGGAACGGGCAAGACGACGCTTGCCAAGCATTTTGCCGAGCATGTGGACGGAGATGTGCTGTTTGCCGCATTCACCGGCAAGGCCGCACAGGTACTGCGCTCGCGTGGGGCGTCGAACGCCAAGACCATCCACTCGCTGATCTATCGGCCGCGCGGCGAGGAAGAGGTGGAGGACGAGGAAACCGGCAAGACTTCGATCGCGCCGATGTTTTCCATCAATCGCCAGAGTCCGGTCGCCAAGGCTGCGCTGATCATCGTCGACGAATGCTCGATGGTGGACGAGGCGCTCGGCAAGGACCTGATGAGCTTCGGCACGCCGATCCTGGTGCTCGGTGATCCCGGCCAGCTGCCGCCGGTCACGGGCGGCGGTTTCTTCACAAACCAGGAACCGGATTATCTGTTGACGGACATCCACCGGCAGGCGCGCGACAATCCGATCATCAAGCTCGCCATGCAGGTGCGTGAGGGCAACGAGATCATGTATGGCGACTACGGCAAGGCGCAGGTGATCTCGAAGAACGAGGTGACGCAGCCGCTGGTGATGGATGCCGATCAGGTGCTTGTCGGCACAAACAAGACGCGGCGGCGCTATAACCAGCGCCTGCGGGAACTCAAGGGTTTTACGACCGAACATCCACAGACCGGCGACAAGCTGGTCTGCCTGCGCAACGACCCGGCAAAGGGCCTGCTCAACGGCTCGCTCTGGCAGGTCATGACCTCATCCAAGGAAACGACGAAGCCTGGCATCAATCTGCTGGTGCGCCCCGAAGATGACGACATGGAACGGGGGGCTGCCAAGATCAAGCTCCTGAAACAGGCCTTCGAGAATGTGGAAGGCGAGATCCCCTGGAACACGCGCAAGCGCTATGACGAGTTCGATTACGGCTATGCGCTGACGGTGCACAAGGCACAGGGTTCGCAGTGGAACAATGTCGTCTTGTTCGACGAAAGCTGGGCTTTCCGCGATACGCGCGAGCGCTGGCTTTACACCGCGATTACACGTGCAGCAGAAACGCTGACGATTGTCCGCTAAACTGGGCGTTCCCTAAAGTTTCGCGATCACGGTCGTGCGGGATGCGGTGGCGGCCGCAGCCGGTGTGGGGAGAATCAAGCCTGAACGATGCCGAGGAGAACCGCCTTGGCGATGGCCTGGAAGCGGTTGTTGGCATGGAATTTCAGAATGATGTTGGCTTCCAGTCCGCGCGCTTCCTCATGCTTGAGGTCGAGGGCGCGGGCAATGCGCTGTGTCGAATAGCCCTCTGACATCAGCTCCAGGCATTGTCGCTCCTGATCGGTCAGGCTTGCCGGATCCCTGTTGTCGTTGATCGGCGGCAAGTCGAGACTGCTGTCATATTCGAGAAGATCGCTCACCTGCTGTAACTGCCGGTGCAAGGTCGACATCTCGGCCGTCAGCTCGCGCTTGCGCTGGGAAAGGGCCTCGCGGAAGATCGACTCGGCCTCTTCCTGTGAGACTGCGCTGCGCAGAACCTCCATCAGCTCCTGGATGACCGCGATCGGCATGCCGGTTTCGCGGCAGACGGTGATGACCGCCATGCGCATGACGTCATCCTGATCGTAAACGCGCATCAGGCCGATGCGGTTTGCGGAAATCAGGCCCTTCTCTTCGTAGAAATGCAATGTCCTGTGCGTGACGCCGAAAGCGTTCGCCATGTCGGCGATGGCAACGGGACCTTGTGGAATATCCGGCGGCAAAGCAGCCGAAGGCAGGAACCGGTATTTCGACCGGGCCTCCGAAGCAATACCGGCGGCAGCAAACAAACGTTTGGAACCGTCTGGCATGAACCCTCCTGGGGCAGGTAGTTGCACCTCATGCGGCTTTGCCAGTTGCTTCCGGAGCGCGGCGAGTGGGGTTTCCTCTAGCGTTCTTATCGTTGGAAGAAGCAGTACTCGGCGTACTTGACTCGTTTACGCAGCGCCCACTTTATGCGCGGACGGTTTCTTTTGTAAGTGCTAAAAATAACCGTTTTTAAATGGGATAGCAATGTCAGGGCATCCCGATCCACCTCTTGCTCGGGTGTGTGGTATAGAGGAACCACAGTGTTTTCCGCCGTTCTCGGCTGATCTTCGAAGGGAACGGAAATTACTGTTTCCGGTACGCTGATGATGCCGGTCGTCATGGGAGGCGTGGCCATCAAGGCCAGGCATGGATGCATACGCGAATCTGATTGGCCTTCGCTGCCGCCTTGGCTTAAAAGCAGGGCCAGTCCCCACCCCAGACGGATATCGCCATGCCCGCCAAACTTTCCGTGAACCTCAATGCAATCGCCATGCTGCGCAACCGGCGCGACCTGCCCTGGCCAAGCGTGGAAGGGCTCGGGCGCATCGCGTTGCAGGCCGGCGCTTCGGGCCTGACCGTGCATCCGCGGCCGGATCAGCGGCATATCCGCTTTTCCGACCTTCCGGTCATTCGCAACCTGATCGACGACGAGTTTCCGGAGGCCGAATTCAATATCGAGGGCTATCCTACGGAGGAATTCCTGGAGCTCTGCGCCAAGGCCCAGCCCGAGCAGGTGACGCTCGTGCCTGACGATCCTTCGCAGGCGACCTCCGATCACGGCTGGGATTTCCGCAAGCATCAGGCTTTCCTGGCCGATGTGGTGGGACGGCTGAAGAAGATGGGATTCCGCGTTTCGCTTTTTGCCGATGGCGATGGCGACGCGGAGGCTGTGAAAGCCGCGAAAGCGACGGGTGCTGACCGAATCGAGCTTTACACCGGCCCCTATGGCGGCTGCTACGATGCGCCTGAAAGGTCGGGGCCGATCCTCGAAGGGCTCGGCAAGACGGCGGATGCGGCGCTTGCCCTCGGCCTTGCCGTCAATGGCGGCCATGACCTGACGGTGGACAACCTGCCAGCGCTGGTGAAGCGCATTCCCGATCTCGCCGAGGTTTCGATCGGCCATGGGCTGACGGCCGATGCGCTGGAATATGGCATGGCGGAAACGGTGCGCCGCTTCTGCCGGGCATGCGGCCAGAAAATCTGACAAGAAAGGCCCGCCCTCTGTGGATGAAAGGGCGGGCATTCGAGCGGCGCGCGTCCATTCGGACGCACAAAGGCCGCTCTTCCGAAAATCGATTCCGATCTTCGGGCCGATGCTGCGGGCCGGCTCAGGCGATGAGAGCGGCCTTGTTGGCGATGAAGTAATCCTTCAGCGACTGCGGTTCCTTGCCCGTCAGCTTGGTGAAGTCATCGGTGACGATGTCGAACTTGCCAGCGCGGATATTGGCGTCGGCAGAGACGAGCATGTCGGCAACGAAGCCCGGCAGGCCGGCGCCGCGGAGGCCCTGGCCGAGCTGCTCGTCGGTCACGGTGACGACGTCCAGCGGCTTGCCGGTGGCCTCGGTGGCGATGGCGGCGATTTCCTTTGATGTCAGCGACTGCTTGCCGGTGAGCGTGTAGATGGCGCTTGCCGAGATGCCGGCTGCAAGAACCGAGGCAATGGCGAGCGCGCAGTCGTCACGCGAGATGGTCGAGATCTTGCCGTCACCCGCCGAGGTGAACCATTTTCCGGCCTGCAGATTGTGCGGCATGCTGTGCATGTAGTTGTCGTGATACCAGGCGTCGCGCACGATCGTGTAGGGGATGCCGCTTTCCTTGATGGCATTTTCGGTGCCGAGGTGGTCGGGCGCGAAGGTGACGAGCGAATTATCAGGGGCCGGCATCGAGGTGTAGGTGATGTGCTTTACCTTGGCCTTGACGGCGGCGGCGACGGCGGCCTTATGCTGGATCAGGCGCTTGCCGGGTGTGTCGAGCGCGTCAGTGCTGATGATCAGCAGGCGGTCGACGCCGGCAAAGGCGGCTTCGAGGCCGGCGGCATCATCGAAATCCGCCTTGCGGGTGACTACACCCTTGGCAGCGAGACCGGCGAGCTTTTCTGGGCTGCGGGTCGCGGCGATGATGTTCGCCAGAGCGACCTTGTAGCTTTCGATCAGGTGATGGACGACACGCTGGCCGAGCTGGCCTGCTGCGCCGGTGACGAGAATGGTTTCGCTCATGATATCCTCTACAGTGGTTGAACAGGTGGTCTCAAAAAGAGAGTAACACTAGAATAGGAATTGACCCGGGGCTGTAAAGAAGGCAGTTTTTCGGGAGTTCGTTACCAAAAGGGAACCAGCTCATGGCCGGAACCATCGTTAGCCTGAAGGATAGAACGCGCCAGTCGGCAGGACCTGCGGAAGGGCAGGGCGGCGCGCGGCGCGAGATCGATCTTGCCAGCCTGGATTTTAGCAATTGTCCGGTGCGGGACGTGTTGCAGCAGATCGGCGGCAAATGGTCGACGCTGCTTCTTGAGGCGCTCGCCAAGCAGCCCTATCGCTTCGGCGAGTTGCGCCGGATGATCCCGGATATTTCCCAGCGCATGCTCACCCAGTCGCTGCGTGACCTGCAGCGGGACGGCTATATCGAACGGGAGGTTTTCCCGACGAAGCCGCCGAGCGTGGAATACCGGATGACCGATTTGGGCCGCTCGCTCTATACGGCGCTGTCGCAGCTTCTGAACTGGGCCGAAGCGAACCATGACGGAGTTCGGGCCGCCCGGCTTCGCTTCGACGCCGATGCTGTGTAGAGCGCAATTCCGGACGCAAAACCGCTGCACACTTTTGCTGGAATTGCTGTAGGGGATCAGGCGGACAAGCCGCCTGATCCTGAATGATTACTTCTCGCGGCCTTCCGTCAGGAAGAACAGGAAGGCGACTGCCGGGAAGCAGAAGCCGATCCAGGCCGCCATCGTCCAGCCACCCGTTGCATAGGCCCAGCCGCCGAGCGCCGAACCGATGGCGCCGCCGGTGAAGAAGGTCGCCATGAAGAGGCCGTTCAGGCGGCCGCGATGTTCCGGGCTCAGCCCGTAGATGGCGCGCTGACCGCAGACGAGATTGGTGGTCACGCCGAAATCCAGGAGGATCGCAGCAGCCGTCAGCAGGATGAGCGCCGTCAGCGAGCCATCGGTGGCGAAGTGGCTGATGAGGAAGGAGCCCATGCCGAGCAGCATGGCGAGCGTGGATGCGACTTTCGTCATGCCTCGGTCGGCCAGTCGGCCGGCAATCGGCGAGGCAATGGCGCCGGCGGCACCGGCAAGCGCAAAGAGAGCGATGCCGCTCTGCGAGATGCCGAAGGCGGGGCTGGCGAGCAGCAGCGGCGCAGTCGTCCAGAACAGGCTGAAGGCGCCGAACATGCCGGCCTGATAGAGGGCGCGGCGTTGCAGCACGCGCGAGTTCACCGCCAGATGGCCCATGGAGGCCAGCAGTTCACCGTACCGCAGCTTGGTGTGGGGGACGCGGACCGGCAGGTTGGCGCGCAGCACGATGCCGAGGGCGATCATGACCGCTGCAGTGACGTAATAGACCATATGCCAGGACGAGGCTTGGGCAACGAGGCTCGCGAAGGGGCGGGCGAGCATGATGCCGCAGAGCAGGCCGCTCATGACATTGCCGACGACCTGGCCGCGCGTCGCGTCCGGCGCCATGCTGGCCGCGAAGGGGACGAGGACCTGCGCTGCGACCGAGGCGAGACCGATACAGAGCGAAGCCGTCAGGAACATGCCGGGCGTGGAGGAGAAGGCCGCGCCGACGAGGGCAAGTGCGGAGCCGACAGTCAGTGTCAGGATGAGACGACGATTTTCGAAGAGGTCGGCAAGCGGCACCAGGAGCAGAAGGCCGAGACCGTAGCCTATCTGCGTGAGCGTGACGATGAGGCCAGTTGCGGCAGGCGAGAAACCGAGATCGGCGCTGATCAGGCCTGCCAGTGGCTGGCCGTAATAGAGGTTGGCGGCGACGAAGCCGCAGGAGGCTGCAAAAAGGAAGGTTAGCCAGGGGGATAGGGCGCGAGGCAAGGCCGCATCCTGAGTGGTGGCTGAAACGCTCATCAGAAACTCCAACAGGCAATGATTGGGAGGATTGAATGCAATTTTATCGTTTGCCGCCACCCGATCCCTGACCGGATGACGGTATTTCTCTCATCAAGTTACGAGACGCATTGCGGCCTCGGCCGCAGCCATCATCTCTTTCTCGCCGCGTCCCGTCCTCCCGATGACGCGAAAGCCCTTCGTCAGGCAGAGAAATGTGAGGGCGGTAGTATCGGCATCCACGGTTGACGGGATCGTACCATCGGCCTGGCCGATGCGGATGAGATCGGCCATCAGCTTTTCGTCAGCGGAAAAGGCGGCGGCCACATGTTCCGCGGTCTCCTCGTCGAGCAGCGAAATGTCGTTTGCGCCACCGACGACGAGGCAGCCCTTGAGGCCCGCTTCGCCGTGGGAAAGCTCGGCGTAATACAGGACCATCTGGAAGACCTTTTCGCGGCCCGTCTTTACGGATGCGATCTTCGCCTCCAGCCGGCCGCGGCCGAGCTGGCGATAGCGTCTGAAGGCGGCAAGAAAGATGCCGCGTTTATCCTTGAAAGCCTTGTAGACGCTGCCGGAGGCAAGGCCCATGGCTTCGGTCAATTCGCTGATGGAGGCGGCATGGTAGCCGCGCTCGGAGAACACGCGCAAAGCCGCATCGAGTGCCGAGTCCATGTCGAATTCGCGCGGGCGGCCGCGGCCGCGGGTTTTCGGGTCAGGTGTGAGGGTGTCAACGGTCATGGCGCCTAATTAGGGAATGACCGTTTCCAAATCAAGTAAAATTTCTGCCAGGCAGCAAAATCAGAGGTCGAGCACCCAGGTCTGGCCGTTCGCTTCCGGGCCGAACATGCGATGTCTCTCTTCGGAGACAAGCCGGAAGCCGGCCTTCTGATAGATGGCACGGGCGGTGTGGAGGAAGTCGTTGGTCCAGAGCGAAATCTGGCGGTACCCCTTGCGGCGGGAGAAGGCGATGCACTCGTCGACGAGTTGCCTGCCGAGGCCGAGACCGCGGGCGGCCTTGTCGACATAGAGCAGGCGGAGCTTGGCAACGCCATCGCCACCATTGGTGATCAGCACCGAGCCGAGATTGATGCCGCCGCGCTCGGCGATCCAGCAATATTCCATCTCGGGATCGAAACTGGCGAGGAACTTGCCGGCGACGTCGGCGACCAGCCCCTCGAAGCGCAGGTCCCAGCCATATTCCTCGGCATAGAAACGTCCCTGGCTCTGAACGATCCAGCCGATATCGCCGGCGCGATGCGGGCGGATGACGGGGGCTGCCGGTTTTGCCTGAGGGTCGAGGATCGCGCGGATCGTTCGCATGGCGGCAATGGCGGCCTGCGGCTCGCCATCGGCGAGCGTATTGAAGCGGGCGGCGATCTGGGCGTTGGAGCGGCTGCCGAGCTCTTCGAACTGGGCGCGACCCCTGGCGGTGACAGTGAGAATCTGGCTGCGCTGATCGGCCGGATCGGGCGTTGCCTCAATGAAGTGTTCTTCGCGAAAGCGCTTGAGGATGCGGCTGAGATAGGCGGGATCGAGCTGCAGGTCGCGGGCGAGGACGCCGGCATTGACGCCATCATGGGCGCCGATCTCGAACAGCACGCGCGCATCGGTCAGCGTGAAGGGGGTATCGAGATAGGGCTTGTTCAGGAGGCCGAGGAAGTTCGTGTAGAAGCGATTGAATTCGCGGGCGGATTCGACGAGGGCAATATCGGTCATGGCAGGGTCTCCTACAGCATCGGCCCGAAAATCCGTTTCGATTTTCGGTGAGCCTGATGCGCAGATTCAAAGAGTTAGAACACCGTGCGTCAGAATGGACGCACGGTGTTCTATCGAAACCCTGCTGCTTTTATTTGACTGAGTCAACTAAATTGATGGCTCAGGCCGCTTCTTCTTCTTCGTTTGGGAGTTCTCCCTCGAACGCGAAATCGACAGCGGCGCGGGCGTGGATCGTCGTCGTGTCGAAGCCGGGCAGGGGCAGATGATCGGGATCGAGGATCAGGCAGATCTCGGTGCAGCCGAGGATGATGCCATCGGCGCCCTTGGCGTGGGCGCGTTCGATCACGGCCATGAGTTTTTCCCGCGAGCTGTCGAGCACCTTGCCGGCGCAGAGCTCGTTGAAGATGATGTCATGGACGGTGGTGCGGTCGGCGGCATCAGGCACGACGATGTCGAGGCCGAGGCTCTTCATGCGCTCGGTATAGAAGCCGTGCTCCATCGTGTATCGCGTGGCGAGCAGCAGCGGGCGCTTGCAGCCTGCTGCGTGAATCGTCTTGGCGGTCTCGTCGATGATGTGGATCAGCGGCACGGAGATATGTGTCGCAACCTCGGGCGCGATCAGATGCATCGTGTTGGTGCAGATCAGCACGCAATCGGCACCGGCAATCTGCAGGCGCAACGCAACATCGCCGAGGCGCGAGGCAGCCTTATCCCAGGCGCCGGCCTTCTGCAGGGCAACGATCTCTTCGAAATTCACCGAATGCATGGTCAGTTCGGCAGAGGCTAGGCCGCCCAGGCGCTCACGCACCATTTCGTTGATGAGACGATAGTAAACTGCCGAACTTTCGAAGCTCATGCCGCCGATGAGGCCGATTGTTTTCATGATGCTCGCTCCCTGGAGTGTTTTCTGATGTCCTGATGATGCTGCAGATCGGGCGCGATGTGTTTGCGTTGTTTGTTCTTTTGCATCGTTCTGTGCTATACTTTTGCACCATTTTCGATTTCTCTGCAAAATTTCAGCGTGGACTTTTCATGATCGACGATCGCGACAGGCGGATTCTCGATATCCTGCAAGAGAATGCAGGCATCTCCGTGACCGAGCTTGCCGAACAGGTGGCGCTTTCGGTTTCCGCCTGTTCGCGGCGCATCCAGCGGCTGGAAGAGACCGGCCATATCGCGCGGCGCATCGTCGTGCTCGACCGGGAAAAGATGGGCGTGCCGACGACCGTCTTCGCGCTTGTGAAGACCGCACACCATTCCGACGAGTGGACCGAGAGTTTCCGGCGGGCGATCAGCGATATCCCCGAGATCGTGGAGGCGCACCGGCTGACCGGCAACTACGATTACATCCTCAAGATCGTGCTGCCGCGCGTCGAGCACTACGACGTCATCTACAAGCGCATCGTACGCCGGATCGAGCTTTTCGATGTCTCTGCCTCGATCTCCATGGAACTGATGAAGAGCGGCACCTCGATACCTGTCTCCTATGCCTGAAGTCGTGGGCAGGCATGCTGAAACGGCGGTTGAATCCTTCCTGCGAAAGGCGACATTTGCTGCAGCGAAATGACGAAAGGGTAGGGTCATGAGCGAACATCATGTCGTCGTTGTCGGCGGCGGTTTCGGCGGGCTGCAGCTCGTCAACGGGTTGAAGGGGGCGGGCGTGAAGATCACGCTGATCGATCGGCGCAACCATCATCTCTTTCAGCCGCTTCTCTATCAGGTGGCAACCACGATCCTGTCCACTTCCGAGATCGCCTGGCCGATCCGCCACCTCTATGCCGACCGGCCCGAGGTGACGACGCTGCTCGGCGAGGTCAATGGCGTCGATGCACAAGCAAAGACCGTTACGCTGCGCAGCGGCATGGTGCTGAACTACGACACGCTGGTGCTGGCGACCGGCGCCACGCATGCCTATTTCGGCCATGATGAATGGGAACCGGTCGCACCCGGCCTGAAGACGCTGGAAGATGCGACGACGATCCGCCGCCGCGTGCTGCTTGCCTTCGAGCGGGCGGAAGTGGAAAGCGATCCTGCGGTGCGCGATGCGCTCCTGACCTTTTCCATCGTCGGCGCAGGCCCGACTGGTGTCGAGCTTGCCGGCATTATTGCGGAGCTCGCGCATTTCACGCTGCCCAAGGAATTCCGCAATATCGATACGCGCAAGACCCGTGTCGTGCTGATCGAGGCAGGCCCGCGCGTGCTGCCTGCCTTTGCAGAGGATCTCTCGGCCTATGCGCGGAAGGCGCTCGAAAAACTCGGTGTCGAGGTGCTGACGGGAACGCCGGTGACACAGTGCACGGCCGATGGCGTAACCATGGGTGAGGCTTTCATTCCGAGCCGGACCATCGTGTGGGCGGCGGGCGTGCAGGCCTCGCATGCGGCGCTCTGGCTTGGCGTGCCGGCCGACCGGGCAGGGCGCACCATCGTCGAAAAGGATCTGACGGCACCGGGCCTGCGGGATGTCTTCGTGATCGGTGACACGGCTTCCGTAACCCAGGAGAATGGCAAGCCGGTGCCGGGTATTGCGCCGGCTGCCAAGCAGCAGGGCGGTTATGTCGCGAAGGTGATCCGGGCGCGCATGTCCGGCAAACCCGCGCCTGCGCCATTCAAATATTTCCATCAGGGGAGCCTGGCAACGATCGGCAAGAGTGCGGCGATCATCGATTTCGGCCCTTTCAAGCTCAAGGGCTGGCTTGCCTGGTGGATCTGGGGTCTTGCCCATATTTACTTCCTGATCGGCACCCGCTCGCGTTTCAGCGTCGCCTGGAACTGGTTCTGGATCTATATGAGCGGCCAGCACAGCGCCCGGCTGATCACCCAGCGCGAGACGATGCGCGACGACGGCTAGCAAAAGGCGCACCCGGTCGCGACAGCCGCGCTGACGAAATTACGTCCACTCCGGCTGGATACGGATGTTCCCGGGCTATCCGGAAATTGCGCGGCTGTAGGGGCATGACTGTACGTGTCTCGAGGGCGGGAATTCTATCCCGCCCATTCATACCGGCTTATTGCCAGCTGCCGTTGGGCAGGCGGCCGTGATAGGGCGTGTCGCGGCAATGTCCCCACGGGCCGAGCCAGTAGCCGGGAGGGCAGGGGTTGGCTTCGACCGGCGGATAGTACGGAGGGGGATAATAGGGCGCTGCATAGCCCGGGCGGGCCGCCAGGCCAAAGGCGGCGCCTGTCGCAAGGCCTAAGCCATACCAGCCGGCATTGTTCCAGCCGCGCCAATGATCGATGAAGACGGCGGCAGGCCCGGAGGCGCTGGCAAGGCTCCCTTCCAGTACTGAAACGTCGAAAGTCAGCGTCGTGCCCTCAAGCTTGGGCGATTTCAGCGTGACGACAGCATCGGCAATGTTTGAGCCACCGCCGAGGACCGAGACCGTGGCATTGGGTGGATCCGCATCGAAATTGTCAGGTCCGGTCCCCCATTGCTTGACGAGTTCGTCCGTTGCCAGATGGCCGGCTGCCCGGACGGGCCGGTCTGCGAAGATGATGGCGTTTGCGGAGACGCCCGTCAGGGTCAGCTTGTCTCCTTCAAGCTTTGCGCCATCCGAATTGACGACGATCAGCGATGCGACCGGTCCCTGGCGACTGACCTGGCCGATAGTCTTCTCGAGCGGAACATGCGGCTTCGGGGCTGCGTCCTGAGCGAGAGCGCTGCCGCCGAGCAACGCTAGAGTAGCTGCAAGCAACAGTTCGATCGTTGATGTGCGTGTCATCGATAACTTCCTTTTGGGGATGCTGATTGCCACTGGTCGATGCGGTAGCCGCCTAGCCGCCACCATGCTCGGCGGCATAGGCGATGCCTGCCTGCACTTCGGCCATGGCCTGCTCGATGAGGCCGACGGCCCGCTCCTTGTGCCCGCCCTTGTTGGGAGTGGCGCGACGCAAGGCAGCGAGGGCGTTTTCGAGCGCACGCATCGCCGCGTCCATATTGCCCTGGTTAGCCATGGCAGGTGAGGCCGCAAGCGTTGCCGCCGGTCCGGCAGCCAAGGCGACGCCCATTCCGGCGAGGAAATTTCGGCGTGCGAGAATGAGTTCAGGCATGTCATTTCCTTTCGCTGCGGTTGGGTCGTCTATTCGGAGGCGGTCAGTGTCACCCGGAGCACGCCGGTTGCGATGTTGATGCCGGTTTCGCCGTCAACGGAAAGCGGCTGCAGAGAGAAAGACTGATCGTTGCCGCCGACGAGCGCATTGGCCCCGACGCCGACGCCCACGGATGCACCTGCGCCGACGCCGACATATTTGCCGGCAAGCGCGCCTTTCGGGACTCCGCGCATTGCGGATGCGACACCCCAGATCAGATGGCCCTGATCCACCTTGCCAAGCTCGATGCCATATTCATCGATGCTGCCGGTGTAGTTTTCGGGCTGTCCGCCATCGGGCTTGAACTGACAATTGAGTGACTGCTTTCGGCTCAATATCTCTCCGACGCCCTTCGAGACGTCGCAGGAGAGGATGCCGATCTTTGCAACATCGGCATGGCCCGGCCCTGCAGTCGCGGCCAGCATGGCAAGGACAAGCATTATTCCACCGGTGCTTTTCGATATATTCATGATGAAGTCCCCTTTTCCATCAAGTTGCGACAAGGCAGGACGAGCAGCTACTGTCAGGCAGGCTGGCCGTCGTAGGGAGTGCTGCGGCAATGTCCCCACAGGCAATGCGAGAAAGTAAAGGTACGACGGAGGTCTGGATCGTCGTTTTGAGCATCGGTCTTCTGAAGTTGCAGATATGCGAAATCGACGGCCCGACGTATGTACGCAGCCGGATGCTACTACGGATACTTCAATTATATCCGCCCATTACTGACTGCTTTATGAGGCATCGCGAACATACATTGGCTTTGATATGCCGAAATATGCCTGAGCGACATAATGAGTCGTAAATGGAACATTTGTCCAAGCGGTTACTTATTGCGCTCGCTGGATAGACTTGGGGAGTTCGGTCTTTGGGAAGGGCCGGTTGTGATCTTCCCATCGCTGCAGCCTCAGCGAGAATGCGTGGGGGAACGGGGAGAATATCGCGTTCGGGGGCGGATGATCCGGCATTCGCTCATGCCGCCGCATCCAGCTCCACGGGCAGAGCCTGTCGGGCAGTTGCTCTGACGATGCTGTCGCCATCAGTGCAGGATCCGGACATGAAAAGGGCGGCTCGAGAGCCGCCCTTTTTTGTTTCATCAGGCTGCCAGCGAGGCGATGTCGATGACGAAGCGGTAGCGCACATCGCTCTTCAGCACGCGCTCATAGGCTTCGTTGACCTGCTGGATGTTGATCTTCTCGATTTCGGAAACGATGTTGTGCTCGCCGCAGAAGTCGAGCATTTCCTGGGTTTCCTTGATCGAGCCGATCATCGAGCCGGAAATGCTCTTGCGGCCGGGGACCAGTGAGAAGGCGTGGACCGGGATCGCATTTTCCGGAACGCCGACAACCACGAAGGCGCCATCCACCTTCACGAGGCCGAGATAAGCATTCCAGTCGATCTCGGCGCTGACGGTGCAGATGACGAGGTCGAAGGCGCCGCGGAGCTTGGTGAAGGTTTCCGGATCGTTGGTGGCGTAATATTCCTTGGCGCCGAGCTTCAGGCCGTCCTCCTTCTTGGACAGCGTCTGGGAGAGCACGGTGATATCGGCACCCATGGCCGCACCGAGCTTGACGCCCATATGGCCGAGGCCGCCCATGCCGACGATCGCGACCTTCTTGCCGGGGCCGGCATTCCAGTGGCGCAGCGGCGAATAGAGCGTGATGCCGGCGCAGAGAAGCGGTGCGGATGCATCGAGCGGAAGGTTGTCCGGGATGGACATGACATAGCCTTCCTTGACGACGATCGAGTCAGAATAGCCGCCCTGGGTGCGGGTCTTGCCGTCGGCTTCGAACTCGTTGTAGGTGCCGACGAGGCCCGGCATGTACTGTTCGCGGTCGACGTCGCGGGTGGCGCAGCCGACGCAGGAATCGACGAAGCAGCCGACGCCGACGCGGTCGCCGACCTTGAACTTCGTCACTTTGGAACCGACAGCCCTGACGATGCCGGCAATCTCGTGGCCCGGGACGATCGGGTAGACGGCGTTCTTCCATTCGTTGCGGACAGTGTGGATGTCCGAATGGCAGATGCCGGCAAACTTGATGTCGATGACGACATCATCCTCATTAGGATCGCGGCGTTCGAAGGTAAAAGGGGTCAGCGGCTTGGAAGCGTCAGTCGCGGCGTAACCTCTGGCAATAGGCATGGGTGCCTTCCTTTCCAATGTGGGAGGGTGGGGTGAAAGGGGTGGCTGAACTATTGCGCGGAACCTTGCAGCAGCGTTAGAGCGATACTCTCAGCTTTTTGCACGATCCTGCAAAAGTGAGCCGGCCACCTGTTTGCGAAATGGAAAAGCAGTCTTAAATTGGGATCAGATCGCAGGCCTGAGACAGAAAGAGTTGCCGCATGACATTGCCCTTCAACCCCTATCGGGAAATCGTCGATATCGCGATGCGGTTTGCGCCTGGTGACGGTGAGTTTCGCACATCGATCGGCAATCTTCACATCAGCCGCCGCTCCAATCCCAGCGATCCGCTACATAGCAGCTACAAGCCGTGCTTTGCCTTTGTGCTGCAGGGCGCCAAGAGCCTGCGCCTTGGCGATGAGTTCATCAGCTACGGAACCGGGGACTATCTGCTGACCTCGCTCGATCTGCCGGTTGCCTGGCGCATCGCCGAGGCCAGCCCCGAGGTGCCGCACCTCTGTCTCGGGCTCGCAATCGATTCCGAGAAGCTGCTGGAGCTCTTGAGCCGCATCGACATTCCGCGTCCGGCCGCCCATACCGACGGGCAGCGCGGCATGACGGTCAACGTCGCGCCGCCGGAGCTTCTCGATGCTGCCGTGCGCCTGCTGCGTTTGCTCGATCGTCCAGGCGAAATTCCAGCCATGGCGCCGCTGATCGAGCAGGAAATCCTTTATCGCATCCTGACCGGCCCCGATGGCGAACGGCTGATCAATATCGCGACGGCCGACAGCCACAGCAACCGGATCGCGCGCGCCGTTGCCTGGCTGAAGGAGAATTTCGCCCGGCCGCTGCGTATCGAGGAGTTGGCCGAGCATGTCAGCATGAGCGCGTCGTCGTTTCACCACCACTTCAAGTCGGTGACGGCGATGACGCCGATGCAGTATCAGAAGCAGCTTCGCCTGCACGAGGCGCGCCGGCTGATGCTGGTGGAACGGCTCGATGCCGGCACTGCCGGCCACCGCGTCGGCTATCAGAGCCCGTCGCAATTCAGCCGTGAATATAGCCGTCTCTATGGCGCGTCGCCGTCGCGCGATGTCGACGGCGCACGCGAGATCATGGCAGCAGCCGAGTAAGCCTCAGCCCGGAAATTTCAGCGCCTTGTCGTTGCGGCACTTGGCAAGCGGCAGCTGGCGGAAGGAGAGGATCTGCGTGATGCGTTCCTTGCCGTCGGTCTCCACGCTCATGCAGGCGCAGGCATAGCCGTAATTGCCGTTGGTCTTGACATAATCATGCTCGGAGATGTCAGGGATGAGGTCCATGCCCTCGGGCTCATCGTTGCCGCCCTGCGTCATGATCGTCCAGGTGTTTTGCGCATCGTCCAGCCACCAGTTGCCGGGCGTCGGGTTCTGGATCCAGCCGCAGCGCGTCTCGGCGGCGAGGGCCGGAAGGGCAAGCGCAAGCGACAGGGCAACGGTGAGGGCTGTTGTTTTCATGAGCGATTCTCCTTGGCTTTCAGGTTCAGCTATTTGCCTGCCTTCGAACAGCCGAATTCCGCTGTTTCATATGACATGAAAAATCTCCTGATGGCTCTTGACGAGGGCCTGCCATCTGGCGCATAAACGCCACGAACCGTACCGTACGGTACGTAAATGGGGAGTTGAAACCGTGTCAGTCGATGTCGCAGAGCCGAGCGAGTTTTCGCCACGCCAGAACGCTGTTCTGGAGCAGGCGCTGCAGCTTCTCGTCGATGGCGGGGAGAAAGCGCTGACGACCTCGGGTGTGGCGCGCGCGGCCAACTGCTCCAAGGAAAGCCTCTATAAATGGTTCGGCGACCGTGACGGTCTTCTGTCTGCAATGATCGCCTATCAGGCGAGCAAGGTGCGCACGTTCGAGCGCAGCGGCGAGCGGCTGACCTATACGAGCCTGCACGACCATCTCGTGATCTTCGCCCGCGACCTGCTCGAGGTTCTGGCCGGCGACGTGTCGCTGGCGCTCAACCGGCTGGCGATCGGCCATGCCAGTGCGCATGATTCGCATCGCGACGGCTCCAAGCTCGGCAAGCTCTTGCTCGAACGCGGCCGCCGGCAGATCGACCGCCGCGCCATGGCACTGATCGATGCCGGCAAGAGGGCAGGGCTGCTGCGCTTCCATGATGCCGACGAAGCCTATCATACGTTATACGGCCTCATCGTTTCCGACCTGCATGTGCGCATGCTGCTCGGCGAGCCGGGTCTCAAGGATACCGCGCGTCAGGCGGAGAAGGCGGTAACAGCCTTCCTGCGCCTTTACGGCACGGAGAAAGTTCTGGCGGAGATGCCGATCCTCGGCTGACCGCTTTTCTGACAGTCAACAGACAAGCAAAAGGGAAGGAATTTCAATGCGCGTCTATTACGATCGTGATGCCGATCTCAACCTCATCAAGTCGAAGAAGGTCGCCGTCATCGGCTACGGTTCGCAGGGTCGCGCCCATGCGCTGAACCTGAAGGATTCCGGCGCCCAGAACGTCGCGATCGCGCTCAAGGCCGGTTCGCCGACCGTCAAGAAGGCTGAAGCCGACGGCTTCAAGGTCATGACGGTTGCCGAAGCTGCCGCCTGGGCCGACCTGATGATGATGGCGACCCCGGACGAGTTGCAGGCCGATATCTACAAGGCCGAGATTGCTCCGAACATCCGTGACGGCGCTGCCATCGCGTTTGCCCACGGCCTCAACGTTCATTTCGGCCTCATCGAGCCGAAGGCTTCGGTCGACGTCGTCATGATCGCCCCGAAGGGTCCGGGCCACACGGTTCGCGGCGAATACCAGAAGGGCGGCGGCGTTCCCTGCCTCGTTGCCGTTCACCAGAACGCTTCCGGCAATGCACTTGAACTCGCTCTCTCCTACGCCTGCGGCGTTGGCGGCGGCCGTTCGGGCATCATCGAAACCAACTTCCGCGAAGAATGCGAAACCGACCTCTTCGGCGAACAGGTCGTTCTCTGCGGCGGTCTCGTTGAACTCATCCGCGCTGGTTTCGAAACGCTGACCGAAGCCGGCTACGCTCCGGAAATGGCCTATTTCGAATGCCTGCACGAAGTGAAGCTGATCGTCGACCTGATCTATGAAGGCGGCATCGCCAACATGAACTACTCGATCTCCAACACGGCCGAGTGGGGTGAATATGTCTCCGGTCCGCGCATCATCACCGCCGAGACGAAGGCCGAGATGAAGCGCGTCCTGACCGACATCCAGACCGGCAAGTTCACGTCGGATTGGATGCAGGAATACCGCGCCGGCGGCGCACGCTTCAAGGGCATCCGTCGTCTGAACGACAGCCACCAGATCGAGGAAGTCGGCACCAAGCTGCGTGCCATGATGCCCTGGATCGGCAAGAACAAGCTGGTCGACAAGTCCGTCAACTAAGCGACTTCAGGACAGTAATCACGAGAGGCCGGGGCGAAAGCTCCGGCCTTTTCATTTGCGGGTGGCAAGATGCAGCCAGCGGGTCGGTTTACCGTCATAGCCGCCGCCATCGACCTCGTTGATCGAGATATCCCTCCAGCCGCCGGCATCGAACAATGTCTGCAGCCATTCCATCGAAGGATAGTTGTAATAGCGCCCGAAGCTGTCATGGCCTTCGGCGGTACCGGCCTTGAAGCTCGCATGAAAGACGCCGTCCTGCTTCAGGGCGCTACGGATGAGAGTGAGGATGCCGGGCAGATCTGCGCGAGGTACGTGCAGGAGGCTCGCTTCGGCCCAGACGCCATCGAATTCCTCATGTGCGGACAGTTCCTCGAAACGCATGATTTTGACGGGCCTGCCGATCAGCTTCTCGGCCTGGCGAGCAAGCTCAGCCGAACCATCCGTCGGCGTGACGTCGAAGCCTTTGGACAGCATATAGGCGCAATCCTGTCCGCCACCGCAGCCGAGTTCGAGGATGCGAGCCTTCTCGGGTAGTGCGGCGAGGAATGCATCGAGCCTTGCGGTAGGCGGCTTGCGATCGCGGGCGGCGTAAGTTTCGGCGTTGTCGTCGTAGAAGGAAGTGGTCATGGATTCTTCCCGATATAGACCACGCGGTCCAGATCCTTGAAATGAGCGTCCAGTGTCAGGACATCGGCATCGTGCAATTCGGCAGTGGCGTAAATGATCGCATCGCCAAGCGCGAGCTTGCGCTTGGCCGACACTTCGGCGGCGCGGCGGCCGAGGGCCGTATCAAGGGGCGCGATGACGCAGGTGGCGGTATAGGCGAAAAAGGAATCGACGGCGTCCTCACCGCGTTCGCGCTCCAGCCATTTGGCGAGCTCGAGCTGGACGATCGTGGGGACAATGCATTCTGTTCGCGCGGGCATTTCACCCTGCAGGCGATCCGCTGCAGGGCCCTGGGTCAGCCATTCGATCCAGGCCGAGCTATCGACGACGCGCATCAGAAACGGTCTTTCCTGTCGCGATAGTTGGCGGGGTCGGCGCCTTTGGCAATGCCTTTGAGATCGGCGAGTTCAGGGACGGGGATGAGCAGAACGCCTTTGCCCTTCGGGATGAACACGAATTCCTGGCCCGCGGACCAGTGCTGCTGCTCGCGCACTTCCTTTGGAATGGAGATCTGGAACTTTGCAGAGAGAGTTGCTGTTGCCATTCTTACCTTTCCTCTATCGATCGCTATAGGGTAAGAACATGGTTCGCTGCCGTCAATGGTGGGTGGTTTTCCGCAATAAAAAAACCGGGCGACAAGCCCGGTTTCGAAGTTCTGTTTTACGTGAGAATCGCGATCGGGAACGCGGCAGCATTCCCGATATCCAGGATTGAGATCAGAGAACGCGGCAGCATTCCCGATATCCAGGATTGAGATCAGAGAACGCGGCGGGTCCAGCCGCGCTCGTCGTTGGTGACGCCCTTCTGCAGGCCGACGAGCTGCTGGCGCAGTTCTGATGTCAGCTTGCCGGTCTGGCCGTCGCCGACCTTGAACTCGCCGTCGGCATGACGGACCAGGCCGATGCCCGCGAGCACGGCTGCCGTGCCGCAAGCGAAGGCTTCGACGAGCTTGCCGCTCGCCGCATCGGCCTTCCATTCCTCGAAGGAGTAGGGGCGTTCCTCGACGCGCAGGCCCTTTTCCTTGGCGAGCACGATGACCGAGGCGCGGGTGATGCCGGGAAGGATGGTGCCGCCGAGCGGCGGGGTGACGATCGAGCCGTCATTCATCGCGAAGAAGACGTTCATGCCGCCGAGCTCTTCGACCCAGCGATGTTCTGCCGCGTCGAGGAAGACGACCTGGTCGCAATCCTTCTTGGCCGCTTCAGCCTGGGCGACGAGGCTGGCTGCATAGTTGCCGCCGCATTTTGCAGCACCGGTGCCGCCGGCGGCTGCGCGGGTATAGGCGGTCTCGACCCAGAGGGAGACGGCCTTGGCGCCGCCCTTGAAATAGGCGCCGACCGGGGAGGCGATGATGCAGAAGATATATTCCTGGGCCGGGCGAACGCCGAGGAAAGCCTCATTGGCGAACATGAAGGGGCGCAGGTAGAGGCTGGCGTCACCGGAGGGTATCCAGTTCTTGTCGACACGAACAAGTTCTTCGACCGCCTTCAGGAAAAGTTCTTCCGGCACGGCGGGCATCGCCATGCGGGCGGCCGACTGCGCGAAACGGCGGGCGTTCTCTTCGGGCCGGAAGAGCAGGATGCGGCCATCGTCCGCCTTGTAGGCCTTCATGCCTTCGAAGATTTCCTGGGCGTAGTGCAGGACGGCGCTTGCAGGATCGAGCTCCAGCGGGCGGCGCGCCGTCACCTTCGCATCGTGCCAGCCCTTGTCGGCGGTCCAGCGTGCCAGGACCATATGATCCGTGAAGATCTTGCCGAAGCCGGGTGTTTCCAGTGCCTTGATGCGGTCGGCGTCGGAGACGGGAGACTTGTGGAATTCGATTGTGATTTCATGAGAGGTCGACGTCGCGGTCATGCTGGCACCTTGATAGTCCATTGAATAATGGCCGGCACACTACTGCCGCCGGGCCGGTTTTGGAAAGGTCTGAATGAGCCGATTTTGCTCGTGATCGGACGAATAATTCAGCGATGTGGCGAATGTTGAGCCAATGACGCAGACCATCGGTTTGGCTGCGTGAAATCCTGGAGATCGGCGCCAAGGCGTCGGACTGCCGGATCACCGACTTGTCACAGTGACAAGAAAATAGGTCAGTATTGTTGACATAAATTGCGCGGCATGGTGATCTGCAAACAACATAAAAAAAGATGAGGAAACCCCATGCTGAACTGGGATTCAATGTTTGCGACGCGCTCGTCACGGATGCGCGCTTCGGAAATCCGCGAGCTTCTGAAACTTCTCGACCGGCCGGATATCATCTCTTTTGCCGGCGGCATTCCGGACCCGGCACTGTTTCCAGATCAGGAATTCAAGAAGGCCTATGCGGATATTTTCGACAGTGCGGCGGTGAACTCGGCGCTGCAATATTCGGTATCGGAAGGCTACAAGCCGCTGCGCGAATGGCTTGTCACGCAGATGGCCGACTTAGGCATTCCCTGCGAACTCGAGAATGTCTTCATCGTCTCAGGCTCGCAGCAGGGCCTCGATTATCTCGGCAAGCTGTTTCTGTCGCCCAACGACACGGCGCTCGTCACCTGGCCGACCTATCTCGGCGCGCTGCAGGCCTTCAATGCCTATGAGCCCGCCTACGACCAGCTGACACCAGGCGGCAACCGCACGCCGGGTTCCTATCGCGATGCGGCTGCCCAGAAGGGCGGCAAGGTGAAGTTCGCCTATCTCTCGGCCGAATTCTCCAACCCGACCGGCGAAACTGTCGATCGCGAGGGTCGCGAGAAAGTTCTCGATCTTGCCGAAGAACTCGACATCGCCGTCATCGAAGATGCCGCCTATCAGTCGCTGCGGTATGACGGCGATCCGATCCCACCTATCCTGGCGCTGGAAATTGCGCGGAAGGGACATATCAACGATACGCGCACGATCTATTGCGGCAGCTTCTCCAAGACGCTGGCGCCCGGCCTTCGCGTCGGTTTCATCGTTGCCAATGCGCCCGTCATCCGCAAGCTGGTGCTGATGAAGCAGGCGGCGGACCTGCATTCATCGACCATCAACCAGATGGCAATTTCGGAAGTTGCCGAGCGTGGTTTCGACGCGCAGGTCGCCAAGATCAGGGCCGCCTACAGCCAGCGGCGGAATTGCATGCTGGCGGCGCTTGAAAAATACATGCCATCAGGCACAAGCTGGACGAAGCCGGAAGGCGGCATGTTCATCTGGGTCACCCTGCCGGAGGGCATGGACGGCGCGAAGCTTCTCGCCAAATCGCTCGAAAGCGCCAAGGTCGCCTTCGTTCCCGGCCGGGCTTTCTTTGCCGATGGTTCGGGCGCCAACACGTTTCGTGTCAGCTTCTCCTGCGCCAACGAGAGGATGATCGAGGAGGGCATTAGCCGTCTCGGCCAGCTGATCGCCAGCGAGATCGGCTGATATGCCGAGATGCATGGGCGGCGATCAGAAGATCGTCGTCCAGCCTTCGTTGGCGGTTTCGCTCTTGCCGTAGCCGACACGGTCGGCGACCGCTCCATCGGCATTGACGAGCATGATATCGCCGCCCTTGTTGGCAAGCTGCGGGCCGCCATTTTCCGGGTCAAGCGTGATTGTGCGGAATTCGCCCGATGCGAGAGAGCCCGAGAGTTTTTGGCGGCGGCCTTCGCCATCTTCCAGCGACCAGCCCTCGATCGACATGGCGACATCCGACCGGTTGATGATCGTCACCGTCTCGTCCTCGGTGCCGTCAGGGTGGTTCACCGGGTTGATCATGGCGGCGATGATGCGCAGCGACGAGGCGACGATCGGTTGCGGGCGGCGGGTGCCTTCGCCGCGGCCCTGACCGCCCCTGTTGTCGCCGACCGGATGGCCGGTATTGGCGTCCGTATTCCAGTTCTGCGACTGGAAGCCGAGGAAGATCGCCGCCCAGTGATCCTCATCGGAAAAATGGATCAGCAGCGCGCCGTCCTGATTGGGGGCGTTGGTGGCGCGGAAGCTGCCGCTGTCGCCCTGGTTCATGTGGATGTCGTGGATGCCGTTGCCGGGTTCGAATCCGAAATATTCGTCCGGCTTGTTGTTCTCAGGTCCCCAGGCTTCACCGAAGGCGTAGAAATGGATGGACTTGTCGGCGATGCCTTCCTGTACGATGGGTTCGATGAAATCGCGCAGGTCGTTCTTCGGTCCGTCGAGCTGAAAAGGCGCGACATCCATGTCCTCGCGCTCGATGATGCCGCCGCGCACATAGTCGATCGCCAGATCCTGCCGGTCGCCCCTGATATCCGTGAGGCCTATCGGTAAGGCGGCGAGCTCAGCCGTCAGCTCCGCGTGCTGGAAGTCCATGACATTCGCATAGAGCAGATCGTGCGGCGATTCCTTCGAGCGCACGTTCATGGCGATGCGATAGCTGACGTCACCGGCCTCGAGGCGAATTTCGATATGGGGATCGTTGTCGTCGTCAAGGGCGAGCGCCGAAGCCGTACCCTTCAGCACCTTGTAATTCCGGAGCATGATGAACCTCGTGGTGGGGGCGAGGTTCACGATAGCATGGCGGAATTGCATCTTTTGTGACGCCGGTTACCCGCCATGCAACGTTTTGGAGAGTTTACTTCTTCACGTGCGGGGCGAAGAGTTCCATGTCGGCTTCGCTCAGCCGCTCGTTGGCCGTGTTGAGCTGGTGCCAATAGGGATAGATGACCGGCGGCACGCTGACATCGTCGAGACGCTTGCGCTCGTCGGCAGACAGTTTCAGCTCGGCGGCGGCGAGATTGTCCTTGAACTGGGCTTCGGTGCGGCCGCCGATAATGACCGAGGTGACCGCCTTGCGGCCGATCAGCCAGGCGAGCGCCACCTGGGCTGCGGAAACGCCGCGTTCCTGGCCGATCGCGACAAGCGTCTCGACAATGTTCCAGAGGCGGTTTTCGTCGCGGATCGGCGGTTCGGTCCAGCCGGCGAACTGGCGGGTGCCTTCGGGAGCGGCGGCATTGCGGCGGTGCTTGCCGGAGAGAAGGCCGCCGGCGAGCGGGCTCCAGACCAGCACGCCGAGGCCCTGGTCGATCGAGATCGGCAGCAGTTCGTATTCCGCATCACGGGCTTCCAGCGTGTAGTGGATCTGCTGGCTGACGAAGCGCTGGTACTTGTTTTCATTGGCAACGCCGAGCGCCTTCATGATGTGCCAGCCGGAATAGTTCGAGCAGCCGACATAGCGCACCTTGCCCTGCTTGATCAGCGTGTCGAGCGCTTCCATCGTCTCTTCGAGCGGCGTCTGACCGTCCCATTCGTGGACCTGGTAGAGATCGATGACATCGGTCTTCATGCGCTGCAGGCTTGCCTCGCATTCGCGGATCAGGTGATAGCGCGACAGGCCGCGATCGTTCGGGCCGTCGCCCATGCCGAAGCGGGCCTTGGTGGCAAGCAGCACGCCATCGGGACGCTTGCCGCCGAACACTTCACCGATGATGCGCTCGGATTCGCCGTTGGAATAGACATTGGCCGTGTCGATCAGGTTGACGCCGGCATCGAGGCAGATATCGACCATGCGGCGGGCTTCCTGCACGCCGAGATCACCAACGGTCTTGGCCCAGCCGACGCCGCCGAAGGTCATCGTGCCCACGGTCACGGTGGAAACTTTAAGGCCGGAACGGCCGAGCAAACGATATTCCATTGAAATTCCTCCTCTTGAAAATGGCCTGATTGACGTACCGCAACGGACTGCCAAGGCAAGCGCGATGCTGTTCACGCCTGCGTGAATTTACGCCTTTGCCGACGCCTGTGCGAGCGTAATAGACAACGGGTTTCCATGCGAGCGCGAGGCATGTTGCCCGCAACCAGCGCTATTTCCTTGTCCTCACAGCGATGATCATATCCGCTGCAACGAGCGGTTCGCTGTGCTCCATCCGGCGCGACAATTCGCGGATGAAACCCGGTCTTTCATTTTTGCTGACGGCGTCGAGCAGGGCCTGACGTGCGGAACTGCAGGAGTTGGCAGCGATCAAGCCCAATTCCAATGGCGAGCCGTTCTGCGGTGCATAGGCAACTGCGCGCGACCACATGCAGTCCCTGTAGGCTAAAGCCTCAGGATAATCCTTCAAATCTTTGGACGTTTTACCGTCTGTCGTCTGACATGCGGCGAGACTCGCACAGGCAAGCAGGGTTACAATTCGGATCTTCATGCAAACTCCAGGCTGTTGAAAATGGTTTGATTTTATAGAGATCTATATCGTGCAATCTTAAGTTTAGATTATTTTGCGGCGCTATCGACAAAGACAGCAGGTCTCTCATCGAAAAACGTGTGAGGATATCGGCTTCGCCGGCTGAAGCCTCCTGTCACACCGCTGTAAAACACCCCCAATAAGGAGGGGCATCATCATCCGAGGATTCCTTCCATGAAAACTCTAGTTTCCGCCGCAGCACTTCTTGCCGCGAGCCTTCTCGCTATCCCGGCTTCCGCTGCCAACCTCGTTCTCTACACCAGCCAGCCGAACGAAGACGCGCAGGCGACCGTCGATGGCTTCATGGCCGCCAATCCCGATATCAAGGTCGACTGGGTGCGCGACGGCACGCCCAAGATCATGGCGAAGCTTCAGGCTGAAATCCAGGCCGGTAACCCGGTTGCCGATGTTCTCCTGATCGCCGATGTCGTGACGCTCGAGCGCCTGAAGGAAGACGGCAAGCTGCTCGCCTACAAGTCGCCGGAAGCTGCAAACTACGACGCTGCCCTCTTTGACGCCGACGGCTACTACTATTCCACGAAGCTGATCACGACCGGCATCATGTACAACACGTCGGCTGCCATGAAGCCGACGAGCTGGAAGGATTTGGCCAAGCCGGAAGCCAAGGGTCTCGTCACCATGCCGAGCCCGCTCGCTTCGGGTGCAGCCCTCATCCACGCCCAGACGCTTGCTGCCGTTCCGGGCCTCGGCTGGGATTTCTACAAGTCGCTCGCCGATAATGCTGCTGTCGCTTCCGGCGGCAACGGCGTGGTGCTGAAGTCCGTCGCTTCGGGCGAAAAGGCTTACGGCATGGTCGTCGATTATCTGCCGATCCGCGAAAAGGCCAAGGGCGCGCCGGTCGAGTTCGTCTT